>Ga0214473_10010774_pt1 | contig 10744 bp, 10 predicted proteins | sample RVTome_7_FD_203509 | JGI IMG/M metagenome (GOLD analysis project Ga0214473, IMG submission 203509) | Soil microbial communities from uranium-contaminated site in the Upper Colorado River Basin, Wyoming, United States - RVT98D197 | ecosystem: Environmental > Terrestrial > Soil > Contaminated >... | reverse complement strand
CCACGGCGTGATCATCGTCGCCACCGGCGCACGCGAGCGGCCCCCGACCGAATACCGGTACGGAGAGGACGAACGAGTCCTCACCCTTCTCGAGCTTGAGGGGCAGATCGCCTCCGGAGGGCCGCTGGTACGTCGGGCTGGCAACGTGGTGTTCATCCAGTGCGTCGGCTCCCGCGACGACGACAGACCCTACTGCAGCCGGGTGTGCTGCCGCCAGTCAGTCAAGCTGGCCCTGAAGCTGAAGGAGCTCAACCCGGAGGTCAACGTCCAGGTCTTCTACCGGGATATAAGGACCTACGGCTTGTCGGAAGAATCGTATCGGCTGGCCCGAGAACGGGGAGTCCGGTTCCTCCGCTACGAGCCGGAGAGCCCGCCGCAGGTGTCGGCGGACGATGACACAGGCACCCTGCAGGTGGCCGGCGAAGATCGCGATCAGGGACGTCGAGTTGTCATCGCGGCAGATATCGTGGCCCTGGCCGGGGCGACGATCCCCGCTGAGGACAACCCCGCCATCTCCAAGCTGCTGAAGGTTCCCCTCACCAGCGACGGCTTCTTCCTCGAAGCACACATGAAGCTGCGGCCGGTGGACTTCACCCGGGACGGCGTGTTCGTTTGCGGGCTGGCCCACGGCCCCAAGGCTCTGGACGAGGCTACGGCCCAGGCGCAGGCGGCGGCTGCCCGGGCGGCCTGTGTCCTCTCTCAGAAGGTTCTGGAGGTGCCGGGGACAGTCGCCGAGGTTCGGCCCGACATGTGCTCCGGCTGCGGCCTCTGCGAGGCCGTGTGCCCGTTTGGGGCTATCGGTATTGACCGCGAAGCGATGGTGGCTGTCGTCAACGAGGTCTTGTGCAAGACCTGCGGCGCCTGCGCCGCGGCCTGCTACCCGGGAGCGATTGACGTGCAGGGATTCAGCAACGAGCAGATGCTGGCCGCGATTGAGGCCGTGTAGTTCGATGAACTCCCAGGGTGGGAAAGAGCAAGAGACTGGCTGGGAGCCTCGCATAATCGCCTTTCTCTGTCATTGGTGCAGCTTCGCGGGAGCGGACCTGGCGGGCACTGCTCGCCTCCAGTACCCACCGAACACACGCACCATTCGCGTGCCTTGCTCGGGCCGAGTAGACCCTCTGTTCATCATCCGCAGCCTCCTGCACGGCGCCGACGGCGTGCTGGTTGCGGGCTGCCATCCCGGCGACTGCCACTATCTGGAAGGCAACTACCTGGCCAGGCGACGGTTTGCGCTGCTCAAGAGCCTCCTGGAGTACGTCGGCGTCGAGGAGGGGCGAGTGCAGTTCGCCTGGGTGTCGGCCGCAGAAGGGGGGAAGTTCGCCCAGCTCATAGCGGACGTCACCGAATCGGTACGGGCTCTGGGCCCAGGACACCGACTGGTCAAGAGCAGGGCCAAGGAAACGCCATGACAGACGTCTCCCAAGCGATACGGGACACGGCCCGAAGTCTCCTGGCGGACGGCGTGGTGGACATCGTCATCGGCTTCGAAGCGGGCACCCTGCCATTGCGCAGCTCGCCTTGCTTCGTGAGGGATGCCGCGGACACCGACAGGCTAGTGTGGAACATGAGCTGCGAGAACAACCTGGCGAGGTATCTCCCTTGGATCGAGGGGAAGGTGGGTATCGTCGCTAAGGGATGCGACGCCCGCTCCATCGTCGGACATCTCAAGGAGGGCCGGCTGGAGCGAGAGCGGGTCCACGTCATCGGCGTACCGTGCCAAGGAATCCTTGACCGAAGGAGCATCGAACACAGGTTGGGGGGCAAGGAGATCTTGGAGGCCCAGGAGAGGGAAACCGAGCTGCTAGTCCGCGGAGAGGGCTTCGAGGTCGCGCTAAGCAAGGAGGAGCACCTTCACGCCTCCTGCCGAGCCTGCCGATCTCGAAACCCCGTTATCTATGACACACTCGTTGGCGATCCGGTGGCAGAGGGCGAGGGCGCCGACGAGTACGTTGACGTGCGGGAGTTCGAAGCAAAGCCCCCCGCCGACCGGTGGGCGTACTTCCTCGCGGAGAGCAGCAGGTGCATTCGCTGCTACGCTTGCCGCAACGCCTGCCCCCTCTGCTACTGCCGCATCTGCTTCACGGATGTGACACAGCCCCAGTGGCTAGGCCGGACAGCCAACCCCGCGGATACCCTGCTCTTCCACATCGTGCGTGCCCTGCACGTTGCGGGGCGCTGCGTTGACTGCGGCGCCTGCGACCGGGCCTGCCCGCTCGGCGTCGACGTGCGAAAGCTGACCAGGAAGATGGAGAAGGACGTAGAGGAGCTCTTCCACTACAAGGCGGGGATGAGCCCGGATGAGCCGCTGCCTCTTGCCACGTACAGCCTTGATGATCCGGGGGACTTCATTCAGTGACGGCTCTGCGGGTTCCCAAAGAGCAGACAGCACGGCTGCTGGCGGCCCTCCTCGAGCAGCACCAGGTGGTCGCTCCGGTGGAGGAGGACAGCCAGGTCACGTTCGGGCGACTGGGATCGCCAGAGGAAGCCGTCCTCGACTACCGGAATGCGCAGGTGTCGCCCAAGGGGCTCCTCTTCCCCCAGGCCGAGACTTTGCTCACCTACAGCTTGGCCGGCGAGAGCCCTGAAGTTCAGGAGGCGCCCCAGGCGCAGGACGGGCAGGTGGTGTTTGGCATCCGTCCTTGTGACGCGCGCAGCTTTGTCCTCCTGGACAGGGTTTTCGATGGCAATGGCTGGCACGACAGGTGCTACCTGAGCAGGAGGAGAAACACGACAGTTGTCGCTTTGGCCTGTCCCAAGCCCGGGGTCGCTTGTTTCTGCGCTTCGGTAGGCGGAGGGCCCTTCTCCACCGAAGGCTCGGACGTGCTCCTGACAGACCTGGGCCAGGAATACCTGATCGAGGTTGTCACCGACAAGGGAGCCGCCTTGGCCGAGGCGTGGAGCGAGTATGGGGAGGCCGACGAAGGCAGCCTCCGGCGCAGGGCGGAACTCCAGGCAGGGGCTGAGGCGGCCTTGGCGGGCAGGGTGGAAATAGAGGGGATTGACCGCTGGCTGAAGGGGATGTGGGACGACGTCTTCTGGGAGCGCCTGCATGAGAAATGCCTGGGCTGCGGGGTCTGCACCTACCTCTGCCCCACCTGCCACTGCTTCGATATCGTGGACGAAGGTTCAGACCGCGAGGGACAGCGGCTGCGGCTCTGGGACTCCTGCATGTTTCCGCTGTTCACCCGCCAGGCCTCCGGTCACAATCCGCGGCCCACGGGCAAGGAGCGGTGGCGTCAGCGCCTCATGCACAAGTTCTGCTACTCGGTTGACAGCTATGGCGAAGTGGGCTGCGTGGGCTGCGGCCGGTGCGTGGTGAACTGTCCGGTGAACCTTGATCTGCGCCACGTGCTGAACGAGATATGCAGCGACCGGACCCAACAGGGAACATGATGAGCACGGACAATCCGTATCTGCCGCTGCTGGCGAGGATCGATAGGATCAGTGTCGAGACGGAGCATCCCAGCATCAAGACCTTCGACCTGACCTTCCTGCGCAAGGAGGACGAGGAGCGATTTCACTATCTGCCCGGGCAGTTCGCTGAGCTGTCCGTGTTTGGCAAGGGCGAGGCGCCATTCGGTATCGCCTCGTCCCCGTCCCAGCCTGGAGTGCTGCAGTTCACTGTGAGCAAGGCTGGACTCTTGACCAGCGCTCTACACGTCATGGAGCGTGGCCAGATCCTGGGCGTCAGGGGGCCTCTAGGCTCGCCGTTTCCTCAAGATGAGATCCAGGGAAGGGATCTGGTGATCATCAGCGGCGGCTTCGGGTTCACCACGCCGCGCTCCCTCATCAACCACATCTTGCATCGGGACAATCGGCAGCGGTTTGGGGAACTCACTGTCGTCTACGGGGCCAGGACTCCGGGCATGCTGCTCTACAAGAGCGAGCTAAGCCAGTGGCGGCAGAGGGACGATCTGCGGCTCCACCTGACCGTCGACACCGCAGAGGACGGCTGGGAGGGCAGGGTTGGCTTCGTGCCGGATGTGGTCAGAGAGGTCTCCCCCAGCCCGCAAAACGCCTACGCCCTCGTTTGCGGGCCTCCGGCCATGATTCGCTTCACTCTTCCCGTTCTTGAGGAGTTGGCCTTCCCTCCGGAGCGAATCCTTCTCTCCCTCGAGATGAAGATGAAGTGCGGCATCGGCATGTGCGGCCGCTGCAATATCGGGAACAAGTACGTTTGCAGGGATGGCCCAACTTTCAGCCTGGCCGAGCTGAACCAGTTGCCTCCGGAACACTGACGGACAGTTCCAGGCGGCCCGCGAACCGATGTAGCTTTGAGCCTGCGCCCAGCGATCTCCAAAGAAGCGCTAGCGGCTTTGCGAGAACATCTTGGCGGGACGGACTCTTATGCCTACTAGCGCTGCCACCGAAAAAGGGCTAGAGTGACGGCGGACAAATCCTGTTGGCTGTGGCCCGGTGCGACAGCCATCGCGAGGTGGTGAGAATCATGGTCGTTCAAGATCAAGACCCTGAAACCCAGCGAAAGGTTGTGGCGATTCTGAAGGTGCTCAGCGAGTCCTCGGAACCGCTGGGCTCTATCACCATCGCACGCGAACTAGAATCCCACGGCGTCCGTCTGAGCGAGCGTACCGTCAGGTACCATCTCAGGATCGCCGACGAGCGGGGCTTGACCCGACCGCTGGGAAGGGATGGCAGGATGATCACGCCGGAGGGCTTGCAAGAGCTGAATAGCGCTCTAGCGAGCGAGCAAGTCGGCTTCGTCGTAGAAAGGCTTGCACTGCTGGCCTTCCAGACCACATTTGATCCCCAGCTACGCTCCGGCCAGGTAGGGATAAACACCTCGTTGTTCCCCAAGGATAAGTTCAAGAAGGCCCTGAGAGCCATGAGGGAGACCTTTAGCAGCGGCCTCTGTGTCAGCGACAAGGTCGGGGTAGCTGCTGAGGGCGAGAAACTGGGCGACGTGGTAGTTCCCGAAGGGAAGATCGGTCTAGCTACTGTTTGCAGCGCGAGCATAAATGGCGTCCTGCTCAAGGCCGGCATCCCCATGGACTCCAAGTTCGGAGGAATTCTGGAAATTCGCAATTCTGCACCAAGGAGGTTTGTGGCGATAATCAACTATGCCGGCACCTCAGTGGACCCCTCCGGAGCCTACATCAAGGCTAGAATGACAAGGGTGCGTGAAGCTGCGGCCACGGGAACCGGCAAAATATTGGCGAACTTTCGCGAAGTGCCGGCTCCCGCCAAACCACAGGTGGAGACTATCCTGGCTCAGCTCAAGGCGGCTGGCATCGGCGGGGTTGTCCTGGTCGGTGAAACGAGTGAACCCCTTTGCCAGATCCCGGTGGGCCTCAACAAGATAGGTATCATCCTGTTGGGCGGAATGAACCCGGTGGCAGCGGCAGAAGAGGCCGGCATAGAAGCCGACAACGTCTGCGAAGCCGGGATGGCTGAGTTCGAAAGCCTGGTGAGCTTCCGGGACTTGTAGAGCCCTGCATCTCGTGGGCGCAGAGCCGACGCCACTCCTCGACCGCGGTGTGTCCCTACGGGAGTCCCCGACTGGAAACCCGTTAGTCGCCCGTGGCTATGGTTCGACTATGTCAGCATAATCGGGAAGCGGGGTGCGAAGGTCACGACCCTCTGCCTCCTAGACAGGTGGCCGTCCTTGCCATGGACAAGAGCGGTGGCAGATTCAGGGAAACCTCGACGCTGTACCTCAGGCAGATGCTCAGGAAGCTACTCTGGGCCTTCCTTCGAGCGCCAAGAGGGGCGTCGCAGAGCTACTCTCGATCATGGACGACCGTTCGGGAAGACTCTCGGCCCCCAAACAATAACAAAACGTCGCATTTGCGTGTCAGCGGCGTTCCGTTCTCCCTAGTACTGGGTTTTGGAGCGGGCGATGGGGATCGCCCTACAGGCCCGTCCGGGAACCCACGGCCCTCTGCTTGGGAAGCAGAGGGGCCGGCTCTGCGGCCCGTCTACCGCGCGCCCTCAGATTCGGCACCGGCACCTGAGGCCGGGCTCTGCGGTCCCTGGGGCTCCTCTCGGCCATCTGCCTGAGAGGGTGCCGAGCATCTGATTGGCAGTGTGGCCTTGCCGTTGCTGGCCCGTCAAGCCATCTGAGTGGCGTGTCTGACCGGGGGGAGTTTCCCCCACACCTATCTTCGCCGGCCTCCACGACCGATGCCGCCGCTGCGCCTTCTCGCCCGGTCTTCGAGCACGATGTCCATGGTGCGCTCGTTGATCTGCGTCCCTCGCAAGGACTCCATGGCGACCCTGGCCGACTCCCCGTCCGACATCTCTACGTATCCAAATCCCTTGGGGCGCCCGCGACGGTCACTAACGATCTTGGCGGAGACGACCTTGCCAAACGGGGAGAAGGCTGTCCTCAGGTCCACATCCGTCGTCTCATGTGCTAGGTTGCCCACATAAAGCGTTCCCAATCGGCACCCTCCTTGCTAGGCCGGTACCCTGGGGCGTGACCAGCCACGCCGTCGCCATCTACTCGGCGTCCTCATCCGGTGGGCGCTCTGCGGCTGCGGAGAAGGCTCCCCGCTGGCGCTCACCCGTGGCAGCCGGCGGCCCAGGCCGCGCTCTATGGCCTGCCATTTCGAGAGGTCTGCCGCGCTCACCAGAGTGATGGCCCGCCCGGTCCGCCCCATGCGACCGGTACGGCCTACTCGATGCGTGAACAGCTCGTGGGTCTCCGGCAGTTCGTAGTTGATAACTCGCCCTATGTGGAGGATGTCCAGCCCCCTCGCGGCCACATTCGTGGCCACGAGGATCGGCACGCGGCCGGAGCGGAACTCCTCCAGGGCCCTATCCCGCGCCTTCTGATCAAGGTTGCCCTGGAGCACGGCCACCCTGTGGCCCACGGCCTGCAGCCGCTGTCCCAGGCTGCGTACGCCGCGCTTGGTGCGACCAAACACCAAGGTGGCGCCCTCTACCGGCTCATCCAGCAGTCGCTGTAACACATTGAACTTGTTCTCCGTGTACGCCTCGACAACAACGTGATCGATATCTGGATCCGAGCCGTCCCCCTCCTCCGCGACCAGCACTTCCGGATCCGAGAGGTGCTTGGCCCCTATCCTCTCAACCCACGGCGGAATCGTCGCCGAAAAGAGGGCCGTCTGCCTAGTCCGCGGCGTCTGCGCCAGGATACGCTCCACGTCAGGCGCAAAGCCCTGGTCGAGCATGCTGTCCGCCTCATCCAGGACGAGCATCCGCAATCGCTTCAGCTGCAGTGTCCCTCGCTTAAGGTGATCCAGCACCCTGCCCGGCGTGCCCACCACTACCTGAGCGCCAGCGGCAAGCGCCGCTTCCTGTTGCGCGAAGGGACGCCCGCCATAGACCAGCGCCACCTTTATCCCCGCCCCCTTGCCTAGGGCCGAAAGCACCTGGCCCACCTGTCGGGCTAGCTCGCGAGTCGGCGTTAGCACCAGGGCCTGTACCTGCCGTTGCTGCCTATCGCATCGCTCCATCAGGGGCAACCCGAAGGCCAGGGTCTTGCCGGAGCCGGTCTGGGCCTGGCCGATCAGATCGCGGCCCCGAAGCAACAGCGGGATCGATCCCTCTTGGATTGCCGTCGGCGTACTGATGCCCATTTCGACGAGCGCCCGGCGGCTTGAGGGACAAAGTTCAAAGTCGTGGAAAGAGGTCAAGACATGCGTTCCTTTCGAGGGGGGACAGCGTCAAGCGCTGAAAGGTGGAATTGGTTCGACGACGTAGTAGTGACTGTAGCCTTGTTATGGCGGATCTTGCCTATCTCACACAGATTCAGGGTCTACGGTCCTCCGTAGACGGCGAGCCGGTGGCGTCAGCCGGACCCCGCATCGGCGCGAGCTGGTTCTCGTGCGAGGGGACCCCTATTTGGAGTCCTTCGCGTCGCGGGAGCGCCTGCGGCCCAAGGCCATGTAGGAACCTTGAGTGTAGTTCCTGAACCGGCGACTGGCACCGCACATCAAGCAGATGGCGCTGCTGGTCTCTCCGGACGGGGTGCCGATGCGCCAGTGGTGGGGACAGGCATCCTGTCTGGTCTTGAGGCCAAGAAACGGTTTCTACCATCACGGCCGTCTGCCGCCGCCACCGCCCGAGAAGGATCGTCCGCCTTCTTGGGAGCGCGGCCGCGCCTGGTCCACAGTTAGCGTACGTCCGTCGAGGGTCTTGCCGTTCAGTTCTTCGATGGCCTTGAGGCCTTCGGCGCCTGTCGCCATCTCGACGAAACCGAACCCGCGGGAGCGACCAGAATCGCGATCGGTGACAACGCTGGCCGATTCCACTGTGCCTGCCTGCTCGAAGAACGTTCTCAGACCGTCGTCGGTCGTGTCGAAGGACACACCTCCGACGTAAAGCTTCATGAACACGAGGAGCCTCCTTATGGCGCCCTATGCGGCATAGACTTCCGGTCGGGCAAGAGATCTGCCTCGAACGTCGGAAGACAATGCGCGGGAGGCAGTGAGATCAACTCTATTATGGCGTATTTGGGATCTGGGCGCAACGGCGGCGGTGTTCCGGGACATGTGAGACGAGGAAGGGGGTGAAAAGGAGTCGGGCCTGGCTGTAGGGTAAGAAAAACAAAGACTACCAGCTACAGGAGGCCCGACATGCACAAGGTTCGCACACCGTGGCCAGCGGCCACAAGGGTTCAGTACATCGTCGCCTTCGAGGAGTGTCAGCGTAGATGGCAGGTCAGTGCCCGCCGGTTCTGCGCGGCCGAGGAGATTCCGTACCCCACCTTTGCCCGTTGGTGGGCCGTGTGGCGCAAACAGGGGAAGTACGCCCTGTTGGACCGCTCCAGGCAACCGCGGCGCAGTCCTCACGCCCTGCCCGGCCAAGTACTGGATGTCATCCGTCACGCCCACCGGCAGCTGGGCTGAGGAGTGCGCCGCCTCCACGCCTATCTGCGGGAGGCCAGCCTCGTCTGGTGCAGCCTCAGCAGCGTCTACAGGGTGCTCCGCCGCTGTGGGGCCCTGGTCCGCCGGCCTCGCAAACCCAAGCCGGTCTGGACCCGTTACGCTAAGGCGATGCCAGGGGAGCGAGCCCAGATGGACCTGATGTACCTCTCTCAAGAACGCTACCAGCTCACCCTGGTGGATGACTGCAGCCGCTTCCTGGCTGCCACTATCCTCGAGCGGCGCACCACCGCCGCTGTCTGTGAGGCCCTCCCAGGACTCCTAGAGACCATCCCCTTCCCCTTGCGCTGCCTCCAGACCGACAACGGCTCCGAGTTCGGCTGCGATCTCACCCGCCTCCTGCACCACCTGGGCATCCGCCATACCCACATCCGTCCGCGCTGTCCCCACCTGAACGGCAAGGTGGAACGGGTTCAGCGTACCGTCCAGGAGGAGTTCTGGGACGGCATCGGCCCGGGACCGCTGGACGACTGGCAGCCCTTCCTTCAGGACTACCTGCGCTTCTACAACCGTGTCCGCCAGCACAGTGCCCTGGGCTACACCACCCCCATGCAGTATGCTCTACAGCGCCTGCCCCGTCAGGCCCGTGTGTCTCACATCTCTTGAAGCACTACACTTCTACTCCAACATGCGCCTCAACCCTAGTCGCGAACAGACGCCGTTCGGGTAACCCTGTCAAGCCCCCCGTTTGGCTTGTTCCGGCACGCCGAACTTGACCGGGCACCTAGTAGCGTATCTGTAATCAAGCGGGCTACGTCGCCCGAACGCAAGGGCGTGCGCGGTGACCCTCTGCCTCTTGCTCGGCAGTTGATCGATGTCGTATCGACCTCAAGGACCCTGGCCTGATACCTCTTGGTCTTGCTGGCAGGCTGGAGGACTGACAGCCTGAGAAGGTGCCCGGCGCGCCTACGGCAGCGCCGACTTCAGGCCGGACGGACCGACAGACCCCCTGCCTAGGGAGCAGGGTCTCCGGCTAGAAACCCCTCGGTTCTGGCGCAACGTGATTCGCAATTATGGCGCCCCGATGGATAGCAGCTCGGGGAGGCCCAGCGTTACTGCCCAACCAGAGCGCCAGACTCGAGAAAAGCGGTGGCAGGCATGTGTGTCGAGGTGAACTTGGATCCGGGCCAATCGACGCTGAGGCGGAGTCCCAGACTTCCAGTACTGCGCTCCGGCGGCCTTCGCGCCTCGAGGAAGCGGACTCCCTACTTTCGGTCAGGGCCGACGCTTGCCACCTTCCTTCCTGCACCGCGAGCCGACGCCTGCCTCCTTCCGGCTTACCATCATCACAAGATTGGCGGGCTCGATCAGCGGGACGAGGCAGCACGGGCAGCATTGCTCTCCCAAGTCCTGCTCGAAGCTTCGCCATGGCATTCGGGCCAGAGCACCAGCAGGGGAGTACCCAACCGCCGGAGGCATTCGCTCGTCACGCTCCCGAAGACCGTTCGCTTAAGGCCACCCCTTGAATGCGATGACATAGCGAGGATCGTGTCGCGTTGCCCTTCCACGTAGCGACAGATAGCATCGGCGGGTTGGCCGTGCAGGACGTCCCAGTCCGGCCGGAACCCGTAGGTCGTTTCGATTCCTTTTGCCTGCGAGCGTACGTACGAGGACTCGAGCACATCCCCTGCCGGTATGCCTGGCGGCACCCTCACGTCCGGTGAAACGACGTGCACTAGGACGAGGTGGGCCTTCAGGGAGTTCGCCATCTCTACGGCCGCCGGGATCATGCTCTCAGAGAACGCCGAGCCGTTGAGGGGAAGGACTACTCTCTCGATCTTGGGGGCTGTCCCCAGCTTCTCCTTGGAATTGCCTCGAGGTCGATAGATGAGGATCGGCTGTCCTGGGTTGCGCACCACGCCCAGGGCAAC
>Ga0214473_10010773_pt1 | contig 10745 bp, 8 predicted proteins | sample RVTome_7_FD_203509 | JGI IMG/M metagenome (GOLD analysis project Ga0214473, IMG submission 203509) | Soil microbial communities from uranium-contaminated site in the Upper Colorado River Basin, Wyoming, United States - RVT98D197 | ecosystem: Environmental > Terrestrial > Soil > Contaminated >... | reverse complement strand
GACACCGCGGCGGCCGGCGTCGTGCGGTTGGCCGACGTGAAGATGGCGCTCGCGGTCCGCAGCATCACGACGGAGCGGGGCCTCGATCCGCGCGACTACACGCTGGTGGCGTATGGCGGCGGGGGCCCGCTGCACGCCGTCGCCATCGCCCGCGAGCTCGGCATCCCCCGCGTGGTGGTCCCGCCGTCGCCGTCCACGTTCTCGGCGTGGGGCATGCTGGCGACCGATCTGCGCCACGATCTCGTCCGGACGCTGCTCGAGCCCCTCGAGCGCACCGATGCGACGTGGGCGTCGGCGCGCTATCTGGAGATGCAGCGCGAGATCGAATCCATCCTCCCGGGAACCGGCGTGCCGGTGATCCACCGCGCCGCGGATCTGCGGTACCTGGGACAGGAGCACACGGTGACGGTCGCCGTGGCCGACCTCGCGGACTGGGCCGATCTGCGCAAGGGGTTCGACGCGGCCCACGAGCGCGCGTATGGGTACGCGGCGCCCGACGTCGAGGTGCAGCTCATCAACCTCCGGCTGACCGTCGTGTTCCCCCTCGAGCGGCCGCGCCTGCCGAGGCTCGAGCGCCGCGCGTCCGGCGCGCCGCGCTTCGAGACGCGCAAGATCTACTCGACGCTGATGCAGGACGCGCTCGAGTATCGCGTATTCCGCCGCGTGGATCTTCGACCCGGAGACGTGATCGATGGGCCGGCGGCGGTGGAGGAGCCCGGGACGACCACGATCGTCGACGCCGCCGACCGCGTGTCGGTCGAAGACCACGGCGGCCTGATCATCGAGGTGATGCGCCATGAAGCCTGACGCGATTTCGATCGAGGTCATCCGGGCCGCCCTGAATTCGGCCGCCGAGCGCATGCGCATCACGATGGTCAAGACCGCCTACAACCACATCATCAGCGAGAGCCTCGACTTCGGCTGCGCGATCTTCGATCCCGACGTGCAGATGATCGCGCAGGGCATCGGGCTGCCGGTCTTCCAGGGTCACCTCGGCTTTCCGATCGAGGCGACGATCCGCGATCGCGGGATCGAGGCGTTCCGCGAGGGTGACATCTTCATCCACAACGACCCCTACGAGGGCAACGGCAACCACCTGAACGACGTCGCCATGACGGCACCGGTGTTCTGGGAAGGGCGGCTGGCGGGGTTCGTGGCGGTGAAGGCGCACTGGAGTGACGTCGGCGGGCCCGTGCCGAGCAGCATGCAGGTGGGCTCGCGCGAGTTCCGACAGGAAGGGCTGCGCTTCCAGTCGGTGCGGCTCTACGGTCGCGGTGCGCTGAACGAAGAGGTGATGCGCGTCATCCGCGGCAATATCCGCACCGAGAGCGGCACGCTCAAGGACGTGCAAGCGATGGTCGCGGTGTGCCGGGCGGGCGAGGCGTACGTCAAGGAGATCCTCGCCAAGTACGGCCGCGACGCCGTGCTCGAGGCCACGCGTGTCTATCTGGAGCAGTCGGAGCGTCGCACGCGCGCCGCGCTCGCCGCGATCCCATCCGGGGTGTACACGGCGGTCGGGCACTTCGACAACGACGGCATCACGCTCGACACACCCGTGCGCGTGGAGATGGCGATCAGCGTCGGGGGCGGCGCGATGACCGTCGATTTCACGGGCACCGACGCGCAGGTGGTGGGGCCGTTCAACTGCGGGGACGCGATCACGATCAGCGCGTGCCGCCTCCTCATCAAGTGCCTCACCACGCCGCACGATCCCGTCGACGAGGGCTGCTTCCGGCCGCTGACCGTCGTGATTCCGAAGCGGTCGGTGCTGGCGGTGGAAGAGCCCGCACCGACGGCGCGCTATTACGTTCCGATCAACCTGCTCATCGAGCTCGGGCTGCGCGCCCTCGCGCCGGCGATGCGCGACGGGATTCCCGCCGGCGCCTACGGCGATCAGATGCCGACGATCGCCTTCGGCACGCATCCCGAGACGGGCAAGCTCTTCATCCAGGGCGATCTCAACGCGGGGGGCACGGGCGGGCGGCCCACGTTCGACGGCGAGTCCGCGATGATCATCCTCGGGGGCTCCACGGCGCGGAACAACCCGGTGGAGGTCGTGGAGTCGCGCATTCCGTCGATGCGCATCCGGCGCTACGGGCTCCGGCAGGACTCCGGCGGCGCGGGCACGTATCGCGGCGGCCTCGGCATCGAGCGCGTGTACGAGTTCCGCATGCCGGCCTTCATCACGTTCAGCCTCGAGCGCAAGGCGACGCCGCCGTGGGGCCTCTGGGGCGGCAGGGACGGCGCCGTCAACGGCGTGGAGATCACGTCACCCGATGGCGCCGTGCGCCACGTCCGCAAGGCGACGCAGCATCCGATCGCCGCCGGCGAGACGGTGAAGATCATGACGGGTGGCGGCGGCGGCTGGGGGGCGCCCTCCGGGCGCGATCCCGGGGCGGTGCGGCGCGACGTGCGCGAGGGCTACGTCTCCGCCGACGCGGCGCGGCGCGACTACGGCGTCGAGGTGGCGTGATCCGGCGCTGGGGGCCGCGCCGCCGGTGACGACCCGCGCGGTTCGCTGCGGCACGCTGTTCGACGGCACCGGCGCCGGTCCGATCCGCGACGCCGTCGTGCTCGTCGCCGACGGCCGCATCCGCGCCGTGGGGCCCGCGGCGACGACCGGGATTCCGACGGGCGCGGACGTGCTCGATCTTCGCGACCGGTTCGTCATGCCCGGCCTGATCGACGCGCACAGCCACATCTCGATCGTGCCGGGGATGGGCGATCAGATAGGCCAGCTCCGCCAGGCGCCGGTTCCGCAGGCGCTGCGTGCGACGGCCAACCTCCGGCGGGACCTCTTCTCCGGCGCGACGACGATGCGCGTGATGTCGGAAGAGCACTTCCTCGACCTGGACGTGCGCGCGGCGATCGACGCGGGCGTGGTCCCCGGGCCGCGCCTGCTCTGCGGCACCCGCGGGATCACCGCGAGCAACGGCCACGGCCGCGCGTTCTCCGCGTTCGACGGCGTGGAGGAGATCCGGCGCGGCGTGCGCGAGAACTTCCAGCGCGGCGCCGACCACGTGAAGATCTTCGCCACGGGCGGCGTGGCGTCGACGGGGACCACGCTGAAGGCGTGCGTCTACACGCGCGAGGAGATCCGGGCGGCGGTGGAAGAGGCGGAGCGCGCCGGCACGTACGCCGCCGCTCACGCGCACGGTGGGCCGGGTCTGCGCATGTCGGTCGAGGAAGGCGTGGCGACCATCGAGCACGGCGCGCTCGCGACCGACGAGGACGTCGCGCTCATGAAGGAGCGCGGCGTGTGGCTCGTCTGTACGTTCTCGATCTTCTTGCATCCGAGGGGGATCGAGGGAGGCGACGGCCGCAACCCCGCCATCATGGAGAAGATGCGCTGGGCGCGGCGGGTGGTCGACGACAACTTCCCGCGGCATCTGGCGTCGGGCATCCGCTTCGCGCTCGGCACGGACAGCGTGCACGGGCAGATGCCGTTCGAGATGGAGACGCTCGTGCGGCTCGGCGTCTCGACGAAGGATGCGCTGCTCGCGGGCACGCGATGGGGAGCGGAGGCCTGTCGCGTCGACGACGATCTCGGCGCGCTCACGGCCGGCCGGCGCGCAGATCTGATCGCCGTGGACGGCGACCCGTTGCGGGAGATCCAGGCGATGAGGCGCGTGAGCCTCGTCATGAAGGACGGCGTGGTCCAGGGGAGGAACGAGTGATGAGCGACGACAAGGCGCGACACGGTCTCACACGGCGTCAATGGCTCGGCGGTGCGGTGGCGGGCGCGGGAATCGGCGTGCTCGGCGGTCCGCGGGCGACGAGGGCGCAAGGGCAGGCCAAGCGCGGCGGCCATCTGAAGGTCGCGACGGTCGACAAGCCCGTCAACATGGACCCGGGCTTCGCGCAGCTCTACTCCTCGCTCCAGGTCTACCAGAACGTCTTCAACAAGCTCGTCTACGTGAACGAGTCGGGAGAGTTCATCCCCGGGCTCGCGAAATCCTGGAAGCAGGAGAACGAGAAGACCTGGCTGTTCGACCTCGTCACCGACGCCGTCTTCCACAACGGCGAGCCCATGGCGGCGAAGGACGTCGTGTTCACGTTCAACCGCCTGCTCGATCCGAAGAACAAGCTGCCGATGCGCGTGTTCTTCACGCCCGTCCAGGGCGTGGAGGCCGTCGGCGGGTCCCAGGTGCGCTTCCACATGGATCGCCCCTTCGGCCCGTTCCTCGCGATGCTGTCGCAGGCGACCGAGATCGTGAACGAGAAGGCGCTCAAGGAGAAGGACCCGAAGCTCTTCCCGATCGGCACCGGCCCCTACAAGTTCGGCGAGTGGGTGAAGGACGACCACATCACGCTCGAGCGGTGGGACAAGTACTTCCGCCCGGGCCGCCCGTACCTCGACAAGCTCACGTTCTACGCGCCGGCCGACGACACCGTGCGGCTCACGGGTCTGCAGACGGGCCGCTTCAACTGGATACAGACGGTGCCGCCGCAGCGCATCCCCGAGCTGGAGCGCGCGCGCGACATGAAGGCCTCGCCGGGCCGGCCGTACTTCCCGTTCTTCCTCATGCTCAACGCGAGCAAGCCCCCGCTGAACGACAAGCGCCTGCGCCAGGCGATCTCGTGGGCGCTCGACCGCACCGAGATCGTGAAGCTCGTCTACTACACCAGCCACACACCGACCGCGGAGCCGACGCCGGCGCCGAGCCCGTGGGCGACGGACGTCAACGCGCACAAGGGCGGCCCCGACCTCGCGAGGGCGAAGCAGCTGCTCGCGGAGGCCGGCATGGGCAACGGTCTGAACCTGACCTACATGGTGAAGTCGCAGGTGCCGGTGCTCGTGAAGACGGGCGAGATCCTGCGGGAGCAGCTCAAGAGGATCGGCGTCACCCTCGACGTGCAGCCGCTCGAGTCCGGCCAGTATTTCGAAGGGCTCGTGGGCAAGAAGTTCGACATCGCGGCCGCGTGGTGGAGCGTGACGGTCGATCCCGACATGTTCTACTACCCGCTGCAACACTCGTCCTCGGCGTGGAACTTCTCCGGTCTGAAGTCGGAGGAAGCGGACAAGCGGCTCGACGCGTTCCGCTTCACGGCGAGCCCGGCCGCGCGCAGGGCGATGTACCCCGAGCTGGTGCGCTTTTTCCAGGAAGAGGGTTCGCTCGTGATCTTCAGCAACGAGATCCAGCGCTACTGGATGAAGCCGAACGTGAACGGCTCGGCGCCGCTGTCGTCACTGGAGCTGCGCTTCGAGGGCACCTGGCTGGCCTGATCCACGGCTGATGGCCTACGCGGCGCGCCGGCTCGCCCTCGCGGTGCCGCTGCTGTTCGGGATGAGCCTGCTCGTGTTCGGGCTCATGCGGCTCGTGCCGGGCGACCCGGCGGTGGCCGTGCTCGGCTACAAGGCGACGCCCGAGGGCATCAAGGCCCTGCGCGATGCGTTCCATCTCGACGAGCCGCTGCCCCAGCAGTACGTGCGGTGGCTCGCGGGTGTCGCGCGCGGCGACTTCGGGCTCGACTTTCGTCAGAACGAGCCGATCGGGCGGATGATCCTCGACCGCCTGCCCGTCACGATCGAGCTCGCGCTGCTCGCCAGCGTGTGCGCGGCCGTGATCGGCGTGCCCCTCGGACTCCTCGGCGGAGGCCGGCGCGGGAGCGCCGTCGACCGGGCGGCGCTCGCGGTGGGACTCGTCGGCGTCTCCATCCCGGACTTCTGGCTCGGCATCATGCTGATCCTCGGTCTCTCGCTGTGGGCCGGCGTGTTTCCCTCCGGCGGCTTCGTCCCCCTCACGGAGGCGCCGCTCGACAACCTGCTGTACCTCGCGCTGCCCGCGCTCACGCTCGCCGCGAGTCGCGCCGCGGTGCTGGGGCGGCTCACGCGTGCCGCGGTGCTCGACGTCGTGCAGCGCCCGTTCGTTCAGTACGCGCGCGCCAAGGGGCTCGGGGATCGCGCGGTGCTGTTCCGCCACGTGCTGCCGAACGCCGCCATTCCGATCGTCACCGTGTTCGGCCTGCAGGTCGGCTACATGCTCGGCGGCGCCATCGTCGTCGAGACGATCTTCACGCTGCCCGGCGTGGGGCGGATGACGCTGGATGCCGTGCTCGAGCGCAACTACCCGGTCGTGCAGAGCACGGTGCTGGTGATCGGCGCGATGTTCATGCTCGTGAACCTCGCGACCGACATCGTGTACGGGCTCGTCGATCCGCGGGTGCGTCGCCGATGAGGCAGGGGCGCGTCGCGCTCGCGGGCGTGGTGCTGGTGGCCGCACTCGGTGTGGCGGCGATCGCCGCTCCCGCGCTGCCCGTCGGCAGCCCGACCACGATCGGGAAGGATGTCGCCCTGCGGGGCCCGACGACCGCGGAGCCCTTCGGCATGGACGACCTCGGCCGGAGCGTGCTGAGCCGCGTCGTCTACGCGTATCGCGTCTCGCTCGGCGTCGCGGTAGCGTCCGTCGTGCTCGCGCTGGTGATCGGCGGGCCGCTCGGCGTGATCGCGGGCTACGCGGAAGGCTGGCCCGACCAGCTCATCATGCGCCCGCTCGACGTGCTCATGGCGTTCCCGGCCATCCTGCTCGCGATCGCGCTGATGAGCGTGTTCGGCACAGGCGCGATGCTGGTCTCCGTCGCGCTCGCCGTCGTCTACACGCCGATCGTGGCGCGCGTGGTGCGCGCGGCCGTCCTCGCCACGAAGGTGGAGGTCTACGTCGACGGGGCGCGGGCGCTCGGCGCGACGGTGCCGCGCATGATGCTCGTGCACATCCTGCCGAACGCCGCCACGCCGGTGCTGGTCCAGGCGTCGGTGCTGATGGCGATCGGGATTCTCGTCGAGGCGGCGTTGTCGTTCCTCGGGGTCGGCGTGCGGCCGCCGACGCCGTCGCTGGGCCTGATGCTCTCGGACGGCCGCAGCTTCATGCTGCAGGCGCCGTGGATGGTGATCTTCCCCGGCCTCGCGATCATGCTCGCCGTCCTCGGCTTCAATATGCTGGCCGACGGCCTGCGCGACTGGCTCGATCCGCAGGGCGTGCCATAGTGCCGCGCGCTTCGCGTGTGCGAGCGGCTCGGCAGATGGCCCATCACCCACCTGGACGACGAAAGGACGCGGCGAGCGCGGCGGCGTCAACGACCGCGCGAGCGCTATCGCGCAAGGGTCGGAGGTTGTAATATTCGAGGCGGCGGCCAGCGAGGAGCGGTGGACATGAAAACGGACGTGAACCGGCAGATCGTGCTCGCGGCACGCCCTCAGGGCATGCCCAGGGCGAGCGACTTCAGGCTCGAGGAGGGGCCCGTCCCGGCGCCGGGCGCGGGCGAGCTCCTCGTCCGCAACATCTACATGTCGGTCGACCCCTACATGCGCGGGCGGATGAACGACCGGAAGTCCTACGCGCCGCCCTTTCAGATCGGGGAACCGCTCAATGGCCGGGCGGTGGGGCAGGTGGTGACGAGCGGCAGCCCGCACTTTCAACCGGGCGATTTCGTGGCCAGCATGCTGGGCTGGCGCGAGTACTTCGTCACGGACGGCGAGGGGCTGAACCCCGTGGACCGGCGGCTCGCGCCGCTCGCGGCCTATCTCGGCGTGCTCGGCGTTCCCGGCTTCACGGGCTGGTACGGGCTCAAGGAGATCGGGCGGCCCAAGGCGGGGGAGACGCTCGTGGTCTCGGGGGCGGCGGGGGCGACCGGCTCGCTGGTCGGCCAGATGGGCAAGATCCTCGGTTGCCGGGTGGTCGGCACCGCCGGTACCGACGACAAGTGCGCGCACCTGACGCGGGAGCTCGGTCTCGACGCGGCCATCAACTACAAGACGGCGGACCTGTACGGGGCCTTGCACCAGGCGTGTCCCAGCGGCATCGACATCTACTTCGAGAACGTGGGCGGGCCCCTCCTCGATGCGGTGCTGCGCCTGCTCAACCCGTTCGCGCGCATCCCGCTCTGCGGGATGATCTCCCAGTACAACCTCGACATACCCGAGCCGGGGCCGCGCTATCTCTTCTCGATGATCGGCAACCGCGCGCTCATGCAGGGCTTCATCATCTCGGACCACTTCGACCGCTACCCCGAGTTCGTCCGCGAGGTCGGTGGCTGGCTCAGGGAGGGCCGGCTCAAGCACCAGGAGACGGTGGTGGAGGGAATCGAGAACGCCCCCAGCGCCTTCCTCGGGCTCTTCGCCGGCGACAACCTGGGGAAGATGGTGGTCAAGATCGGCCGCGACCCTGCGTAGCTCAGGAGATGACTGCGCGCCGCCGAATTCTGGTAGCATAGCCGCGGGGCCCCGCCGTCCTCGGCGGGGCGCCCGAACCATGACGGGTCAACTGGGGCCACGGTGCAGGGCTCTCACGGGCGAGATCCCGCGAGGGCACCGGCCTACCCGCAGCCGGAGCCGCTCATGAGCCGGCGCCTTCTCGTCGCCCTCGCCGTCGTCGTGGCTCTGGCCGGGCTCGCCTGGGGCGTGTCGGCCTGGGTGCACGCCCAGTCTCATGTGAGCACCGACGACGCCTACGTGGAGAGCGCGGTCGCGCCGCTCGCCGCCAAGGTGTCGGGTCACGTGGCCGCGCTCGATGTCGACGACAACCGGGTGGTCAAGACCGGCGAGCTGCTGCTGCGCATCGATCCCCGCGACTTCGAGGCCAAGCGCGATCAGGCCCGGGCCGCCGTCGCCGTGGCCGTCGCCGGCTCCCGGGCGGTGGTGTCCGAGACGCAGCTCGCTCGCGAGACGACCCGCGCGCAGGCCGACGAGGCGCGGGCCGCTCTCGAGGTGGCGCGCGTCGCCGAGCAGGCGGCGGGGGCCGGGGTCGACGAGGTGCGGGCGCGCATGGAGTCCAAGCGCGCCGCGCTGGCGGCCATCAGCGCCGAGGTCGTGGGCACGCGCGGCGCCGCCGTGCAGGCCGCGCGCGAGAAGGAGCGCTTTCGCCGGCTCGTGGAGAACGGCTATGTTGCCCAGCGCGACTACGAGCAGGCGGACGCCGCGGATACGGCGGCGGGGTCGGCGCTCGAGGCGATCCAGCGCCGCGTGACCCAGGCCGAGCGCGAGCTCCAGCAGGCCGAGGCCGAGCTCGCCGGGCGCGTCCTCGCCGTCGCGCAGGCGCGCCAGCGCGTGGTGGAGCTGCGCGCCACCGTGGCCCGCGCGGAGAGCCAGCGCCACCAGGTCACCGTGAAGGAGGCGGAGATCGGCCGCGCCGACGCCGTGCTCACCCAGAGCAAGGCCGATCTCGCCTTCGCCGAGCTGCAGCTCCAGTACACCGAGGTCCGCGCGCCGATCGACGGCGTGATCTCGCGCAAGAGCGTCGAGCGCGGGCAGCTGGTGCAGGTGGGGCAGCCCCTGCTGGTCATCGTTCCCCTGAGCGACGTGTGGGTGCTGGCGAACTTCAAGGAGACCCAGCTCGGCCGCGTCAAGCCCGGCATGCCCGCCTTCGTTCAGATCGACACCTTTCCCGGCAAGACCTTCCACGGGACGGTCGACTCGATCAGCGCGGGCACCGGCGCGCGCTTCTCCCTCCTGCCCCCCGAGAACGCCACCGGCAACTGGGTCAAGGTGGTGCAGCGCATCCCGGTCAAGATCCGCCTCGATTCCCAGGAGTTCGGCAACCCGCACACGCTGCGCGCGGGCATGTCGGCCTCCGTCACCGTCCGCGTCAAGTAGCGAATAGCGGGGTCGGGCTTTGCATTCTTGACAATCACCTCACGGCCGCCGCAAGCTCTCGTGCGGTCGGATTGTCGAGAATGCAAAGCCTGACCCCGTGGAGGCGGCGATGGACTGGAGCGGGCTCGCCTACAATCTCATGGTCCCGGGCGTGTCGCTGGTGGAGAAGGTCGCGCGCCCGGTCATCGTGTACCTGCTGCTCTTGCTGGGCCTGCGCCTGTTCGGCCGGCGGGAGCTCGCCCAGCTCAGCTCCGGGGACCTCATCGTCCTGCTCCTCCTCTCGAACACGGTGCAGAACGCGATCATCGGGAACGACAATTCGCTCGCCGGCGGGGTGGTCGGCGCCGCCGCCCTCCTCGCCGTCAACGACGTCGTGCGCCGGCTCCGCTACGCGAACCCTCGCTGGGCGCGGCTGATCGAGGGCCAGCCGATCGTGCTCGTGAGAGACGGCCGGATGGTGCGGCCCGAGCTCCGGCACTTGATCCTCACGGAGGACGAGCTGACCCACGAGCTGCGGCGCCAGGGCGCGACCAGCCTGGCCGATGTGCACGAGTGCACGCTCGACCAGAATGGCCGGATCACGGTGGTGCTGAGGAAGAACACCGGCGACGCCCGCGTGATCGCCCCCATGCTCGAGCGGATCAGCCGCGAGGTCGACCGTATCGCCGCCCAGCAGCACGAGCTGATCGACGAGCTGCGGCGCGCCCGCCCGTCGTGACGGCGGCTGGTCAGCGGGGCTCGAGGACGGCGTACAGGCCGTCGAAGAGCGTCATCCCGTGGGCGAGGACCTGCTGGTCGTCCTTGAGGGCCGCGAGCAGTCCGCGGATGGCGAGGTCCAGACCGCGCGCCTCGTCCCGCGCGAACTTCTGATCCCTGAGGTCGATCTCGTGGACGATCTCGGCGAGCTGGGCGAGCCCCCCGTCGCCGAGCCGTCCGCGCTTGACGATGGTCTCGAAGGTGCAGTCCTCGCCCTGGTGGCCGAGCTCGGCCCCGAGCGTGTCGAAGGGCAAGGCGTCGGCGGGAAAGTCTTCGGGCCGGGCGAAGAGGAACTGCGCCTCCGGGTCGATGAAGCGCTTGATCAGCCACGCGGAGCCGATCCGGTCGACGTGCGGGCGGGGGCGGGTCACCCAGCGCCGGCCCTTGAGGGCGTCGAGGT
>Ga0214473_10010772_pt1 | contig 10745 bp, 7 predicted proteins | sample RVTome_7_FD_203509 | JGI IMG/M metagenome (GOLD analysis project Ga0214473, IMG submission 203509) | Soil microbial communities from uranium-contaminated site in the Upper Colorado River Basin, Wyoming, United States - RVT98D197 | ecosystem: Environmental > Terrestrial > Soil > Contaminated >... | reverse complement strand
CATCGGCGGATCGCGGGGATGGCTTGAAGACGCGAGGAGGGCAAGCTCGACCACACGGCCGCAACCGCCTTGTCGCAGATCTCTCCCCCCGCGGGGGGCGGGGGTCGATGGGCCTGCTAGCCGGAGCTCTTCTGGGCGACGAGCTTCTCCCGCCGGCTGCGCGCCTCGCCCGCCCACTCGGGCTCGGACCCGGGCTTGCCGGCCTGACCGCGGGTCGCCTCGTTGTGCTCGTCCACCGCGGACAGCGCGCGGTCTAGCGCAGCGATCGCCTCCTCGGTGTCGCCGTTCGCCTCGTACGCCAACGCGAGATGGTGACGCACGAGGCCGAGGCTTCCGTCCCCGACCTTCGTCGCGGCCTCCGCCTCCTTCAGGTAGCTGATGGCCGCCGCCGGCACGCCCCGCTTGTAGAGCACCCAGCCGAGCGTGTCGGAGACGCTCGGATTGTCGGGGAGCAGGGTCTTCGCGTCCTGCGCCAGGTCGAGCGCGCGATCGAGGTTCTTGCCCTGATCCGCGTAGATGTAGGCGAGGTTGTTCTTCGCCTCGGCGAGGCTCGGTGCGAGCCGGATCGCCTCCTCGTAGTGCGGGACGGCGCGGTCCGCTTCGCCGCGAAGCTCGTAGAGCATGCCGAGCGTGTGGTGAAACTGGGGATCCTCGGGCAGGGCTTCCACACCCTTCTCGTAGACCTCGATCGCCTGCGGGATCCTGCCCGTCGCGTTGTAGAAGCGCGCGAGCCGCTCGTAGCTGCTCCGATCGGTCGGATCGAGCTCGATGGCCTTGAGGAAGGCCTTCTCGGCGTCGGGCATCCGCTCTTCCACCACCGCCACGACGCCGTCGAGCTGCCGCAGCTTCGCGTCGTCCGGCTTGGCCGCGACGGCCTGGCGCACGAGCTCGATCGACTCCGCCCGGCGCTGCTTGGCGGTCTCGAGGCGAGCGGTGGCCTTGGCCTGCTCGGCCTCGAGCACCTCCCGGCTGTCGAGGTCGACCAGGTTCTCGAGCACCTCCGGCTGATGGGGCATCCCCGCCGCCGCCTCGACGAAGTACGCGCGCGCACGCGCGCCCTCGCCCTTGCCGAGGGAGATGCGCCCCTGGGCGTACTGGACCTCGGCGTTGCGCTTCTCCGCCGGTACGCGATCGAGCTCGGCCTGCGCCTCGTCGAGCTTGCCCAGGTTCACGAGGCTCTGGGCCACGAGGAGCGACATCTTGAGGTCGTCGGGTCGCATCCTCTGGAAGCGCCGGCCCACGTCGACGGCGTACTCGTACTCGCCGAGCCGGTGGTGCACCTGCGCCAGGACCTGGCTCGCCTCGGCCATGCTCGGATCGAGCTCGAGGGCGCGGCCGAGCTCGCCTCGCGCGGCCGCGTACTCCTTGTGGGCGGCGAGCGCCGCGCCGAGCACGTAACGCGCCTCGGCCCAGTCGGGGCGGGCTTCGAGCGCCGTGCGAACGGCGCCGATGGCCTCGGCGATCTGCTCGCGGGTGATCTTGATCTTCGCGTCGACGAAGAGCGCGTCCGGATTCGAGGGCTGCTTGCCGAGGACGTCGGCGACGATCGCGCTCGCCTCCTCGATGCCGTTCTCCCGCTCCTTGCGGAATCCCATCTCGACCAGGATCTCCGCCTTGCGCAGCAGCGAATCGGATCGCGCGGGGTCGAGGGACACGGCCTTCTCGGCGGCCTCGAGGCCTCCCGCACGATCGCCGTTGCGGGCGCGGTAGCTCGCCAGCACGAGGAATACCTGGGGATCGTCGGGGCGCTCCTGGGTCGCTCGCTCGACGAGGGCGTCGGCCTCGGCGACGTTGCCCCGCATCCGCTCGAGCCGGGACAGGATGTAGATCAGCTCGACGGGATCGGGAACCGCCTCGATGCCCTGGCGCAGCGTCGCGAGGGACTCCTCCTCGCGCTTGGTGTTGAAGTACAGGTTCGCGATCTGCGCGTAGGCGGCCGCCTTCTCCTTCTCGTCGGCGAGCTCGAGCGCCTTCTGCAGCTCGGCTTCCGCGTCGGCCAGACGCTCCTCCGGGTAGTAGCGGCGCAGGAAGCCGGCGTAGGCCGTGTGGGAGGCGTAGCCGGGCTCGCGCTCGACGACCTTCTTCCAGATCTCCTCCGCCTCCGCGAGCTTGCCGCGCTCTCCGAGCGCGTGGGCCACGGCGCGCATCGGCCCCGGGTCGTCCGGTGCGGTGGCGAGCCCCGCCTGGTAGGCGACCAGGGCCTCGTCGGGGCGCTTGAGCGCGTCGAGCGCCTGCCCCTTGATGAGGTAGGCCGTGACGTTGGACGCGTCGGTCTCGAGCACCTGCTCCGCCTGCTTCAGCGCCTCGTCCTGCTCTCCGGCGAGGATCGCGAGCTGGGCGAACTCGAGCTTCGCGGCGTGGTTGTCAGGAGCGAGCCGGGCGGTCTCGCGCAGCTCCCAGAAGCCCTGGCGGACCTTGCGACCCTGGAGGTACGCGTGTGCCAGCTTGTAGTGCGCATCCGCGTGGTTGGGATCGATCTGGAGAGCGCTCTTGAACTCGATCTGCGCCTCCGCGAAGCGCCCCTCCTTGACGTATCCCTCCCCCCGGGCGAGATGCTCCTGGAGCTTCGCGGCGTCGTCCTGACAGGCTGCGTGCAAGAGCAGCGGTATCGCCAGCAGCAGGACCCGTAACCTCTTCTCGCGCATCAAGACACCTCATCTCGGGGGCTCGCGGCTTCGACACCGCCGGTCCTCGGATCGTTCCGGTGGTGCGGTAGGTTTCACCCATCTCCCGGGGGAATCAAGGGGGGCGGTTCCTGCGCCAGCCCGGGTGCGTGATTCCCATGCGCTGGACCATGTAGTTGAGCTTGCGGCGGCTCACGCCGAGCAGCTGGGCGGCGTCCTTCTGGACCCAGCCCGCGCGCTGGAGCGCCTCGACCACGAGCGCGCGCTCCATCTCGCGCAGATCGACCCCCGCGCCCGAGAGGCGGACCACGGACCCGGAGGGAGCCGGGAGCATACCCTCTCCGGACAGCGCGAGGTCCTCGGCCCGGATGCGAGGTCCCTCGGCCATCAGTACCGCGCGCTCGATGGCGTTGCGCAGCTCGCGCACGTTTCCCGGCCACGCGTGCCCGCGGAGGCGGCGGAGGGCTCCCTCGGTGAAGCCGCGGGCCGGCCGCGGCGACTGCGCCGAGAACTCGCGCAGGAAGCGGTGGGCCAGCGCCACGATGTCTTCGGCGCGCTCGCGCAGCGCGGGCAGCTCGATGCGGATCACGTCGAGCCGGAACAGCAGGTCCTCGCGGAAGGAGCCGGCGCGCACCCGCTCCCCGAGATCGCGGTTGGTCGCGGCCACGATCCTCGCGTCCGTGCGCAGGATGCGCGTCCCGCCGAGCCGGTGGAACTCCTGGTCCTGGAGCACCCGGAGGAGCTTGGCCTGGGTGGCGGGCGACATGTCGCCCACCTCGTCGAGGAAGAGCGTCCCGCCGCTGGCCTGCTCGAAGCGGCCGATGCGCGGTCGGTCCGCGCCCGTGAAGGCCCCGCGCTCGTGGCCAAAGAGTTCCGACTCGAGCAGGGTCTCCGGGAGCGCCGCGCAGTTGACCTTGACGAGCGGTCGCTCGCGGCGCGGCGAGAAGCGGTGGATGAGCCCGGCGAGCACCTCCTTGCCGGTCCCCGTCTCACCCGTGAGCAGCACCGTCGAGCGGGTCGGCGCCACCCGCCGAGCGAGATCCACGGCCGCGCGCAGGGCCGGGCTGTCTCCCACGACGTCTGCCGCGGCATCGCGCGCGTCGCGCTCCGCGCGCAGCTCGCGGACCTCGGAGACCAGACGCCCATGCTCGACGGCTCGCGCCACCCGCAGCTCGATCTGCTCGAGGTCGAGCGGCTTCTGCACGAAATCGAAGGCGCCCTCGCGCATGGCCAGGACCGCCGTCTCGATCGATCCGTGGGCCGTGAGCAGCACGACGCTCGTCTGCGCGTCGCGCTCGCGCGCGGCCCGCAGCACCTCGAGACCGTCCACGCCCGGGAGCCGGAGGTCCGAGAGCACGACGTCGAAGGGCTCGGCTCCCGGATCGCGCAGGATCGCGACGGCTTCCTCACCGGTCGCGGCCTCGGCCACCTCCTCCCACGCTTCCCGCAGCGCCCGCGCGATCCCGCGCCGCAGCGGCTCATTGTCCTCGACGAGCAGGATGCGAGCCGGTCGGACGTCGCCCATGTCCCAACCATCGGCAATTACGAAAGCGTGATTGAATCCGCCCCGCGGGCGGGCGCCCGATCAGTCGCCGGTGGCGCAGACCAGGTAGTGCTTGCCCTCCTGGGCGAGCCAGCCCTGCTCCTTCAGCACCTTCAGCACCCGCGTCACGGTCTCGCGGGAGGTACCGATCATGTCGGCGATCTGCTGGTGCGTGAGGCTCGGGGTGATCCTCCAGCCGTCGTGGGTCGACTCCTCGCGGGCGAGGCGCAAGAGGAGCCCCTTGGTGCGGTCGCGCACGCGCTGGAAGGAGAGCGAGCTCGCCTGCTCGTCCATCTGGCGGACCCGGCGCGTCAGCTCCTGGATCACCGCCATGGCGAGGTCGGGATTGCGCCGCAGCTCGCAGAGGAAGTCGGCTCGCGACAGCGCGAGGATGCGCGTCTCGGTCAGCGTCTTCACGCTCGCGGAGCGCTCCGCATTGTCGAGCAGCGACATCTCCCCGAAGAAGTCGCCGGCCCCCATCAGCTCGAGGATCTTCTCGCGGCCGTCGCCGGAGAGCTTGGTCACCTTCACGCGACCCTCGCGGATCACGTACATGTAGTCGCCGGGCAGACCCTCCTCGACGATCGTCTTGTTCTTCGGGAAGCGCCGCTCGATCAGGAGCTGGGCCATGTTCCGCAGGTCGGCGTCGGCGACCGTGGCGAAGAGGGGGATCTGGCGGAGGGACTCGACTGCTTCCTTGCCGCGCTGGGGGATGGGCATCGGGGGGACCTCGATCGTCGGAATGCCGCTTCGCGCCTCGGGGGCCGGCCGCCCCCTGCTCTAGAGAACGTCCGTGCGGCCGCGGGCCTTGAGGGCGGCCACGATCCGCCGAACGTCCGGACTCCGCTCGAGCTTCGTGACGAGGAGCACATCGCCCGCGTCGATCACCGCTACGCCGTCGATCCCGAGCAGCGCGACGGAGCGCCGGCCCCAGACCAGGTTCCCGCCCCGCTCGTCGAACAGTAGCTCGCCGCCGACGATCCGGGTGGCGCCCGGGGCGACCCCGAGCTCGTCGGCGAGCGACGACCAGGTGCCGACGTCGCTCCAGTGGAAGGCGACCGGCAGCGTCCAGACGGCGCGGCTCCGCTCCATCACCGCCACGTCGATCGGTAGCGCGGGTGCGCTGCGGTAGCAGCGCGCGAGCATCCGGGCCGTGGGACGCCGGCGGGCGCGTAGCAGCGGAGCCACGGCCCGGTGCACCGCCGGAGCGCAGCTCTCCAGCTCGCGCAGCAGGGTCCCCGCGCCGAAGACGAAGATGCCCGCGTTCCAGAGGTGTCCCCCGCCGCGCAGGTAGCGGCGCGCACGGGCCGCATCGGGCTTCTCGACGAAGCGCCGGACGCGACGCAGGCCGGGCCACGCCCGCCCGGCCAGGGCTCCGACCTGGATGTACCCGTAGCCCGTGTCGGGTCGCGTCGGGCGTACGCCGAGGGTCACCAGCGCGCCCGCTCCCGCGGCCGCACGCGCGGCGCGGCCGATGGCCCGGGCGAAGGCCCGCTCGTCGGGAATGCAGTGGTCGGCCGGAAGCACCGCGATCACGGCCTCCGGCTCCTCCCGGGCGATCCAGGCCGTCGCCATCGCGATCGCCATGGCCGTGTTGCGCCGGACCGGCTCGACGAGGATGCGCCGTGCGGGCAGCCGCGTGCTGCGCCGGATCGCCTCCGCGTGGTCGGCGCCGCACACCACCCAGATCGCGTCGTGCCCCGCGAAGCGGCGCGCCCGCGAGAGCGTCGCCGCGAGCAGCGTGCGCCCGTCCCCGATCTGCAGGAAGGGCTTAGGCCGCCGCGCTCGGGAGGCGGGCCAGAACCGCTCGCCGGCCCCGCCGGCGAGGATCACCGCGTGGACCCGCGGAGCCGGCCCCTTTCCCATCAGCGTCCGACGCAGACGTACCGGAATCCCGCGGCGCGCATCGACGCGGGCTCGTAGATGTTGCGGAGGTCGACGATCACCGGGTGGCGCAGCAGCTCCTTCGCGCGCCGCAGGTCGAGCATCCGGAACTGGTTCCACTCGGTGATGATGACGAGCGCGTCCGCATCCTCGCAGGCCTCATAGGCGTCCTTGCACGGCACGATCGAGGGCAGGATCTTCGCCGCGTGCGGCATGGCCTGCGGATCGTAGGCGCGGACGTGCGCCCCGCGCTCGAGCAGTGCCTGGATGATGTCCACCGCCGGCGCCTCGCGCATGTCGTCGGTCTCGGGCTTGAAGGAGAGGCCGAGGACGCCGATCGTGCGGTCGCGCACGTCCCCGTCGAGGGCGTCCACGATCTTGTCGACCATGCGCTCGCGCTGGCGCTCGTTCACCCGCACCACGGCCTCGACGATCTCGAAGGGCTCGCCGGCGTGGCGCGAGAAGTGGGCGATCGAGCGGGTGTCCTTCGGGAAGCACGAGCCGCCGAAGCCGGGTCCCGCGTGCAGGAACTTCGGCCCGATGCGCCGGTCGAGCCCGATGGCCCGGGCGATCGAGTGGACGTCGGCCCCCACCCGCTCGCAGAGGTTCGCGATCTCGTTGATGAACGAGATCTTGGTCGCCAGGAAGGCGTTGGCGGCGTACTTCGTGAGCTCCGCCGTGCGCAGATCCGTCATCACGACGGGCGTCTCGATCAGGTAGAGGGGCCGATAGAGGTCCTTCAGGATCGCCGTGGCCTGCTCGTCGTCCGTCCCGATCACGACGCGGTCCGGGCGCATGAAGTCGCCGATCGCGGCACCCTCGCGCAGGAACTCGGGGTTCGAGGCCACGCTGAAGCCCGCCACCCGGCCAACCTTGTCGAGCTCCTCGTTGACCCAGGCCCGCACCTTGTCGCCGGTGCCGACGGGGACGGTGCTCTTGGTGACGAGCACCTTGTAGCCGTCCATCGTGCGCCCGATCTCCCGCGCCACGGCCTCCACGGCCGAGAGGTCGGTGCTGCCGTCCGGAAGCGGGGGAGTCGGCACCGCGATGAAGACCACGAGTGAGTGGCGGACCGCCTCGGCGGTGTCGGTCGTGAACGAGAGCCGGCCCTGGCGGAGGTTGCGCTCGACGATCTCGTCGAGGCCCGGCTCGTAGATGGGAACCTCGCCCTGCTGGAGCCGCGCCACCTTCTCGGCGTCGTTGTCCGCGCAGCGGACCTGCACGCCGAACTCGGCGAAGCAGGCGCCCGTCACCAGCCCCACGTAACCCGAACCGATCACACAGATGTTCACCGCTTGTTCCCCATCGCGGGCCCCGGCTCCCCGCGGAGGCCCAGGAGCCGGCGCCGCCGCTCCCTGGGGAGGGCGAGCTCCGGTCGATGGCCCCACGGTTCCGCAGCCCGGTTCTCTTCGGCGAGGCTGGCGCCCACCCACCCGGCCCTCGCCGGCGGCTGGCGACCCTCGATCCCGGTTTCGACGATCTCTCGTATGTGGTTCCCCGCCGCGTTGCGTGACGTTGCAATTCCCCGCCGGCTCACGAGACCGCTCCGGCGGCCCCTTCCCTCTCCGTCTCCCGGAGCCAGCGGGCGAAGCGGTGGATGCCCTCCTCGAGCGGGACGCGCGGCGCGTAGCCCAGGGCCTCGCGGGCGGCCGTCGTGTCGGCCCAGGTACGGGAGACGTCGCCGGTCTGGACCGGCTTCCACTCGATGCGCGCCGTCACCCCGAGCTCCGCCTCGAGCAGCTTCACGACGTCGAGGAGCGCCACCTGGCGGCCGCCACCGAAGTTCAGGATCGCGAAGCCCCGGTCGCGGTCGATGGCGCGAACGAGGCCCTCGACGAGGTCGTCGACGAAGGTGAAGTCGCGCATGCTCGACCCGTCCCCGTACACGGGGATCGTCTCGCCGCGCTGCATGCGCTCCGCGAACTTCCGGATGGCGAGATCGGGCCGCTGACGGGGACCGTAGGCCGTGAAGATCCGCGCGCAGGTGACCGAGAGCCCGTGCGCGTGGTGGAAGGTGTGGGCCACGAGCTCGCCCGCCCGCTTCGTGGCGGCGTAGGGGGACACCGGTCGCTCGACCGGATCGGACTCCCGGAAGGGGCCCGCCTCCCGCTCGCCGTACACCGAGGACGACGAGGCGAACACGACGCGCGGCCCGGCGTGGCGCACCGCGGCCGCGAGCACGACGGAGGTCCCCGTCACGTTCACGTCGGCGTACTCGGCGGGGCGCTCGAGGCTCGGGCGCACACCGGCGAGCGCCGCCAGGTGGACCACCGCCTCCGGTCGCGCCGCGGAGAAGACGCGCTCCACCGCCCGCGCGTCGCGGATGTCGCCCCGCTCGAGGCGGAACGCGGGGTGGCCGAGGGCGCCCGCCAGGTTGCGGAGCTTCTGGGCCTCCGGGTAGAAGGGGTCGAAGGAGTCGAGGCCCGTCACCTCGCGGCCCTCGGCGAGCAGCCGGTCCGCGAGTGTGGAGCCGATGAAGCCGGCGGCCCCGGTGATCAGGATGCGTCCGGGGCGACTCACCGCGCCCGCCCCCGCCCGAGGCGCGCGCCGGACAACCGCTCCTGGCTCTCGAGGTCCGCGTCCACCATCAGCTGGACCAGCTCGGCGAAGCTCGTGGTAGCGCTCCAGCCGAGCTCCTCGCGGGCCTTGGTCGGGTCGGCCAGCAGCGTGTCGACCTCGGCCGGCCGGATCAGCTTCGGGTCCACCCGCACGAAGTCCGCGGGGTCGAGCCCGACGTGGCGGAAGGCGATCTCGACGCAGGAGCGGACGGAGTGCTGCACGCCGGTGCCGATCACGTAGTCCCGCGGCTCGGGGCCCTGGAGCATCCGCCAGATCGCGTCGACGTACTCGCGCGCGTAGCCCCAGTCCCGCCTGGCGTCGAGGTTCCCGAGCGAGAGCGTGTCCGCCAGGCCGAGCTTGATGCGCGCCACCCCCTCGCTGATCTTGCGGGTCACGAACTCGCGCCCCCGGCGCGGAGACTCGTGGTTGAACAGGATTCCCGACACCGCGTACATCCCGTAGCTCTCGCGGTAGTTGACCGTGATCCAGTGCCCGTAGACCTTGGCCACCGCATAGGGGCTGCGCGGGTGGAAGGGAGTGGTCTCGTTCTGCGGCGTCTCGCGAGCCTTGCCGAACATTTCCGAGCTCGACGCCTGGTAGAAGCGGATCTCGGGATCCACCATCCGGATCGCGTCGAGCATCCGCGTCACGCCGATCGCGGTGAACTCTCCCGTCAGCGAGGGCTGGACCCAGCTCGTCGGCACGAAGGACTGGGCCGCCAGGTTGTACACCTCCGCGGGAGCGACCTCCCGCAGCGGGTTCACGAGCGAGCTCTGGTCGAGGAGGTCCGCCTGGTGGAGGTGCAGGCGGTCGCGCAGGTGCGCGATCCGCTCGAAGGTCTCGGTGCTCGAGCGCCGCACCAACCCGTGCACCTCGTAGCCCTTCTCGAGCAGGACCTCCGCGAGGTAGGAGCCGTCCTGCCCGGTGACCCCCGTGATGAGCGCGCAACCCGACCTCACGGCGAGTCCTCCTCCACGCGCCCGGTCCCAGCGGCCGCGGGTCCGTCCGCCGTGCGGGAGAGGAGGCCCAGGTTCCACAGCATCCGGAGCGTGAGCAGCACGACCGCGACGAGGCACGCCACGGCCACGAAGCCCTGGAGCTGCGTGAAGGAGAGCGCGATCAGGCTGAAGCAGGCGGAGAGGAAGTAGACCTGGAGCACGGCCGCACGCGTGGAGCCCCGGGTCTCGAGCAGCCGGTGGTGCATGTGCTGGCGGTCGGCGCTGAAGATCGGCGCCCGGATCCGCAGGCGGCGGACGATCGAGATGGCCGTGTCGAGGATCGGAACCGCGAGCGCCAGGACCGGAACCACGAAGGGGATCAACGAGAGCTGCCGGTAGCCCTCGAGGGAGAGCACCGCGAGGGTGAAGCCAACGAAGAGCGCCCCCGTGTCGCCGAGGAAGATGCGCGCCGGGGGGAAGTTCCAGGGCAGGAAGCCGAGCAGCCCTCCGAGCAGGCCGATCCCGAGGCACACGCCCACGATGTGCCCGCCTTGCCAGGCGAGGATCGTGAGGGTGGCGCAGATGATGGCGCCGACGCCGCTGGCCAGACCGTCGAGGCCATCGATCAGGTTGATCGCGTTCGTGACTCCCACGATCCAGACGACGGAAACGACCCAGCCGATCCACAGCGGCAGCTCGAAGAGGGTCCGGGTCGTGGGCTCGGTCACGTAGTTGATGCGCAGCCCAGCCCCCACCGCGAGCATCGCGGCGAGCGCCTGCACCGTGAACTTCGCCTTCGCGCCGAGCCCGCGGCGGTCGTCCCACACCCCGAGGGCGAGGACGAGCAGAGCCCCGAGCAGGGCGCCCGAGAGGCGCTGCGTCGACTCGAAGCCGGTGACCGTCGCGGCGGCGACCGCGAGGCCGGCGGCGAAGCCCGCGGCCACGGCGAGCCCCCCGAGCAGCGGGATGTCGGGGCGGAGGCTCACGCCGCGCGCCGAGGGCCGATCGACGATGCCGGCGCGGCGCGCGAGGTGCGCCACCCCCGGCGTGGCGAGCAACGCCACGCCGAAGGCCGCCGTCAGGGGAATCAGGGTCTCACCCGCGTCCACGTCCCGATGTGTAGCGCGAAAGGCCGCGCTTCCGCCCTCGCCTGGGCTCGACTGGGTTCGTTCGCGGCCGCGCCACCCGGCGCCGGCC
>Ga0214473_10010770_pt1 | contig 10747 bp, 7 predicted proteins | sample RVTome_7_FD_203509 | JGI IMG/M metagenome (GOLD analysis project Ga0214473, IMG submission 203509) | Soil microbial communities from uranium-contaminated site in the Upper Colorado River Basin, Wyoming, United States - RVT98D197 | ecosystem: Environmental > Terrestrial > Soil > Contaminated >... | reverse complement strand
TCCAAGGAATGTTGAACTTGCTTTATTGCCGTTCAGATAAACTTCTGTTATCTTTAACAGTCCCTTGCCTGTAATGGTGAGGACAGCTGATTTTTCTCCTCTCAGGGCTTTATCAGGTGTAACAGATGTAAGTTGTGGAATGGGATTGGGAAGGCTGATTATGTTTAAACCGTGTTCTCCTGAAATTACAGCTTTGTTCAGATATGGGTGGACTTTTATGTCTTTGAGCTTATCTCTGAATGTGTAGGATGCTGTTTTTGTCCATGTGTTCATATCAATGACCTCGAGCCATTCCCTATCCTCTCCTCCTATGACTGATAAGGTGTTCAGGCATTCGTTGTATGAAAGGGCTGCAGGATGTTTTCCAACAGGGATTGTTCCTTTTATATTGTCATTGCGAGGTCGATCGACCGTGGCAATCTCGTTTTTCAGGCTGTTCAGGTCTATTATTGTTATGTCATTGCTTTTTTCGTTTGCTATTGCTGCTTCGTGGGTTGAGGTATTTACAGTGACCGCCACAGGATTCTTGCCTGCCCGAAGGGTCTTTATGATTGAAAACGTTTGAAGGTCTATGATTGTTATATTGTCTCTATTTTTGTCTTTATCGTCTTCTCTATCTTTTTCATTATCTCTATCTGATTCTCCCCATGTGTTATGAACTATGACTGCAAGCTTTAACTCCGGGTCTATGGCTATTACAACAGGGCTTTTTGATACTTTCAGTTCTTTTATAAACTGAATTGTGTTCAGGTCTATTGCTCTGACTTTGTCTTCTTCATCTATAAGCAGCAGCAATCCAAGCTCAGAAGTTATTGATAGCGCCTTTGGTTCTTCTTTTACTGGTATGCTTGAAAGTACTTGATATGTGTCTATTGATATTATATGGATGGTTTTTTCTTCGCCTGCAGCTAAAATTCTGCTCTGTTCGTCTATTGCAATAGCCTTTATCTCTTTATTTGATAGAATGGCGTGTATAACATTGCCTGTCTTTATGTCTATGACTTCTATGCTTTTACTGTTTTCTTTTGCAGCAAAGATTCTGTCTGTGGATGTATCTATTGCTATGGATTCATGGCCTCTGTCATGGTTTGAATCATTTTTAGAATAAACACGGTCTTTGAAGGAAAAGATTATAAGGACAACAGCCAATAGAACAAAAAAAGTGCACCTTGAATAATTGCTTTTTATCATAAAAACCTCCCTACAATTAAAAATTACAGCACTATATCAGATTTTTATGGTTTTTTACATTACATTTCTTGGTTTTTTTATTACATTTATTGCAAAACTTACTAAAAACCCGATTTGTTTGTATATTTTTTAAATAATCCGGGGCAAGGTGTCTTATCAGCAGTGGTCATAGAAATAAACGAAGAAAGCGGCAAGGCAACAGCGATACAGAGATTGCAGCTTAAATATCCCTGAGGCTTATTGCGCTGTCCATATCTTCTTTCAGTTTGAGCAGCGCTTCACTAAGAAGCTGACATATCCGTGATTCCGTGAGCCCGACAATATTGCCTATCTCTTTAAGAGTGAGTTCTTCATAATAATAAAGCGTCACTGCCAATTTTTCTCTTTCCGGGAGTTTTTCTATTGCATTGGATAGTCTTGTCAGGGCTTCTTTGTGCTCGAATATTTCACAGGGGCCGGCTTCTTTATCAGCGGATATGCAGTCGATAAGCTCTCTTTGTTCTCCGTCTTTTCCGGTTATAATATCCTGAAGACTGCGCGGATGGGTCAGGTTGGCGGTAAGAAGCACCATATTCAGTTTATTGGTGCTGATGCCCAGTTCTTCAGCTACTTCTTTATCGGTTGGCGGTCTCGACAGTTTTTCCTCAAGATCTCTGTAGGTCTCCCTGGCCAGACTGAGTTTTTTCCTCATATCTCTGGAGGCCCACTGCATGGAGCGAATCTCATCAATGATTGCGCCTTTTATTCTGCAGTCTGAAAATGTCTTTAACGACGCCTCTCTTTTATAATCGTATCTTCCCATTGCCTCCAGAAGACCGATAACGCCGGCGCTGACAAGGTCATCCTCGCTCAACTCAGTCGGCAGGTTAAACGACATCTTGTATGCATAATATTTTATTTTTGGCAGGTATTCATTGATTATGGACTCAACATTATTCTGGACGTCGCTGTCAAAAGCCGCCTGAATCATAATTCGTCTCCTTTAATCTTTTGTATGAGAATGTATAAGGTAATGAAGAACGTAGATATTATCAACGTTCTGGACAGGTTTAAATATGAAAAAAGCATGCCAGAATATAACTTTTTGATTTTAAAAGGAAAGTTAATTTTTTGATGTCAAAATACTGGCAAGAACATTAAATTGAAAGCAATTGAGTCAATAAAATGACTATTCCTGAATCCCCAGCCTTTTCATTTTTTCTATCAGTGTTGTGCGTTTAAGATTCAGAAGCCTCGCTGCTTTGCTTTTGACGCCTTTAGAAGACTTTATTGCATGAGATATAATGTATTTTTCAAAATCAGTTATTTTCTTTTCGAAATCTATGTTTCCGGTGTTGATTTCGTGTCTTATTATAGACTCGAAATTTGCCTTGCTGTTAAAACCTTCTGCAATTTTTTCAGGCAGGTCGGCCATTACTATTGTGTCGTCTTCTTTTAACACTACAAGCCTCTCCATCAGGTTCTCGAGTTCTCTGACATTACCGGGCCAGGAATAATTTACCAGCGCTGACATTGCTTCACTGCTCATTTTAAGAGGCGCTCTTTTTCTTTTTTTACAGTATCTGTCTATAAAGTAGTGGCATAGCAGAGGAATATCTTCAGTGCGCTCACTTAAAGGCGGCAGCTGAATCGGTATTACATTGAGCCTGTAGAAAAGGTCTTCTCTGAACCTGCCTGCGCTCGCTTCTTTTTCGAGATTTTTATTCGTGGCAGCTATTATTCTTATGTCAACTTTTATTGTCTTTGTGCCGCCGACTCTTTCGAAGGACCTCTCCTGCAAAACTCTTAAAAGTTTTATCTGAAGACCCGGCGTCATGTCACCTATCTCATCGAGAAAAACTGTTCCGCCGTCTGCGATCTCAAATTTTCCGAGCTTTGTGGAGACAGCGCCTGTAAAAGCACCTTTTTCGTGCCCGAACAGCTCACTTTCCAGAAGCTCATGAGGAATAGCGCTGCAATTGACTGTTATAATCGGTTTTAAACTTCTTTCGCTGTTATAGTGGGTTATATTTGCTATGAGTTCTTTGCCTGTGCCGCTTTCCCCGAGTATTAGTACAGTGCTGTCAGTAGGTGCTACCTTATCAATGAGGCTGTAGACGCTCTGCATCGCATTTGAGTCGCCTATAATGTTTTCGAAGCCGTATCTGTTTTTTAATTGTCTTTTGAGATTTATATTTTCTTTTTCGAGCTTGCTTACGCCAATTCCTCTTTTAACAGCAAAGCTGACATCAGCAAGATTGAAGGGCTTTGTGATGTAATCAAAGGAACCTGCCCTCATTGCATCAACGGCATTTTCGATGCTCCCGAAGGCTGTTATCAGGATAACGACTGCTTGCGGGCTGAACCTTTTGATCTCTTTCAGCACTTCAAGGCCGTTTATACCCGGCATTATTAAATCCAGGATTACGAGGTCGAATTTATCATTCCTGAATATTTCAAGTCCGCGATAACCATTTGAGCATGCAACAATCTCGTGGCCGTCATTTTCAAGGTGCTCTATAAGCACTTCTCTGACGATTTCATCATCATCAATGATAAGTACCTTTTCCGGCATGTCAATAATATGACATTACGATTATTCAATAGTCAATAGGATTTTTAGGGGATAAATTATTTTTTTGTTTCTATGTTTGGTCCGCCGCCTTTTACATACTGAAGGCATACGAGACCTGTAAGAAAGAACAGGGCAATTGATAATATTGCAGGACGCTGACTTCCAAAAGAAGAGGAGAGACAGCCGAAGAGCAGGGGCCCGAATATTGCGGAGGACTTGCCGACCATTGAATATACGCCGAAGTATTCTGATTCGTGTTCAGGAGGAATAAATTGAGTGAAGAATGCCCTTGCAGCCGCCTGAACAGTGCCAAGCCCGAGACCGGCAATGAATGCAATTATCCAAAACTCCGGCTTCGAATGCACGAAATAGGTTAATACAGATACTGCAGTCCACATAAGCAGGGAGAAGGTGACGACTTTTTTTGGGCCCCAGAAATCAATCGGCCTTGCCATTGCAAATGCGCCTGCAAGTGCAGTTACCTGTACCAGAATATAAAGCATTATTAGTTCCTGAGTTTTAAAACCGAGAGTGGTTGCTGCAAAGATACTTGAAAATACAATAACTGTATTTACCCCGTCTTCAAAAAAGAGATAGGATATCAGGAATTTTCTTGCTTCCTTTTTTTGCCATATACCTTTGAATGTGTTCCAGGTATACTTCATGCCTTTCGATGCTGAATGAATTATTCCCGGGCCGCCTTTTCTGTCTTCAGGAAGGAACAAAAAAGCAGGCAGGGAAAATAAAGCAAAAAATACAGCGACCATGAGCCATGTCAGATTAAAATGCCCTCTGCTTACCAATGGAAGCGCTAAAATAAGTGAAAATATTGAGCCGGCATATCCTATTGCGAACCCCCATGCGGAGACCCTTCCCTGGTATTCCCTTTTTGCAATCTCCGGAAGGAATGAGTTGTAAAATACGAATCCTCCTTCCATACCGATGTTTGCAAGTGCAGCAAGCAAAAAACCCTCGATTATCATTCCTTTATGAATAAATGAAAGCGAGGCAACTGCCGAGATGCATAGAAGTGTATATATTAAAAGAAGTTTTTTTCTGGTTCCCCCAAAGTCCGCAATGCCGCCAAGAAAAGGGGAGGTGAATACAACAATAACCATGCTGAGTGATATTGCCCGTCCCCACCAGAGATCACCGAGTCCTGTTTCATTGCCCACAATCTGGTTTGCATAGAAGACAGGAAATATGACAGCGCTTATGACGGCAGAGTAGCTTGAATTTGCAAAATCAAAAAGACACCAGCTAAGGATCTGCTTTTTGTTTTTCAGCGTCATGCGGACATTTTAACACGATTTATTTGAATTTAATGGGCAGGCGTTTTAGCGGGAAGATGTCAGGTGTATCACTTAATATTCTTAAGCCCCTCAATTGTCTTTTCGAGACTGGCGGTATCCTCAACATTAAAGCTCACTGCCTCCGGCACTATCCTCTTGATTAAACCGCAGAGAACCTTGCCCGGGCCGACTTCCACAAAAACATTAACACCTGATTTAACGATTTCCTTTACGGAGTCTTCCCATAAAACAGGGCTGTAAAGCTGTTTTACGAGCGCTGCCTTTATGCCGTCAACAGTTGTGAGGAATATTGCGTCTGCGTTACTCACAATTGGAATCTCAGGGGTCTTCATCTCAATATTTTCAAGAAAAAGGGATTCAGCGAGTTTGTTTGAAGCGCTTTCCATCAGCCTGCAGTGAGAAGGCGCGCTTACCGCCAAGGCTATTGCCCTTTTAGCCCCGGCTTCTTTTGCAAGCGCCATTGCCTCTTCAACAGCAGCTTTTTCACCTGATATAACAATCTGTCCCGGACTGTTGTAATTGGCCGGAGCAACATAGCCTGATTTTACGGAAAGGCATACGGCTTCGAGTTTATCTTTATCCAATCCAAGGATTGCAGCCATGAGGCCTTTTCCTTCAGGAACTGCCTGCTGCATTAGTTTTCCGCGTTTCTCTGTCAGCTTTACAGTGTCCTTTAATGGAAAAACTGATGAAGCAACCAGGGCTGAGTATTCGCCAAGACTGTGGCCTGCAACAACAGACGGTTTTAAGCCTTTTGATTTTAATGCTGTATATGCTGCAATGCTTGCGACCAATAGGCATGGCTGGGTTCTGTATGTCTTATTAAGCTCTTCCGCAGGTCCGTTAAAACTCAGATGTGCAACATCATAACCGAGTGCATCGGATGCTTCTTTATAAAGGGTTTTTATCTCTTCAAAATTCTCATAAAGGTCTTTTCCCATTCCAACACTTTGAGAGCCCTGTCCCGGGAAGACAAAAGCTAGACGCGGTGTCACCATTTCTCAGTTCCCCTTCGTCTCTTTTATTTTTTTTATCAGCATCGGAACTATTTCGTAAAGGTCGCCGGCTATTCCGTATGACGCAACATTGAATATCGGCGCTTCCGGATTTTTGTTTATTGCAATGATGATGTCTGATGACTGCATGCCGACAAGATGCTGAACAGCGCCAGAGATTCCGCACGCTATATATATCTTAGGGCAGACTGTCTTTCCTGTCTGTCCCACCTGATGCCTGTATTGAATCCAGCCCTCGTCAACTGCTGCCCTTGACGCAGCAACCGTGCCGTTAAGTGTTTCGGCGAGTTCAAAGAGCATATTGAAACCTTTTGCATCTCCAAGGCCTCTTCCTCCTGCGACAATGACGTCGGCTTCCTGAAGATTTACCCTGCACTCAGAAGTATCATGCACAGTCTCTATGACCTTTGTCCTGCAGTGCAGATTCCCGGCTGATACTGAAATGATTTCACCTTTTTTGTCCGGGTTATATTCGCCTTTTTTCATAACCCTCGGTCTGACTGTTGCTATCTGAGGGCGGTTGTTCGGGCAGAGTATCGTCGCCATTATGTTCCCGCCGAATGCAGGGCGTATCTGCATGAGTCTGCCTGTATCTTTCTCTATTTCCAGCGCTGTGCAGTCAGCGGTAAGGCCTGTTCTCAGTCTTGCTGCAACTCTCGGGATAAACGAGCGGCCGATAGGAGTTGCTCCTGCAAGGACTATCTCGGGTTTATAATCTCTTATTAAATTAATAAGCAGTTTTGAATAAGGCTCGTCATTGAATTTTTCGAATATCGGGTCAGCACAGTGATATACCTTATCCGCTCCCCATTTTACCAGTTCTTTTGCTTCATCCTGAGTGGAGCCGAATAAAATTGCAGAAAGTTCTGTCTTAAGCTGACCGGCGAGTATTCTTCCCGCGCCGAGCAGTTCATGGGCTACAGGCGCAACTTTTCCTTCACGCTGTTCTGCAAATATCCAGACGCCTTTTCCCTCCTGCGGTTTCTGAGCTTCCTGAACTTCGGGGATTTCTTTTATAGCGCCTTCGGGGCATGCAGCTATGCACGCCATGCAGGCCTGGCAGTATTCTGTTATAACAGCCTTGCCCATTGTCATCTCTATAGCTGTGAAAGGGCATGCGCTTACGCATGTCTCGCACCCTGAGCATTTTTCCCTGTCAACGGTTATAGACATCTCAGCCTCTTTAATTCTTCAACAAGCTGACTGACCTGTTCTTCGATATTTCCATGAAGCATCTTTCTGTCTGTCCTTGCTTCAGGAGCGAATATGTTTTTAACCTGTGTGGGCGAGCCTTTAAGCCCCGTGTCTTTTTCGTCAACGCCGATGTCCTGATGACCGAATTTTTTAATCTCAGCTTTTTTGGCTGCCATCTTGCCTTTTAATGACGGCAGCCTCGGAGTATTCAATTCCTTAACCACAGTCAGAAGCACAGGCAGTGCAGATTCAACGATGTCATAACCTTCATCCATCAGGCGCTGGACCCTGATAGAGTTTGTTTTAACGTCTTCGATTTTTCTTATATATGCAATATGCGGGATGTTCAAAAACTCGGCAATCTCAGGGCCGACCTGAGCTGTATCGCCGTCTATTGCCTGTTTGCCGCAGATGATTATGTCTGCGCTGATTTTTGCTATTGCCTTAGAGAGCGTATATGCAGTTGCCCATGTATCAGAACCTGCAAATGCCTTATCGCTTAAAAGCACGGCATCGTCAACTCCCATTGATATTACTTCCCTTAAAGCTCCCTCTGCCTGCGGAGGTCCCATTGTCAGGGCAGTGACCTTGCCTTTGGTTAAGTCCTTTATCTGCAGACCTGCCTCAACAGCGTGCATGTCATAAGGATTGATAATTGTAGGAACGCCGTCCCTTATGAGAGTGTTTGTCGCAGGGTTTATCCTTACCTCTGCAGAATCAGGCACCTGTTTTATGCAGACAACAATGTTCATATTCCCCCTTGAATCCTCGTATCCTGAAACCCTTCAAAAAAGACTGGCATTAATTATACGATTTTAAAAGAGGCGGTGTAAAGCGTTATGCCGGGGACAGCCCTGAAATTATTATTCTTTCGCGGAAATTTGTTATTGCATAGAGCTTAATAATTATAACTAGACGTTGACAGCGTGCGATCATACGGATTAAATTAAATTAGTTCTTTGAATTAAAAGAAAACCTTTGTTTCCGAAAAGGTAAACCTCGAGAGATCGAGGGGCACAAAGCCGCGGGTCCGATAAAGCGGATAGCCGGGCTGCCGAAGAAACACGCTGATCTAAGAAAAGACGGTCTGTTTTAAGGCGGTGCCAGTCTTTTCGAGAAAAAAACAGCCTGTTTCTCCTTTGAGGGAAACAGGCTGTTTTTTTTTGGACGTAGGAGGTGAAAGTAACAATGATGTACAAGTAAGCAGAAAGGAAGTAAGTTAGCGACAAAAAAGATTCCCAGACAAAAGTAATATGGAGGACAGAAATGAAAAAACTTTACATGATTTTGATAGCAGCGGCCGTAATGCTGGCAGGTTACAGCGCTGCGTATGCAGTGTCAGGCTACAGGACTGACTTTATCAACTTATATGGCACAGCCACATCTGTACTGAACACCTGCGAACTCTGTCACATACCCCCGGGACAGAGTAACAATAACCTGAATGGGTATGGCTCAGACTATGCGGCTAACGGTTACAGTTTCGCTGCTATCGAGCCTCTCGATTCAGACGGCGATGGTTTTACGAACATAACCGAGATTAATGCCAGAACATTTCCCGGAAACGCGGCAAGCAGGCCTGCTGCTCAGGATACAACGCTGCCTACGGTAACCGGATTCAGCATACCGGCCGTTTCCACCGGGCTTACGGTTTCGATAACAACATTTACAGCCACAGACAATGTTGGAGTTACCGGTTATATGGTGACAGAATCCTCAGCAGCGCCGACAGCATCGGCACAGGGCTGGACTGTTGCAGCGCCGACAAGTTATACCTTTGCTACAGCAGGCGCAAAAACGCTTTTTGCATGGGCAAAAGATGCGGCAGGCAATGTATCGGTGAGCCTGAGCGCATCAGTGACCATATCTGACACGACACCGCCGACAGTTTCGGCAGTGATCCCTGCAGTTAATGCAACAGGTGTTGCCGTGAATACAATGGTTACTGCCACCTTCAGCGAGGCGATGAATGCAGCGACCATTAACACAACAAACTTTACAATAAGCGGGGTAACCGGCACGGTAACTTACGATGCTACAAGCAGAACGGCAACATTCACGTTGTCAAGCAATCTCTCAAGCAACACCGCATACACTGTAACTATAACCACGGGAGTAAGAGACAGTGCAGGCAACGCGATGGCGGCGAATTATACGTGGAGATTTACGACAGGCGCGGCCTCTGACACGACACCGCCGACAGTTTCGTCGGTGAGCCCGGCAGCCAATGCAACAGGGGTTGCCGTGAATACAACGGTTACTGCCACCTTCAGCGAGACGATGAGTGCGGCGACAATCACTGCAAGCACATTTACGCTTTCAAGTTCAAGCGGCCCTGTTGCGGGCACAGTGAGTTACGATCCGTTAACAAGGACCGCCACATTCTTGCCGTCATCTACTCTCTTAAACTCGATTACATATACGGCAGCCATTACCACAGGCGTGAAAGACAGCGCAAATAACGCCATGAGCAGCGCTTATACGTGGAGCTTTACAATAATTGCGGCAAGCTCTGATTCAGACGGAGACGGCGTTCCTGACAATATGGACGCCTTTCCGTACGACAACAGAATCGCATCTCCCCAGACACCGACAGGAACAGGCAGTGTAACAATAGACACATCCTCGAATGCCGGAACATCTCTTGCAGACGTAGGGACGCTCTCTGACACTGATCCGAGTGTAAACCAGGCAAACAAACCGTCAGGATACACATTTATGCACGGTCTGGTTACATTTAGGGTAATGGGTGTGCCAATTGGAGGCACGATCCAGGTTAAGCTCACGTACCCGGACTTACTGCCCGAAGGCAGTACGGTATACAAAGTCAATGGCAGCACCGGCTATTATGCAGCGCCCTGCGCATCCATAAGCGGAAACATGGTGGTCCTTACTATCACTGATGGCGGTATCTGCGATGAAGACGGCAAGGCGGACGGCGTGATCGTTGATCCTGTGGGCGTAGGCACGCCTGCCAGTACGAGTGGAGGCGGTGGCAGCAGCGGCGTTGGCGGAGGTTTCTGCTTTATAGCAACGGCAGCATACGGCAGCTACCTTGACCCTCATGTGAAGGTGTTGAGAGACTTTAGAGACAACTATCTTTTGACGAATGCGCCGGGCAGGGTGTTTGTGAGCCTGTATTACAAAGCATCGCCTCCGATCGCCGAATTTATCAGCCGGCATGATACAGTAAAGACAGCGACAAGATGGCTTCTTACGCCTGTTGTTTACGTCGTGGAATATCCGATGGGTCTCTTGCTTGTTATTGCCGGCTTCGGCGCGGCCATGTTCATTTACAGAAAAAATTACGTTTAACGGCGAGGGGACGCGGGGTGCGCCAACGCACCCCGCATCCCCCATATTCCTTTGGTCATTATAGTTGCACTCTAATTACAAGCGGCACTATTTTCCGGGGGCAGGTCCCCGGTTGAAAGGATTCCGTCTTGTATTTCAGTATTAGGAGATTTCTTATAATGGAG
>Ga0214473_10010769_pt1 | contig 10747 bp, 6 predicted proteins | sample RVTome_7_FD_203509 | JGI IMG/M metagenome (GOLD analysis project Ga0214473, IMG submission 203509) | Soil microbial communities from uranium-contaminated site in the Upper Colorado River Basin, Wyoming, United States - RVT98D197 | ecosystem: Environmental > Terrestrial > Soil > Contaminated >... | reverse complement strand
AGCGCCGACGAAGAGGAGAGCATTGGCGAGGTAGGCTCCAAGAGAGAGGTTGTTGCCCAGCTGGTAGCTCCAGCCGAGGCTGGCGCCGAACAGAGCGCTCACCGTGGTCGTGTAGGTCCATCCGGGTTCGCTCTCGGTGTAGACGCCGGGAAACAGGATGCAGGCTGAAATCTCCAGAGAGTGGCCGCGAGTGCTGCTCTGCGCCATGTACTCTTCCAGAAACACGATCTTCGTAGCCGGCAAAGCCTTTCCGCTGAAGCCACTCGGCGTATCCCGCCGGCCGCACTTGGCGCCGCAGGCGGGCCAGGCGGGCCCCCATCTCCTCAGCCTGGCTGAGGAGATCAGGCTCTGGGCCGTGGGGGGCCGGAAGGCGGCCGCCTCCGCCTTGCCACCGGAAAGGGCGGCCGCGAGCCGTTCCAGGTCGCCGGCCAGCGCCTCCAGTGAGGGGTACTTTTCGGAAACCCCCGCTTGCGCCTCCCCGGTCTCCACGTCCAACAGGCGCAGCGAAACGAAATACTGTCTTCCGAGCGTGCCGATACCACCCACCACGATTCGCGACGCGGCCAGCATCCGGCCGGCTTGCAGCTGGCAGCTCTGACGGAAAACTCGATCTCCCGCAGTATGGCGTCCCGCTCGCTGCGGTCGATGACCCGGTAGGCGCCGGTGCGCACGAGGTGCGAAGTGAGCCTCCCCCGCGGAAAGACCGCTCACCATGAAATCCAGCACCGCCAGGACGGGCCGGGATTCCTGCTCCTGGGCCCAGCAGAGGGCGGCCTGAACTCCAAGGCAGGCCACGAAGATCGACGCGAGTCCCCGTAAGACAGGCGGTTGCCGGGCGCAAGAAAAAGAAGGCTTCCTGCCCAGGGGCATTCTCTCGCCCGCCGGTTGTTACATTCGGCGATGAAGAGACCCGCTATTGCCTTTTGTGCCGCGTTGCTGTTCGCGGCCTGCACCGGGGCGGCCTTGGCCGAGGAATACCGGCTGTCCCTGTCCGATGCCATCGGGCGCACCCTGGAGTCCAGCCTCCTTCTGCAGGCACTGGACCTGAACCTGGAAGCGAAGAAGCGCTCCCGGGACTACGTCTGGAACTCCTTCATCCCCAGGATGGGCCTCAACGGGGCCATGGCCCGGATGAACGAGGCGCCGACGGCGGCGGCCGACCACTGGAATGTCAGCGCCGGGTTCAGCGCCCAGTTGGACCTGTCCCTGGCCCTGGTGCAAGGCATCCGCTCCACCTCCCTGGAATACGATGCCGGGCTGATCGACCGCAGGACGGCCGAGGCGCAGGTGAAGCGGGACGTCAAGAAATCCTACTACAACCTGATCGTGCTCCAGGAAAGCGCCAGGATCCTGGAGCAATCCCTGGAAACGGCCCGTCGCCGCTACGAGCAGGCCCGCCGGAACTACGAGACGGGGATCGGCTCCGAGTTCGAGCTGCTCAGCGCCCAGGTGGCCTGGGAGAACCTCAAGCCCGCGCTGGAGGAACAGGCCATCGGCTACCAGACCGCCGAATTGTCCTTCAAGCAGCTGCTGGGGCTGAAGCGGACGGACACGATCCGGCTGCTCGATCCCCTGCGGATCACGACCGTGGAGGTGGACGCGGAAACCTTGATCCGGGATCGGGTGGCCAGCCGCCCGGACATCCAGGCCTTGCGCCAGGCCATCGCCATCCAGAGGAACGCCAGGAACCTGCAGCGCAGGGCGACCTACACCCCGCTGCTCAGCCTGATCTACACCATTGATCCGACTTTCGCCGGCGACCCCTTCCGGGATCCCTGGTTCCAGGACCCGGCCGGCGACTGGAGCCAGCCGACCGGGATGTTCGCGGTCAACCTGAGCCTGTCTTTGGACGCCCTGCTGCCGTTTTCCTCCACCGCGGTGAAGATCGCCAACATGGAATCCGGCATCGCGGAAATGGAGAAAACCCTCTCCCAAAGCAGGCAGGCAGCGGAACTGGAAATCGAATCCCTGGTGCTGCAGCTCCGAAAGACCCAGGCCTCCATGGAAGTCCTGGAGCTCAACGTCCGGCTGGCGGAGAAGTCCTACGAGCTGGCCGAGAAGGGCTTCGCCACCGGGGCTCTGGAGCGCCTGGAGCTGGACGACGCCGACAACAAGCTTTCCAACGCCCGCAATCAGGTTCTGAGAACGAAATTTACTTATATTACTACTTTGCTAGACTTAGAGTATGCCGTAGGAGCATTGGAATGAAGAACACGATCCTCATCCCCCTCGCTTTGCTGAGCCTGTCCGTCCTCGGTTGCCAGAAGCCGCCTGCCGGGGAACCGGCGGCGATCGACTCCTCAGCGGATCGCCAAACCCCCGTGGCCGTGCGGGTGCTCACGGTCGAGCCGGCTGATTTCATCGAGTACGGCGAGTACTACGGGAAGGTCGCCGCCCTGGAGGAGAAGACCCTCGTCAGCGCGGCCGGGGGATCCGTGGAAGCGATCGCCGTCCGGGAAGGGGACCTGGTGGCCAAGGGCCAGTCCCTGGGCAGGATCGACTCGGCCAGGACCCGCACGGCCTATGAAGTGGCCGTGCTCAACGAGCGCATTACCCGGGAGAACCACGGCCGCCAGCAGCAGTTCTACGACGACGGCAACGCCTCGCGGCTGGCCGTGGACCAGGCGGAGCTGGCCTGGCTGAACAGCAAGAGCGCACTGCTGGAGGCGGAGAAGATGCTGGAGGGGGCGATGTGCATCACCCCCCTCGGCGGGGTGGTCACCTCCCGCTTCATCGAGCTGCACCAGGAGCTGGCCCCCGGAAGCCGCACCTTCACCGTGGCCCGCCTGGACAGGGTCAGGATCGCCATCGGCATCCCGGAGCAGGAAATCGGGGGGGTGTCCATCGGCAACGAGGCCGAGGTCAGCTTCGCCATGGTGCCCGGCCGGACCTGGAAAGGCTCGCTGGCGCGGGTGAGCCGGGAGGTCTCCGCGGAAACCCTCACCTTCCAGGCGGAGGTCCTGGTGGACAATCCGGACCGGGCCATCCTGTCCGGCATCACCGCCAAGGTCAGGCTGAAGCGCCATTCCCTCCGCAACCAGATCGCCGTGCCCAGCCAGGCCATCCTCACCAGCGGCGAGGAGACCTACGTCATGGTCGAGAAGGACAGCCGGGCGCAGAAGGTCCCGGTGGTGCCCGGCCCGAGCGACAATACCCGCACCGTCATTCTGTACGGATTGGCCGCGGGAAGCCGCCTGATCACCGAGGGCAACCACCTGGTGCAGGACGGCTCCGCGGTCAAGGTGAAAGAGCAGGGTTGAAAAACATGATCAAGCTGTTCATCAAGAAGCACAATGCCGTCTTCATCGCCTGCGCCCTGATCATCGTGGTCGGGGTCATGGCCTACATCCGCCTGCCGCGGGAATCCACCCCGGAGATCAAGCAGCCCTGGATCTTCGTGACCACGGTGTATCCGGGCGTTTCGGCCAGGGACATCGAATCCCTGCTCACCATCCCCATCGAAGAGGAGATCGACGGCCTGGAAGGGCTGTCCAAGATCACCTCCTCCAGCGCCCAGAGCGTTTCCTCCATATTCGTGGAGTTCACCGCCGATACCCAGGTGGAGACCGCTCTTCGTCGGGTGAAGGAGCGGGTGGACGTGGCCAGAGCCGGCCTGCCGGAGGACACCGAGGAGCCCCAGGTGCGGGAGCTGAACTCCTCGGATTGGCCCGTCTTCATCGTGGCCCTTTCCCACGCCGACGGCAGCGGGGTCATCGACCGGCCCGCCAGGGAGCTTCGGGACCGGCTGAAGCGCGTCGCCGGCGTGCTGGACGTCACCATGGCCGGCAACCTGAGCAGGGAAGTGGCCGTGGAGCTGGATCCCCTCAAGCTGCGGCACTACGGCCTGACCCTGGACGACGTGGCCGGGGCCATCCGCGGCGAAAACGTGAACATCCCTGGGGGGACCCTCAAGAATCCGGCCAAGAACTACGCCCTGGCGGTGACCGGGGAGATCACCGATCCCGCTCTGTTCCAGGACATCGTCATCCGCTCCGGCTCCGTCAAGATCCGCCTGGCCGACCTGGGCACGGTGGCCTTCCAGACCGTGGACCCGCAAACCTACTCCCGCCTGAACGGCCAGCCGGCCATCTCCCTGGAGGTGAAGAAGCGAACCGGCCAGAACCTCATCCAGGTCGTGGGCGCCGCCAAAAAAGAGATCGAAAGGTCCCGGGCCGCCTTCCCCGCCGGCACGCAGATCACCTATTCCTATGACGGTTCCAAGGAAATCAAGGACATGATCAGCGACCTGGAGAACAACATGTTCTCCGGCTTCCTGCTGGTCCTGGCCGTGACCCTGCTGTTCCTGGGCCTGCGCAACTCCTTCTTCGTGTCCCTGGCCATCCCCTTCTCCATGCTGATGTCCTTTTTCGTCCTGCAGCTGCTGGGGGTGACCCTGAACATGATCGTGCTGTTCAGCCTGATCATGGCCCTGGGCATGCTGGTGGACAACGGCATCGTCATCGTGGAGAACATCTTCCGCCACGCCTCCATGGGCAAATCCCGGCAGCAGGCGGCGATCGACGGCGCCAGTGAAGTGGCCGGACCGATCATCTCCTCGACCATCACCACGGTGGTGGCCTTCTTTCCCATCATCTTCATGCCCGGCATCATGGGCCAGTTCATGAAGTACCTGCCCATCACGGTCATCGTCGTGCTCACCTCCTCCCTGGTGGTGGCCGTGGCCATCAACCCCACCTTCTGCGCCCAGTTCATGGGCACCTCGGCCCGGGCCCAGCGCAAGATCCTGGAGGGCAGCGCCGGCTTCGTCCGCTTCCAGAAGTGGTACGAAAAGCGCCTGCGCTGGGTCCTCAAGCGCCCGGGGCTGGCCACCCTGGCTACCCTGGGGGTGGCCCTGGCCGGCTTCCTCCTTTACGGGGTGCTCGGAAAGGAACCGATCTTCTTCCCGTCGCTGGATCCCTCCACAGCGGTCATCAACCTGGAGGCGCGGCAGGGCACCCCGCTCGAGGAGACCGACCGCTACGTGCGCCGGATCGAGCAGATCCTCCCCGCGGTTCAGGCCTCGGTGAAGCACGTGCAGGTCACCACCGGCGCCAGCAGCGACGGATTCGGCATCGGGCAGGAGGAATATCACAAGGGGACCGTGCGCATCGAGTTCAAACCCTACCTCCAGCGCGAGGTGAGCGGCGTGCAGGCCACGGAGAACCTCAAGAAAGCGCTGGAGGACTTCCCCGGCGCGGAGGTCGGTTTCCAGGAGCTGGACATGGGTCCGCCGCAGGGCCACCCGGTGTCCTATCAGATCACCGGAAGCGACTACCAGGTGATGGGGGACATCTCCGAACAGGTGCTGCGGATCCTGGAGGACTATCCGGAGCTGAAGCTCATCAACAGCGACTACGAGCCGGCCCGGCCGGAGGTGGCCGTGGAAATCGACCGGCAGAAAGCGGCCTATTACGGGCTTTCCACGGTCCAGATCGCCTCGGTCATCCGCAACAGCATCAGCGGGGCCACGGTGGGCAGCTTCCGCCAGGACTCCGAGGAATACGACATCGTGGTGCGCTACCAGGACGAGTACCGCGACAGCTTGAACCACCTGTCCAGCCTCCAGGTCACCGGCGACAACAACGAGCGTATCCCCATCCAGGCGGTGGCCGAGATCCGCTACCGCTCCGCGGTGGGGGTGATCAAGCGCTCCGGCCTGCAGAGGGCCATCGAGGTGTGGGCGGATTTCAAGCCCGGCGTGCAGAACAAGGCCGAGGTCAAGGCGGCCATCGCCGGGCGGATCGGCGGGTTGAGCATGCCGGCGGGATACGAGGTCGGGACCGGCGAAGGCTGGCAGGTCCAGCAGGAATCCACGGATTTCCTGGTGCAGGCCTTCCTCATTGCCCTGTTCCTGATCTTCGCCGTGCTGATCGTGCAGTTCAACTCCTTCGTCGACCCGTTCATCATCATGATCTCCGTGTTCCTGTCCATGGGCGGGGTGTTCCTGGGCTACGCCCTGACCGGCATGGAGTTCGTGATCATCATGTCCGGCATCGGCTGCATTGCCCTGGCCGGGGTAGCGGTGAACAACTGCATCGTGCTGGTGGACTACACCAACCTGCTGATCCGCCAGGGCGGACCTTGGCGGGAGGCGGTGGTGCAGGCCGGCAAGATCCGCCTGCGCCCCGTGCTGCTCACCGCCATCACCACCGTGCTGGGGCTGGTGCCCATGGCCCTGGGGGTGAGCTTCGACGTGCACTCCTTCACGGTGCAGGTCGGCTCGGAGCAGTCGGAGTTCTGGAAGGCCTTCGCCTGGGCCATGATCTTCGGCCTGTCCTTCGCCACGGTTTCGACGCTGGTCATCGTGCCGGCGCTGCTGACCGTGAAGTACCGCTTCAAGGACTGGTGGGCGCGAAGGAGGGGCAAGAGCACCGGAGGAAACGGCCACGGTGCGCGCAGGCAGCAGGAGGAAATCATCGCAGTGGCGGAAGCCGTGGCCGGCATTTCCAAGTCGTAAAAGCCTGGAGGCCGGCCCCACCGGCGAGTATGATGGGGGATGCGCAACCTCCTGGAAACGCTGCACGGAATCCGGCTGGCCGGGCTGGGCAATGCCCTGCGGGCGGTGCGCTACGCCCGCCTCCGCGATCGGCTGGACGCCCGCCACCTGCCTCCGGAGCCCGCCCGGGAGACACGGCCGCGCGGGCGCCTGCGCGCCGCCAAGCCCGCCGAGAGCGGTGCGCGCTTCCACTACGACGGCGGGGAGCTCGCCGTCCGGTTCCTGGCCCCCGATTTCCTGGCCCTGGCCTGGGACGGCCCACCGCTGGCCGCCTCCGCCGCCGTGGTGGGCCTGGATTGGCCGCCGGTGGCCGTGAACCTGGCGCCGGAGCCGGAGGGGGGCTGGTCGCTCGCCAGCCCGTCGCACAAACTGCACCTGGCCGAGGACGGGGAGTTGGAGCTGTGGCAGAAGTCGGCCGGGCCGGCGCGGCTTTTGCGCCGCGAGCAGCCCGTGCTGCGCCATGGCAGCGGCTGGAGCCAGACCGTGGAGCTGGAGCCGGAAGCGGCCGTGGTCGGGTTGGGCGAGAGGGCCGCGCGCCTGAACCTGCGGCCCGGAAGCTATCGCTTCTGGAACCGCGACCCCGGAGGAAAATACGGCCCCGGGGATGACCCCCTGTACCTCTGCCTGCCGGTCTATCTGACCCTGGGCTCCGGCGGCGCCTGCCTGGCCTTCTACGACAACCCCTGGGACGGACGCCTGGAGCTGGGGGAGCGGGCCGAGCTCGCCTTCGCCGGCGGCCCGGCGCGCTGGTATCTGGCCGCCGGCAGCCCGGCCCGCCTGTTGGAGCTGTACACCGCCCTCACCGGGCGCGTCCCCCTGCCTCCCCGTTGGGCCCTGGGCTATCAGCAGTCCCAGTGGGGCTACCGCACCCAGGCGGAGATGCGGCGCATCGCCGAAGAGTTTCGACGGCGCGACCTGCCGCTCAGCGCCCTGTACCTGGACGCCGACTACCTGCGCGGCTACCGCACCCTGACCCCCGACCTGCGGCGCTACCCTTCCCTACCCGCCTGGGCGGGCGAGCTGCGCGAGCGGGGGGTGCACCTGGTGGCCAGTGTGAATCCCGGAATCAAGAGGGAGCGGCGCTTCGAGCTCTACGCCGAGGCACTGCGCCTGGGCCTGTTCTGCCGCCGCCCGGACGGCAGGCCCATGCCCGGGGTCTGCTGGCCGGGCTGGGCGGCCTGGGTCGACTTCACCGAGCCCCGCGCGCGGGAGTGGTGGGGGCGGCAGTACGACCGGCTGCTGGACCTGGGCATCGACGGCTTCTGGCACGACATGAACGAGCCGGCCGTGTTCTCCGCCGCCGGCGACCCCAGCCTCCCCCTGTGCACCCGGCACGCCCTGGAAGGCCGCGGCGGGGACCACCGCGAGGCGCACAACCAGTACGGCCTGGGCATGAACCGGGCGGCCTTCGAGGCCCTGCGGGCCCGCCAGCCGCAGCGGCGGCCCTACATCCTCTCGCGCTCCGGCTGGGCCGGCGGCCAGCGCTACGCCTGGACCTGGACCGGGGACATGCGCACCGGCTGGGACAACCTGCGCCAGAGCCTGGCCACCGTGCTGGGCCTGGGCCTGTCCGGCTATCCCTTCGCCGGCCCGGACGTGGGCGGGTTCAGCGGGGAGCCGCCGTCCACGGAGCTGTTCATCCGCTGGTTCCAGCTCGCCTCCTTCCTGCCGTTCTTCCGCACCCACAGCGCCTGGTACCTCCCCCGCCGGGAGCCCTGGGAGTTCGGCCCCCAGGCGGAGTCGATCCTACGGAAAGCCCTGCAGCTGCGCTATCGCCTGCTGCCCTGCTGGTACACCCTGGCCTGGCAGGCCGGCCTCTCGGGCGCCCCTCCGGTGCGCCCGCTATGCTGGGCGGATCCGGGCAGCGCGGAGCTGCGCGCCGCGGACGACGCTTTCCTGCTCGGCGACGCCCTGCTGGTCGCCCCGGTGCTCGAGGCCGGCGCCACCCGCCGCCGCGTTCGCCTGCCGCCCGGGCAGTGGCATGAGCTGGAGAGCGGCGGGCACCACGCCGGCCCCGGCCTGGTCGAGCTGGACGCTCCCCTGGACCGCATCCCCGTGCTGGCCAGGGCCGGCAGCGTGCTGCCCGTCGAGCGCGTCGAGTCGGGCCGCCGGGCGCTGGAACTGATCGCCTTCCGCCCCGCGTCCGCCGATGCGGACGGCGGCCTGCTGTACAGCGACGCGGGCGACGGCTACGGGCCTCATCGGCTGGACCGCTTCGGGCTGGCCCGGACGCCTGGGGGCTGGAGCCTCTCCTGGACCAGCGAGGGCGGCTATCCCTGGCCCTACGACGAAGTGAGCCTGGAGCTGCGGGGCTTCATCGCGCCGCGGGTGCGCGCCGGCGGCGCGGAGGTCCCCGGCCGTGGCGGCCGCTTCGTGCTTCCCGGCCCGGGGCCGGTCACGATCATGGAAGAAGGCAGCCCGGCGTAGGTCAGCGGCTCCCGGCACTCCAGGAGCTCCAGGCGCTTACGGCGCTCCCGACACTTGACAGTTCCGGAGTTTCGACTTATAGTGGATAAATAGGATGCACTTTATCCACTTATAAAAAGGCGCAAGGGGGACGGACATGCAGTTTTCCGTAAGCATCGAGTACGCCATCCACGGGATGATCTACCTGGCCCGCGCTGCCGGCGAGAAAGCCGTCCTGCTGGCCGACATCGCTTCGGCCATCAAGGTGCCCAAGGAATACATGCGCAAGATCTTCCAGATGCTGACGCGGGGCGGCCTGATCACGGGCCGGCGCGGCGCCGGGGGCGGCTACCGTCTGGCCCGCCCGGCCGGCGAGCTCACCCTGCGCCAGGTCGTGGAGGCGGTCGAAGGCTCCCTGCCCTTGTACGGCTGCCTGCATATGCGCCGGCACTGCGAGTTGAGTCTGAGCTGCCCCGTGCAGAAGGCCTTCGACGACGCCCGCCAGAAGATGGCCGAGGCTCTGCAGGGCACCACCATCGCCGACCTGACCCGGGAGATCGCGGAGAATCGCCGCGAGCATTCCTGGCTCAAGGTGACCGCCTGAGCTGAAGCGAGGAGTACCGCCATGACCACGGTGAAGTTGATCGACTTGAAGGGCCTGTCCAGCGAGGAGCGCGAGCGCAGGCTGTTCGGCGCGCTGGACGAGGTGCGCACCGGGGGCAGCGTGCAGGTGAGCCTGGAGTTCAATCCCCTGCCCCTGGCCTACGCCCTGAAGGCCGGCGGCGAGTTCCGCGTCGACTACCTGCGGGAGGGGCCCGCGGAGTGGGTCCTGGAGCTGATCCGCACAGCGCAGCCGGCCGAGAAGCGGGAGCAGCTGAAAGAGCTTCTGCGCCAGGCGCGCCTGGGGCCCCTGAGCCCGGAGGGCCAGGAGCAGGCCCGCGACCTGCTGCGGGTGCTGGACGTGGCCACCCTGGCCTTGCTGGAGCGGGACCTGGCCCGGGAAGGTATGAGCCAGGTGGATATCCGCAGGCTCCTGGCCGGCCTGCACCTGCAGGTGCTGGGCGACAGCCTGGCCTCCCTCGGCCCGGCCAGCGCCGCCGCGCACCCGCTGCGCACGCTTATGGAGGAGCACCAGTCCATCCTGGCCGCCCTGAACTCCCTCGACGAGGTGGCGGGGGAGCTGGAGGCGGCCCCGTCGCTGGAGGCCGCGCGCCGCCAGCTGGAGCGCCTGCGTCGCCTGCTCGCTCAGCTGCAGGAGGCCGAGAGCCATCACCGCCGCGAGGAGGAGGTGATCTTCCCCCGCCTGGAACGCCTGGGCATCCTGGAGCCCCCCGCCCTTATGCGCCAGGACCACGAGCGCCTGCGCCGGCGCAAGCAGCGCCTGGCCGACCTGGCCGAGCAGGCAACGGTTGGAGACCTGGACTTCCCGCTGTGGCGGTGCGAGATCGTGGATCACGGGCAGTACCTGGTCCGGGAGCTGGCCAGCCACATCCTCAAGGAGGACAACGTCCTGTATCGCACCGCCCTGCAGGCCTTCAGCGGCGCGGATTGGCAGGAGGTCCGCAGCGAGAGCGACGCGATCGGCTATTGCCGCTTCACCCCCGAGGCCGAAGCCCCGGCGGTGGAGCTGGACATGCGCGCCGTCCCCCTCCTGCAGCGCCAGGCCAGGATCATGTCGGCCTGGCGGGACCTGCCTACCGGCGCCGAGCTGCGCCTGATCAATGACCGCGAGCCCAAGCCCCTGTACTACCTGTTCCAGGCCACCCAGCGCGGCCGCTTCGAGTGGCGCTACGAGAAGGAAGGCCCCGAGGAGTGGATCGCCGTGCTGCGCAAGCGATAGGAGGC
>Ga0214473_10010768_pt1 | contig 10747 bp, 8 predicted proteins | sample RVTome_7_FD_203509 | JGI IMG/M metagenome (GOLD analysis project Ga0214473, IMG submission 203509) | Soil microbial communities from uranium-contaminated site in the Upper Colorado River Basin, Wyoming, United States - RVT98D197 | ecosystem: Environmental > Terrestrial > Soil > Contaminated >... | reverse complement strand
CGCTGGGCGACGGGCTGCGCCCCGGCTGCCAGGCCGACGCCAACGACGATGCCCAGTTCGCGGAGCTCGACACCCTCGGAGAGCTCACGAAGGTCGCGTGGGAGCAGGACTGCCAGGTGATGATCGAAGGCCCGGGGCACGTCCCCATGCACCTGATCAAGGAGAACATGGACCGGCAGCTCGCGGTCTGCCACGAGGCGCCCTTCTACACCCTGGGGCCGCTCACCACCGACATCGCGCCGGGCTACGACCACATCACCTCCGCCATCGGCGCGGCCATGATCGGCTGGTACGGCACCGCCATGCTCTGCTATGTGACGCCCAAGGAGCATCTCGGTTTGCCGGACCGGCAGGACGTCAAGGACGGGGTGATCGCCTACAAGATCGCCGCGCACGCCGCCGATCTCGCCAAGAACCACCCCAAGGCCCGGGAGTGGGACGACGCCCTCTCGCGCGCCCGCTTCGAGTTCCGGTGGGAGGACCAGTTCAACCTCTCGCTCGATCCGGAGACGGCGCGCTCGTTCCACGACGAGACGCTCCCCGCGGAGGGCGCGAAGATCGCGCACTTCTGCTCGATGTGCGGCCCCCACTTCTGCTCGATGAAGATCACCCAGGACGTGCGCGACTACGCCCAGCAGCACGGGATCGGCGACGAGACCGCGGCGGTGGTCCAGGGGCTGCGGGAGAAGGCGGCGGAGTTCAAGAAGGCCGGTGGCCAGCTCTACGTCAAGCACTAGCATGACCGCGTTCGCCGACTACGAGCAGTATGATGCCCTCGGGCTGGCCGACCTCGTCCGACGCGGCAAGGTGACCCCCACCGAGCTGCTCGAGGCCGCGATCGAGCGCGTGGAAGCGCGCAATCCCAGGGTCAACGCGGTCATCATGTCGCTCTACGACCACGGCCGCCGCGCGATCGCCGACGGGCTCCCGGACGGACCGTTCCGCGGCGTGCCGTTTCTCCTGAAGGATCTCGGCGCTCCCCTCGCCGGGGCGAAGATGACGCGGGGGAGCCGGTTCTTCGCCGACACCCCCGCCTCCACCTTCGACAGCGAGACCGTGGCCCGTCTCAAGAAGGCCGGGCTCGTGATCTTCGGACGCACCAATTCCTGCGAGGTCGGCCTCTCGCTCACCTGCGAGCCGCAGCTCTACGGGCCCACCCGCAATCCCTGGGACCACACCCGGATCTCCTCCGGCTCGAGCGGCGGGGCCGCCGCCGCGGTGGGCGCGCGCATGCTGCCCATGGCGCACGCCAGCGACGGCTTCGGCTCCATCCGCGCTCCCGCCGCGAGCTGCGGGCTGGTCGGGCTCAAGCCCACGCGCGGCCGCAACACCTTCGCGCCGGTCACCGGCGAGGGGCTCGGGGGCTGCTCCACCGAGCACGCGGTCACGCTGACCGTGCGAGACAGCGCGGCGCTCCTCGACGCCACCTGCGGCCCCGGGCCGGGCGATCCCTACTCGGCGCCGCCTCCGGCCCGGCCTTTCCTCAACGAGGTCGCGGCTCCGCCGCGACCATTACGTATTGCCTTCACAACAGTCCCTCCCAACGGAGCGCCGGTGGCGGCGGAGAGCCTCGCCACGCTCCAGGACGCGGTGCGGCTGTGCGCGGAGCTCGGGCACCACGTCGAGGAGGCGGATCCCGACATCGAGCGGGGCGCGGTGATCCCCACCTTCATCACCCTGGCCGCGGTCAACACGGTGGTGAACCTGTCGACCCATCCGACCGCGGGCCGGCCCGCCCGCGAGGGTGAGGTGGAAAAGGTGACCTGGAACACCGCCAAGATCGGCGAGCGCACCAGCTCGGCCGACTACGTGCGGGCCACCCAGACCGCGCACCGGCTGGGGCGGCAGATGGCGGCCTTCCACGCGCGGTACGACGTGCTGCTGACCCCGGGGCTCGGCCAGCTGCCGGTCAAGCTCGGCTGGATCGACATGATGATGGACGACGTGGAGGAATACTGGCGCCGGGTCTTCGCGTTCTCCCCGTTCACGGTCTGGTTCAACCTGACCGGCCAGCCCGCCATGATGCTCCCGCTCGGCCACGCGAGCGGCCTGCCGGTGGCGGTCCAGCTCGTCGCCCGTTACGGCGACGAGGCCACGCTCTTCCGCCTGGCCGCCCAGCTCGAGGCCGCCCGCCCCTGGCTCGCGCGTAAGCCGGCCCTGGCCTCGTAGGGTGACCGACGTTCCGCTTCGAGCGCCGGCTCCGCCGGCGCGATCTCGTTTCCTGGGGGAGGCTCGGAGGGGGCCCCCTTCATAGACTTCAGAAGGGGCCCCCTCCGACTACTCACCGGGGCAGAGCGGTCAGCAGCGGCTCGAGATTCTTCGGGTCGGGCTTGAGCGTGCCGACGCCGTGACTGCGCACCGCCGCCACCACCGCGTCGTTGACCGGCGTGGGCACGCCGAGACGGCGCCCCTGCTGGCTCACGTAGCCGTTCAGATAGTCGATCTCGGTGCGCCGCCCCTTCATCACGTCCTGCAGCATGGACGGGCGACCGCCGCTCAGGAAGCGCACGCTCGAGGCCATGTCCGCCTCGACCGCCTCGAAGGCCTTGCCGCGAGCCGCGTCGACGAACCGCTGCGCCTCGATGCCGTAGATGGGCTCCACCTCGTGGCCGGAGGCGCGGCCGACCTGGATGACCTCCGCGGCCACGTGGATGGCGATGCGGCGGGGGGTCGGCTCGGTGCGCACCTCGGCGGAGCCCAGCCCGCTCAGCCCGGCCAGGGGGTTGGCCATGCAGTTGATCGCCAGCTTGGACCAGCGCTCGCCCCAGAGGTTCGTGGTGAGCTTGGTCGGGGCCACGTCGTTCATGATCCGGACCAGCTCCCGCGCCCGCGGCGTGTCGCGCCCGTCCTGCTCGCCGATCTTGAAGCCGACCGCGCCCGAATCGGTGCGCATGGCGTGGCCGGGCTCGTACATGCCGGCGCCGATCGTGATCACGCAGCCGAGACAGCGCGCCTTGCCCACCACGGTGGCCACCCGCTCGTCGTTGACCCCGTTCTGGAAGTCGACCACCACCCCGTCGGGCTGCTTGAGATAGGCCAGCGCCATCTGGGCGGCCCACTCGGTGTCGTAGGACTTGACCGAGACGAAGACGGCGTCGAACGAGGTCGACACGCCCTGCAGCTCATGGATGTGGAGCGCCTTCACCGGGATGGTGTGCTCCCCGCAGGTGCCGCTCAGCTTGAGCCCGCGGCGCTTCATGGTCTCGACGTGCTCGGGCCACTGGTCGACCAGGGTCACGTCGTGTCCCGCCTTGGTGAGAAGCCCGCCCACCACACAGCCGATGGCGCCTGCGCCGATGATCCCGATCCTCATGCCGGTCGACTCCTCCGTTTGGAATGGCGAAAACACGTCGTGATGTGGTCGTTGACCATGCCGGTGGCCTGCATGAACGCGTAGCAGATCGTGGGGCCGACGAAGCGGAACCCGCGCTTGACGAGTTCCTTGCTCATCGCCCGCGACTCCGCGGTCTCGGCCGGCACCTGCCCGAGGGAGGTCCACGCGTTGCGCATGGGCTCGCCGCCGACGAACTGCCACAGGTAGGCGGCGAGGCTGCCGTGCTCGTCCTGGACGGCCAGGACCTGCCGGGCGTTGACCACGGTCGCCTCGATCTTCAGCCGGTTCCTCACGATACCCGCGTCGCGCATCAGGGCCGCCCGCTGGCGGCCGTCGAAGCGGGCGACCTTCGCGGGATCGAAGCGCGCGAACACCTTCCGATAGTTCTCCCGCTTACGGAGGATCGTCGACCAGGACAGCCCGGCCTGGGCGCCCTCGAGGATCAGCATCTCGAAGAGGTGGCGGTCGTCGCGGGACGGGACGCCCCACTCCGAGTCGTGGTAGGCGATTTCGAGCGGGCCACCGTTGGCCCACCCGCAGCGGGTCGGCATGGGATCCTAGACGGCGTCGGGGTCGATGCCGTGTTCCTTGAGCTTCTTGCGCAGGGTGTTGCGGTTGATGCCGAGGAGCTGGGCGGCGCGCACCTGGTTGCCCTTGGTCTCGCGCATCACCGCGCGCAGCAGTGGCTTCTCGACCAGCCCCACCATGAGGCCGTGGAGGTTGGCGGAGGCGTGGCCACGCAGGCCCCGCACGCACTCGTGCATCTTGCGCTCGATGATCTCCTCGAGCGAGGCGTCGGTGCCGACCGCGGCCGCCGCCGATACGGGGCCGATGGGCAGGTGCTCGGGCAGGATCACGCCCGCCGAGGCCATGACCATGGCTCGCTGGATGACGTTCTCCAGCTCGCGCACGTTGCCCGGCCAGTCGTAGCCGACCAGCCGGTCCATGGCGTCGGAGGCGACGACGCGCTCGCCGAGGGTCTCGGCGTACTTGGCCAGCAAGTGCTCGGCGAGCAGCGGGATGTCGCCGCGGCGGTCCCGCAGCGGGGGCAGCGACAGGGTCACGACATTCAAGCGGTAGAACAGGTCTTCCCGGAAGCGCTCCGTCTTCATCATGGCCTCGAGGTCGCGGTGGGTGGCCGCGAGCACGCGCACGTCCATGCGGATCAGCTCGTGCCCGCCCACCCGCTCGAAGGCGCGCTCCTGCAGGGCCCGCAGCAGCTTCACCTGCAGCTCGGGCGGCATGTCGCCGATCTCGTCGAAGAAGACGGAGCCGCCGTGGGCCAGCTCGAGCTTGCCCAGGCGGCGCTCCTTGGCGTCGGTGAAGGCGCCCTTCTCGTGGCCGAACAGCTCCGACTCGAGCAGCGTCAACGGGATCGCCGCGGCCGAGATACCCATGAAGGGCCGCCCGGCCCGCCGGCTGTAGTGGTGCAGCGCCCGCGCCACCACCTCCTTGCCGGTGCCGGACTCCCCGCGCAGCAGCACGCTGACGTCGCTGGCCGCCACGCGGCCGATGGCCTTGTAGACCTCCTGCATGGTCGGGTGGCGGCCTACCAGCGCGCCGAACTCCCAGACCTCCTTGAGGCCGGACCGCAGCGCGGTGACCTCCTGGGTGAGGCGCCGCGAGGTGAGCGCGCGCTCCGCCAGCAGCAGCGCCTCGTCCAGGTCGAAGGGCTTGGCCAGGTAGTCGTAGGCGCCGGCCTGCATGGCGGCAACGGCGGTCTCCATGCTGCCGTGGGCGGTCATGATCACCACCTGCGCGTCCGGGCGCCTCTCGCGCACCCGCTTGAGCAGCGACAGGCCGTCGATGCCGGGCATGCGCACGTCGAGCAGGATGAGGTCGAAGGGCCCCTCCTCGACCTCCTTCAGGGCCGCGGTGCCGTCCTTGACCGCGGTGACCTGGTAGCCGGCGCCGCGGAAGCCCTTCTCGAGCACCCAGCGCAGGCTGTCCTCGTCGTCCGCGATGAGAATCCGCCCGTCGGCCTGCGCGGTCATTCTGAGTCCGCAGCGCGGGAAGACATCGGGTTGCGTCGTGGCCTCTTCGCGCCTTCGGCGCTCATCGGGCGATGGGGAGGAAGCAGGAGACGGCGGTGCCCTTGCCGGGCTCGCTCGAGATCTGGATCGCGCCGTGATGCTCCTCCACGATCCGGTGGCAGAGGGCCAGGCCCAGGCCGAGCCCCTTGTCCTTGGTGGTGAAGAACGGCGTGAAGAGCCGGGCGCGCGTGGCTTCGGGAATGCCGAGGCCGTCGTCCATCACCTGGATCTCGGCCATGCTGCGCTGGCCGTGGCCCAGATCCACCTTGGCGAAGAGCGGGTTCATGCTGAGCCGCGTGACCAGGGTCAGGCGCCCGCCGCCCGCCATGGCCTCCACCGCGTTGCGCACGAGATTGTGGAAGACCTGGAGGATCCGGTCCTCGTCGGCCAGGATCGGCGGCAGACTCGGGTCGTAGCGCCGGAGGATCTGGACGCCGCGCTGGCCGGCCATCTCCTCGGACAGCAAGGCCACGCGCTCCAGGAGCTGGTGGACGTTCAGCGGCACCGGGCGCAGCGTCACCGGGCGGCCGATGTCGAGCAGCATCTCGATGATCCGGTTCACCCGGTCCACTTCCTTCAGCAGCACGTCGGTGTACTCGCCGAGGCGCGCGTCGTCGGCCAGCTCGCGCCGCATGAGCTGGACGGCGCCGCGAATGGCCCCGAGGGGGTTGCGGATCTCGTGGGCCAGCCCCATCGCGATCTGGCCCGCCGCGGCCAGCGTCTCCCCTCGCCGCACCTCGGACTCGAGCTGGCGCAGGCGCGTGATGTCGCGGATCACCGCGACCGCGGCTTCGACGTCGCCACTCCGCGCCAGGGGGGCCGTGACGATGCTCACGTGCACCGGCCGGCCGTCGCTGCCCTCGATCACCGCCTCCGACTCCGAGCGGCTCTCGCCGGTGGCCAGCGTGTCGCTCAGGTGGCGCACCAGCGAGGTGTCGGGCGGGAAGACCTCCTTCAGGGCCCGGCCGACGGTACGGCGCGCGGAGCGACCCAGCAGCGCCTCGGCGGCCGGATTCCAGAGCATCACGCGCAGGGAATCGTCCACGCCCACCACCGCGTCGGGCAGCCCGGCGAGCAGGGTCTCGTAGTCGAGGCGGGGCATGGCGCGGGACCTCACCGGCACCACGCGCTCATGCGAGCGCCAGGTCCGGCACGGCGTTGAGGGCGAGCGAAGCCCGCTCGCCCGCCTCCAGGCGATCGTGGCCGGCGGCCGCGATCATGGCCGCGTTGTCGGTGCAGAGTTGGCGCGAAGGCACGTGCAGGATCCACCCGCGCTCGCGACACTCGCCCGCGAGCGCCTCCCGCAGCGCGGTGTTGGCGGCTACGCCGCCGGTGAGCACGATCCGCCGCACGCCCCAGCTCCGCGCCGCCTTCACGGTCTTGCGCACCAGCATCTTGACCGCGGTGGCCTGGAAGGAAGCGGCCACGTCGGCCACCCGTGCCGGATCGAGAGGGCCCGCGCGCCGGACGTGGAGCGAAACCGCCGTCTTGATGCCACTGAACGAGAAGTCGGCGGCGCCGTCGCTCATGTTCGCGGTCGGAAACACGATCGCGCGCGGGTCACCCGCCCGCGCCACCCGCTCGATGGCGGGACCGCCCGGATAGCCCAGGCCGAGCAGCTTGGCCACCTTGTCGAAGGCCTCGCCGGCCGCGTCGTCGCGCGTCTGGCCGATCCGCTGGTAGCGCCGCGGCTCGTGGGCGAGATAGAGCGCGGTATGGCCGCCCGAGACGACCAGGGCCAGGAACGGATGGGTCGGAGGCTCGCCCTCGAGGAACGCCGCGTAGATGTGGCCCTCGAGGTGGTTCACGCCCACGAGCGGCCGCCGCCGCGCATAGGCCAGGGCCTTGGCCGCCGAGCAGCCGATCAGGAGCGAGCCCACCAGCCCGGGCCCGTGCGTCACCGCGACGCCGTCCACGTCGTCGAGCGCGGTGCCCGCCGTCTCGAGCGCGCGGCGTACCACCGGCATGAGCACGTCCAGGTGGCGGCGGGAGGCCAGCTCGGGCACCACCCCGCCATAGGGCGCGTGTACGTCGTCCTGCGAGGCCACGATGCTGGAGAGCACCTTGCGGCCGCCGTCCACGACGGCGGCGGCGGTCTCATCGCACGAAGTCTCGATGCCGAGGACGATCATGAGGTATAGATTAGCGCGCCAGCTGGGATACGGGTACCAGGCGCAGCCCGCGAGCCTCCCAGCGCGGCACGTACTCCTTGAGCAGCCTCACGGTCAGGGGATGGCCGTGGGCCACCACGATCACCTCACCCCGCCGCTCGGCCCATCCCGCCACCTCGTCCCAGCGGGCGCGGTCCCCGACCTCCCCGCGGGCGTGATCCACCAGGATCTGCCGCCGAGCCGCGCGCACCCCCGCGTCCCGCGCCTCGTCGAAGGCCACCGATTGGCTCGACGTGTACGCGTCCACCAGGAACAAGCGCCGCGCGGCCAGCACCTCGAGCAGCGCCCGCATCCGGGCGCGATCCTCGGTGAGGCGCGAGCCCATCCGGTTCATGACCCCCACCGCCGGCGGCACCGCAGCCAGATGCGCGCCCACCGCCTGCTGGATCTCGGCCAGCGGCATGGACATCAGCAGCGCTCCGGGGCCGGGGTCGAGCTCCGGATATCGGTAGGGCTCCATTGGCAGGTCCAGCAGCACCTCCATCCCGGCCCGGGCGGCGTCCCTCGCGATCATCGCCGAGAGCGGCCGCGCGGGCATCACCGCCACGGTCAGCGGCCGCCGGATCTCTCGCAGGACGTCGAACACGTCACGGCGGCCGCCGAGGTCGTCGACGATGACGGCCACCCGGGGCGCCCCGGGTGGTGGCGGGGCCGGCTCCGGCCCGGGATTCCCTCGCGGGACGGTCGCAGGGGTCGGGGCGGCGGATCGCGCTCGTCCGAGCCCGAGCAAGTCGGGCCCGAACAGGCTCGCCTCGCCGCGCCGGGCCTGCCACTGGTCGAGCCCGACCACCGCGACCAGTAGCAAGACGATGATGCCGGCGAGAGCCTGCCACACTCTCGCCGGCATCGGCTCGCTCCGGCCCGCCCTAGCGGGCCTGGGCCTGCGGCCCCGCCGGTCCCGGGCGGCCCTTGTCCAGGATCTTCATGGCCTTGAGCAGGTCGAGCGCGCGCTGCAGCTGCGGATCACGCTTGAGCTGCTCCTGGGGCGTCTCGGTCGAGGGGGGCGGCGTCACCACCTCGCCGCCCGCCACCGCGGTCGTCTTCGGGCCCTCCACCAGGATGTCGGGGGTGATGCCCTTGCCGTGGATGGACCGGCCCTTCGGCGTGAAGTACTTGGCGGTGGTCAGCCGAAGCCCGGAGCCGTCCGAGAGGGGAATGATGGTCTGCACCGATCCCTTGCCGAAGCTCTGGGTGCCGAGCACCACCGCGCGTCCCCAATCCTGCAGCGCCCCGGCCACGATCTCGGAGGCGGAGGCACTGCCCTGGTTCACGAGCACGACGATGGGGAAGGTGGTGAAGGTCCGCTTGGCGTTCGAGGGGAAGCGCATGTTCTGGTTGCGCACGCGACCTTCGGTGTAGACGACCAGCTTGCCCGGCTCCAGGAACTTCTCGGTCACCTCGACGGCCGCGGTGAGGAGCCCACCCGGGTTGTTGCGCAGGTCGAGCACCAGGCCCTGGATCTTGCCGTCCTTGGTGTACTTCTCGAGCGAGGTCTCCAGGTCGTTGGCGGTCTGCTCCTGGAACTGGCGGAGCCGGATGTACTCGATCCCCGGCTCGAGCTGATTGCTCTTCACCGACTGCACCCGGATCTGCTCGCGGGTGATCAGGAACTCCTTCGGCTCGGTCCAGCCCTCCCGCACGATGGTGATCGTGATCTTGCTGCCGGGCTTGCCCCGCATGCGCTTGACCGCGTCGGCCAGCTGCATGTCCTTGGTGGAGAGCCCTTCGATCTTGAGGATGCGATCTCCGGGCTGGATCCCCGCGCGGTAGGCGGGCGTGCCCTCGATGGGCGCCACCACCGTCAGCACGTCGTCGCGCAGCGTGATCTCGATGCCGAGGCCGCCGAAGCTGCCGCTCGTCTCGACCTGCATCTCCCGGTACATCTCGGGGTCGAGGAACGAGGAGTGCGGGTCGAGCCCCCGTAGCGTGCCCTTGATGGCGTTGTAGATGATGTCCTTGGGCGGGACCTCGTCCACGTACTGGCTCTGCACGATCGAGAGCACCTCGGTGAAGAGGCGCAGGTTCTCGTAGGTGGCCGCGGTGTCGTTGCCCTTGCTCGCCACCCCGCCGCCCAGCGACAGGGTGAGGACGAGGAGCAGCGCGGAGATCATGACCACCTTCTTCATGTGCCGGATGGGCCGCATCGTTTACGCCTCCGTGGTTACTTCCCTATCGGGCTGACTCTCCTTGCTTCTCTCTTGCTGCTCTCTTTTATTCGCTCGGCTCGCCTTCGGCTGCACCTCGCCAAGCTCGGACCGGCTCGCCTTCGGCTGCACCTCGCCCTACCCTTTAGGGCGCAGCCACTGGGTCGGGTCTTGTGGCTTTCCCTCGTGCCGAACCTCGAAATAGAGACGCGGCCCCTGCAGCGAGCCGGTATCCCCGACCGTCCCGATGATCTGCCCCTGCTTCACCTCGTCACCCTCCGTGACCCGGATGTCGGCCGCGTGAGCATAGATCGTGTAGTACTCGCCCCCGTGATCGACGATGATCAGGTTCCCGTAGCCGCGGAACCACCCGGTGTAGACGACGTGGCCCGGGAACACGGCCGCGATGTTCGAGCCCTCGGTGGCTTCGATGTCGATCCCGTTGCGGAACGTCTTCGTCCCGAACCGGGGGTTGACCTGCGGGCCGTAGTCGGCGACGACGCGGCCGTCCGCCGGCCAGGAGAGCCGCCCGCGCAGGGCCGCGAAGCCCGTACCGGACGCGGTGTCCCCCGGCGCGGGCCGGGCCGGCCGGCCCGGCGGCGGCACCTTCGCCACCGCCCGCCGCTGCTTCTCCTGCAGATCGCGGATGAACGCTTCGAGGCGGCGCGTGGCCTCCGACAGCTCGCCGACCATGCGATCGTGGTAGACGCGCTCGTCCTTGACTCGAGCCAGGAGCGCTCGCCGCTTCGCGGCCTCCTGGTCGAACTCGGCCCGCTCCTGCTCGGCCTCGGACCGGAGCGACGCCAGCTCCCGCCCGCGCGCCTCGACCCGGCTCTTCCGGTCCGCCAGCACCTCGGAGGTCACACGATACTCTCGAATGAGCCGCGCGTCCACCGTGGCCAGGGTGGTCAGGTGACGGAGCTGCACGGCCTTGGCCACCGGGTCGTCGCCCGAGAGCACGATGGGCAGCACCCCGCCCTGAGCCTGGAGCTTGTAGAGCGCGCGCAGCCTCCGGCCGAGCACGTCTTCCTGGCCGGAGCGCCGCGTCTGGAGCCGTCCGATCTC
>Ga0214473_10010767_pt1 | contig 10748 bp, 13 predicted proteins | sample RVTome_7_FD_203509 | JGI IMG/M metagenome (GOLD analysis project Ga0214473, IMG submission 203509) | Soil microbial communities from uranium-contaminated site in the Upper Colorado River Basin, Wyoming, United States - RVT98D197 | ecosystem: Environmental > Terrestrial > Soil > Contaminated >... | reverse complement strand
CGAGATCGCCTCCCACCGGATCATCAAGACTATCCCAGTGGGGACTAACCCGCACTTCCTCGTCCTGGGCCCGGACGGAAGGATCTGGGGGACCAATACCGGCGGGAATGATGTCTACGTCATCGACCCGTCCACGCAGGAGAAGGTCGCGTCCATCGAGGTCGGTGCCACCCCCCAGCAAATCGCCTTCGCGTTCAAAGGCATGCAGGGTCCCAACGCCTACGTGACAGTGGCCAGCCTGAACAAGGTCCTGGTGATCAACGCTGACCCGAAGAACCCTGAGCCCCGTGGCCAGATCGACGTCGGTGACCGGCCAAACGGCATATGGGCGAATCCCGAGGGGACTCGTCTCTTCGTCGTGCACGAGAACTCCAACGACCTGCGGGTGATCGACACGGGGACGAGCCAGGTGATCGCCACGGTGCCGGTCGGCCGAAAGCCGATCCGCGTCGTGGTGTCACATTAACCACGCCCCGAGAGCCTTGAAAGGCGTTCAGCGGCTGGCGCTCAGCCATCAGCTCCCTTTTCCCTCCGACCCAGGGCCCTAAGCTGAAAGCTGACTGCTGATAGCTGATGGCTCATGGTTTTTTCCTTCTCGATCGAATAAAGCAATCGACGCGTTCGTCCAATATGTGAGCGGCAGAGGAAAGAGGAGGCTCGTGCGCGGAAGTAAAGGGTTGTACGTCAGAAAGATGCCTTCGCTTGTGCCTGTACAGGTTTGTCTTGGCCTGGTATTGCTCCTCGCGCCAAGTCTAGCTGGCTCGTGGGATCGATTCGGGCCAGGAGGCCCGGGCTCATCAATCGTAACGGCCGGCCTGGCGACGCCGCCGAGTGACTGTTACGGCGGCCCCCCCACGTTGGGAGCTCCTGTGCGGACTTGGTCGTGTACCAGATCGCTACGCCCTATGGCCTGATACCCGGCTGGGAGAACTCGATCCTGGTGCAGGTGCGGAACCAAACCAGTTACCCGACGAGGAATCCGGCCAGGGTCACGATCACCACCCAGTTCGATGTTGGGGGCGCGAGACGCTATGCAAAGCAGTTGGGGACGATAGGTGGCAACAAATCCCTCTTCGTGTCGCTAGATTGCTTTGAGGTTCCTCAGAACGCTCGACGGGCTCGCATCATCGCCGAGGTGAACCCAAAGGGCGATTGCCTCCCGATAGAGGCTGCGTCGATGAGGGCGGTGGCGTAACGGAGAGCAATAACCTCAACGGGATCGACCGTGCCGTCAGCCAACAACCGGGAACGCTGTCCGTATGCGCGAAGTACGGAAAGACACTTCCAGAGAAATGAGGTGTTCGTTGAAAAGCCGAAGGAACCGGCAGGCCCCAAGGGAAAAGGAGGGAATATGATGCTTCGGTATCTGACGACTGTAAAGCTATTCGGCGGGGCCGCCGTCATTCTGACGCTGGCGCTTTCCGCAGACCCGGCCTCCGCAAGAACCTTCAAGGTTTTTGTGAAAAACACAACGGAAACTCAGGTCTTCGTGGGTGCCACCGTGTGCTTGGGGCACTCTTCGACTGCAACCGAATATGGTTCGAAAAACACCGACAACACCGGTAGCGTCACGTTTACGGGCGTATCCAATGCTCTATCCATTTATATCGACGTGGTCAGACAAGGTGTAGGAAGCCACCAATTCGTTTGGCCAGCCGGTACGATAACATTACGACGGTTGTTACTTTGCCGGGCAATGGCGAGGGCTCCTGCCCGGCGCCTCCTGCTGGGGGAACAACTACCACCACTCTGCCCCCCGCGCCCGGGGCTCAACCCTCACCAGGAGTCCTGCAGCCGATACCTCCGGGGCAGGCGCGAGAGCTCGTGGCGAGAGCAAACTTCTTCGGGAACGCTCTCTACCCGGTCTACAGCCATCCGCGCTGCGTGAACTGTCACGGCGGGGTCAATGCGGCGACCGGAGCAAATCACGGGGGAGGTGTGCAGACTGGTAACTGCCTCGGGTGTCACCAGAATGCCCCCTCGAACTGGCATGTTCCCCCGCGAACTTGTCCTTTGTCGGCAAGAACTGGGTGCAAATCTGTCGCATGGTGCAGGCCTTTGCCGGTCCGATTGGGCGAGCCGGCCTCAACACTCACGTCAGCGGTGATCAACTGATAGGATGGGCGTTCGCCCCGATCGGGATTCGGAACAGCCCCTCCGCAAGTTCGAACCCTCCACTGCAGGCCGCCGGCGGTGGGAATCGAAACGCCTTCGTCGCGAACTCGCTCACGTGGTTCGACCAAGGTATGCAGTGTGGTCTTCAGCCGTACCAATATGGCCACTAGTGACCATTTCCTCCTCGACGGTGAACGTCGAAGCTGTCAATGTATCGTTGGGTGGGTGAGGGTGGCGTGCTGATGTCATCAGACAAAGCCGTCGTGTCCATTGGCCAGCCGGGGCCGAGTGCGGGAACAGGAGGGTGGAGGTGATTGAAAAAAGAGGACTCCGAGGTAATCTGAGCACGATCCTTGGTGCGCTGGCGTTCGCGCTCGGCCTCGCGGCAGGCGCCGGCTTCAGCGGCGCCCTGCCTGTGGGGGCCGAACCGCCTGGCCCCATCAGGAAGGACACGGGACCGGCGATAACGCCGCTTCCCCAGCTGCCCGACCTGGCGATCAGCATCGTCGCTAGCCCGAACCCGGTGGCTGGCGGCGCCCCGCTGCTGTACACCCTAACGGTGAACAACATCGGCGGCGCGAATGCGACCGGGGTGAAAGTCAGACACACGCTGCCGGCGGACTCGCTGTTCGTCAAGGGGGAGGTCTCGGCCGGGTCTGGGTTCAGTTGCGGGCATGCCAGCGGGGTTGTGACTTGCGTAGGCGGCTCGATTCCGGCCCGAGGCCTTGGCGTGATCCTCATCGACACACGCGCCCCGCTTCGGGCGGGCTCACTGGTGAGCACTGCAGTCGTCGATCCCGTCGCCGGAGAAATATCCACGGCGAATAACTCGAGGTCCTTCAGCATCACCAGTCTTGGCGCGCCGGACCTGATACCGATCGCGAGTGGGACGCCCTGGTTCGTTAGTACTGGTGGTCTCCCCAATATCCTTCTTATCCCCAACCCCAACTACAAGGAGTTTCGCGGCGTCACCCTGCACCTCAGCGTGAAGAACCAGGGCACCGGCTTCTCGCCCGCCACCACGCTACGGATCCAGTTGCTGTCGAGTTCCGTTGCGCGATTCATGCGTGACGACGAGAAGGGTCTTACGTGTCCGCTGTTCTTCCAGTTCGTGGATGGTTCCTGCGTCCGGCAGAATGAAAATTCCCCGGCGTCGTGCAGCCATTCGCAGGGGAGTGTGACGACCTGCTCGATCCCGAGCCTCACGCCCGGGGCCACATCGGGGCAGTCTGTAGCGAACGTTAGCGTCACCATCTCCGCCGCAAATCTTCCGATAACCTTTTACGTGAGAGCCGACGCAGACGGCGCAGTGACCGAAAGCAATGAGAACAACAACATGCTGCCCGTGACGGTGACTGTCCCGTAGCGGGGCGATGGCCGCGAAAAGGAGGCTGCGCGTGATGAGAACAGGAGGATTTCGGAACAGTCTGAGGGCCATTACTGGTGCGGTTGCGCTTGGCTTGTTAGCCGCTGTCGGTTTCCTAGCAATGTGGCCTTCGGGTGCCCGGTCTGAGATTCGCCCGACCGGCCGACCGCCTGCCGCGCCGGACCTCGCCGTGCTTGTCGAGTGGTCAACGTATCGGGTGTTGATCGGCGGCTCGCTGAGTTTCCAGGTATTGGTGACGAACGATGGCCCTCCTCCTCTGGGCCCCGTCCCAGCCCGTGCTGTCGTCCGCGTCTCGATCACGAACGGCACCATCACGGGCATCAACACCATTAACAGTGGGTTCTCATGTCTCTCTGAAAGCCGCGTCCCGCGCGAGGCGGTCTGTCGGCGTGAAACCCCCATGGCGCCCGGCACGGCCGTGACCTTCACCGTGAGCGTCCAGGCGCCGTCCCAGCAGGGTACGATCACCGCAACGGCAACTGCATCCCTGCCCACCTCCCTCCCCGATAAAGACCCAACTAACAACTCGTCCACGAGGGTCGCGCAAGTTTACTCAGCCCTTATTCCGGACCTGACGGTCAGTATCTCGGGTCTGCCAGATCCCGTGGTGGGCCTCTCTGATGTGGCCTACCGCCTCGATGTGACGAACGTGGGAAGCGGGGACGCGACAGGAGTGACGGTCCGACACACACCGCCGACGGGAGCGACGTTTGTGAGCGCCGGCTCTGGGTGCACCCACGCCAGCGGTGTCATAAGCTGCGCCCTGGGCACCGTTCGGGCGGGGGGGCTCGCGCATGTCAATATCGTCTCCAGGGCCCCGTTGGGGCCGGGCTCGGCGACGTACACAGCGGCTGTCGATCCCGTTGCGGGCGAGCAGGCGACTACCTACAATTCGGCCGTCATTATTAGGCGCAATGTGGGTCCGCCGGATCTGATACCCAATGCGGGGGGTCATTGGTGGTTAGTGTCGATGAAATGCGATGTACTACATTTAGCGTGCGGCGCTGGTGGCGCCGCCCTGCACCTCAGCGTGAAGAACCAGGGCATCGGGCCCGCGCCTGCCACAAAGCTGCGGATCGAGCTGCCTAGCTCGACCGCGCGATTCGTGCGTGACGACGAACTGGATGATATGTGTCCGGTGTTGTACCGGTTCGTGGATGGCACCTGCGTCCAGCGGAATGGAAATTTCCCGGCCTCGTGCAGCACTTCCGGGGATAGTGTGGCGACCTGCTCGATTCCCAGTCTCGCTGCCGGGGCTACATCGGGGCAATTTGTCGTGAACGCTGGCCTCACCGTCCCCGCCAGAGATATTCTGTTAACCTTTGTCGTGAGAGCCGACGCGGACAACGCCGTGACAGAAAGCAACGAGAACAATAACGTGGTGGTCCTGACGGTCACCGTGCGGTAGCAGGGTATGAGGGGATCACACCGGTGATCGAACAACACCCCGAATGGCGTGAGGCTGTCGTCTGAGAACCAAGGTCCCGAGCCGACCGAGAATTGCCGGCTTGAGGTGGCCACATTCGGTGGCGAGAGGAGAAGAAAATGGTGAAACCATTTAAAAGCTCGCAAATGGTGGTCGAGGTGCTGCTCTTCCTGATGATCTGGTTGGGGTTCGCCGGGAGCGGAGCGGCCGCGGTTCCCTGCAACGACGACCGGGGGTGCGACAGCCTCTCGCTGTGTCTTAATGGGGTCTGTCAGACGAGCCTGGGCCAGCCCTGTAACGACACCCTGGGGTGTCTGAGAGGCGGACGGAATTTGACGTGCTCGAACGGAGTATGCACCCCGTTCGTCCCGCAGTGTACCCAGGACTCCCAGTGCGGCGCGGGGCGGCTCTGCATCGCTGGGCAGTGTCTGACGGGGTTCTGTCGCGGTAACACGCAGTGCGGCGATCGCCAGGTCTGTGGGTCGAACAGCCTCTGTCGCACGGTGCAGTGCACGACTGCCAGGCACTGTGCGGCCGACCAGACCTGCAATCCCTCGACGAACATGTGCGTCGCCCGCTGTCCGAGCGGCCAGCGGTTCGTGCGCTCAAATACGAGGCCTCAGTGTTCCGCGTGTGTCCGTACCATGGGGATTCAGCCACCTCCCATCCCGCCGGGCGGATGCCCCAAAGGCACGGTCCTCGCCGAGAGGTTCTGCATCGCAGACTGCCGGCCAAAACTGGCTCCTGGGGTTGGCCCCAAAGACCCCGCGGGGATCGGGATCATCCCTCCTAATCTCCCCGCGCCGAAGCCCATGCCGCAACCTGCCCCAGGCGGCGGTTCGGGGTATTGAATCTGTCGAGGCGCCTCAGCTATGAGAACACGCTGCCTCTATGATGAAAACTCACTCCGGCGCCACTCTTCTGGAAAGGGGGCATGAGGCAGCTTCGTCATGAGCGACGCTACTGTTATTAGCCCGAGATGGCTGTTCAACCTATCTTGTATGGGATTGTAGAGGAGGAAAGATGAAGGGGGGTTTCAGGCTAGCCTTTGCGTTGGTGGTGGCCGCATTGAGTCTGGCGATTGGGCTGGGATGGGTGCAACAGCAATCTGGCCGTGATGATTTGCCCCCGCGCGCTATGCTCGCCCATGAGGAATCGCCCTCGGCGCCGGGGACGTCTATCCCCAGGGAGTTCAAGATGCCGGTAGTGACTCCGGTTGAAGGGCTGAATCTCGATGCACGATTGGACGTCAGTCCGGCATCGCCCGCGGCATGTGGCACTCAGCCCACCATGAGCGTGGTTGTGACGGGAGTCCCGGAGGTGCCACCCCCTGTGGGACCTCTTATCACAAACGTCCAGTTTACTGCTTACAGGATCAGGACGGTCGATCCGCCTCGACGGGTCGGCGGCAGCGGTTCTTCCGTAAGTAAGAGTTGGATCTGGCAGCCGCGATCGGCCGGTTTTTTCAAGCTGCAGGCGCACATCCAGGTCGTGTCGCGGCAAGCCTTGAATCACCCACTTGCCGAAATGATCCAAGCGATCGACACCTATGTGGTGAACCCCGGATTGATGCTGAAGGTCGCTCCAGACTCCGGGATGGTTGGAAGTCAGCCAACGATCACAGCGACGCTGATGTGCCCCATTCCCAAGGCGCCCGCTTCGTATGCCTTTTCCTTGGCTGGGGCGGGGTCCTCCTCCCCCGTGGCAAGCCAGCCTGCCAGTCCAAGTTCGAGCTGGACCGTTACGCTCCCGGAGACAGCTGGAACCTATACATTTCGTGTCGAGGCCATCCATGGGACGGCACCGAATGACCTCAGGGTTCAGCATTCACTTGACTATTCGGTGACTCAGTAGGTGTCCTCAGTATCCGGACGTATCGTCCATTTAGCCCAAGGGTGGAACGCCGTTGTGCAGTGAAGTGGAGATGTTCCAAGGGGAGAAGAGAGGAATGCGGAATCTATTCTACAGTGTGGGGGCGTGTGTGCTCGTCCTCGCAGGGATTGGTGAGGCGGCTGCGGCCGACGTGAAGCTGACTCGGGTCGGGAACGATCCTGCAACTGGCTGGTGCGACATTAACGCGAGAGCGCTCGCCTAGGGAGCTGCTTTGAATGTCCAGATCCAAGGGCGGAGCAGATCAAGCATGCGTCAGGCGTCCCTAAACCCTTCTGAGATGAAACGGCGACGAAACGTTCGATGTGACTCGATCAAGGCTGAACAATTTGCCATGGGCTTGCTGGGCCGAAATGAGGTATGATCGCCCTTTGGGCGGTATCACACATGGTTTACACAGTTTGTGGTAGATCGGAGAACAAGCTGGGAGGGGTTGCTCCAAGAACCTGTGGCACCGGAATGGAGGCAGCGATGAAAGGCATCCAATACGTAAATCGGTTTCGAGTTAATCGTTGGCGGGTTGACATCATGGCGGCATTCGTGTTGACCCTGAGCCTTTTTCTTGTGTGGAGGGCTGTCCCCGCATCTGCCCAGAGCGCGCAGGTTGGGACGGCCCAGAATGCGATCGGCGTGCTGGTGGTAGTGAGGCCCGATGGGATCGAGGATCGCCTGCAAGGGAAAGGGTCGCTGCAACTCTTCGAGGGGGATGTCTTGCGGACAGAGCCCGCAAGCCAGGCGCTGATCGAATTCAAGGACGGCGTCCAGGTGGCCCTGAACGAGAGCACCTCTTTCAAGATTTTCTCTCGTTGGGAGAAGGCAAAGGGGACCACACGGATCATCCGGTTGAAACAGGGAGAAATCTGGGTCAAGACGGGCGAGGGGCCGAAGCCGTTGGAGGTCGAGACGCCGGTGGCCACCGCCGCGGTGCGCGAGACCGAGTTTAATATGAAGGTTCAGGAAGACGGCCAAAGCGTTCTGACGGTGATCCAGGGGATCGTGGAGTTCGGGACGGCCTTTGGGACCTGCCCGATCCGGACCTCCACGGTCAGCTACGGCGTCCGAGGTAAGCGCTGCACCAAGCCCCAGCCGACCGACGTCAAGCCGGTGATCGCGTGGACCGGTGCCGTCTTGCAATAGCCCAACGGGGTAGGGGCGGGCCGGCGCGTGAATACACATGAATAAATGATCGAGATTCTCGTCTAAATAGAAAGAATCGCGGGAGGACCCACCGAGTAGATTATCGAGTCGAGCACGGCGGACGACTGAGCTGAGGTCTAGGTGACTGTCTTGTAGGACGCGCTTCTCGCTGAAGCCAGCGAGGGGGAGAGTAGCATGAAATCACAATCTTGGAATCGACAGATCGGGATGGGCTGTCTTGCGCTGCTCCTCTCGGCATGTGCAACTACAGGGGTCAACCCCACAGGGCTGACGGGCGGGCAGGTCAAATGCGTCGAGGGATCTCGCCAGACACTGGACTGTCGAGGGGCGCTGCAGCAATATGCGAGAGACCTCAAGGCAGACCTGAGCTTCATGTCGAAAGCGCAGATCGGCCTGGCGACGACCTCGACGAAACTCACCGAAGCCGATGCACTGAGCAGTGACCTTCTGCAGCACTACTATCAGACCTGCACCCTTTACAACGCCTGTATCCTGACGCAGCGGGAGTACGCCGCGAAGACCGAGAAGCTACAGGATATCCAGCTCCAGGTGCGGCGCGCTCTCGTTGGCGGTGGGTATGGTGCACAGCAGAGTATCCAGATCAACCCGCCGCCTTTTGGTGGGCCCCAGCCCTTTCCAGGGGGAGCCTTCCCACCTCCTCCAGGGGGTGGGTTTCCACCGCCCCCCGGCGCCCCCCCCGGAGGCTTTCCCGCCTATCCCGGTGGTTTCTCGCCCCCAGGGGGCGCCGCACCTCCGGTGGGGTATCCGCAACAAAGCGGACCGTACCCCTCGGGGGATCCGGCCTATCAGCAGTCAGGTGCAGGTTACCCCCTTCCAGGTGGACAATCATACCCTGGACAGGGTCTGCCTGCAGGCCAGGGCGCATCCCCCGGCCTCTCGGTGAACATCCCGCAATCACAGGGGCCACAGGACCGCGTGGACACGATCCTGAACATCTTGCGTGAGGGGTCGAAGCTGCTTCGGGAGCAGAATCCTCCAGCGCAGCCGACGCCCGGCCCCGGAACATCGTTCTCCACCCCACCTGTGACGAGCGCGGCGATGCCCGTGCTGCCTCCGGGAAGCCCGACAGGGGCCGGTGCGCCGATCGTGGCGATGGCGCAGGCGGCGCCGGGGCCATCGGTCCCGCCCCAGGAGGACCTGGATAGCAGCCTGCGCGCGATGCTGGCCTCGCTGAGACAGGACGTTTCGCGTCGAGACCCTGCGCGGGCTTCAGGCCAGGCAGTGGTCGGCAACTTCACAGAAGAGGGTCAGCCATGGAGCAGCCCGTTGGGCGCGCTCCTGCAAGAGCGCGTGGCGATGTTGGTGGAGACTGAAGGAGTCTTCAAGCCGGCTCAGGGCGTCCAGACGCGGGGAATTACCATCAAGGCGGCCGTGGAGAATCCGAACGACCCAAAGGCGCTCGGCGCCCTCTATAACACTGAGCTGGCTATCGCCGGGACCTACCGTCCCCAGTCGGATCGGGTCCTCGTCCGGCTGGCTGCCCTCGATGACAAGGGAAGTGAACTGGCCCAGGCGGTCAGGGAGATCTTACGACAGGCGATCCCCGACGTTGTGGCTGCCGCCCCTGCGAACGCCGCTGACACGAGCCGGCTCCTAAACTCCCTCAACCAGCTCGGAGCAAAATCACAGGGCGACGCGAGGGTCGAGCTCACGACCAACCGTCCGGGTGCCGGCGCCAACTTCCGGCTCGGCGATGAGATCAAGTACTTTGTGACCTCGACGATGGAGGGCTATCTCTATCTCTTCCACATCGACGCTGACAAGAAAGTCCTTCGCATCTTCCCGAACCAGTATCAACGCGAGGCAAGGATTCGCGCGGGCGCGGCTCGCGAAGTTCCGGCTCCTGGCGCGCCGTTCAAGTTTGAGGCATCGCCGCCCTTCGGCCTGGAGACGACCTTTGCCATGGTCACTGCCGCCCCCCTGGATGAGAAAGACTTTCAGTTGGTCGAAGGGGGCTTTGCGAAGCCAAACCAAGGAGTGCCGACACTGATCGCGACCAGAGGGATCAGCGTCAAACCGGTTGAGCCAACCCCGCCGGCAGCAGCGGCACCCTCCGCATCACCCCACCCAGCATCCGCGCCAGCGCAGTCCCCTCAGCCTCAACTGGTCTGGAACTCTGTCACGGTCCTGATCCGACCCTAATGCTTCACAGGATTTCCAGGAAGGATTGGGGGAGCTCGGAGGAGCTTCTGACCCCGCCTGCGCATGACGAAGTCCCCCTAGCATCTTCCTCTCCCCACTGGGGAGAGGGGTGGGTGAGGGGAATCTTCGGAGTGGGGGAGTCGAATAAAACCTCGAGCGTTCCGTCTAAAGATTAAGGAAACACTGCTGGAGTTTCGTCGAAGAGATCTGATCGGTGAGGCCACGAAGCAGGCGAAAAACGAAAAGGCAAGTAGCAAAAGAGGAGAGGAGTGCTATACGTGCAAAGACTTAGGCGGAACTCAGACCGGCCACAAGGGCAAGGAAAGAGAGGGAGAATGGAGAGGTGTGAGATAAGAATCATTCCAGCGTCGGTTGCGGTCATTGCTTTATTGCTCGCGCTCACAGTCCTGCTGGGGATAGGCCAACCAGATGTGTGGGCAGCCGTTCCAGGGTATTGTGGAGGATACTCAGGGACACCAACGGGGCCATTGGGCCGTGGCCTCGCCTTAGGCCAGGCGTGCAGAGATTTGTACGGGGCGCAGGCGACGCCTGCTCTTGTGAGACAGGACGCACTGGGCTGGGTCTGTAAGATCCCGGGACAGCCCGACA
>Ga0214473_10010766_pt1 | contig 10749 bp, 5 predicted proteins | sample RVTome_7_FD_203509 | JGI IMG/M metagenome (GOLD analysis project Ga0214473, IMG submission 203509) | Soil microbial communities from uranium-contaminated site in the Upper Colorado River Basin, Wyoming, United States - RVT98D197 | ecosystem: Environmental > Terrestrial > Soil > Contaminated >... | reverse complement strand
GGCCATGTGTTGGCACGCGACTGAAGTAGATGTTCCCATCCGCATGCCAGTCACCACCCCACGGGAACGCCGAATCGCGCACCACGGTGCGCACCGGCCCGCCATCCACCGGAACGACCCGGAGGTCACCCGGCAGCCCCACGAAGAACGCAACCGCCGTCCCCTCGGGGTTGAAGAACGGGGCCTGCGCGCCGCCGGTCCCCGGCAGTGGGCGGCTGTTGAGCGAACTCATCGAACGGACCCACAGCTGAGTGCCCGACCCGCTGTCGGGACCGACGTAGACCAGCCGGGAGCCGTCCGGGGAAATTGCGACCCGCACGGTCTGCACCGACTGGATCGCTTCGCCGCTGGGGAACGTCACGTTGAACCGCATCACGGGGGCGGGCCGTTCTTGCCGAAGCCGGCCCCCCAGGGCGAACCCGGTGGCCAGGATCGCGAGGGCGCCGACCACGATCAGGGCTTGGTTCCGGGCGGGCCGAAGACCCGGCGCGGCCGGAGCCGCGGTTCGTCCCACGGTGCTGGTCCGGCCGGGTTCGGTCAGCGCCGCGGCGAACTCCGCCGCCGTACCGAAGCGATCGGCGGGGAGCTTCTCGAGCGCGGTCAACACCGCCGCTTCGACATCAAGCGGAACCCGGTCCCGGCGCAGCCGGATCGCCGCCGGCCGCTCCGTCAGCACCTTGGCCACGATCGACTGCGCGGTGGGACCGGTGAACGGCGGCTCCCCGAGCAGCATCTCATAGGCCACCGCCCCCAGCGCGTACACGTCGCTCCGCGCCGTGATCTCCCGCTCCCCCATGGCCTGCTCGGGGCTCATGTAGTGCGGGGTGCCGAGACTCATCCCCGTCTCGGTCATCCGCGTCCCGCCCGCCGCGCTCACCGCCAGCGCGATCCCGAAGTCCGCCACCAGCGCCTGCCCCTCGTGCAGCAGGATGTTCTCCGGCTTGATGTCGCGGTGGATCACGTGGTGGCGGTGGGCGTAGTCGAGCGCGCTCGCCACTTCGCGGGTGATGCGGACGGCGTCATCCACCGGGAGCTGCTTCTCGCGGGTGAGCCGGTCGCGCAGCGACTCGCCCTCGATGAAGGGCATGACGTAGAAGAGGAAGCTGTCAGCCGCGCCGGAATCGAACAGCGGCAGGATGTGCGGATGCTGGAGATTGGCTGTGGTCTTGATCTCCGAGAGGAAGCGCTCGGCGCCGATGACGGCCGCGAGCTCGGGGCGGAGCACCTTGAGCGCGACCCTCCGGTCGTGCCGGACGTCGTGCGCCAGGTACACCGTCGCCATGCCGCCCGCGCCGAGCTCGCGCTCGATGCGGTAGCGGTCGACGAGGGCGGCGGCGAGACGCGCTGCCGTCATTGGAAAAACCGATCGAGACCGACCAAACCGAGTCCCGCCACCCGGCTGAATTCTTTCCGGTTCAACGTGGCGAGCAGGTGTCCCTGGGCCAGGGCCGTGGCCCCGATGAGCAGGTCGTGCGGTCCGATCACCGTGCCCTCCCGGACCAGGTGGGCCCAGAGTTCGGCATGACGACGCGCCTCGGCCAGTCCGAACGGCAGCACCGGAATCAGGTCGAGCAGCGCTTCGACGAAGGCGAAACGCCTGGCGCGAACCCCGGGATCGGCGGCGCGGTGACAGCCGTGTAGCAGCTCGGCGGCGGTGATGGCGGCAATGGCGACCGGTACTTCTCCCAGCGACTCGAGGAACGGCTCCAGCCGGACGGTTCCCCGCTCGGCGGCCACCAATACGGAAGTATCGAGGATCACTCCCACGATGGCGCCACCGGGGGCAGCGCATCGCGCCCTGACACGATGTCCGCCGCGAGCCCCGCGGCCTCCTCGGGGTGGAGGCGGGGCAGCGTGGGCCAGCGCCGTGCAAGATCGCGCGCGGACAGGCCGAGGGGGGTCGGGGCCTCCCCGCCAGGCGCTGCGAGATACCGGGCCACCGCTTCACGCGCCACCTGTGACTTGGGCACGCCATGGGCCGCGGCCCACCGCGTCAGCAGGCGGGCCAGCGCCGCGGGCAGGCGGAGTGTGAGGTGGGAATCCTTCATGTGTTACAATGTAGTGTCCGTGTGTTGCGCCTTCAAGGCGGCGAGCCCCGCTCGATGCGGTAGCGGTCGGCCAGGCTTGCCCTGAGGCGCGCGACGGTGTCCGAGCCCTCGGTCAACGTGCCCCTCCCAGGGTCTCGTGCAGGTATTGAACCAACCGCTGCCAGGCATCCGCCGCCGGCGCCGCGTTGGTGGTCGAGTCGCGGTCCACCCAGAGCCAGAACCCGTGCTGCACCGGGTCGTAGATGTGGATGTCATTCTTGATGCCGAGCGAATCGAGCACGGCGCGGAATTGCGTGACCTGGGCCGGCGGAATGCCGCGGTCCTGGCCGGCGAAGGTGCCATAGATCGGGTGGTGCAGGCGGCGCAGCTCGGCCGGGTCGGTGACGAGCGAGCCGTAGAAGATCGCCGTGGCCTCATGCTCGGCCCCGCCCAACGCGTAGCTCAGCGCAATGCCGCCACCGAAACACCAGCCCATCACGCCGACCTTTCCGGCCACGTCCGGCCGGGCGCGCAGGAACCGCTGGGCCGCGTCGAGGTTGGCGATGACGCGATCGAGATGCGCGCGTGCGTCGTTCATGAGCGCCACGTTTTCCTGCTGGGTGCTGCCGGTGCGGCCCTGGTAGAGGTCCGCCACGAGCGCCACGTAGCCATGCGCCGCAAACAGGTCAGCCACCTGCCGGACCCGGTCCACAACCCCGTTCCACTCGTGGATCAGGATCAGCGCCGGGAACGGGCCGCGGCCGGTCGGGACCGCCAGATACCCCCGCGTCAAGGTGTCGGTAGACAGGTACCGCACCGTCTGGCCCTGCGGAGCGGGCGCCTTGCCGAGGATGGCGTCGGGGATCGAGGAGCCCTGGGCCAGCGCGGGGCGCGGCGCGAGCAGGAAGCCCGCGAGGGCGATGTGCCAGAGGGACGTCTTCATGGGTTGCTCCGATCGGAAGTGGTGACATCGCCAATCGTCTCCAACATCATCCTCGGGACGCACCAAAGCGTCCCGTCCTTCAAGACGAGCCGCGGAGCGCCGAGCGGACACTTGAGCGTCCGAGTTCACGCAGGTTCCTTGCACGGGACTCACTTCGGCGCGCTCGCCAGCAGCTTCACGAAGCGGGGATCGTTCCGGAGCGAGGCGAACTCCGGAGTCAGGCGGAGGGCGCCTGCCTTCCAGATTGAGTGGAGGGCCAGCAGCTCTTTGAGATGGGCGAGGGCCGAGTCGGCGTGCCCAGCCATGGCATGCGCTTTCGCGAGCATGGCGAGGTGGTCCGGTCCGTCCACGTGATCGACCGAGGCGGGCAACATCTCCACCGCGCGCCGCGCCTCCCGCACGGCATCCTCGGGGCGCCCCCGGAGCAGTGCCGCCCGGGCCATCCAGTTGTGCCAATTCGGTTCGGCGGCGTCACGCTGCGCCAGCCGGCCGGCGATAGACCAGGCGGCGTCGGCGTAGCGGGTCGCTCCGGCCGCGTCACCCCCGGCCCGTGCGAGCGCTGCCTTCATGGTCATCATCGCCGCCGAATCGGAAGGGAGGTCGCTCGCGATCGAACCGGCAAGCTGACGCGCCCGGAATTCGGCATCGGCCATCGTCGCGATGAGCAGCTGGCGACCGTAGTGATCGCCGGTCAGGAACCAGGACGCGAATCCCTTGCCGAGCGCCGCCTCGCTCCGGTGGATGACCTCCCTGATCCGATCAGGATTGCCGTCCCCGATCCGCGCGGTGATCCAATCCTGCCAGAGCTGGCTCAGCAGCGGGGCGAGGAGCACAGCCCGCTCGAAGTACTGCTCGGAGGGTCCCGCCGGTTGGATGTAGGTGAGGGTGTTCGCCAGGTCATCGAGGGCGATGGGATTGCGCGGGTCGAGATCCACCTCCCGGCGCATCGTCGCAATCGCCTCGTCCCAATGTCCGCTGCGGCGCGCCACATACGAATACGGCAGCAGGAGCTTGACGTCGTTCGGCCGGGCCCGGAGCGCCGCGTCCAGTTCTCGGCGGGCACTCTCGTAATCGCGGTGGCCCCAGTACCGGACATAGGCCACCGCCAAATGGGTTTCGGGAAGATCAGGCACCAGCGTCCGCGCCCGCTCGGCGGCGGCGGTGCCCTGCGCCAGCCGCGCCACGGTGCGGTCAAAGAAGCTCCAGTAGATGACCATGTAGGCGTACGAGAGCCGTGCCCAGGCGAGGCCGAACGCCGGATCGAGCGTTACGGCCTGCTGGAACAGCGCCACGGCGGGGCGTGCATCGTAGTCCGATAGCTCGGCCCGTTGCAGCAGCGCCTCCCCCTGGAGATAGGCGTCATACGCCGCGGTGTTGGTGGTGGGACGCGCACCGGCCATCGCGCTGTCCTGTGGTGTCAGCGCCAGGTTGAGCGCCTGCGACACCTCCCCCGCGATCCGGCTCTGCACCGCGAAGGCATCGGACGGGTCGGCGTCGAAGGACTGCTCCCACGCCGTCGTTCCGTCGTCCGTGCGTATCAGCTCGGGGCTCACCCGGACCTGCGCCGCCCTGCCCGCGGCCGCCTCCTGCCACCGCACCCGGCCGGTCAGCAGGTACCGCACGCCCAACTCCTTTCCGATCTGCTGCGGCGTGCTCTTCGTCCCGCGATACGCCTCGGAGCTGGTGCGCGCGACGACCCGGAGTGCCGACAGCCCGGTGAGTCGGGTGCGCACTTCGTCCACCAGTCCCTCGGCGAAATAGGCCTGATCCGCCGGGCCCAGGTTCTCGAAGGGAACGACCACGAGGCGCATCGGGCCCGCGATGGCGGGCCCCGCAAGGCGGCGCCACGCCCAGAGACCGCCGAGCGCCGCCACCAGGAGTAGCCCGGCGATGACATACAGCGACGTCCGCGAACGGCGCACCGCCCGATGCGGGGCGGTCCCCGCCGGCGTGATCCCGCCGGTCGGCGTCGCCAACTCCTCGAAACGGTCCAGCAGCAGTTGGGCGCTCTGCGGCCGGTCGGCCGGTTTCTTCTCGAGGCAACGCATCACGAGGTCGGCGAGTGGCGCCGGCACGGCGGCCCGGTGACGGGTCACCGCATCGGGCGCCTGGGTCACATGGGCGGCGATCACCTGCTGCGGCGTATTCCCGGTGAACGGGGGCCGTCCAGTCAGCAGCTCGTAGGCGATGACCCCAAGCGCGTAGAGGTCGGCGCGATGATCCACATGCGGATCGGCGGTCGCCTGCTCGGGGGCCATATAGGTGGGCGTGCCGAGCGCCACGCCGACGGTGGTGAGCGACTGCCGCCCGGTCGCCTCGCTCACCGCCTTGGCGACGCCGAAGTCCATCACCAGGGCATGGCGGCCCGACAGCATGATGTTTTCCGGTTTCACGTCTCGGTGCACCAGGCCATGCGCGTGGGCGTAGGCCAGTGCGTCGGCCACCTCGCGGAGGATCCGCACCGCGTCGGCCACCGGGAACTCCCCATCGCGGACGAGCTTGGTCCGAAGGGTCTCCCCTTCGACGTAGGGCATCACGTAATACAGGAAGCCGTCGGCCGCTCCCGAGTCGATCAGGGTCAGGATATGGGGGTGCTGTAGCTGCGCCGCGATGTGGACTTCCCGAAGGAAGCGGTCAGCGCCCAATGAGGCAGCAAGCTCCTGGCGGAGGACTTTGATCGCGACCTTGCGCTCGTGCTTCAGGTCCTGGGCGAGATACACGGTGGCCATGCCGCCCGCGCCGAGCTCGCGCTCGATACGGTAGCGGTCGGCGAGGGCGGCGGCGAGACGATCGGCGACGGTCATGGGCCCCTCACCGCGCGCCTGGTCCGCGTACGCGCTCCCGCAGCTCGCTCAGCCAGCCGTACACCACGTGGAGCTCGGGCGCCTGCGCGCTCTTCACCATCAGGAAGCGTGTCCCATCCGGCGACACGTCATAGTTGGCGTGCGGCGCCTGGGCGAACACGTACTCGTCGGGGAATAGCCCGGTCCGCCCCGTGACCGCGAACTGCGGCGACGTCGTCACGCTCGCGCCGACGAGGTGCCGGCCATCCCGATAGAAGATCCGGCGGCCGTCGCGCGCCCAGACGGGCTCGGATCCGCCTCCACTGGACACCTGCACCTGCCCGCCGGGTCCCGGGAACGGACGCACGACAACCTCGGACGTGCCCGACTCGTCGGTCACGTACGCCACCCACCGGCCGTCGGGGGAGACGCGCGGCTGCGCTTCGGCGGCCGGCGTCGTCGCAATAGGCCGGGAGGTGGTGTCGCCCGCGAAGGCCCGGTACATCACGTCGGCCTGGCTGGCCCCGGCGTCGTCGATCTGGTAGACGAGCGACTTGCCGTCGGGTGTCAGCACCCCCTCGTAGAAGTCGTGGGCATCGCTCGCCTGGAGCGGCGTCGCCGGGGCACTCAGGTCCGCGGGCAGCCACCAGATGGCGGTGCGTGTCCCGTGGTCTCCGCGGTACAGGAGGCGCGCGCCATCGGGGGACCACTCCGGTCGCTCGTTCAACGTCCCCGAAGAGGTGAGCCGAACGATCGTGGCCGACGCGAGGTCGTACGTCCATACGTCCGAGCGCCCGCCGGTGCCGATGGTCAGTGCGATGCGCCGGCCATCGGGCGAGAGCCGCGGGTACGCAAACGCCTTCGGCTCAGGGAGCAGCGGCTGGAATTGGCGGCGGACATCGACCCAGCCGACGACGGCGTTGGGGTCGGCGGCCAGGTACACGAGCGTGCCGGTCGGGGACACGGCGGCCTCACTCGCGCCCGAGATCCTGGTCAGCGTGGTGGGACCGAGCGTCACCGGATCCCCGACGGTGCGTCCGGCGCGCAGGTCGAGCTCGATCGCCATCAGGGCGCCGGACCCCAAGGCATAGACCAGCGTACCGTCAATGAGGGCCAGCGGGTCCAGAATGTTGAGGTCGAACCGCCGCACCGCACCGGTTCGGAGCGAGAGCGCCGCCAGCCGCGCGCGCACCAGCCCTCCGGTGGGCTGGATCGCGAAGAGGACCGTCTGCCCATCCGGCAGGGCACGCGGCTGGTTGAAGTACAGCTCGCCGGCGGCCGTATCCGGCTTCGCGATGATGCGCGCGGTGCCCCCGCCCGCGGGGAGGGCGGCCAGTCCAAGGTTCGTCCCGGCGAGAATCAGGTCGGCGGAGCTCCAGGTCACCCCCACGACCGCGGCCGGGGTCCGACCGACGTCGACCGGCAGGCCACCGCTTACCGGGATCTTCCAGACCTCATCGCGCACCAGGTAGGCGATCCAGCGCCCATCGGGGGAGAAGGTCGGCTGTTGCGCACCGACGGTGCCGGCGAGCGCGCGTGGCTCGCTCTCGTCGAGGCGCCGGACGAACAAACCCGCCGCGCCGGTCCGCTCCACGGTGTACGCGATCGTCTGGCCGTCGGGTGATACGGCGACGACCGTCCCGCCCGCCGTGTTGCCGACGAGGATGGTCGAAGGCGCGTCCAGCGTGAATCGCACCACGGCCTGCCCTGTGGCTCGATGGGCAGCCCGCCACTCGAACGCGGCGAATCCGAGGACCACCACGAGGGCGGCCACGAGACCCAGCACGAGCGGCTGCCGCGCCAGTGGCTGGCGCGCTCCGGCGGTGGGGCGCGCTCCGGACGCCGCCAGCATCGCCGCCGAAAGCCCTCGTCCGTGCAATGCCTCGGCGAATTCGCGGGCGCTCGCGAAGCGGTCGGCGGGCAGCTTCTCGAGAGCGATGCGGAGCGCGGCAGCGATATCGGGAGGGACCGACTTGCGCAGCTCGGTCACGGGTCGCGGCTCTTCGGCGATGATCTTCATGATGATCTGCTGCGCCGAGGCCCCGACGTGCGGCGGGTCCCCCGTCAGCATCTCGTAGAGTACGCTGGCCAAGGAGTAGATGTCGCTCTTGCCCGTGATCTCCTTCTCCGCAGTCGCCTGCTCAGGACTCATGTAATGCGGGGTCCCGAGACTCAGCCCGGTCTCGGTCATTCGCCCGCCCGCGGCCGCGCTCACCGCCAGCGCGATCCCGAAGTCCGCCACCATCGGCCGGCCGTCGTGCAGCAGGATGTTCTCCGGCTTGATGTCGCGGTGGATCACGCCGTGGCGATGGGCGTAGTCCAACGCATCCGCGACCTCAGTCGTGATGCGTACCGCTTCGTCGATACCGAGCTGGTGCTCCCGGTCGAGCTTGTTCCGGAGCGTCTCGCCTTGGATGTACGGCATCACGTAATAGAGGAAGCCGTCCGCCGTCCCGGAGTCGAAGAGCGGGAGGATGTGGGGATGTTGGAGTTGGGCGGTGGTGGTGATCTCCTGCACGAAGCGGTCGGCGCCAAGTACGGCGGCGAGTTCGGGTTTCAGGACCTTGATCGCCACCTGGCGGTGGTGCTTCAGGTCCTGGGCGAGATACACCGTGGCCATGCCGCCCTGCCCCAGCTCCCGCTCGATGCGGTAGCGGTCGGCGAGGGCGGCGGTTAGACGAGGGAGGGCGTTCAGGGAATCGGTCACCGGCGGGGTAAGATGCGCCCGGGGACCCGGATTGGCGAGGCTTACTTCGTGATCAACTCGGCCACAAACACATCGCTCTGCCGGTCCTGGATGGCAAAGTAGAGTCGCTTCCCATCCGTCGCGAAGTCCCGCCGCGAGGACGGCCGGCTCAAGTCGGTGAACCGGACCAGCGGGCGTGGATGTCCGCCCGCGGCGTTCACCGCCCAAAACGACGCCCGCCCCTGAGCGTCGTGCGACTTGAAGTACAGCGTCCCACCGTCGGGACTCCACTCGGCCTGTTCGACCGGTGGTTCCGTCGGTGCGGGATCGAACACGCGGCGCGGGGTGCCTCCGTCGGCCGCCACGACCATGATGGGGCCGGCACGCCTGTCGGATTCGGCCTGGACAAAGGCGAGGGAACCGCCATCCGGAGACCAGGCGTCCCCCACGGCCTTCGAGGCAATCAGCGTAGGCGTGGACCACCGCCCGCTGCTGTCTTTCCGCGTAACCAACAGCGAAAACGGCGGCACCTGGTTGATGAATGCGATCGCTCGTCCGTCCGGTGACCAGCGCGGGTAACTCTCCTGGGCCGGCGTCGCGGTGACGCGCTCCACCGGTCCGCCATCGAGCGGCTTGACCTCGATGTCGCGTGTTCCGGTGCGCCATGAATGGTAGGTGATGGCGCGACCGTCCGGCGAAAGATCCGGCGCGAATTCATCGGCTGGGTCATCCGTGAGCTGCTCGACCGGACCGCCGTTCACCGGAATGCGGTAGATATCCGAGTTCCCGCGCAGGTCCGAATCGTACAGCAGCCAGCGACCATCCAGCGACACTTGCATCGCTTCGATCACCTGGGTGCCACTCGTGACCGGGATCGCGCGGTCCGCGGTGATCGGGGCGCCCGCCGGGATGGGCAGCGACCAGATGTTGGCCCGAGCCGAATACACGGCGTACGCCAGCCGCCGGCCGTCCGCCGACAGCGAAATCGATATCGCGCCGAGCCCGGTGGTGAGCCGCGTCAATGGCCCCCGCGACCGTCCGGACGACGAGAGCGACATGGTATACACATCGCGCGGACCGTCGCGATTGGAGACGAAGAGCAGCCGAGCACCGTCGGGCGCCCAAACGGGACTCTGGTTGAACGCCTGTGCCTCGACCAGGCGGACGGGTGCGCCGCCGGCAGCCGGAAAGAGCAAGATGGCGCTCGGTGCCAGATTGCCGAACGTCGTGCCAGGCAGCACTGACTCGGAATTCAAGGTGACGCACGCGATCCATTTCCGGGCGGGTGACCAGGTGCAGGAGTGCAGGTCGAACGTGGTCGCCACGAGGCGCGCCGGGCTGCCGTCGACCGGAGCCACGAGCAAGGATTCGGCGCGGACGAACGCGATCTCGCGGCCATCCGGAGACCACGTCGCGGTGGAGACAGCGCTGGTGGCCGACGCCGGCACCACGGGCCGTGACGCGCCGCCCAGTGCCGACGCGACCGAGACACCACCGCGTGCCAAAAACAACACGCTGTTGCCGTCCGGCGACCAGCGTGGCTGTGCTTCGACGACCGTGGAATCGTCCGTCAACGGAAGCGTGCGGCCCCCGCCCACCGGCCGAATGAAGATCCGCATCCGCGTGGCGTTGCCCGCGGCGTACGCGACGATCTTCCCGTCGGGGGAGAGCGAGGGCTGAATCTCGAGGCCCGGGTCGGCGGTGAGCTGCTCCGAGCGCCCGAGCGCGAAGCTCGGCGGCCGAGGTCGCATCAGGCGCCAGGCGCCGAACGCCAGGACGGCGACGGCTGCGGCTGCGCCAGCTCCGACCAGCACGTTCCGCCGACGCCACGTCGTGGTCGAAGCTGGGGCCGCCGCCAGCATTGCGCGCTGAAGCGCGGTCGAGAAATCGCCCGCACTGGAGAACCGGTCTGCGGGAGTCTTGGCCAGCGCCTTGGCCACCGCCAGGTCGACGCCTTCCGGCACGCCTTCCCGAACCACACGCAGTCGGGTGGGCCGCTCGGTTAGCAGCTTGGCGATCATCGCCTGCGCCGTCGGGCCGGTCACCGGCGGCTCTCCCGCCAGCATCTCGTACAGTACCGCGCCCAACGAATAGACATCCGACCGCGCGTCGAGCTGGCGATCTCCGGTGGCCTGCTCGGGACTCATGTACTGCGGCGTGCCCAGCGACAGACCCGTCTCGGTGAGTCGGTTGCCGCCCGCCTCCTTCACCGCCAGGGCGATGCCGAAGTCCGCCAGCATCGCCTCGCCCTCGTGCAGCAGGAAGTTCTCCGGCTTGAGGTCACGATGGATCACACCGTGCTGGTGCGCG
>Ga0214473_10010765_pt1 | contig 10749 bp, 11 predicted proteins | sample RVTome_7_FD_203509 | JGI IMG/M metagenome (GOLD analysis project Ga0214473, IMG submission 203509) | Soil microbial communities from uranium-contaminated site in the Upper Colorado River Basin, Wyoming, United States - RVT98D197 | ecosystem: Environmental > Terrestrial > Soil > Contaminated >... | reverse complement strand
ATCGCCATCTCGGCCTCGCCGACCGCTCGACCATCGCCCTCTCGAGCGCGGCGCCGGTCGGCGGGTTCCGGCCCTCGGCCAGCTTCCTCTTCGAGTCGGTGGGTCGCGCCTTTGGCAGCTCGGCGGTCGCGGTGATCCTCACCGGGATGGGCCAGGACGGTGTCGAGGGGCTCCAGGCCCTGCGGGCCGCGGGTGGGCGCGTCATCGCCCAGGACGAGGAGACTTCGGTGGTGTTCGGCATGCCCGGAGCGGCCGTGGATGCGGGGCTGGTCGACCTCACGCTGCCACTCGGAGCCGTGGCCCTGCGCCTCCGGGAGTTCGCGTGAGGCCGTGGCTGAACTCCGCGTCGGAGTGGTCGCGGATGTAGGAGCTCTCAAGGCTAGCTCGGCGCCATACCCCGTCCGGTTGGCGGAGATCTGGTAGTGTGGGCCATGGAGGGACGCTTGGTGCGCCTGCTCGTCGTCGATGACAGCCCGACCCAGGCCGAGGAACTCAAGCTCATCCTCGAGGCCGAGGGCTTCGAGGTGGAGACGGCGCCGGACGGGGAAAGGGGCCTAGAGCGCATCCGAGCCTCCCGCTTCGACCTCGTCGTCTCGGACATCCTCATGCCGGGGGTGTCCGGCTACGACCTCTGCCGGCACGTCAAGAGCGACCCGGCGACCCGGGACGTTCCCGTGATTCTCCTCACGACGCTCAGCGATCCCCTGGACGTCATTCAGGGCCTCGAGTGCGGGGCGGACAACTTCCTCACCAAGCCGTGCAGCCCCGAGAACCTCGTCCGGCGCGTCCGGCACATGCTGGAGAACAAGCGCCTGCGGGCCGAGGGACGGCTCAAGGTGGGAGTGGAGATCGTCTTCCTCGGCCGGACCTTCGCCATCACGTCGGGGAAGGAGCAGGTCCTCGACCTCCTGATCTCCACCTTCGAGGACATCGTTCGCAAGCACCGCGAGCTCCAGGCGGCGACCGCGAGCCTCGAGGCCGCCAACCACGAGCTGGAGGCGTTCAGCTACTCCGTCTCGCACGACCTGCGCGCGCCGCTGCGTGCCGTCGACGGCTTCTCGCAGCTTCTCCTCCAGGACTGCTCGGAACGGCTCGACGAAACGGGACGGGGGCACCTCGAGCGCATCCGCACGGGAGTGCGCCGCATGACCGAGCTCATCGACGATCTGCTCGAACTCGCCAGGGTCTCGCGAGCGGACCTCCGCGAGGAGCCCGTGGACATTTCGGACCTTGCGCGCATGGTGGGCGCGACCTTGCAGCTTCAGGAGCCAAGCCGTCGCGTCGAGCTTTCGCTCCAGCCTGGGCTCTCCGGCCGTGGCGACGCCAACCTCCTGCGCATCCTCATCGAGAACCTCCTCGCGAACGCCTGGAAGTTCACGTCGAAGTGCGAGCAGCCGAAGGTCGAGGTCGGCGCGGCCGAGGCCGCAGGCGGAACGACCTTCTATGTCCGGGACAACGGCGCCGGCTTCGACATGCAGTACGCCCAAAAGCTGTTTGCGCCGTTCCAGCGCCTCCACCCGGAGAGCGAGTTCCCGGGGACGGGGGTTGGGCTTGCCACAGTGCGACGGATCGTCCACCGCCACGGGGGGCGGGTGTGGGCCGAAGGCTCGCCCGGGCGAGGCGCCACGTTCTACTTCACCTTGCCCTCCGCGCGCACCGAGGGGAACGCGTGAGGGGGCGCCCGGTGGTCGGGCGCAGGCCGCGCCGTCAAGCCACCCGAAGGGCCCGGGAGAATCCCCCGGTCCCACCATCCACCGTGCTGGCTGGCCCTGACCCACGAGGAGGCCACGAGTCCCAAGCGGCCGGCGCTAAGACTTCGCGCACACGCACCCTTGCCGCTCCGGCCCCGTTGTGCTTCGTCCCCTCGGCAGATGGGGGAAGCGCCTGCGCACGGGCACTTGGCCCGGAGTAGGTCTCGCCCGCCGTCAGCTTGGCGACAAGGGCCTCCAGGAGTGCCCCACAGCCTCGAGCAAGGGAGGTAACGCGACGGTTCGGCGACTCGGGCGCGCGCCACCACCCCGGCGCATCCCGGCCTCGGCGTCCGCGCAGCGGGTCGGCACGAACGTGAGGGCCGTGCGATCTCGGACGAGACGCTCGAGGGCTTCGTAGGGGGGCATCGTCCTGCTCGCGGCCGCTATGGCGGAAGGGCCGGCCGACCTGCGCAGTGGCGCAGATTGGCTGCGGGCGTTCCACAAGGTGCATCACTCCATCACCACAGTCCGCGTATGCGTCTCTGCTACCACGACCAATCGAGCGAGGGTGGCGTGGCGGAGCACTTTCGGCGCCAACGAGGGTCAAGTCCCCTTCCTGCTGGAACCTGAGACGGGGGCCCTTCTCACGACCGCCGGCGCGTGCCGTTGCCGGTGATCGTTGACGAGCTGATCACGTAGACGTGCTCGTGTCCTCGTAGCCGTGGGAGAAATAGCCGTTCGTGGCGTGGACAAGGCCGGGTAACGAGGCAACCGTCACCACGGCCAGCGCCGCGCGACTCAGCCTACGCATGGCCCCCTCCTGCTGCGACCCGATGGGTCGCGGTCTACGGCGTGGCCGTCGCATCATTGGGGAGACGCCTGCCGCGTGACGGCCATCACGGCTTCGACCCAGTCCTCCACGCGGACGCCTGGCGACTGGAGCGGCCGGGCCTTGTAAACGGCCGCGACCTTCGTGCGGACCGCCGCGGCATCGAGCGGGGCGCCGCGCAGCGCCTGTTCGAGAGCTGCGACCGCGCCGATCGGCAGCAGCGTGAAGTCGCCCGAGAGGCTGAGGTCGTCGATGCGCCCCTCCCGCACGCGAAGCGTCGCGCGGATCAGCCCCCCCGGCGCCTTGTACGCGGATTCGGCGACGTAGACGTCGGCGTGGATCTTCACGGCCTCGGTCTGCTTCAACCCTCCCTTCTGATGCAGCCATTCGTCGGAGGCGAGGCGTCGCTCGATCTCGGACGTGACGGCCAGCTCTTCGGGCGTGGGTTCTCCCACTTCGAGGGGACGGCCCAGGGCAGAGGCGACGTGCCGCAGGTACTCGCCCTTCACCTGTTCCCGATCGGGCGTCCGGCCCAGCTCGCGCGTCAGCGTCGTCATGTACTCGTCGAGCGACTGGCGGACCTTGTCGCGCATCTTCTCGGAGGAGACCTTCAGCACGCGCGCCATCATCGCGAAGTCGAAGTCGAACATCAGGCTGCCGACCACCAGCTCCGCCTGGTTCATCTGGGCGGCGCCGGTCCCGCCGATCTTCTTCCCGTGCACGTGGATGTCGTTCACCGGACGGTGGTTGGCCGGAATGCCCAGCGACCTGTAGGTCTCGACCAGCGGGCGGACGTAGAGCGCGAAGCGCCCCTCGATCGACGCCGGGAGACGGCCAGGCTTGAAAGCCCACTGCGTGAAGAGCTGGCCCTGGTCGAGGTACACGGCGCCTCCGCCCACCTCCCGACGGTAGACGGGGAGGCCGACGCGCCCGCAGTACTCCACGTCGACTTCCTTCTCCAGCTCTTGGTGGTAGCCGATGCATACGTAGGGGTCGCTGGGGGAGACCAGGATGAGGGTGTCGGGCGTTTCCGGCTTCATCGCGTAGCCGATGCCGTGATAGATGGCCTGCGAGCGCAAAGGTGGCACCAGGCCGAGGTCGAGGACGCGGACGGGTTCCACGGTCTGCAGCTCCCCTAGGCGCCCGCCGCGCCGCAGCGAAAGCAGTTGAGCTTGAGCCCGGCGATGCGCTCCCGGTAGCGCTCGACGGCCTCCGCGCCGGTGACGAGACCGCCTCGCTCGGCGTCGAGCTCGGTCGGCCGGATGCGGGTGAGCCAGCCGGCCCCGTACGGGTCTTTGTTCGCTGCCAGGACGTCGGCCCGGAAGGAGGCCTCGTTCGTGGCGACGATCTCGCCCGAGAGCACCGCAGGGAAGGGGCCCACCCACTTGGCGCTCTCGATCGTGGCCAGGCTCTGGCCGCGCGCGACGTGGCGCCCCACGGCCTTGAAGCGCAGGCTGACCAGCTTGCCGCAGCGGCTCTGCGCCGGATCGGTCATCCCGAGCGTCACCTCGCCGTGCGGCTCGAGGCGCACCCAAACGTCGCGCTCGATGTCGTAGTGCAGCTCCTCCGGAATCTCGCAGCCTCGGTAGACCGCCATCCGCCCCGCGCCTTCGTCCTCACTCGCTCGCGGGCTTATCGCAGCGGATGCCCTGGCTGTCCAGGAAGGCGCGGTATGCCTCCAGGCCGGCCTGGCCCGTGGCCAGCGCCGCCTTGTCGCCGTCCCAATCGCCGGGCTTGAGCCGCACGATCCATCCCTCGCCATACGGATCCCGGTTGAGGACTTTCGGGTCCTTGCGCGCCGCGTCGTTGACCTCGACGATCTCGCCACTAACCGGGGCGGGCACCGGTCCCACCCACTTGGCGCTCTCGATCGTCGCGACGCTCTGGCCCTTGGGCACGTTGCGCCCGACCTTCTTGGCAGTGAGGCTCAGGATGTTGCCGGCCAGGTGCTGGGCCACGTCGCTGATGCCGATGGTCACGAGGCCTCCGCCCTCGAGGCGCGCCCAGACGTGCTTCTCCGTCAGATAGTAGAGGTCCTCGGGGAGGTTGCAGCCGTTGATCGTCGCCATCGTTCCCTCACATGCGCGAAGACGCCGCGTGGGCGTCCTCGAGGTGGTAGAGCAGGAGATCGAAGGCCACCAGCCGGATTTCCCGCGCGAACTCTTCGAGGAAGGCGGGGTCCTTGCCCCGCGGCTTGACCTGCTTGCGCAGCGACTGCGAGCAGAAGGGGCATTGGAGGTCGTAGAAGAGCCGCCCGCCGGCCTCGTCCACCGTCGTCCGCACCTCGCAGGCGTGGGCGTCGGCGACGTGGGCGTGGAGCTCGCGTCGCGCCGCCTCGAGCGCGCAATACGGGCACTTCAACCTCGGCTCCTGCCATGAGTCACAGCGGCTAGCTCACGGTCTCCGCCCAGCGCTCGCCCACGATCCTGGCGAGCCTGGCGCGCGTCTGGTCCACCAGCGCCACCAGTGCCTCGCCCGCCACGGTGGCGCGCGCCTGCCGGGTCTCCGCCGCGTAGGAAGCGAGGCCCGCCTGCACGAGGTCGCTCAGCCGCTCGCTGAGCGCGATCCTCGGCAGCCCCGCGAGCGGCGCGAGCGTCGCGATGCCGACGGCGTCCTTGCCGGCGAGGTGAGCCAGGATCGCGTGGTTCACGGGATCGACGCCCACGCCCAGGGCGCGCAGCACCAGCTCGCCGGTGGCCCGCTCCGTGTCTTCCCGGCTCGCGGCCGGCTCGGTCATCGCCTCAGACCGGGCGTTCTCGGGATCGGAGACGAAGCGCTCCCAGCGCACCTGGGCGAGCAGCACGTCGCGCAGGCGGCTCCAGATTCCCTCGGCCAGGGAGTCGAGGATGCCGTCGTGCAGCGTCTCGCTCATGCCGCAGCCTCGCCGCTCACGGCGTCTTCGACCAGCTCGATCAGGTCCTTGACCTGGAGCTTCCCCTCCTGCCCCGAGGTCTTGACGGCGTCCCGGTACATCGTGGCGTCCTTGGGACAGGCCACCACGAAGTGCTTGACGCCGGGGATCGCGAGGGCCTCGTGAATGCGCTGCTCGGCCGGCGTCGGCACGCCCGGCACACGGGTGTCGCCCATCCAGATGCGGCCGCCGCCGGCGCCGCAGCAGAAGCTGTTCGCCCGGTTCCGGCCCATCTCGACGAGCGTGAGACCCAGCGCCTTCACGACCTGCCGCGGGGCCTCGGTCACCTCCGTGTAGCGGGAGAGATAGCAGGGGTCGTGGTAGGTGACGACGCCGGCGAGGCGCTTTGCCAGGGGCAGGCGCCCGCTCGTGAGCAGCTCGGCCAGCACCTCGCTGTAGTGGCGGATGCGGTAGTTCCCGCCCAGCTCCGGGTACTCGAAGCGGAGCGTGTTGTAGGAGTGCGGGTCGGTCGTGACGATCTGCTGGAACCTCGCTTTGCCCAAGGCGGCCAGGTTCTTCTCCGCCAGCATCTGGTAGAGGCCCTCCTCTCCCACCCGCCGCACGTCGTTGCCGGCGTTGCGCTCCGCGTCGTAGAGGATGCCGAAATCGAGCCCCGCCTTCTGAAAGACGCGGGCCACGCGCCGCGTCAGCTCCTGCAGGCTCGGGTCGAAGGAGGCGTAGTCGCCCACGAACCAGAGGTACTCGACCGCCTCCTTCCTCGCGTCCTTGACCTTGAAGGGCAGCCCCTGCGTCCACTTGCCGCGGGCGCGGTCCGACTGGCCGAACGAGTTGCCGTAACGACCGATCTTCTCGAGGACTGCTTGCAGGCCCGCGTCCAGATCGCCGTCGCCCACCAGTTGCCGGCGCATGCGCACGATCAGGGGCAGGTGCTCGATCCCGACCGGGCAGGTCTCGACGCAAGCGCGGCAGGTCGTGCAGGACCAGAGCGTCTCGGCCCTGACGACGCGGCCGGTGACCACGTGGTCGTCGCCGTTTCCCGTGCTCGCTCCGGCGCGCGCCTCGCGCAGCCAGCTGCGCCCTCCATAGACCGCCTCCGCCGCCTCCCGCAGCTCGAGGATCAGGTCGCGGGGCGAGAGCGGCGCGCCGGAAGCCTGCGCAGGGCAGGCCACGTGGCAGCGGCCGCACTTGGTGCAGGCGTCGAGGTCGAGCAGCTCCTTCCACGTGAGGTCCTCGACGGCCTTGACGCCGAGCGTCGTCGCGCCGTCGGGGACTGCCGGCAGGCGCTTGCCGGCGTCCTTGTCGCGGAACAGCAGGTTGGCCACGTCCACGATCATGTGGACAGCCTTCGAGTAAGGGACGTACGCGACGAAGGCCAACGCCATCAGGCCGTGAAGCCACCAGGCGTAGATGTGGAGCCGGCTCGACTGTCCGGGCGTGAGGCCCGCGGCGTCGATCAGGCCGGCCAGCGGCCAGCCCACGACCGACCAGGTCTCGAACGGCGGACGCTCGGCGGCGATGCGCAGCGCTTCGAGGGCGTAGCCTGTGACGCCGATCCAGAACAGCCCCCAGAGGAAGATCCGGTCGTCGAGGCGGTAGCCCCGGCGATCGTACTCGCCGGGCTTGCGGTCGGGCCGCGCGTAGTCGAGCTGTGGCAGCTCGAGCACGAAGCGCCGCACGGCCATCAGCAGCAGGCCGGCGAGGAACGCGACACCGAGCACGTCGAGCACGACCGAGTACCACAGGTAGAACGTCCCGCGCCAGAACTGCAGGCTGGGGCTGATCGGGCGTAGCAGGTCGTGATCGAGCATGATGATCAGCGTCCCGACGAAGAGCGCCAGGAAGCCCCAGAAGATCAGCAGGTGCGACCAGCCCGCGAGAGGCTCGCGTTTGCGCAGCGTCGTGTGGCGGCCGATCGTCGCCACGCCGTCCGCGATCCGCGCCCAGAGCGTCCCCCAGCGGTTGTCGGGCCGCCCCTGCCGGTACTTCCGGAAGCGGAGCCAGAAGCCGTAGGCGGAGACGCCCATGGCCAGGGCGGCGACGACATAAAAGAACACGATCAGCCAGCCGGGGAAGTGGCGAAAGACCTCGCGGGCGGGAAGGGCGGCGTCGCTCATGCCTGTCCGCGGGCCGCCTTGATCTTCTCGGTGAGCGCCGGGAGCACGTCGAACAGGTCGGCCCCGACGCCGTAGTGCGCGACGCCGAAGATCGGCGCCGCCGGGTCGGTGTTGATGGCGACGATGGTCTCCGCGCCCCGCATGCCCTCGAGATGCTCCGGGGCGCCGCTGATGCCGACGGCGAGATACAGCTTGGGCTTGACGGTCATGCCGGACTTGCCGACCTGGCGCGTCTTCGGCAGCCAGCCCTGGTCGACGATCGGACGCGAAGCGGAAAGCGCTGCGCCCAACGCTTCCGCCAGCTCCTCGACCACGGAAATGTTGTCCTGGCTGCCGATGCCCCGGCCCACGCTCACCAGCAGGGGCTCCCGCGTGATGTCCACGTCACCAGCCTCGGGCTGGATCAGGCGGGCGAATCGCATGCGGAGGCCGTCGAGAGCGGGTGGCGGCACTTCCTCGAGCGCCGGGCTTCCCGCGACCCGGCCCGCATCCGCGGGGAAGGAACCCGGTAACGCCGAGACGATGGCGTGGTCACCGTGGATCTGGGACTCGGCCAGGATCTTGCCTCCGTAAATCTGACTGACCGCGGTGAGCGCCCCGCCGGCGAGCGTGACGTCCTTCGCGTAGGCGACGAGCGGCCAGCCCAGCTCGGCCGACAGTCCCGCTGCCTGGTCCATGCCGACGGCGGTGCTCGCGACGAGGACGAGGCGCGGACCGCGCTCTCGAGCCAGCGCGCCCAGCGCCCGCCGATAGGCCTCGGGTGTGTAGGATTCGAGCGAGGCGTGATCGACCAGGAGCACCTTGTCCGCGGCGCCCAGCTCCGAGGCCAGGCCCTTTGCCCCGCTGCCCAGGAGCACGGCCATCAGCGTTCCGCCGGCGGCGGCCGCCAGCTCGCGCCCCTTGCCGAGAAGCTCGTACGTGGTCTCGGAGACCTTGCCCTGCAGGTGCTCCACGAGGACGAAGATGTCGTTGGCCATCGCGCTATCCCTTGACGAAGCCCTTCTCCGAGAGCAGGGCGAAGAGCCTGTCGGCGATCTCCTCGGGACTGCCCTCCAGCATCTCGGCATGCCCGGTGGCCTCGGGCTTGAACAGGCGCAGCACCTGCGAGCCCGATCCCGCCTCGAGCGCCGGCGCGGGAAGCTCTTCGATCTTCGCCGTCTTCATGAGCTGGCGGACCTTGCTCACGGGCGCGTAGCGGGGAGACTGCTGCGCCGCCTGGACGCCGATCACGGCCGGCAGGTCCACTTCCAGCTCGGCCATCACGCCGCCGGCGTACTCCTGCCTGACGACCAGGGTCTTCCCGCCCTCCGCCGGCTCGATGCCGCTCACCACGCTCACGTGAGGGAGGTTCAGCGTGCCCGCGAGCAGCGGGCCGAGCTGGCCGTCCCGGTCCTCGGCCGACTGCACGCCGGTCAGGATCAGGTCGTGGGGGATCGAGCTCAGGATCGCGCCGATGAGGCGGGCGGCCTGCTGGCTGCCTGCGCCCCCCTCGGGGACGCCGGTCACTTTGACGACGCGATCGGCTCCTTTGGCGAGGCAGGTGAAGAGCGCCTCGTCCAGCTCGGGCGCGTCGAGGGCGATCACGGTCACCTTGCCGCCGTGCTTCTCCTTCAGCAGCAGGGCCTGCTCGACGGCGTGCTCGTCGAACTCGTTGAGGCGCAGCTTCAGGAACGAACGGTCGAGCGCGCGCCCGCTGCCGTCGATCTCCAGCTCTTCGACCAGGTCCGGCACCATCTTCACCGGGACGACGATCTGCACCGCGCCCTCCTTGTCGACCCCCCACCCCTATCCCCTCCCCACGGCGGGGGAGGGGGAGTTCCCTCACCTCAGTCAGCGCCCACCCCCCTTCCCCTCTCCACGTTGGGGGAGGGGGAGTTCGCTTCCCTTTATCGACCCCCTACCCCTATCCCCTCCCCACGTCGGGGGAGGGGAGTCCCCTCATCGACTGGTCGATCAGCTCGGCGATGTCACGCACGACGAGTTGGCCGTCGTTGCCCGTGGCCTTCACCGCGTCCTCGAAGCGCGAGACCTCGTAGGGGCAGCAGATCGCCAGGCCCTTCGCTCCGGTCTCGACGGCCTCGATCACGCGCTTGTCGGAGAGCCGCATCGTGGTGTGGTCGCGGCTGAAGCTGTCGAGCCACATGCCGCCGCCGCCGCCGCCACAGCAGTAGCCGTTCTCACGGTTTCGCGGCATCTCCACCAGGCTGACGCCGGGGATGGCCTTGAGCAGCGTGCGCGGAGCCTCGTACTCGCCGTTGTGGCGCGAGAGGTAGCAGGGGTCGTGGTACGTGACGGTCAGGTCGAGCGGCCTGCTCATCAGCTCCCGGAGTCGGTCCAGGTGCTCGACCAGGAACTGCGTGTAGTGCGAGACGGCGTAGTTGCCGCCGTGCTGCGGATAGACGTTCTTGAACGCGTTGTACTCGTGGGGGCCGAAGACGACCAGCCGCTTGAAAGCGTACTTCGAGAAGGTCTTGACGTTGGCCTCGCAGAGCTTCTCGGCGAGACCGGCCTCGCCCGCCAGCCGGATCGAGTCGCCGTCCTCCTTTTCCTCGACACCCAGGATCGCGAAGTCGACAGCGAGCGCGTGGAAGATCCGAGCCAACGCCCGCGCCGCGTCGATGCCGCGCGGGTGGTAGGAAGGGTAGCTGCCCACGTACCAGAGCACGTCCACCGGGCGCTTGAGCTGCGCCAGGATCGGGACCGGAATGCCCGCGCCCTTCACCCAGTCGGCGCGCTTGCGTGGGTTCTCGCCCAGGGGATTGCCGTAGCGGTCGGTCGCCTCGAAGACCTTCTGCAGCTCCGGCGGGATGGGCTGGCCCTGTTCGATCGCGGCCTGCCTGGCGGCGGGCATGATCTGGATCATGTCCACTTCCTTGGGGCAGACGCGGAGGCAGTTCTGACAGGTGGTGCAGAGCCAGAGGTTGTGGCTGTCGAGCAGCGACATGCCGCGCATGACGTCGCGGTTGATCTTGCGCGGGCCGTAGTCGCCCACGATGTCCACCGGGCAGACGGCGATGCACTTGGCGCACTGATAGCACCAGCCGAGCGACTCGCCGCCCGGCAGGGAGGTGATCGCGTCCAGCGTCGAGGTGTCGTAGTCGGTGATCACCCGGGATTCGAACATGCGGTTCCAATGACCGGGCAGGTCGATCCCCTCGACGACGGCGTGGTCCTTTTCCCAGACCACCGGGCCTTGCTTGCCGTAGGACTGCTTGTAGGCCACCTAGGACTCCATCTTGTAGA
>Ga0214473_10010764_pt1 | contig 10749 bp, 6 predicted proteins | sample RVTome_7_FD_203509 | JGI IMG/M metagenome (GOLD analysis project Ga0214473, IMG submission 203509) | Soil microbial communities from uranium-contaminated site in the Upper Colorado River Basin, Wyoming, United States - RVT98D197 | ecosystem: Environmental > Terrestrial > Soil > Contaminated >... | reverse complement strand
AAAAAAAGTAAAGAAGAGAAGAAAGACGTGAAGAAAGAAAAACCGGAAGCGAGCGAAACGACGACGACGGAAGTCAAGCCGAAAAAGCGGACGTCGTCACGGAAAAAAACAACGGAAACCAAAGATACGCAGATCGATACAAATGATACGGTGGCGAAAAAAGAATAGCCATGCGAAGTTACGCACTTCCGGGTAGGAATCAATACAGGACGTGCATATCGGCCGATTATGAAAAAGAATGTTCACGTACCCTCTCTCGCCGCACGACCTCCGGTGGTCGCGGTTCTCGGGCATGTCGATCACGGGAAAACCACGCTTCTTGATTTTATCCGCAAAACGAACGTCGTTTCGCGCGAACACGGCGGAATAACCCAGCACATCGGCGCGTATCAGGCGATGGTGAGCCCGAAGGGCAAACCATCGTCCCGAGCGAACGTAAGAGAAGCGAAAGTGAGTCGAGGGATACCATCAAAATCTAAGGTAATCCTTCGACAGGACTTCGACGGTAAGCTCAGTCGAACTGCTCAGGATGATCATGCGCAAGGTCGCCTGATCACTTTCATCGACACACCCGGGCATGAGGCATTTGCAAAGATGCGGTCGCGCGGTGCGGGTGTTGCCGACATAGCCGTCCTTGTGGTTGCCGCCGATGATAGCGTGATGCCTCAAACGAGAGAATCGATCAGTCAGATACAGGCGGCGAATATCCCCATGATCACGGTTATAAACAAAACGGATCTGCCGGCGGCTGACGCCGAACGCGTGAAGCGGGATTTAGGCAGTGTCGGCGTTCAGTTGGAAGGGTTCGGAGGCGACGTGCCGTATGTCGCGCTTTCGGCAAAGACAGGGAAAGGGGTTCCGGAACTTCTCGAGATGATTGCGCTCGTTGCGGATATGCGGGAGCTGAAAAGCGAACCGGATGCGCCGGTTGCGGCGGTCGTTATCGAGACGCGCGTTGACAAGGGGAGAGGGACGGTTGCGTCCGTTATCGTGAAACGCGGGACGTTGCGGGTCGGTACGGTGCTGTTTGACGGGGATAACGTGATCGTGAAAGTACGCGGGATGTTTGATGAAAACGGCCAGTCCGTGCGCGAAGCGGGTCCGAGTAAGCCCGTAGAGGTTATGGGATTTCAAAAGCTTCCCACTGTGGGATCCGTCCTTACTGCACAAGCCGTCACCCGGGAGAAGCTTACGCCCGTTCAAAGCACGAAGAATGCAATACGTGAAATGCCGGATTTTCTGAAGCCCGTTGAGGAGGAGAAACGGAAATTGCGGGTTGTTTTAAAAGCCGATACTGCCGGATCTCTCGAAGCGATTGAGCAGTCTCTGGGCGACGGCGTGGAGCGGGTCGGATCGGGTGTCGGAGACATGACGGAGGCGGACGTGTTCCTCGCGAAGACAAGCGGGGCAATTGTAGTCGGATTTAACATAAAAATTGTGCCGTCGGTGCAGAAAATAGCGGAAACGGAAAAGGTCGTCCTGCGAACCTACCAAGTGATTTATACGCTTCTTGAAGAAATTGCAGAGGTTGTCCACGGACTCCGCGAAGTGACGACGGGCGAACGGGAGCTCGGAAAAGGAGAGGTTGTTGCCGAATTCCCCTATGAAAAGTCCCGGATTGCCGGAACGAAAGTCGTGTCCGGTCGCCTGTCACGCGGCGATATGGTACGGATCGTACGCGAAGAGACGGAAGTGGGCCGCGCAAAGATCCGATCGATGCGACACGGGAAAGATGAGATCAATAAAGCGCCGACGGGCACGGAATGCGGGATACTCCTGGACCATGCAGTTGATTTTCAGCTTGGTGATGCTATAATTGCCGTCACGACGGGTTAGATTTCGTTATTGTTCGTAAAAAATTTTGCTATCGCCTTCAGTTCGCTCGCGAAACGAGCGTTCATCTGCCATAGAGACTTTACTCGCTCGCAAGTGAAGGCTCACAAAATCTTTTACTCGCCGCACGAAATCACTCAAGAACTATGGAACCACAGGACACGGAGAAAATTAAAGAACTCATCGTCAAAGCCTCTGATATCCTTATTCTCACGCACGAAAACCCCTCTCCGGACAGCATCGGGAGTGCGCTTGCGCTCTATCTCGGCCTCGTCGGACTCGGGAAAAAGGTCACGATTGTCTGTCCCGACCCCATGACGGTCGAACAATCCGGCTTCGTCGGCGTGAACAAGGTCATGCAGGATGTTGGAAAGAAAAACTTTATCATATCGCTCGATTACGTCGAGGGGTCGATCGAGAAGGTAAGCTATAACATAGAGGGTAATTCGTTCAATTTGGTCATCGAGCCCCGTGCGGGATTTGAGCCGTTTTCGGCCGAGAAAGTGCATTATTCGTACGGCGGAGCGAACGCCGACCTACTTTTCACCGTTGATACCATACACCTCGGAGGACTGAAGAAACTGTACGAAGGGGACAAGGAACTTTTTGCCGGCAAGCCGATCATCAATATCGACCGTCACCCGAATAACGCGCAGTACGGACTTATCAATTTCGTGAATCCCGATGCGTCTTCGACCGCAGAGCTCGTGGCGCGGTTTCTCTCTGACACGGGGATCGCCATAACGCAGGATATCGCAACGAATATCCTGAACGCGGTTATTGCGGCAACGAACAATTTTCAAAATCCGAACGTCACGCCGTCGACCTTTGAGACGGCAGCGCTCTGTTTGCGTCAGGGAGGGAAACGGTTCGGTGCGGCAGTTTTAGAGAAACCGCAGGAGGAAGCGCCGATAGACATATTGCCGACTGCGCCTCCGGTTTTCCAGCCAAGTGCGCAACCGCCAAAGGCGCCGAAACCAACGCCGGTTACCACCGTTCCGGCAACGCCTTCGGGTAACGCGAATCAGCAAACGCAGGCGCCGTCCGACTGGCTGAAACCGAAAATCTTCAAAAGCTCCAAGGTGAGTTAAAAGAAAATCCCGAAAGTTCGTTACGGAGTGATATTCTTTATTGTAAAATCCGGGCGGATCGTGTAGAATATATTCCATTGGAGCCTCCAAATGCTCCTTTTTTTCAATACAATATGGTAAAAACGAAAGCGGAGAAGAGAGAGTTAAAACCCTCCGCGACCGCGAAAGTACAAAAATCCTCGCCGGTCAAAAAAACCAAAACTGCCGCCAAAACCGCGAAAAAGACGCTTGCAAAAGAGAAGCCGTCTCCGGCTCAGGTACCCAGTCCCGAGAAACAGGAGATTATCGCACAATTTCAGGTGAAGGCGGGAGATACCGGAAGCCCGGAGGTGCAGGTTGCGCTTCTGACGAAGCGGATCGGAAATCTCGTCCTGCACCTGAAGTCGAACCCGTCGGATAACCATTCACGGCGAGGGCTTCTCGGAATCGTCAGTAAAAGGCGGAGACTTTTGAATTACATGGAAAAAAAGAACGAAAAACGGTATAAGGATATTGTCGGGAAACTGGGCTTAGGAAAATAAGCGAGAGCCTCGACCACTACCTTCCATCGTTTCGCATCGAATACAATCGAATACATGAAAATCGTAAAAAAAACCATTGACGTGAGCGGCCGGACGATCACGCTTGAAGTCGGACGTTTTGCCGAACAGGCGAGCGCGGCAGTCCTTGCGCGGTACGGGGATACCATGGTGCTCGCGACAGTCACTGCGTCGGTGCGCGAAGCGACGCTTGACTATTTTCCTCTCGGCGTTGAGTATATCGAACGGCTCTATGCAGGCGGTCGCATCAAAGGATCCCGGTGGGTGAAGCGTGAAGGCCGGCCGTCGGATGATGCGATTCTCTCGGCCCGTATTATTGACCGCTCCATCCGTCCGCTCTTCCCCAAATCATACAAGCATGAGGTGCAGGTGATGGTGACGATTCTCTCGGTTGACGGAGAGAATGACCCGGATGTTTTAGGGCTCGTGGCAACCTCGGCCGCGATTGCGATTTCTCCGATTCCGTGGAACGGTCCGGTTGCGGCGGTGCGCATGGGATACGTGCGCGGATCCAATGGGGGGAAAGATTCGTTTCTCGTCAATCCGACGATTTCCGAACAGGATTTAAGCGAATTTGATTTCATCGTCGTATCCGGCCGGGAAAAGACCATGATGCTTGAGGGAGGATTTTGTGAAACCCCGGATGAGACGGTCATGGAAGCAGTGCGGGTTGCCAAACAGACGAATAAGAAAATTATAGATACCATTTCGGAGCTCGTTTCGGAGGTCGGGAAACCGAAGGTACACGCGGAAAAGAAGCAAACGGTCGATGGGCTCAAAGAAAAAATAGCGAAGGACTTTAAGAAAGAAATTGCCGATGCGTTCAAACGAAAGGCACAGAAAGAGTTCGGCGGAGATGATCTTCCGGCACTTGCGGCAACGATCGTTGAACAGTACGGTGCAGATCATACCATCCGGCAAATTGAAGAGGCGCTCGACGCGCTTTTTAAGGATGAGATCCGCAACGGAATACTGAAGAAAGGGACGCGTTTTGACGGGCGAAAGCCGGATGAGATGCGCGATATCGAAACGGATGTCGGGCTTCTCCCGCGCACCCACGGAAGTGCGATGTTCCGGCGCGGACAAACGCAAGTTCTCACCGTTGCGACGTTGGGGACGCCGCGTCTCGAGCAACTGATAGAAAGTCCGAGCGGAGAGGAAGCAAAGCGGTATATCCATCACTACAGCATGCCGCCGTATTCGGTCGGGGAAACGGGACGATTCGGGTATCCGAGCCGGCGCGAAATCGGCCACGGAGCCCTCGCCGAACGCGCGCTTCTCTCCGTCATCCCCTCTGAAGACGAGTTTCCGTATACGGTCCGGTTGGTATCCGAGGTCATGTCGAGTAACGGTTCAACGTCCATGGCGTCAACCTGCGGCTCGACGCTTGCGCTCATGGATGCGGGCGTCCCGATAAAAGAACCGGTCGCGGGGATATCCGTGGGTCTCGTTTCCGAGAAAAAATCGCACGTCCTTCTCACGGACATATCGGGGATTGAGGATTTTTCCGGCGATATGGACTTTAAAGTGGCCGGCACGAAGAACGGGATAACGGCCATACAACTGGATACGAAAATCGACGGTCTGACGGATGAAATCATTGCCGGTGCGCTTGAAAAAGCACGGCATGCGCGCCTGAAGATCCTTGAGAAAATCAGGGCGACGATCAGTATACCCCGCAAAAACGTATCGACCTACGCGCCGAAGGTACAGGTCGTGAAAATTGCAACGGAAAAGATCGGTGAAGTTATCGGACCGGGCGGCCGAATGATCCGGCAGATCATAGCCGTAACCGGCTGCAGCGTCGACGTCAATGACGACGGTTCGGTGGTCATATCCGGAACAAACGTTGACGGCGTTGCGAAGGCAGTATCCTGGGTCGAGGGTCTCACCCACGAGGTGACGGCGGGAGAGGAGTACGATGGGGAAGTCAAACGGATTTTACCCTTCGGGGCATTCGTCGAGATTCTTCCCGGAAAAGAAGGACTTGTTCACGTATCCCAGATGACGAAGGAATACGTCAATACGCCCAATGACGTTGTCTCGATCGGTCAGAAAGTGAAAGTCCGGGTTCTCGAGATCGACGACCAGCACCGCGTCAATCTCTCGATGCTTTTCGGAGACGATGCCAAGCCTCCGTCGCATCATGCACCGCAGGATGAGCACAGGCGCCACTCGTATCCGAGAGGACGGCGGCGGTATTGATCGGTTCGTGATCCGGTACAGTGAATTCACTCCTCTTTTTTATCCGCATCTCTCCCTATTTCCAACATCCGTAAGATTGGATTATCATACGTATATGTCGCGACTCACTGACGAACTTACGGGTTTACGCAAAAAGATTACCGATGCGCACGTACCGGCCGACCTCGAATACCGGCTGATCGGGCAATTGGAAGAAACGGAACGGCTCTCTTCCGATATCACGGCCCGCGTCCACGTCGAACAGATTTTACGCTATATCGATTGGGTCATCCACCTCCCGTGGAACGTAAAAACGCAGGACGTCCTCGATCTTACCAAGGCGCATGAAATGCTGGAGAGAAATCACTACGGACTCACTATGGTAAAAGATCGGATTCTGGAGTACCTGTCGGTTCTGAGACTGCATCGCGACAAACGCGGTGATGAGAAAAAAGAAGACGGATCGGAGAAAGGCGTGACGTTATCCCATGCAATGCTTGCGCGACGAGCACCGATTCTCTGCCTCGTCGGGCTCGTTGGGACCGGAAAAACGACGCTTGCCAAATCCATTGCAGAGGCTATGGGGAGACGATTCGTCCGTATACCGTTCGGCGGCATGAGCGATCCCCTGGATTTGCGCGGACAGTCGCGGGTGCGTCCGGATGCGGAAATCGGACTCATACTCAAAGGCCTCCGATACGCCGGCAGCAATAATCCGGTGATTCTCCTTGACGAGATTGATCGCGTTGCGGAGAGCTCGCGGGGGGACATCATGGGGGTTCTCGTTGAGCTTCTTGATCCGGAACAGAATGCCGCGTTTACCGATCACTACCTGGATTATCCGTTTGACCTCTCTGACGTTCTCTTCGTCACGACCGCAAACAATACGACGAATATATCGACGGCCGTTCTGGATCGTCTCGAACCCATACAGATGCCGTCCTATACCGATGAGGAAAAAATAAAGATTGCCAAAGACTACGTCTTGCCGCAGATTTTACGGGAGTCAGGACTGACCCGTGAGAATCTGACGATTGATGAGTCGGTCTGGCCGAAAGTTGTCCGGCCGCTCGGGTACGATGCCGGCATACGGAGCCTTGAGCGTACGATTATCAGTCTATGCCGGAAGGTCGCGCGTATGATCGTCGAAGGAAAGGGAACGGCGTATCACGTAACCGAGGAGAACATCAAAGACTTTATTGAATCATTTTGAACGAACGCATGAGACCGAAACACCGGGGAAATCAACGGATCTATGAAGGGTATTCCGAGGGGGAACGCGACGAGGTGCGCATCGTCATGCTCGGAGGAACCGGCAATGTCACGAAAAACATGTACGTCTATGAGTACCATGTATCCGGAAAACTCCGGGACCGCATGATCGTTGATTGCGGAATCGGCTTTCCCGGACCCGAGATGTACGGTGTTGACCTCATTATTCCTGATGTCCGGTATCTCATGGAACGGAAAGATACGCTGCGGGGCATCGTATTCACGCACGGACACGATGATCACATCGGCGCGATTCCGTACATCGCACCCCGGCTCGGTAATATACCCATGTGGGGAACAAAGCTTGCTGCCGCGTTTGCGAATTTGAAACTCAAGGAAGCACACCTGAAAGCGCGCGTTCGGGCGGTTACCGACGGCGAAACGATCACGATGGGCGCATTTTCGGTGCAGTACGTTCGCGTGACCCACTCGGTACCGGATACGGCACATCTCGTCATTGAGACACCGGTCGGTTCGTTCTATCACGGCAGCGATTTCAAGTTTGACATGACGCCGCTTGACGGCAAGGTATCGGAAGTTCAGAAGATTGATGCCGCCGGCCGCAAAGGAGTTCTCTGCCTTCTGACGGATTGTCTCGGAAGCGAGCGGCGCGGATTCACTCCGTCGGAACAAATTGTCGGCGTGACATTGGAGAAAGAACTGACGCTCTGCGAGGGAAAATTTCTCTTTACCACGCAGTCAAGCAATATTTCGCGCATACAACTGGCGATAGAAATTGCAGTTCGGCACGGAAGAAAGATCGCATTCGTGGGGAGAAGCATCGATCAGAACGTCGAAGAATCGGTGAAACTCGGATACATGCGCTTTTCCCGTGATGCAATCGTCCGCGTGCAGGATCTGAAGCGGGTCCCCGCGCCGAAGCAATTTCTCGTTGTTGCCGGAAGTCAGGGACAACCGGGTTCGGCGCTTTCGCGTATCGCAAACGACGATCACCCGTTTATAAAAATCAGGGAAGGAGATGCGGTCGTTTTTTCCGCAGACCCCATACCCGGCAACGAAAACAATGTCAGTGCACTCATTGATCAGTTGTACCGAATGAATGCCCGCGTTTCGTACTCGAATATTATGGAGGATCTCCACGTGTCGGGACACGGGAGTCAGGGGGACCTGATGTTCCTTCTTTCGCTTCTGACGCCCTCCTACATCGTTCCGATCGGCGGAACATACCGGCATATGATGCAGTACCGACGGCTTGCGACGGAGCTTGGTGTACAGAAGCGGGACGTTCTCCTTTTGGACGAGGGACAAATCGTTGCGTTCCGAAGGGGATCACGCCCTCAGGTCGTCGATGAAGTGGCGACCGAGAATATCATGATCGACGGACTCGGAATCGGAGATGTCGGCAAAGCAGTGCTCCGCGACCGGCAAACGATCGCAACGGAAGGCATCGTCGTTGTGGTCATACCCTTTGACCGATCAACGGGCCGCGTTTCCGGCCAGCCGGATATCATATCCCGCGGGTTTGTGTATATGAAAGGGTCCGGTAATCTCGTGGAGAATGCCAAACGCGTCATCCAATCATCGATGGGATTGAAGAAGGGGCGATTGCGGGACTGGCAATTCGTGAGAAAGCGCATCGAGAATAATTTAGAGCAATTTCTCCGTAAGGAAACGGGGAGGACGCCGCTCATCGTACCCGTTGTTGTGGAAGTGTGAACCCCATTTCGGTTGAAGTGATCGAACGATCACACTATACTATCTGTACGAAACTATGGCAAAAAGAAGGAAGAAGTATTTTTTTGGCAAAAAGAGGCGGTACCGTAAGCGAAATCCCTACTCGATGAAGCTGAAGAAACAGACGGTGTATACCGTGGGAGCGATCTGGTTGTGGATTATCGCCGGGGGCGTGACGCTTTCATTCTTCAGCGAGGGGACGCTCCTTGCGATTCTGCGGGGCCGGCTTTTCACGTCGTTGGGCTGGGGGATGTACGCACTCCCTCCGTTCCTCGTGAGCGCGAGTTTCCTTCTCTTTAAAGTCAAAACCGATATCGGGAAACCGAATGTCCCGTTGGGTTTGGGAATTTTGTACTTCACGCTCCTCGGACTCACCCGGGCAGGGAGTTTCGGTGAATCACTGTGGAATACGATTTCCGTCAGTCTGTCTCCGGAGGGTGCGGCACTCGTATTGACCGGCGTATTCGTCGTCGGCATCATCGTACTTTTCAACACGTCACTTGACAGCGCGGTAAACTTTATCATCGTCGGCGTGCAGGGACTCATGACCGGTATCGCCAAAATGAGCAGGGCGCTTTTTGCAAAACGGAGAGAATTCGGCCAGGCGAAGTTTCCGTTCGACACAAAAGGCAGGGAGGAGGAAAAGAGTCTTGCAAAGTCGCCGATTACTCCTCCGCCCGTTCCGCACAAAGTACCGGGCGTGGACGGTAAGAACAATCTTCTCATCCCAACTCCGCCGAGCGAAGAGGATATCGGCGTATGGGAGTATCCGTCATTGGATCTTCTTTCGGATGGACCCGGACAGAGAGCTGATCGGGGGGATCCGAAGAAGAACGCCGACACGATAGAAAAAACACTCGACAGTTTCGGCATTAAGGCGGACGTGGTCGAGGTAAATAAAGCACCCGCAGTAACGCAATATGCATTAAAAATCGCTCTCGGTACGAAAGTGTCGAAAGTGACATCACTCTCAAGCGACCTGGCGATGGCCCTCTCAGCCCCGACGGGACAAGTCCGTATCGAGGCACCGATTCCTGGACGGGATCTCGTGGGTGTCGAGATCCCGAATCGCGGATTGGAATTTGTAACGCTCAAACGTATGCTCGAATCAACGACGCTTGCGAAAGCAAAAAGTAAGCTTGCCGTGGCATTGGGGCTTGATGTCGGGGGGCAATCGGTGGTTGCGGACCTCGCGCGGATGCCCCACGTATTGGTCGCCGGTACGACGGGATCGGGGAAATCCGTACTCATAAACGCATGGATCTCCTCGCTTCTTTTTCGGACGACACCGCAGGAAGTCCGGCTCATACTTGTCGATCCGAAACGGGTCGAGCTGACCGGATACAATGGCATTCCGCATCTTCTGACGCCGGTCATCGTCGAACCGGATAAAATCCTCTCGGCTCTCCGTTGGGCAATGGGCGAAATGGACCGCCGGTATAAGCAGTTTGTTGAGGTCGGCGTACGGAACATAGACGGGTATAATGAGCTGTCGGGCTTTCAGTCCATGCACTTTATCGTGATATTCATTGATGAACTTGCCGAACTTATGGCGTACGCGCCGGTTGAGGTGGAAGATACGATTTGCAGACTGGCGCAAATGGCGCGGGCTACCGGCATACACCTCGTTGTGTCAACGCAGCGGCCGAGCGTTGACGTCATTACCGGACTTATCAAGGCAAACATTCCCTGCCGGATTGCGTTCAATGTTTCCTCGATGGTTGATTCACGGGTGATTATCGATTTGCCCGGTGCCGAAAAACTCCTCGGTCGCGGCGACATGCTCTATGTGCCGCCTGATCAGAGTAAACCGAGCCGCATACAGGGAACCTTCGTTTCGGAGGCGGAGGTATCGAAGGTCGTTGAATTTCTCAAAACAAAAAACAAACCGGCAGCGTACGCGGAAGAGGTGACCAGTCAACCCGTAACCATCGGACGGAAAGGGGCGGGAGTGTTCGGATCGAAGGATGCGAAGGATGCGTTCTTTGAAGAGGCTCTCCGACTGGTATGCCAGTACGATAAAGCGTCGGCGTCACTCCTGCAGCGGCGACTTTCCGTCGGGTATGCACGGGCAGCGCGGATTCTCGATCAGCTTGAGGAGCAGGGAGTCATCGGCCCGGGCGAGGGATCAAAAC
>Ga0214473_10010763_pt1 | contig 10750 bp, 12 predicted proteins | sample RVTome_7_FD_203509 | JGI IMG/M metagenome (GOLD analysis project Ga0214473, IMG submission 203509) | Soil microbial communities from uranium-contaminated site in the Upper Colorado River Basin, Wyoming, United States - RVT98D197 | ecosystem: Environmental > Terrestrial > Soil > Contaminated >... | reverse complement strand
CGGGACATCATTGAAGGGAAGGTGAAGGCTGTCCCCGGTGATCAAGTGTTTGAGAATCTTCGCTCTCGACTCAAAAAATGAAGCTCGAGTTCCACCCCGAGGCGGAGCTGGAACTCATCGAATCGGCCCTGTACTACGAACTTAGAGGGAGGCACCAACATGTCTGAGAGTAGTGCCAAGCAGAGAGTCTTAGATGCAATCCAGAAGCTGCCACCTGACGCCACGATTGAGGACGCGATCGAGAGGTTGGTCTTCCTCGCGAAGATTGAACTAGGCATTGCGCAACTCGATGCAGGGAAGGGCGTATCCCATTTTGAGGTCAAGCAACAGCTTCGCTCCGCCGGCGCGGGGTACTGCAGCCATTAGGCCACGTGGGCGAGCAGGGGAGCATGGACGGAGATGACGACTTCCTCGTGGCATCCGAATTCGCAGGAGCGCCGCAGGGGATCACGCGGGAAATTGAGGATTTGACATTTCAAAGCCGAACGTGAAATCAGTGGAGGGTGAGAGCGTGAATGGGGAACTGGATCGGCGAGGCGTGGTAGAGGCCCTGCTGTTTGTGGCGGAGGAGCCGATTCCCCTGGTGAAGCTCCAGGAGATCCTGGCGGACGAGGATCCGGCGGCCACCGAGGCCACGATCCGCGAGCTGGCACTCAGCCTGGAGGAGGCGGGACGTGGGCTCATGGTGCAGGAGGTCGCGGGAGGCTTTCGCCTGTCCACGCGGCCCGAGGCCCATGGATGGATCCAGCGATTGCAGGAGATCAAGCCAGCCCGACTCAGCCGGGCGGCGCTGGAGACGTTGGCCATCATCGCCTACAAGCAACCCATCACCCGGGCGGAGATTGAGGCCATCCGCGGCGTCGCCGCCGACGGGGTGCTCCGGACCCTGCTGGAGCGGGAACTGATTCGCCTGCTGGGGCGGAAGGCGGAGGCCGGCCGGCCCATCCTCTACGGAACGAGCAGCACCTTCCTGGAGCATTTCGGGTTCAAGGGCCTGGGCGATCTGCCCAGCCTCAGGGAGATTGATGAGCTCATCGGTCCCCCGGGGACGGAATCCCCGGGCCAGAGCACCAGCCCCACGAGCGAGCCGTCCCCAGCCGGTGCCTCCTCCGGGGGGAACGGCGCGGGGGATGTCGCCACGGGCCTCGGCGCCTCCTGATCGGTCTCGCCCGCGGGCACGCGGAGCCCGCAGCGCTCGGGTGGTGGCGGATCGCCCGGACCGAGAGCCCTCGCCGATCGCCTCGGGGTCCCCGGGCGGAGGGGCGGGGGAGCGATTGCAGAAGGTCCTGGCCCGGGCGGGGATCGCGTCGCGGAGACAGTGCGAGCTGCTCATCACGGCCGGACGCGTGCAGGTGAATGGCCAGGTGGTGCGGACGCAGGGCGTCCGGGTGCAGCCGGAGCGGGATCGGATCCAGGTGGATGGGCAAACGGTCCGCGCCCAGAAGCCGGTCACCATCCTCCTGCATAAACCAACCGGCTACATCACCTCCCGCTCCGACCCGCAGGGCCGTCCGGTGGTGACCTCGCTTCTGCCGCGGACGGGCCTGCCGCGGCTGTTCCCGGTGGGACGCCTGGACTGGGACACCGAGGGGCTGCTCGTCCTCACCAATGACGGGGACCTGGCGTACGCCCTGACCCATCCCCGCTACGGCGTGCGGAAGGTCTATCACGCCAAGGTCAAGGGCCACCCGACGCCAGAGGCACTGGCGCGTCTTACGCGCGGGGTCGTCTGCGACGGCGAGCCCCTGAGGGCCCTGGCGGTGGAGATGCTCCATCCCACCCGCCAGAACGCGTGGATCGCCATCAACCTGGACCAGGGGCGGTATCGGCAGGTCCGCCGCATGTGCGAGGCCGTGGGGCACCCTGTCCTGAGGCTTCTCCGGGTGGCCCTGGGACCCATCCGCCTCGGCTCGTTGCCCCGGGGAGCGTGGCGCCCCCTCACGCCGGCCGAGCTCCAGAGCCTGCGGTCCGGCGTGCTGGACACGATGCGGTCGCGGGCGGGAGGCCACTGAGGCAGGTCGGCCGGCATAAACCCCTTGATCGGTCTAGAGCCCCCGGCTATCATGAGGCAGCCCTGATCCGGAATTGGCCAACCGCCAAGACGCCAAGGGCGCCAAGACGGGACAGCCCATTGGGGGGAAACAAACGATACTTCTGAATGCCCCAGGAACGTGTCTGGGAGATTTGCCGTTGGGAGATCGGAGCCTCCTATTCTTGGCGTTCTTGGCGCCTTGACGGATGGTAGGGAAAGAGGTCTCGCGTGCGGATCGACGACCTCCGGAAGAAGATTGACGAGATCGACTCGCAGATCCTGCAGCAGCTGAACCGGCGGGCGGAGCTGGTGATCGAGGTCGGCCGCGTCAAGGCGGAGCAGAATCTCGAGTTCCACGCCCCCCAGCGCGAGGAGGAGATCTACACTCGCCTCACCGGGGAGAACACGGGCCCATTCCCGTCCCAGGCGGTCCGCCCGGTATTCCGCGAGGTCATCTCCGCGTGCCTGTCCCTGGAGCACCCGTTGCGCGTGGCCTACCTGGGCCCGCGGGCCACCTTTTCCCACCTGGCCGCCATGGAGCGCTTCGGCCTCTCGGCCCAGTTCCTGGCCGTCCGCAGCATCGGCGACGTCTTCGCCGAGGTGGAGAAGGGGAATGCGGATTACGGCGTGGTCCCGGTGGAGAACTCCACCGAGGGCATTGTGAGCCACACCCTGGACCGCTTCGTGGACTCGAGCCTCTTGATCTGCGGCGAGGTGGTGGTGGAGACGGCGCTGCACCTGATGGGCCGGGCGTCCAGCCTGGGGGAGATCCGGCAGATCTACTCCCACCCCCACGCCCTGGCAGAGGCGCGCAAGTGGCTGGAGACCCACTCCCCTCACCTTCCGGTGGTGGAGACCAGCAGCACGGCGTCCGCGGCCGAGACCGCGGCGTCGGAGCCGGGGGCGGCCGCCATCGCCTCGGAGTTGGCGGCGAGCCTGTACGGCCTCAACATCCTGCAGCGGCGGATCGAGGACCACCCTCACAACCTGACCCGGTTCCTGGTGATCGGGCGGAAGGCCACGGCCCCGACCGCCGCCGACAAGACGTCCATCCTGTTCTCCATCAAGGACCGGGTGGGGGCACTGCACCGGATGCTGCTGCCCTTCGCAGACCACGAGGTCAACCTGACCAAGATCGAATCCCGCCCGTCCAAGCAGCGCGTGTGGGAGTACGTCTTCTACGTGGACTTCGAGGGGCACGCCGGCGAGCCGCGGGTCCAGCGCGCGCTGGAGACCCTCCGGGACGAGTGCATCTTCCTCAAGGTCCTGGGGTCGTATCCCAGGGCCCACCGGCCCATGGAAGCCTGAAAGGACCTCATCCATCCCCTGCATGGAGGTGTCGCATTGACCCGTTCCCTGGATGACCTCGCCTCCCCCTACCTGCGCGGTCTCATCCCGTACTCCCCCGGCAAGCCAATCCAAGAGGTGGAACGCGAACTGGGTATCCGCGAGTCGGTGAAGCTCGCCTCCAACGAGAATCCCCTGGGCCCCTCGCCGATGGCCCTCCAGGCGCTGCGGGACGCCTTGCCCGAGATCCACCGCTACCCGGACGGGAGCGGCCATCGCCTGCGCCATGCCCTCGCCGGCCACTGGCATGTCGCCCCGGACCAGCTCATCCTGGGCAACGGGTCCAACGAGCTCCTGGAGCTGGTGGCCCGCTGCTTCCTCCTGCCGGGGGACGAGGCGGTGTACGCGGAGCAGGCCTTCGTCGTCTACGACATGGTGGCGCAGGTCACGGGCGCCAAGAAGGTCATGATTCCCCTCAAGGATTTCACCCACGATCTGGATGGGATGCACGCCGCCATTTCGCCCCGGACCAAGCTGGTCTTCGTGGGGAACCCGAACAACCCGACGGGCACTGCGCTCCCGGCCCGCGCGCTGGAGGCCTTCCTGGAGTCGGTGCCCTCCCAGGTCCTGGTGGTGCTGGACGAGGCCTACTATGAGTTCCTGCCGCCCGACGTGACACCGGATGCCCTGCGGTTCGTCCGGGACGGGCGACTCCTCCTGGTTCTCCGGACCTTCTCCAAGATCTACGGTCTGGCTGGGCTGCGGATCGGGTACGGGATCGGGCCCCCGGCGCTCATCGCCCTGCTCAACCGGGCCCGCGAGCCCTTCAACACCAGCAGCCTGGCCCAGGCGGCGGCGACGGCGGCCCTCGGGGACGTCGCGCACGTGGCCCGGACCCGGGCCGTCACCGAGGGGGGGCGGAAGTTCCTGAGCGAGGCGTGCCGGGCCCTCGGCCTCGCGGTGGTGCCGAGCGTGGCCAACTTTCTCCTGGTGGATGTGGGCCGACCGGGTCCCGCCACGGCGGACGCCCTGCTGCGGCACGGCGTGATCGTCCGTCCCATGGTGGGCTACGGTTTCCCGACGCATCTCCGGATCAGCATCGGCACCCCGCAGGAGAACGAGCGCTGTCTCGCGGCCCTGAAGGCCGTCCTGGGAAAATGAAAAGACGATATCCGACAGCGACAGGGACAGTCCCGCGTCCCGCGGGATCGGATTTCGCTGTCGCTATCGGTTTTTGGGGATAGGGTGATTCCATGATCATCGTGCTGCGGGCACATTCGACCGAAGAGGAGATCGCCCAGGTCTGCCGGCGGATCGAAGCCCTGGGGTTGACCCCGCACCTGTCGCGGGGGGTGGAGCGGACCATCATCGGCGCCATCGGGGACGAGCGCATACTGCTCGACAAGGCCATCGAGGCCCTCCCCATGGTGGAGAAGGTCCTGCCCATCCTCAAGCCCTACAAGCTGGCGAGCCGCGACTTCCACCCCGACAACACAGTGGTGGATGTCAACGGCGTGCGGGTGGGGGACCGGCGACTCGCGGTGATCGCCGGGCCGTGCTCGGTGGAGTCCCGGGACCTGCTCCTCACCGTCGCGAAGGAGGTGCAGGCCGCGGGCGCAAATCTGCTGCGCGGCGGGGCCTTCAAGCCGCGGACATCCCCCTATGCCTTCCAGGGACTCGGGGAGGAGGCGCTCCGCTATCTGGCGGACGCCAAGCGGGAGACAGGCATGCCCGTGGTGACCGAGTTGATGGACCCACGCGAAACGCTCCTGGTCCTGCAGTACGCCGATGTGGTCCAGGTGGGAGCCCGCAACATGCAGAACTTCCGCCTCTTGAAGGAGCTGGGGACGCACCAGACCCCGGTCCTGCTGAAGCGAGGGATGAGCTCCACCATCCGCGAACTGGTCATGTCGGCGGAATACATCATGTCGGAAGGCAATTACAAGGTCATCCTGTGCGAGCGGGGCATCCGGACGTTCGAGGATGCCACCCGGAACACCCTGGATCTGTCGGCCGTCCCGGTGTTGAAGCAGCTCACGCACCTGCCCGTGATCGTGGACCCAAGCCACGGCACGGGGAAATGGGACCTGGTGGCCCCCATGGCCCTGGCCGCGGTGGCGGCCGGGGCGGACGGTATCATGGTGGAGGTGCATCCCAAGCCGGAAGAGGCGCTCTCCGACGGCCCTCAGGCGCTCTTGCCGTTGCGGTTCCATCGGCTGATGGCCGACCTCAAGCGGGTGGCCGAAGCCGTCGGGCGGACGGTATAGAAGACAAGGGCGTTCGGCTGTTCGGTCGTTCGGCAGTTCGGTGGTTCACAGATGACAAATTCGAAATTCGAAATTCGGAATTCGAAATTTTCAGATCCGTTGTTCCGCGAAATGGCGGTCGTGGGTCTGGGCCTCATCGGGGGCAGCCTCGCTTTGGCGGCGAGAAAGGCGGGACTGGTCGAGCGGGTCGTGGGCCTCGACACCGATGCCGGGCATCGCGAGATGGCGCTCGCCTCGAGGATGGTGGATCGGGTGGATGGGGGGGCAAATGGGAACCTCTCCACCGCCGATCTGGTGGTCCTGGCCGTGCCGGTGACCGAGATCGCGGGTCTTTTGCCAGACGTGGCGCGGTGGGTGAACGGGAGTTGCCTGGTCACCGACGTTGGCAGCGTGAAAGGGCCCATCCTGGCGGCCGGCGACGCGGCCTTTCCCGATGGCCGATTCGTGGCCGGCCATCCCGTCGCCGGGCGGGAGCGCTCCGGTCCGGCCGCGGCGCGAGCGGATCTTTTCGAGGAGGCCAACTGGATCGTGACCCCCAGCGCCCGGACGGACCCCCGCGCCCTGGAGCGCGTGGCCGCGCTCTGGCGCGGGATCGGCGCATCGGTCGTCGCGATGGAGCCCGGCTGGCACGACGAGGTCTTCGCGGCCGTAAGCCACCTGCCCCACCTCGTCGCCTATGCCCTCATGGACGCTGTGCTGGCCATGCCCCGGGGGGAGGAGCGGCTGAGATTCTCGGCCGGCGGGCTCCGGGATTTCACCCGGGTGGCCGCCAGCCACCCGAGGATGTGGCGAGACATCTTTCTCATGAATCGTGACCAGATCCTGAAAGCCTTGACGGCGTATCGCACGGCCCTGGAGGGGTTGGAAGCGGCCATTCGCGGCGGGGACGGGGATGCCCTCATGGCTCGCCTGGCCCAGGCTCGCGTGGCCCGGGAGGAGATCACCCATCGCCCGTAACCAACACAGGCAACCCGGACGCGAGGTTGCCATCCTGGTGGGCGTCTGCCGCCACAACCAGGCGCGCTGGGAGGCCGAGGATTCCCTGGCCGAGCTGGAGCAGCTTGCCAGGTCCGCCGGCGCCCGCGTCGCCGACACGGTCCTGCAGCAACGGGACCGCCTGGATCCGCGTCTCCTCATTGGCAAAGGCAAGGCAGAGGAGATCCGCGGCCGCTGCACGGGGGTGGACCTGGTCATTCTGGACGAGGAACTCTCCGGCTCGCAGCAGCGCAACCTGGAAACCCTGCTGGGGCGGCGGGTGGTGGACCGAACCGGCCTCATCCTGGACATCTTCGCCCAGCGGGCCCAGACCCGGGAAGGGAAGCTGCAGGTGGAGCTGGCCCAACTCGACTACCTGCTGCCGCGGCTGGCGGGGGCGTGGACCCATCTGGAGCGGCTGGGCGGGGGCATCGGGACCCGGGGACCCGGCGAGACCCAGCTCGAATCGGACCGCCGGCGGATCAAGACCCGCATGGCCAAGCTGCGCCGGGACCTGGAGCAGGTGCGCCGCCACCGCGCCCTCCTGCGGCGGCCCCGGCGGAAGGTTCCGTTTCCCATCGTCGCCCTGGTGGGGTACACGAACGCGGGGAAGTCCTCGCTGATGAATGCCCTGACCCAGGCCAGCGTCGTCGTTCAGGACCAGCTCTTCGCCACGCTCGACCCCACGCTCCGCCGCCTCAAGCTTCCGGGGGATCGGGTGGCGCTCCTCTCGGACACGGTGGGCTTCATCCGCAAGATCCCGCACCAGCTGGTGGCGGCATTCCAGGCCACGCTGGAGGAAGTGCAGGAGGCGGAAGTGCTGCTGCACGTGGTGGACGTCAGCCACGCCCACACGGAACTGCAGCAGGCAGCGGTGGAGACGGTGCTGGGAGAATTGGGACTGGCGGATCGCCCCACCATCCTGGTGTTCAACAAAATCGACCGCCTCGGGCGGTCGGCCTTTCCGCGGCGCCCGGGCAGCGGTCGGGTCTACACCTCGGCCAAGACGGGGGTTGGGCTGGACGACCTTCGACAGGAGATCGTCTCCTGCCTGAATGGAGGAGTTGCCGCGGAGGCCGCCGCTGGCCGCGAGGCGGCCGGGGCTGCTGCCACAGAGTAAGGATACAGCGTGCTGACCCTGGCGAATCGCCTGACGATCCTGCGCGTCCTGATGACGCCGGTCATCGTGGTCTTGCTGATGTACCGGCAGATGGGCGCCGCCCTTGCGCTTTTCTTGCTCGCCGGGATCACCGACGCCCTGGACGGCCTGGTCGCTCGCTCGTGGCGGCAGAAAACGGCCCTGGGCATCGTTCTGGACCCGCTGGCGGATAAGCTCCTGCTGACCTCCACCGTCATCACCCTCACGATTCTTAAGGAACTCCCCCGCTGGTTCGCGATCATCCTGGTGAGCCGGGACGTCTTCCTGATCGGCGGCTCCATGATCCTGTACATGTTCCTGGGGAAGCTCGACGCGCCGCCTTCGTGGTTGGGGAAGTTCACGACGGCATTCCAGCTGGCAACAGTCCTGTGCGCCATGCTGGACAACTTCCTGCCAAGCCTCAAGCCTGCCATCCTGCCCCTGGTGGTGGTGACGCTGGCCCTGACGGTGGCCTCGGGCCTGGATTACGTGTACCGGGGCGCCCGGCTCCTCAACGATCAGTGACAAGCCATCGGGGCGCGGGCCGCCATGCGGTGAGGCCCTGAGTGGCTGGACTTCTCTCGTGGGGCAGCGGAGGCTCTCGAACGGCTGCAAAGATGACAAGACTGCTAACCATCCAGGCGGTGGAATCGGGAAGTCCCGCTGAGACGGCCGGCGTGGGGCCCGGATCGCTGCTGGTGAGCCTGAACGGCCTCCCGGTCCAGGACGCCCTCGAGCTGCGGTTCCTGGAGACCGCCGTGCGGGTGGATCTCGTGTGGCGCGACGGGGACGGGGCGGAGCATCGCGCGCGCCTGACGAAGCCCGAGGATCGGCCGCTGGGGCTCGAGGTGGATCCGCTCAAGATGCGCGCCTGCAACAACACGTGCGCCTTCTGCTTCGCGCACCAGAACGCGCGGGGGATGCGCCGGGCCCTCTACTTCAAGGACGATGACTACCGGTTCTCGTTCCTGAACGGCAACTTCGCGACCCTCACGAACCTCAGCCAGGCGGACATGGGCCGGATCGTGGAGCAGCGGTTGGGCCCGCTCTACATCTCGGTGCATGCCACCGACCGGGGGTTGCGAAACCGAATGCTGGGAAACCCCAAGGCGCCCAACGTCCTGGAGCAGATTGCCTTTTTCGCGGCCGGCCGCGTCAGGATGCACACGCAAGTCGTGCTGTGCCCCGGCATCAACGACGGCCAGCACCTGGCCACGAGCCTGGAGGACCTGTCTCGCTTCCACCCGTTCGTCGAGACCGTGGCGCTCGTTCCCGTGGGACTCACCCAGTACCGGGAGAAGCTGCCCGTCATCAAGAGTCCCGATCCGGATTACGCTCGATCCCTTCTGGAGTGGGCGGAGCCCTGGCGGCGACGGTTCCTGACGGAGCTGGGGACGCGCTTTGCGTTTCCCTCGGATGAGTTTTATCTGCTGGCAGGCCGGCCGTTTCCCGCGGGTCGGACGTACGCGGGGTATTCGCAGCTCGGCAACGGAGTCGGCGGCTGTCGGAAGTTCCTGGACGAGTTCGCTCGACTCGAAAAACGTCTCCCCCTCACCGTGTCTCCCCCTCACCGTGTCTCAGTCGTCACCGGTACGCTTCCGGTTCCCGTCTTGGAGGGAGCGATCCAGCGCCTGAACCAAATCGACGGCCTTACCGTCGAGCTCACCCCCGTGGTCAACGCGTTTTTTGGTGGGTCGGTGACCTGCGCCGGCCTGCTGACCGGGAAGGACATCCTCAAGAGCCTCGAAAACCGCCGGGACACGCGGGGAGAGGCCCTCCTGCTCCCCTCGGTGGCCTTCAAGGAAGACGAGGACATCTTCCTGGACGATATCCGCCTGGAAGAGCTGTCAGCGCGCCTGGGCCACCCCGTCCTCAAGACCGAAGCCACCGCCCGCGGCCTGGTGTCAGCGATCCTCGACGGGAAGAGGACACATCGCTCGGCCTGAGCCCTCCGGAATTCCTCGACTCCTTCGACAAATCGAAGTCCCCGGCTTTTGAGCGAGAAGCTCTGGCGTACTCGCCAAATCCCAGGGGACAACACGACACTTTACAAATCTGTACAGATTTGTCATATTCCTGTCATACTTATGGAGGAGGAGAGAACATGCCAAAGGTCCTAAACATCACAGCAGCGCGATCCCGCCTGACGAGTCTGGTCCAGGAGGCATTCTTGGAGCAAAAGCGAACGCTGATCGGGAAGCATGGCGTCCCCATGGCCGCATTGCTCCCCATCAGAGAGTACGAGGAGCTTCTTCAGGATCTCGAGGACCTTCGAGACATGCTGCAAGCGGAGCAGGAGTATCGTCGTACCGGCGGCAAGGATTTCGAAGACGTGGTGAAGAAACTGAAGGGCCGCCGCTGAGATGCCGTACACCATCAGGGTGGCGAGCCGGTCGGTGGAAAAGCAATTGGCCGCCGTCCCCGAGCACGACCGGGAGCATGTCATTGCCCGCATTCGGAGCTTGGCAGGTCAACCAAGACCCAAAGGGATAAAGACTCTCGCCCGAGATGTTTACCGCCTGCGTGTCGGGCGCCATCGAGTCATTTACAAGATCCTTGAGAAGGAGGAAATCATCCTCATCGGCAAGATCGCATTGCGCACCGAGCGCACCTATAAGGACCTTGAGAGGCTTTTCTAGTGCAGTACGATAGCCACGGTACCGGCTCGGCATCGGCCAAGCTCAACCTATTACTGGGAAAACGTGACCGATCCTCTCTCCACCATGCGGCGCGAGTCGGAGATCAGAGCTTCCGCGGCTGATAGTCGTTGGGAGATGCGATGAGTAATGGAAAATCGGTTACGGTAGAGGCCCCAATGCAGCGTGGGATCCTGGAGATTGCCACCGCGTTTCAGAGGAGTCGGGTCCTGCTGACGGCCCACGATCTGAACCTGTTTACGCTGCTGGGTGAAACGTGGAAATGGTCCGCGCAGGTGGCCAAGGCGTTGGGGACCGATGAGCGGGCCACGGACCGCCTCATGAATGCCCTCTGCAGCATGGGGCTGCTGGAGAAGCGCGACGGTCGTTTCTCCAACGCCCTTCCCGCCTCCCG
>Ga0214473_10010762_pt1 | contig 10751 bp, 9 predicted proteins | sample RVTome_7_FD_203509 | JGI IMG/M metagenome (GOLD analysis project Ga0214473, IMG submission 203509) | Soil microbial communities from uranium-contaminated site in the Upper Colorado River Basin, Wyoming, United States - RVT98D197 | ecosystem: Environmental > Terrestrial > Soil > Contaminated >... | reverse complement strand
GGCGCCGTGGTGTCCACCCTGGCAATGATACCCTGGCTCCTCTCGGAGCATACACCCGGCGACGTCACCGTCATCGACTGGATCACATTCGCTGGCCGCCCGCTAAGGATGGGCGTCCTCGTGGACCCGTTGACCATCATAATCGTCAACGTTGTCGCGTTCATCAGCCTGTTCATCATAATCTACAGCGTCGGCTACATGCACGGTGACCCGCACCTGACAAGGTTCTGGTTCTTCTTCCTGTACTTCCTTGGGAGCATGCTGCTGCTGGTGGTGAGCGACAACCTGATCCAGACCATGATAGGCTGGGAGGGCGTCGGCATCTGCAGCTACGGCCTCATCGGCTACTACTACAGGGACGAGAAGGACAGGTGGCTGGGCGGCCCCCCTCCAACCAAGATGTTCCCGCCCAGCCACTGCGGCATGAAGGCGTTCGTCGTGACGGGCATAGGGGACGTGTTCCTCCTTGGAGCCATGTTCATAATATTCCACTTCGCGGGCACAGTCAACTACGTGGAGCTCATCCAGACCGCCCCGGAGTGGCTGGCCGAGATGGGCCAAACCCCTGGCCTCATAGCGTTGACGGCCATCCTGTTCCTTGGAGGCCCCATAGGCAAGTCGGCCCAGTTCCCGCTCCACGAGTGGCTGCCGGAGGCCATGGCCGGCCCCACAAGCGTGTCCGCGCTCATCCACGCCGCGACCATGGTCAAGGCGGGAGTCTACCTGGTGGCCAGGATGAGCCCCGTCTTCTACATCGGGGCCTGGTACCTGCACCTCTCGGAGGCACAGCTGTACTTCACGGCCATAGCCGCCGTGGGGGCCTTCACGTGCTTCCTCGCGGCCAGCCAGGCCGTGGTCAGCGTCGAGCTCAAGAAGATACTGGCATACAGCACCGTGAGCCAGATCGGCTACATGATGCTGGGCCTGGGGCTCAGCGGCTTCAGCGAGGGAGCCTACGTGGCCGGGCTCACGGCGGGGATATTCCACCTGATGAGCCACGCACTGTTCAAGGCCGCACTCTTCCTGTGCGCGGGCTCCGTGATACACTCCATCCACAGCATCTACACGTTCGACATGGGCGGCCTCAGGAAGTACATGCCCAAGACCTACCTCCTGATGCTCATAGCCACCATAAGCCTCACAGGGTTCCCGCCCTTCAGCGGGTTCTGGAGCAAGGACGCCGTGTTCATCGCGGCACTGGCCGCCGGGACGCCCCTCGCCTACCTGCTGCTGGCCGTCGGGGGGATCAGCGCCGCCCTGACAATGGCGTACAGCATCAGGTACATGTACGTCACCTTCATCGCCCACGAGAGCAAGCACATCCACGACCTGGAGCACCACGGCCACCACCCGCACGAGTCCCCCCAGATAATGTGGGGCTCCATAGCCGTGCTGGTCGCCGTGATGCTGCTGGTGTCAGGCCTCGGCCTCGTCGGCCAGTTCGCGCCCGGCCTCAACCCGGAGCTCTTCATAGAGACCCAGCTTGAGCGCGCCCTCCACGCGATAATGCCCCACGAAGTGGAGATACACGTGCCACACCTCGACGCCCTGAAGCCGACGGCCTGGCTGCTGAGCGGGGCCATGCTGGCCCTGGGCATCGCCAGCGGCTGGTACTTCTACCTGAGCAGAAAGGTCGACGCGTGGGCATGGGTCCAGGCCAGCGGGCTAAGGATGGGCATACACAAGTTCCTGTGGAACCGCTGGTACCTCAACCCACTCTACTACATGGTCTTCGTGGACGGCGTCATCAACCTGGGAAGGGGGCTGCACTCGGCGCTTGAGAAGACGTTCTTCGACAAGATCACGCCGGTGGTTAGCGGGGCGGTCATCAACCTGGGCGGAGCCCTGTTCCAGGACGTCGAGCGGAACATAATAGACAAGGGCCTCAACGAGGGCGTGCCCGACGCGGCGGTCTCCCTGTGGGACCACGCGAGGAAGCTGCAGACGGGCGTACTCAGCTACAACCTGGCCTACATCGTAGTCATTTTTCTTGTCTTGATCATGCTGTTCGTGTTTGTGATAGGTGGAGGAATGTAAGATGGTAATGGCGAACACACTCGGACTGGTACTCCTGGTACCACTGATCTTCACACCCATCGTGTATCTGTTGGGTAAACAAACAGGAAAAGGGACGGGATGGTGGACGGCATTGCCTCTCGTCCTCTCACTGCTTCTCCTGGCCACCGTGGCCATGGAGATACAGGGTGGAGGCGAGTACGTGGAGCAGTACAGCTGGGCCCCCGACGCCGGGCTAACCTTCGGCCTGAGGGCCGACGGGCTCAGCATATGGGTGCTCCTCACCGTAAACCTGCTGTGCCTGGGCATAAGCATCTACAGCATCCCGTACATGGAGCACAGGCTCCACGAGTGGGAGCACGAGACGGGGGAGCACATGGGCAACAGCGCCTACGCGACCTACTACGCCCTGTACCTGCTCTACGCCGTGGGCATGCTGGGGACCGTGATGGCCACCAACACCATCCAGTTCTACTTCTTCTATGAGCTCATGCTTGTGCCGAGCTGGGCCCTCATCAACAACTACGGCTACGGGGAGCGGGAGAGGATCGGCATGATGTACTTCATGTGGACCCACGTCGGCGCCGTCATACTGCTGGCCGGCCTGCTCACGGGCTACTGGATCTCAGGCAGCTTCGAGATCAGCGCCCTCTCAGCCGTTGTGGGCCACCCCTACGCGAGCTGGGTCGCCTTCGCCATACTGATAGGGTTCTTCACCAAGATGGCCGTGTTCGGCATCCACATCTGGCTGCCCTACGCCCACGGTGAGGCTCCGACGCCCATCAGCGCCCTGCTGAGCCCCGCCATGATCGGCATCGGCAGCTACGCGGCCGTCAGGCTCGTGGCCGTGCCCATGGCCCCCGTCTTCGCCACCTTCAGCATGGCCTTCACCGTGTGGGCCCTCATCACCATGGTGTACGGCGGGCTCATGGCCCTGGCGCAGGACGACATCAAGAGGTTCCTGGCCTACAGCAGCGTCAGCCAGATGGGGTACATCTTCCTCGGGCTGGCCAGCGCGGCCGCCTACGGGGAGGCCGGCGCCATCTTCCACTACGTCAGCCACGGGTTCGGCAAGTGCATTCTTTTCGGCGTCGCGGGCATACTCATAGCCCACACCGGGACCAGGAGCATCAAGAAGATGGGCGGCCTGGCCGACAGGATGCCCCTGACAGCGACCCTGGCCCTCCTGGGCTTCTTCGCCATCGGAGGCGTACCCCCGACCGTCGGCTTCATGAGCAAGTTCATGATATTCACCGGGGTCTTCGACGCGGCCCTCACCAGCCCGACCCAGCTGATGGTCGCCGTCGTGGCCATAATCATGACGGTGCTCACGGTCGGCTACAGCCTGTGGACAGTCCGCAGGGTCTTCTACGGGCCCCTCGCGGAGGGCATGGAGAACGTCAAGGAGGCCGAGCTCCAGTACCTTCTCCCCCTGGCCGTGTTCGCCCTCGTGGCCATAGTCCTGGGCGTGTACCCGAGGCTGGTAACCGACTACCTGGTGCCCTTTTTCTTCGGGCTCCACTAAACCATCTATTTCCTCCACCCTACACAGGAGCCCTCCTCAACCAGAAGCATACTTCGGTGATACTACGCGCGTCTGGGGCTCGGTCCGCTTTCCTCTCCCGTTGGTTCCACCAGGGAATTCCTCCGCTGGAAGGAAAGTTATATTAGCGTAACCGATTCTATGAGAAAGGAAAATGAGCATAGCCGTCATTGGTCCCTCCTCATTCGTCACGTGCTTCGAGCTCATCGGAGCCTCAGGCTACGAGCTGCATGAGGAGGGGTCAGTGGTCGCGACCCTTGACCGCCTGGTCAACGAGGGCGACTTCAAGCTCATCGTCATACCCGAGCGGTACGCCGGGGTCACCCGGCCCATCCGCGAGGAGGTCATGAGGAGAGGCAGGATTACCCCCATCTTCGCGCTTATACCTGACCTCACCATGGAGACGGGGATGAGGATGGAGGAGCTGCAGGCGGTGGTCTCGCTCGCTATCGGAACAAGGTTGGAGTTGTAGACAATGGAAATGAAGAACATCCTCTCATTGAGCGGAAGGCTTCAGAGGCTCCTCGCCAAGGCGGAGGAGGAGGCCGAGGGCATCATCAAGGAGGCTCAGGACAAGGCGGATGAGACGGTCCGCGTCGCCAAGGAGGAGGCCGAGAAGAGGCTGATCAGGGCCCAGTACCGCACCGGGCTCGACGAGTTCCTCAAGGACGCGGAGGACGAGGCCAGGAAGGAGGCCAAGAGGATCGAGAAGGAGTACGCGGCGAAGGCCAAGGAGATCAAGGCCGTCCCGAGGGGAAAGATCGTGGAGGCCGCCGAGCTTCTGTTCAAGGAGGTTCTACCCCAGTGAGCAAGGAACTCGACAGCAAGCTGATCGAGAAGATCGTCGAGCAGAGAAACCAGTTCCTGGTGGAGGCCAAGGAGAGGGCCGAGAGGATCACCGCCAAGGCGGAGGAGGAGCGGAATCGGATCGTCGAGCAGACCAACAAGAGCATAGAGGGCATCGTAGGCTCGGAGCTCAGGGCCGTCCACGACAGGATAGTCGGCAAGGCCCAGCTGGAGGGCAGGAAGAGGCTCCTTGAGGCGAGGATGGAGGTCCTGGACGCCGTGAAGACCCAGGCGCTCCAGGAACTAAAGTCCCTGGCGACCGGGAAACGCGAGGACACCGACTACTCGGAGATGCTCATTAAGCTCATCGTTGAGGCGGACGAGGCCATGAGGGAGGACGAGTACGTGATCACGGCGAACAAGAGGGACCTCGGGCACCTAAAGAAGAGCCTGGACAAGGTGAAGGAGGCCCTAAACGGGAAGAAGGTCAAGCTCGGTGAGGCCCCCGCGGACACTCTAGGGGGAGTCATCGTGACCACCGTCAAGGAGGCCAAGACCATGGAGAACACCCTGGAGACCAGGCTGGAGACCGCCAACAGCAGGCTCCAGACAGAGATAGCCCAGATGCTAGGGGTGATCTAAGATGGCAGAGAGACTAGAGGGCACCATAGAGCGCATCAACGGCTCCCTCATCGTGGCCAAGTTCACAGAGGAGCCCAAGATGGGCGACCTCGTAGAGGTGGGCAGCCTCAAGCTCATGGGCGAGATCGTCAGGCTCAGCGAGGAGACGGCCTACATCCAGTGCTACGAGTCGACGTCGGGCCTCAAGCCCGGCGAGCCAGTGGTGGACATCGGCACCCCCCTGGTGGCCGAGCTGGGCCCAGGCCTCATGGGCAAGATCGTGGACGGCGTCGAGCGATCGGAGATTGAGCTCTGGGACAAGACGGGCCCCTTCATCACCAGGGGCACCAACATAGCCCCCCTAAACAGGGAGAAGAAGTGGGAGTTCAAGCCCACCGTCAAGGCCGGGGCCAAGGTCACGGGCGGCGACGTCATAGGCACGGTCCAGGAGACCGAGACCTTCGTCCACAGGGTCATGGTGCCGCCTACCCTGGCCGGGACCATCAAGTCCCTGAAGGCTGGGACATACACGGTCACGGAGCCCATAGGCGTCCTGGAGACCGAGTCCGGCGAGGACGTGGAGCTCAGGATGATGCAGACGTGGCCCGTAAGGCGGAGCAGGCCCATAAAGGAGAGGATGGCGCTAAACGCGCCCCTCATCACCGGGCAGAGGGTCATCGACACGTTCTTCCCCTGCGCCAAGGGAGGAGCGTCGGCGGTCCCTGGTGGCTTCGGCACCGGCAAGACGGTCACGCTCCAGCAGATCGCCAAGTGGAGCGACGCCGACATCATCGTGTACATCGGCTGCGGCGAGCGCGGAAACGAGATGGCGGACGTGGTCGACCAGTTCCCGAAGATCAAGGACCCCCGCAGCGGCAGGAACCTCATCGAGCGCACCATCATCGTGGCCAACGTGAGCAACATGGCGGTGTCCGCCCGCGAGGCCAGCATCTACATGGGCATCACCATAGGCGAGTACTTCAGGGACATGGGTTACGACGTGGCCCTCATGGCCGACTCCACCAGCAGGTGGGCGGAGGCCCTGCGCGACATCTCGGGCCGCCTGGAGGAGATACCCGCCGAGGCCGGGTTCCCCGCATACCTGGCCGACAGGATCGCGGAGATATACGAGCGCGCAGGAAGAGTCCAACTTATGGGCACCGAGGATAAGTACGGGAGCCTCACCATCTTGGGGGCCGTCTCGCCGCCCGGCGGGGACTACTCCGAGCCTGTGACCACCACGACGCTCAGGTTCATCGGCACCTTCTGGGCCCTGGACAGCCAGCTGGCCTACAGGCGCCACTTCCCGGCCATCAACTGGCTGAGGAGCTTCACCAGGTACCTGACCGTTGCGGCCAGGTGGTGGAGCCAGTACGATCCCAGGTGGGAGGACACTAGGAGCCTGGCCCTCAGGCTGCTTGAGGAGGCCGCGGAGATCGAGGAGACGGCGCGCATCATAGGCGAGAAGGCGCTGCCCGACGACCAGAGGCTGGTGCTCCTTGTGGCCGAGATGCTCAGGGAGGGCTTCCTGGTCCAGAGCGCGTACCACGACGTGGACACGTTCTGCGCCCCCGAGAAGCAGGTGAAGCTACTCTCCCTGTTCACGGAGTTCTACAACACGGCTAGGCCCCTCACAGAGTCGGGGATACCCATCGACAAGGTCCGGGGGCTGGACGTCATCAGGGAGATCATGAGGCTCAAGGAGCGGGAGGGCACCCAGCCCATCGACCAGGCCAGGGGCATGATGGTGGACGAGATCAGGGCCCTCAAGGCCCAGTACGAGGTGAACAGGCAGTGAGCAAGCTAGCGCGCGTGGTTTACAAGACCACGACGGAGATCAAGGGCCCCATCCTCATGGTACAGAGGATCAGGGACGTAGCCTTCGACGAGATCGTCCTCATAGAGAGGCCCAGCGGCGAGGTCGTTCAGGGCAGCGTCCTGGACGTGAGCAGGGACTGGGCAATGGTCCAGTGCTTCGGGGAGACCTCCGGCCTGGACATCAGCACCAAGATAAGCTTCAGCGGCGACGTCCTCAGGATACCCGTCTCGGAGGACCTCATAGGCAGGGTCTTCAGCGGGAGCTTCCAGCCCCTGGACAAGATGCCCCAGATCATAGGCAAGGAGCGCCGCGACGTCAACGGCGGCGTCATCAACCCCGCGGCCAGGGAGGTGCCCAGGGAGTTCATCCAGACCGGCATAAGCAACATCGACGGCATGAACAGCCTGGTCCGAGGCCAGAAGCTGCCCATATTCAGCGAGTCCGGGATGCCCCACAACCAGCTCGCCGCCCAGATCGCCAGGCAGGCCACCATCCCAGGGGCCGAGAGCGAGTTCGCCATAGTGTTCGGGGCCATGGGCATCAAGAACGAGGAGGCGGCCTACTTCAGGGAGGAGTTCGAGAAGACCGGCGCCCTCAACAAGAGCGTCATGATCCTCAACCTAGCCGACGACCCCCCAATCGAGCGCATCGTCACGCCGCGAATCGCCCAGACCATAGCCGAGTACCTGGCTTTCGACCTGGGCATGCACGTGCTGGTCATCCTCACGGACATGACCAACTACGCGGAGGCCCTGCGCGCCATCAGCATCGCCAGAGAGGAGATACCGACCAGGAAGGGGTACCCGGGCTACCTGTACAGCGACCTGGCCACCATCTACGAGCGGGCCGGCCGCATCAAGGGGAGGCCCGGCAGCGTCACGCTGATGCCCATACTCTCGATGCCGGCGGGCGACATCACCCACCCAATCCCGGACCTGACGGGGTACATCACGGAGGGGCAGCTGCTCATCCAGAGGGAGCTCAGCCTCAGGGGCATCTACCCGCCCATGAACGTCCTCCCCAGCCTAAGCAGGCTCATGAAGGACGGCATAGGCAGGGAGACCACCCGCGAGGACCACCAGGACGTCAGCAACCAGCTCTACATGGCATACGCTGAGGGAACCAGGGCCCGCGGCCTGGTCCGCATCGTCGGCACGGTCGGCCTCTCGGAGCGTGAGCGCCAGTGGCTCAGCTTCGCGGACAGGTTCGAGAGGGAGTTCGTCAACCAGGGCATCTATGAGAACAGGACTATAGTGCAGACCCTGGATCTGGCCTGGGACCTCCTGGCGGACCTGCCCGAGGATGACCTCATCAGAGTCCGCGAGGCGTACATCAAGAAGTATCACCCCAAGTACAAGAGTGAAGCGTAGGCATGTCAGCTGCATCCGGCGTCAGGCCCACCAAGGGCTACCTGATGGAGACCAAAACCCGCATCCAGGTCGTGGAGCGGGGGACCGAGTTCCTGAAGCTCAAGCGGGACCAGCTGGCCAAGCAGCTCACCGAGTCCCTCGACGTCCTCAAGGGCCGGAGGATACTCCTCCTGAAGAACCTTCAGGAGGCGTACAGCGCGTTGACCGCGGCCTACCTGAGCCTGGGGCCCACCGAGGTGCAGAGCCAGGTGCGGGCCATCAGGAGGCCCCTCACCCTGGAGGTTCTGCCCCGGAGCGTCATGGGCGTGGTCTACCCCTCGGTGAGGGTCAAGGAAAAGCCGGAGATCGCGGCCGAGCTGGACATAACGCTGGCTCACGCCGCGGAGCAGGTCTACGAGATCATTGAGGAGCTCATCCACCTGGCCGAGTTCGAGGAGCGGGTCGAGCGGATAGCCCAGGAGCTGGGCACGACCAACAGGAAGGTGAACGCCCTGGAGAACTTCGTCATACCCGACATGAAGGCCATCATCAAGTTCATAGAGGACAAGCTGGACGAGGAGAGCATGGAGGAGCTGGTGAGAACGAAGCTGATTGGAGGTGCCAAGGCATCCAGAAGATGAAGCTGGGCATCGACTACGTGGTCCTGAGGACCCACGCCCGCATCTCGGACCTACTCGACAAGGACCAGATGAGGGTGCTGGCCGAGGCCCCGGACATACAGGAGTTCCTTGTCAGGCTCAGGGAGACCCCCTACGGCGAGGTGAACGTCGCCGTGGACGACAAGCTGGCCCTGAGCCTCGAGAAGGTGTTCATCCAGAAGTTCATCGAGCGCATCGAGAGCATCATCGCCATCACCCCCACCAAGATGGGGGACTTCCTCCGGGCCTACTTCGACCTGCGCTTCGAGGTTGTGAACCTGAAGCGCATCATCAGGGGCAAGTTCACGTCGTCCACCGAGGAACAGATACGGGAGTCACTGATCCCCATAACGCCCTACCTCCTAGACAGCTACGACCCCCTGATAAGGGCGGCGAGCCTGGAGGATGCGGTGGCGCGCCTGAAGGGGACCCCCTACGGGTCCGTCGTCGAGAAGCTGGGCCTCTACAGGGAGCTGGACGCCCTGTGGCCCCTGGAGCTGGCCCTCAACTACGTCTACGCGTCCAGGACCCTCAGCCTGGGCAAGGTGCTGCCCGCCAGGAACCAGCGCATAGTGGACAGCCTGGCCAAGTTCGAGACCGACGTCGAGAACATACTCGTTGCGCTGAAGCGCCGGGGCCGCAAGGACGTGAACCTGAAGGAGATATTCCCCGTCACCTACTACGTGGAGCTCGGCGACCTCCAGAGCGTGATAGAGGCCGAGAGCCTCGGCAAGGCCATCGACGGCCTCAAGGAGCCCTACAGGGGCGTCATGGAGCCAATAAAGACCGGCGACATCGCCCTCGTGCGCGCCATGGTGCGCAAGGGCAAGTACGAGACCGTCAGCAAGGCTCGGGCGGGGGACGAGTACGGGTTCAACGTCATACTGGCGTTCCTCGTCTACAGCGAGATAGAGAAGGACAACCTGGTCGGCCTCGCCTGGGGAAAGGTTCAGGGCCTGGGCGGCGAGGAGCTCATGAAGTACATTGTGATACCCTGGGGCTGAGCCCCAACCATTTATTTCTAGGCCGCCCCATCTCATACCCATGGACCAGAAGTGGGAGACGGTTTACTTCGGGAAGCCGGGCAAGGAGAACACCGGGGAGACACTCAGGCTCGCCAAGGCGCGGGCTGATCAGCTGGGCATCAGGAACATAGTCGTGGCCAGCTACACCGGGTACACGGGCGCCCAGGCCTCGCAGCTTTTCAGGGGTTACAACCTCGTGGTATGCGCCGGCATGATGGGCTTCCAGGAGCCCAACATGGCGAGGATGGAGCCCGAGAACCTGAGGAAGATTGAGGCCGACGGCGCCAAGGTCTTCTACCACCTCCACGCCTTCGGGGGGCTGGGCCGCGCCGTGAAGAACAAGTTCGGCGCCATCCAGATAGACGAGATCATAGCCAACACGCTGAGGCTGCTCGGCCAGGGGTTGAAGGTGGCCCTGGAGATATCATGCATGGCCGCGGACGCCGGCCTCATCAGGACCGACGAGGAGTGCGTGTCGGTGGGCGGAAGCGGAGGAGGCGCCGACACGGCCGTGGTGCTGCTCCCAGCTAACACCCACAGGTTCTTCGACGCCAAGATACGCGAGATAGTCTGCAAGCCCCGGTGAGGCTACTTCACAAGCACGGTCTTGGCCCACCACTTAATCATGGGCGCCATCATCATTACCCAGGTTACGAGAAAGTTGAGGACCTTGAACTCTTCAGGGGTCACGTCGTGCACCTTCCACAGTAAACTATATCACCGTTCTATATTATAGTAACGTATTGCTAATAGGTATTCCACTGTTAAACGTGGTGCTAACAACTGTATCTCACAAGTGATCAATGAAAATTATGGCGGCAATTTGATGAAAAAAAACAGACTGGATGAGACGAGGAGTTAACATAGAGGTATAAATTGATGAGTATAGATAAATGAGGGGAATGTTGAACAACATTGATGACCATCAATATG
>Ga0214473_10010761_pt1 | contig 10752 bp, 10 predicted proteins | sample RVTome_7_FD_203509 | JGI IMG/M metagenome (GOLD analysis project Ga0214473, IMG submission 203509) | Soil microbial communities from uranium-contaminated site in the Upper Colorado River Basin, Wyoming, United States - RVT98D197 | ecosystem: Environmental > Terrestrial > Soil > Contaminated >... | reverse complement strand
CGCCGTTGACGGTCAGGTTGTCGGACACGGCATCGGCCCCGGCCTTGTCCTCCGTCCACGCGGCAAACCCCGGCGCCGCCCACAGCAGGGCGAAGAGCAGCGCCAGGGTGCGCAAGGTGGTCGTGCCGAAAAATCCCATGGGGCGCCTCGTGACGGTGAGAAGAATGCGGGCCGTTTTACGCCATGCCCCAGGGCGTGCCCCGTTATCCAGGCCTCAATGAGGCCTGCGCGGGGTGCACTACGCAGTCAGGGTAGTGCTGATAGACGATACCGTAAAGGTACCACCGTCTGTCGCTGTTTGGTCCGACACAAAATCAGCAAATGCGATGATGGTAGATGTGGCCGCGACCCCAGTGTCCTTGACAATAATCGCGCCGGGACTAGGGCCAATTGAGCCGCCGGAGGCGGTCCACGAGACGTTGTCCCATGCGGTGACCGATTTATGCAGAGTAGTATCCTTGGTGATAGTGACACCCGTTAGTGTGGTGCCTCCTGCGGTGTAGCCAAAACCAGCAGCCAGCTCGCTGGCTGATACATCGGACCAATTAGCATGGGTACCCTTATTGAACGTAAACCCAGTCGCCATCAACCGGATAGCGAATGTGTTGGTGTCAAAATCAATATTCCCTGACTGGGACTGATAAACAAAATCATCAGAAACGCTACTTGCCATTTCAAATCCTTCCTAATTATTCTGCGCCGCTGCGCTTGTCGAGAGTACGCGCCGCCATATAGGTAAGCGCAGGTGAAAACAACGATCCAATTACAACGGGGTCTGGCCCTGTGCCGTGCCCGTAGATCTCTGCCACCGTGGACAGCAATGCATAGAGGTACGTGGCGAGCGCACTGTGGCGCGCCATAACCGGCCGCGTCTTTTTTACGAAGTCAAGTATCGACACTACTTAGCCTTTCCGTTGATTTTCTCTAGGGTTCTAAAGGCCCCCAAGCCAAGCAATGAAAATACAACCGAGATTAGTTGCTCCGTTCCACCTAATACAGGGGCAGGCGCGGCTTGGGGGAAGAGTGAGGCTTGTACCCAAAGCAACATGTCGTACCCAATAAAGTGCCAAGCTAACGAGAACCCACACACCCATCCAATAAATGGCCTCCACCCTGCGACAAAAATGCTGCGGTGGCTGGCTTCAATTTTATTCAGCTCGATCTGGGCCAGGGACGGCTCAAGCAGCATCCTCGCCTTGAGGATCTCAAGTGTCGCCTTCTCGTCCGGCGTCTGCACAAACTTGTCAACAACCCCTACAAGCCCCTCCACTGCGGAGGCACCTGCAGAAGAGAACACTGTGCTCAGTAGTCCCATTCTTCACGGCTCCTTGCACACCGCAGCTTCGGCACATCTGCATCCTCGCTGTGTATGCTCCCGCACGCCTTGCACCGCACGATCACTACGTCCCTGCTGGACGGGAGGACCTCGAATTCAGTCTTCCCACAAGTGTCACACTCTACGGGGAAATCGAGGTATCCCATGCCGCCTTGTCTCCTTTGAAATGCTTCCATTGTACCATGATTCTCGACACATAATCAATAGTTTCTTTCGCATGCACCCCCGTTATTTTCGGCAGTACGCTTGCAATCGAAGACCATTGATCCGGAGGGAGCCCCTCGGCAGCCGCCGCATGCTGGGCCTTTAGGATATTTCCCGCGCCCGCATTGTACGACCCGCATGCGAATTTAATCCGCTCCAGGCCTTCTTCCTTTCTCCACATTAACCATAGGGAGAGGAAGTATACAGATGCCCCAAAGGCAGATTGCTCGGGGTCTATTGGGCTTATCCCGACTTCCTCCGCGGTTGCGGGCATGAACTGAAAGAGCCCAATTGCCCCTGCATGTGAACGTGCGTAAGGCAGCAGCTTACTGTTCTCAGTATGCATGATGGCTTTCAAGAGAAACCAGTCGCCACCTTCAACCTCAGGGGCGCATGCTGCCCAATAGTACCTGAGCAGGGAGTCGTATCTATTTCCTGCCTTTGGTGTGAGCACAACATCAGGGTACTTCATTGGGTACCTACAGGATCTATGTGATGCGAACCAGAGAGAATACGTAGTAGAAGTGCCTCTAGCCTCTCTTGGCGTTTATATACCAGCTCCCAACGAGATGTCACGGCCTCAATGTCTGCCTTAGACGCGAACTCGCCACCCCTCTGCTCCAGCGCCGTTATTCGCTGTACCTGTGTCCCTGCCCCATAAACTAGGGTTCCGGCTACAAGCACGATGTACACCCAGTCCTTTACGGACACAGGCACTACGGCCGTTTTGACCGCTCCGACAAAAAGCCCGACATGTGAGAGAAAAGACAGATCTCTGTGCATCAGTGCATCCAATCACGGGTGAGCACCACGCCGAAGTGGTCGCTCACCCCGTTATCGCCAAGGCTGGTGCGGGCGTTCACGCCAAGGCCCCAGCGCGGGCCGGGCTTGTAGATCAGCCTTGTGTCGCTGTACCAGTGCGGGGTCAGGTTGCGGCCCCAGGTATCAGGGTTATGCATGGCGACGGCACCAGCGCCCAGGCCGTGCACAGTATTCCACCTCTGGCCGATCACCACATTGACGCCCTCGTCCAGGGTGAACGGGCCCCACTGGAAGCGCATGGTGTTCGTACTTAAGTAGCGCGGCACGTCGCCGTCCACGCGGCCGATACGAGAGAAGTCGCCCTCGTTGTGGGGCAGGCGCGCCTCCAGGGTGGTGTCGAAGCCGACGATGCGTGGCCCCCAGGCGTAGGCGGGGGCGGCGGCCAGGATGAGAAACAGAGAAAGCATGACGCGAGTCATAAAAACCTCACTATTAAATGTAACGGTACGGCTGCGCATAGACCCACCAATTCGCGGCGGTCAGAAAAACCCTGGCACCTCCCGTCTTGGGTGGAATCGATGGCATTGACGTGGCTAAGGGGCCGCGCACGATGGTTGTATCTGTCGCATTCGTCACGGCTAAATAGGTAATATCGCCCCCACCCGCGTTGTTGCTGGCTGACTCAAAATAGATCTGATCCCCTACCGCGTAGCCGTGCTCTGCAACAGTGCATCTCAAGTACATCTGTACCCCGTCCGGATACCCACCAAGGCCATGAGCAATGGGGCCTGCAGTGAGAAAAGTAGAATTCAGCGGCATGGACGCCTCTGAGCCCCAAATCCTTATCGTCACCCCCAGGTTGGCGCGGGCTGCCAGCGTCGTGGTGGCACCGGTGCCGCCCGTGGCGACAGGGATCACGTCGGTGTTCTTGACCAATGGCACGCCGCCAATAGTCGCGGTGGTGGCGGTCACTACCAGGGCGTCGGTACCATTCGTGCGTATGTGGATGGTGTTGATGGGGGTGGCGGTGGTGTCCATCGCGCCTATGTAGATGTCGCCATTCACAGACGCGCCGATCAGCCGCGTCGATTCCCCCACCGCGTTCTTGCAGCTGATATAGACATCATTGTTGAGTACTGGGGGGGTTGCAAAGGTCTTCGCCCCTGTGATGGTTTGCGCGGCGCTAGCCCGCAAAACGTCAGCGGGGATTTGTGCGTCTGGTATTAGGGTACCCGCGTCTAGACTAGCAACACCGCTCGCCGTCCCCCGCGCACCAATGATTTGATTGGTCTTAGTCACCGCATCCAGAAGGTCTACGCGCGCAGCTGCTGGGCTGTCCGTCCCCGAATCCAAATTAGTCGTGACAATTGTTGATCCTGGCCAAGACATATATTATCCTTTCGTTCCTTTGATTGCGATATCTACGATAATTGGAGACGCGTAAGGCGCACCCCCCGCATCCCAAATTTTAAACGTCGCACTCGTCAGTGTCTTTGCAAACAACGTCCACGTCAGTGCTGTGCCGCCTTGAATAGCGGTCAACTGCGCCTGAGTCACCGCAGCAAACGTCGCAGCATACGTATAAACGAACTCCCCTGCAGTAGGTGTGACGGAGTAATTCTCCCTCTCCTCTGTCTGGATGTCTGCGTCGATAACCGTGGAAAGCCCGCTCAAGACGGGGGTATCCCCGGAAGACGTGGTATCAACCGTCACCCGGAACTTTGCATATCGTTTTCCGGTCACCTGGACCACAGGCCCCCAGGCACCAAATGTATGCGTCGCGCTATTCGCCGTTTGCATCTCAAAGGTCGTGGCCGAAGTGCCAGTAATGGAGGCTGATACAAATGGTGTGAAGGTCACGTCTGCATTCAGATCAAATTCCTCCGTAGTATATGAAAAAACAAACCCGCCGACATTCCGGATCCACGACACATCTCCGTCCCAAGTCGACGGGGACGTATCCCATGTCCCTGTATCCACTGGCTCAAGGGAGTTTGTAGCGGTGTTAAGTACACAGTCAACAAGAATACCCGCCCAAGGGGTAGGGGTGGTTTGTGCCTCTTCTCTCCGAGCCAGCACATTACGCAGTCGCGGGTCACCAAGAACCGCGCCAGAGATAATCACATCTGTGCTTTGAATACCAGCTCTATTCTCCGCGCGGAGAAAAAACTTATACGTTCCGCTCGCCAGTTGGTTCGTTTCATAAGGAGATGTACTAATCAGCCCTTCATGCAAAGCCTGCGAGGTACCCCATGTGGCAGCAGAATTTGTTGAGTATCTGATTCGATACCCAGCGAAGTCGATCGGGATCGCGCCCGGTGCCCACGAAAACACACGTGTGCCATCCGACATCCTATCCACAAGAAAATTAGCAGGGGCAGAGGGGACCTCAACATAACCAAGCACACCTGTCTCAAGCCCGCTTGTCTTGCTTGTCACGTACCCCTTCGTAGCTAGCTCAGGCGGAAGTTTTCCGCCAAGATACCCAATCGGTACCACGGCGAATTCAGGGCTTGTGCCGACCAGATCAGCAGACACCTTATACACCCAAGACGTATCAGCAGTTCTCCCCAGACTTTGCCATATAAGGTCATCCGAAGTCGTTGCACCCCCTACTTTACGAAGAAAGACTTCGTACTGCGCTGTGTGCCGAGAGGGCGAGGCTGTCCAGTGCAGAAGTACCTGGGAGTTCAATTCGCCCCCCGCGTCAAGGAAGAACCCTTCGTTGATGACCAATGTTGGTACGTTGATCGGCGGCGAGTTTGGGTTAGCAAGGTAGCTGTAGTTCTGTACCGCCTGCGCCGGGATTGTGTCGCTGTACAAGGAGGCATTATACTCTGACGCCTCAATGGTACAGGTCTGCTGATTGTCCCGAGAGATTGACAGGGCGCGAAACCGTTTTGTAACGATCCCCACTTCCCCAAATGCAAACACTTCATCCATCACTGGGGCAGATGGCACCCACCCGGACACGGATACAGTGGTATACTCCCCCGGCACGGTCGTAGTCACAGTTGCCGTCTGTAATGTATCGTCGTGGTGTCGGATCTTAATCTGGTATGTTTTACCCGCCTCAATCGTAACGGGCGCGCTCAGTGTCGCAGTAGACGTAGTCGATGAGATGATGCGACCCCCTTCCCCCCAAGCAGGGACATCGTGCTGGAAGTCGAAAGTGTCGAAGGGCTCAATGGCAATTGCCTCAATACTCGCCTTGAATGAAATCCTCCGCCGCTCAGTGATATTTCTATCAACTATCTTTTTGGCGATGCGGAGTGCCTCCGCCTTTCGCGTAACGCCGACACCCTCTAGAGACTCTCTAATAATTGGTATGCTGGGGTCTCCGATATCATACCCAGTAAGCTCATCGGCAAAATAATGCGCTTCATTCATGAAGCGAATGTCAACCGCATTCGTCACCTGGGTCTTGGACTGAAATGTCTCGGTCAAGGATCCGCGGACAATATTCCCCATCGTGAACAACTGAATCGGAAGAGCCTCCGCGCGGTCGATTTTCGGTAAAATGAGCCTACCACGGCGCACCAGGGTTGCGTTGCGAGCTTCGAGAATACGCTGGATAACTTCCCACGCCGACTTCTCGTCCCTCAATTCTACATTACAGGTGCTGCGGGCGTGGGTACCCCCCACACCGTCGCTAACTGACTCATCAAAATAATTGGCAAGGGCCAGGAACCCAGCACTGTCCAAGTCGGAGAGGGCTATTTTCCCCCCGAGTCCGTAGCGACTGTTCACCAAGATGTCTTTGACAACCCAGGCCGGGTTATTCGAGAACACTGTGCCAGTGTCTGTAGCAACCTTTTTTCCACGTACCCGGACCCTAAGTTGCGGGATTCCACTTCCAATCTCTTGGGTTCCTTTGATACGGAGCCCCAATAGAGCTAGATTTGGGTATTGGAACGTGTCTACAGCTGTCGTTTCTACGTGCTCTACCAGGGATATCCTGTCTGAAACATGGCCGTTTCCGACTGTGCTACCCGGCGCATTGATATTATTCTCTGTAATTCGCGTTATCCTGATGTTAAATATAGCCGTCGCGGCAAATTTAAACCGTACGCGAAAGGTATGGGGGTTAGCCGTATTGTCGGTGAGCCTAAGATAAGGCAGCAGCTCCCAAGTCGCAGAGTCTTGTGCTTTGTACTCAACCTTCATGACAACGGTGATAGAGTGCTTACCACCCTTGCTATCCGTTTCCTGAAGGCCTTGAACAGGCCCGCCCTCCCCATTTGTACCAATCGCTTGGAGTACCACGTCCACCATGGATACCGGCTGGAAGGTGGTGATCGTTTTCTCCATGGGGGCAGGGCCCGAAAACTCCATATTGGAAATAGAGAATGGGTAAGTGGTAGATGCCGTAGAAAATGAGGGGTCTTGAAATAGAGGTGGCTGAGTATTCGTCCCGGTCCATACATCCCAGTCAATTCCGTGCAACTGGTCCAGATCGGCGTCATTTACCTTAACGTCTGGTGTGCTAGAGGTAGTACGTGATGCTATTGTTGCCCCAGACCATTTATCTACAAGCCCTTCAATCTCGCCCTCAGATAAGGCCACTACCACGCTCATTTTCTGGTCCGATGACTTGGCACCAGGGACAACGATATCATTGTAAACAGTTGCTACTGCGCCAGACGGGTCTGAGATAAACGGAGGGGAAACGGTGTATAAATACGAAGTTATAGGTCCGCTGGTTGTATTGCCGTATTGATCGAGCATCTCGTCATACCTACGACCAGATATAATGACTGACTGGCCGTTGACACTTACTACCTTATTCAGCAAGCGGATGGCATTGCTTGTGCCCACTGGGACACGTAGTTGACTTAAGTTGGTGACAGGCTCTGCGGTGAACGTAGTGTAAATTGACGAAGCAGCATCTGTCGAATCATAGTACTCTTGCAGGATATCCACAAATGGGGAATCTACGCGGGCAGATATGATGTTCCCACCCACCATGGTCTCCCCGTACACAACAGGGATAGGGGACCCCGCCTCGGCTGTTGTTTTTACGGTCCCAAAGCCATTGGTCTCGGCGGGTGTCTTTTTCCGCATGGCGCGAAGAAATTTATGTTCGCGGTACAGCGCGTACCCAGACATCGCTATGGTGATAGCCGTGTAAATCCAAAAGGCAGCAGAGATAGGATCCCCTGGGGACACGACAAAATAAATCTGGGTTCCGTCCCTGGGAATATAGGTGCTCGGGTCTAGAACCCGCGTGGAAGCATTGAAGCAGGCAATATTATCCCGAGACTCTTTGGGCGGGAAGTAGGACCAAGCCGACCCTCCCGTACACGGGGACGTGTACAGCTTCGTGGAGTTCGGTATGTCCAGTACATTGCTACAGTAGAATATGGCAATCATATCGGTAGATTATCGGGGCTACAGGGTACCGAGAACGGGAAGAAACGTGCACGCCTATTATATCATTTATATCAAGGAATTGCCAGTCATTTAGCGCAAATACAACATGATTAAGCGAGGGAAAAAACAACACGTCACCGAGGCGAGGGGGGCCTGGGCAATGAGTAAATGGTGACAAAAAAGTTGAAGGGTGGTCATACAGCGGATCATCAATTCTTATCCCCATCTCTTGGTAAAGAACGAGCACCAAACCAAAGCAATCCAGGACAGTCCCCCGGCCCATCGGGGCATACGGAGTACCTATCAAACGACGAATCTTATTTGATAAAATAGATAAGTCCATTTGTTGGAATGGATGGGAAGCCTCCGAATCTGGGCTCATTATTATGGGACTCACACCCATCTCCTCCCTGTAATGTTTTATCACACGACGCCAGAGCACCTATATAGCCGCACTCTGTGCTTTTATACCGCCATCTACAGGAGTCTCTGAGAAACCGATTCGATGGGAAGCTGCGTACAATCAGACCAGAAAGCCCAAGGGTCAGGGACACCGCGTCTTGGGTTAGTGTGGCCCCGGTCACCTCGTATTCATGTGTTACCGCAGCAGAGGGGTCTGTCAAATAGGTACTATGTACCAAGTGGATCTTGGTAGTATATCCAATAATATTTTCGCCCGCCTCTAGTGTATTCCCTACAATCCGTAAAGGGTCCCCTATCGTCAGGGTAGCAGAAGGGATAGATCCCTTTGCATCTTCCTTGAAATCCGTGTGTCGCACGCCCATTGGCGTCCATGTAACCCCATTCCAATCTACTGATTCTGGATACGCCGCGAAATAATAGGATGTTGGGGTTGCGTCTACTTGTATCTCATAGAGCAGAATCCATGGGCTTGTAGAGCCCAGCTTGTTCTTCTCTGTAATGAGAGATGGTGTCAGAGTACGCATTAGAACCGTTCTTGGAACTGCATCTGCATTGAGTACACCGTAGGGCTAATCTTTTCCCACCGGAATGAGTTCGGAACGCAAGACACTCGCACGACTTCGGCGACCCGCGTCACAGAGATGTGGGCAAAGTAGGCGGGCAGGAGGCGTTGCTCTCCAAATGCAATCCTCAAACGGGCAGCAACTGTTGCATTTGCAATTAAGTCTGCAGAGAAGTACTTCCCGTTAAACTCATCCGTGGCGGGATTCGCTGGAAACGCATCGTCTGATGCCGGGATCGAGACCGTCGTGGCAAGTGTCCCAGCATTTGTTGAGATCCCGATGGTTGTGCCCTCTGCACCAGAAACAAACCCCTCTACTCGATAGGTTTCTCCGTTGACTACGGGGATGGTGTCGCTAAGTTGTTGAATGAAAAGGGACTCATAATAACCGGTACCAGCGGCGACCACGGAAAGGACCGTTTGGTCGCCATAGACCGATCTCGCAACTGCCCCTGTTCCGGAGAGAAATATCCCGTAAAGGAACAGGTTAGAAACAGCACCGGTACAGACGACGGAGGCGTCCCCCCGTGTCAACAACTTATACACATACCGGTACTGTACTGTTGAGTGTAGAGACAGCACCAAGGTCGTCACCGCGGTTGAGAAGGCGGGGTCCGAATATACCTCCAACGACACGGCCCCTGATACCCGCATCAACCGCAGATAGTAAGTCGTACCAAACATAATGGGGAACTCGTCAAAGTATTCTACCCCCGCGACTTTCTCGATCAGTCGAATAGACGGGTTGCCCCCCTGAATATTAAAATTTGCAGCAATAAGATTTGATACAATACTACCATTTGACTCCGCATCGGTTACTGATGCCAGGTGTATGTCACACCCATCTCCACCAGATGTCAGGGACGCATTGAAGTCAATCCGGAAATCACTAAAGAAATAATTAGTCCCCAGGTCCTGGTACACCCTGCCGCTGGATAGCCGATCCAAATTCGTAAACGTTGTAGTCTGCCCGGCTGTCGTGATGGCGCTGTCAGGGTCTACCTCGGTCCATATCCCATTGTCCCCTTTTCCGGGATCGTTGCCTGCACCGATGTCCCAAGTAGTACCGTACGAGGAGAAGTCGGGGTCCCCTACCATGTTCGTCTGCTCATAAGCCCTCGACACAGGGCTTTTAAACTGGAATGTGTCCCCTACGTGCAGGTCCAAGAATTTTGAAGTCGCGCGGAATTGTTCCTCTGAAGCAACGTGCCACTGGAGATTAAATTTACGTCTCGCATAGGGGAACTGTCGCCTAGATTGGATATGTCCCGACTCGAACTCGGTCTCCAGAACAGGTGCCTCCGGTTCCACCGCGTACGAAAATTCGGGGATTGTAGGGAAAATTGCGTCGGACATTATGCATTCATCATCCCACGAAAGCCTGTATCTTCAAGCATCGCCTTCTGAATCAGGCCCTTGAATGCAGCCTCATTTTTCACCAGCATGGTTACAAAGCTAGCAGCGTCCGTCGCGTTGATATTGATCGTAACAGGCCTCTGCCCCTGCTCCGGCGCGAACTTTTGCTGAGCAGTCTTTGTTGCAGAGGCAACGCTTTCCCCCCGCTGAAGGACATATGGTCCAGTCTTGGCTATAAACGGATTGCCAGTATGCGCATACGTAATCGGACCAGCCCCACCAGCACCGGGGGCCTGAGGGGGGCCGAAAACAGGACCAGTGGCCGCGGCCGTGCCACCTGCGCCAGCAAGCGCCACCGCCATCTTCGTTATGCCGAGCTGGATAAGCTGGGACAGTATACTGGCAATTGTTTGCTGGGCTATAGCCGCCATCGAATGCCAAAATTTCTCCGCACCAGTAAGCATGGAGGCGAAGGAGGAACCAATACCATCGCTCAATTGCTTCATAGCATCCCCGCCTATCTTACCTAGCTCAATCCACCCGCTCTTGGCCTTCTCAAGCAGCCCGAAAGCCTTCGCAAACCCGGCGACCATCTGCGCTCCTGGTTTTCCGGACGCCTCCGCAATATCCAGTGCGTACTCCCGTTGGAGGGCAGCGCGGGCGCGCATAGTATCTGCGGTAGCCCTTCCTAATTTACTTTCGAGGTACGCAATCTTTTGCAGCTTACCCTCATAAC
>Ga0214473_10010760_pt1 | contig 10752 bp, 10 predicted proteins | sample RVTome_7_FD_203509 | JGI IMG/M metagenome (GOLD analysis project Ga0214473, IMG submission 203509) | Soil microbial communities from uranium-contaminated site in the Upper Colorado River Basin, Wyoming, United States - RVT98D197 | ecosystem: Environmental > Terrestrial > Soil > Contaminated >... | reverse complement strand
CGCTTCCTCCACATCCTCTCCCCCTGTCCCCCCGGCTGGAAGCACACGAACGAGGAGACGATCACCTACGCCCGGCGCGCCGTCGAGGCGTGCGTGTTTCCGCTCTACGAGGTGGAGAATGGTGAGAAGTACATCATCACCTACAAGCCATCGGAGCGGTTGCCCGTCGGGGAGTACCTGAAGGGGCAGGGGCGTTTCCGCCACCTGAAGGAGAAGGAGATCCAGCGGATCCAGCAGGGAGTCGACCGTGCCTGGGCGCGGCTTCTGCGTCGGGAGGCGGATTCGAACAATGAGCGCTGAAAGGGGCTTCCTTCAGGGCTCCTCCATACCTGATGATCAAAACTTCTGAGAACAGAGCCGGACATCATCCCGCCCTCCTCTATGTTCGCCTACCGGATGCGAAAGTCCGCTGCAGCCTTTGCGGCCATCGGTGCGTGATCGCCGAAGGGAAGCTCGGGGTCTGCGGTGTGCGGAGAAACGTCGGCGGCGAGCTCAAGACGCTGGTCTACGGTAAGGTCTGCTCGATCCACGTCGATCCGATCGAGAAGAAACCGCTTTTCCATTTCCTCCCCGGAAGTGCCTCCCTCTCGGTCGCCACGGTCGGCTGCAACTTCCAGTGTGACTTCTGCCAGAACCACGAGATCTCCCAGTATCCCCGCGATTTCGGCGGAGCCATGGGTGAGCCGGTGACCCCCGAGGAACTCGTAGAGGTCGCCGAGAGACAGAGCTGTCCCAGCATCTCGTACACCTACACCGAACCGACGGTCTTCTTCGAATATGCCCTGGAGACAGCCCGGCTGGCCACGAGGAAGGGGATCCGGAACGTCTTCGTGACCAACGGTTACATGACCCCCGAGGCCATCGAGCTCCTTTCGCCATACCTTCACGCGGCCAACGTCGACTTCAAGTCCTCGGAGAAAAAGACCTATGCCCGGATCATGGGGGCCAACCGGGATGTCATGATGGAATCGATCCGGCTCCTCAAAGAGGCGGGTGTGTGGATCGAGATCACGACCCTCGTGATCCCCGGCATGAACGATAGTCCGTCTGAGTTCCGGGCGATCGCAGAGTATATCCATGGTCTGGATCCTGGTATTCCCTGGCATGTGAGCCGGTTCCATCCCCAGTACCGCATGATGGGTTGTCCGGTGACGCCGCTCGAGACCCTGAACATGGCCATGGAGATCGGCCGGGAGGTTGGACTCAAGTATGTCTACTCGGGGAATGTCCCGGGTGAAGGGGGAGAGAGCACATACTGCCCGGGGTGTGGGAAGCTCCTCATTGAACGATGGGGGTTCTCGGTCAGGAAGAATCGCCTCCGGGACGGCGCCTGCCCCGACTGCAACACGGTAATTGACGGCATCTGGCAATAACCCACGGGTTCATTTCAGACCATATCAATGGCTATTTGACGGCTACCATCTTGCGAGTAAGGGATACGACCCCCGCCTTGAGGGTGTAAAGGTAGATCCCAGAGGAGACCTTCCGCCCGGCTTCGTCCTTTCCATCCCAGGCCACGCGGTGACTTCCCGGCATGAGGTCCGAGTCGACGAGCCTTCTCACGAGCCGCCCCCGGAGATCGTAGACGGCGAGGCTCACGCGATGAGCCTCCCTCGGGGCATCCGGGATGTCAAAGGCGATCGTCGTCATCGGATTGAAGGGGTTGGGGAAATTCTGGGCGAGGTTCAGGGTTTTGGGCAGGGAGGAAGTTCTATGGGTTCCTTCGATGCTGGTGACCCCCTCCCCATCCGTCTTGATGAGGTATATGTCCGTTTGACCAGATCCGTAAGAATCGGTAAGACCAACGATGATATAGCCCCCATCTTGTGTCTCCTGGACGGCGTAACCATCTTGGAAGCTGACTCCGCCGAAGGTGTTCGTCCAGAGGATATTGCCAACTGAGTCCGTACGAATTAGGTATACATCATAAGAATTCTCCCCAATGGACAACGTAATACCTGCGACGATATAACCCCCGCCCTGAGTCTCCTGGACGCAATTTCCGCCGTCCCAATCGCTCCAACCGATTCCTCCGTATGTTCTCGTCCATAGTGTATCTCCTGATGAATCCGTTCGGAGCAGGTAGACATCAAACCCGTAGGCATCGAAGGAGGATGTCCAGCCCGTGATCACATACCCTCCGTCATGGGTCTCCATAACCGAGTGGGCCTCATCCGAGCCGCTTCCGCCATAAATCCTCGTCCACTGGATATCCCCTGAAGAATCGGTCTTGATGATGTACACATCCTTATAGCTGGCGCCGAAGGAATCGGTAGATCCGGCGATGACGTAACCCAGATCCCTGGTCTGCTGAACGGCGTAGCCAACATCGTCGCCGCTTCCGCCGTAGGTCCTTTCAAAGGTGATCTGGGAGGGGGAAGGGGCAGGAAAAAGGCAGAGGAGGAGCAGGAGACCACAGGTGAGCCTCATCATTTTTCCCTCCTTTGATCGTTGGAGGTCCTTACTTGCTCACCACCATCTGTCTTGTCACGACGATGTCACTTGCGGTCAACCAGTAAGGATTAAACATAGGCGGGATCACCTTATGGCTGACTGTAATTACGTGATTATTATATTCTATATCAGGTTAATATTCAAGAATCCCATCGGGTAAGATCACCAGTTCTCTCCCAGCACCTCGAAGTAGGCCTGGGGATGGGCACAGGCCGGACAGGCCTTGGGAGCCTCCGTTCCCTTGTGAACGTACCCACAGTTCCGGCACCGCCAGACAACAGGACTCTTCTTTTGGAAGACTTTCCCCTCGCCGATATTCTTCGCGAGGTCCCGATACCGCTTCTCGTGTTGTTTTTCAGCCACAGCCACGGCCTCGAAGACACGGGCGATGCCCTCGAATCCCTCCTCGCGTGCCACTTTCGCGAAGCCAGGGTACATCGTGGTGTGCTCGTGATTCTCGCCGGCAGCGCTCGCCTTCAGGTTGTCCGCGGTCGAGCCGATGACCCCGAAGGGGAATGCGTCGCTCACTTCGACGTCGCCGCCGTCCATAAACTTGAAGAAGCGCTTGGCATGCTCCTTCTCCTGGTTAGCGGTCTCTTCGAAGATGTCGGCGATCTGGACGTATCCCTCCTTCCGGGCCTGGCTGGCGAAGTAGGTGTATCGGTTTCGAGCCTGCGATTCCCCCGCGAAGGCGGCCATCAGGTTCTTCTGGGTCTGTGTTCCCTTGAGGTTCATGGGTCTCTCCTCCTATTATCAAGTCGTTCCGGATTATGCTGTCCGGTCGTGTGATGAGGGGCACAGCAACGGGGGTTGACGCGAGGGGGAGGATGGGTCACAAAATGACCGAAAGGGTCTTGAAACGTGTAATCAATCCGATCTTCATTTCCGGCTCGATGACAGGGGGGCGACCTCCGCATGCCGGAAGCAGCCGACCACATGATCGTTGATCATCCCCACCGCTTGCATGAAGGCGTAGCAGGTGGTGGGGCCGACGAATGAGAAGCCCCGGCTCTTCAGATCGGCGCTCAAGGCTTCGGCCTGGGGGCTCCGGTTCGGGATCTCCTTCAGCGATCGCCATCGGTTGCGCAAAGGCTTCCCGCCGACGAATTCCCACAGGTAGGAATCGAACCTCCCGTATTCCCCCTGAACCTCGAGGAAAGCCCGGGCGTTCCGGGTCGTCGCCTCGATCTTCTGCCGGTTCCGTACGATCCCGGGGTCACGAAGGAGCTTCTCCACCCGGCGTTCATCGTAACGGGCGATCGCCTCGGGATCGAAACCGCTGAATGCCACCCGGAAGTTCTCCCGCTTCCGGAGCATGAGCTCCCAGCTCAGGCCGGCCTGCATCGTGTCCAGGAAGAGGTGCTCGAAAAGCATCCGGTCGTCGTGCTGCGGGATACCCCACTCCGTATCGTGATAGACGACCGCGAGGACGCTCTTCGCCCACTCGCATCGGTATAGTTGGGACTTCATGATAAAGCGAATGACTGTTTCCGTATTGATCTCATGCCTGGTGAATACTCCGCCCCACCAATATAATATGTGGAGAGGCTGGACGAGAGAATCTTCCGGCTCTCAAGCGTCCCGATTCAATTCCCCATCAGGGGTTCTCTCCTGTGGACCGGGAGCGGCGAATAGACGGCCGCCGCCTCGCTCAGGGCGCTGACCCAGAGCCTCCCCCAGGGGTCGAAGGCGACCTTCCCGAGCTGGTAGTGGGGGAGGACCCCGTCCTCGTACCGGAAGACCTGCCAGTTCACCGCGTTGTCGATGTCGCCCCGGATGACGGCCACCCCGTTCGGAAAGGGGGTGATCGACCCGAACTCATGGGCGCTCAGGGCCATGAGCCCATCGTCCCGGAAGGCGATGTTCTGGACCTCCTTCGCCGGCAGGGGGGAGTTCGAGGTGTCGTAGAGGATCAGGTTGACACCGTCATAGTGGAGCAAGCCCTCGTTGGTCCCGAGCCAGATGGTGTCGTCCGGCCCGATCGCGAGGGCATTCACACCGCCCAGGTCGAAGAGGCCCCAATCGTCACCGACCGTCTGCCAGGTGCTCCCGTTCCACATATGGAGCGCGAACCACCCGGCGATCCAGACGTTCCCCTGGCTGTCGGTATCGACGCCCGGGAGGCCGAGCGGGGCATACGGCTGGACCGGCTCCTGCGACCAGGTCTCATTGACCGGATCGAAGCGATAGGTCGAGCCGTACTCTTCCATCGCGAAGAGAGTCCCGTTCATATCTTGTGCGAAGTACCGGAACAGGGTGACACCGAAGATCGGGGTATTCCTCCAGTCCCAGAGGTCGAAGGTTTCCGTCTCGGGATCCCAGCGGCCGACCCCGTTGGAGCCGATCCACATGTCCCCCGACTCATCCATGTAGAGCCCGAAGACCTGCTCGGCCAGGAAGGGCCATGGCTCGGAGCCCGCGTTGTGCGCCCCCCAGTTCCGCCACCGCAGGCCATCGAAGCGGGAGGCCCCCGCCTCGTCGGTCGCCACCCAGAAGTTCCCGTCACGATCGGCATACATGTTGTCGACCCACCACCAGGGCATGCCCGTGTTGAAGGTGTTGAGGATTTCCAGGCTGGCGCCGCTACTGTCCAGGCGATGGACGGCGCCCTGGGAGGCGACCCAGACCTCGTTGCTGAATGGATCGGGCGCGATGTCCATCACGATGCTCGAGACGATCGAGAAGGGGTTCCATGTCGCGCCGTTGTTCCGGGTCACGATGACCTGTCCGACCCAGTTGCCGACGAAGAGGGCGCCGGTGTCGTCGAGACCCATGGTGGTAATGGTCGTGTTCACGAAGGGGGTATTGAACGACCCGTATTCGGTGAAGTTGGAGCCGTCGAACCGGTAAAAGGAATAGCCGAGATTCCCGGCGATGAGCCAGATGTTGCCCGCGAGGTCGCTCGTGATGAAATCGAAGACGTCGATCGTCTCACCGTGCATCTGCCAGGAGAGGCCATCGTACTCCGCCACACCGGGGAGGGTCATGTTGCCGACCCAGACATGATCGTCGGGGTCGACGTGGACAGTGCTCAGGGATCGCCAGGGATCATTCCAGGGTATCTCGCCCGGGACGGAGAAGCTGCGCCAGTTCGTGCCGTCGAACTCGAAGAGCGCCGCGGTCATGTTCAGGACGTTCGAGTTGTTGATCCAGACATCGCCCTGGGAGTCTAGCGCGATGTTCCGGATGACGTCATGAAGCAAGGGGGAGTTCGAGCTGTCGTATACCGTCCAGGCCGCACCCTCTTTCCTCACGAGGCCCCTGTCCGTCGCGATCCAGACCACGCCCCCGGGCCCAAACTCGATGTCATTCACGTACTCGCTCGGGATCGGGGTCTCGAAGTCGGCATACGTCGTCCAGACCTGCGTATCGCGGTCAAGGATGCCGATGCCCCCCTCCTGCCAGAAGTACCATCGCGCGCCGATCCACGGTGCCCCATCCGGATCGAAGCGGACGAACCGGATCTCCTCCCCGGGGATCCCGGTGTTGCTCGGCCGGACGAGGTCCCAGACCGGATCACTCAGCGTCTGCGCCCCGAGCCATGTGGCTGTGGCGACAAGGGTGAGAGCCAGGACGATTTCCTTTCTCTTCATCGAAGTTCTCCTGAGGTGAGGGGTTCTTCCGAGGTGCCTTTCCTGCTGAATTATGGTATCGGTCTTTCCAAGAGCCTTCCGTCTCTCACGACCTGAGTTTCTCCGAAGCTGACCGTAACGTTCGAGGCCGGGATGACCAGATCGATGGTCGAGCGGATATCGCCTCCGAGGAGCTCGTTGTTTCCGAAGGTCAGGGTCACTCCTCCCTCCTGACAGATATCGAGCGAAAGTTTCCCGGTCATCTGCGGGCAAGCGGGATTGATGCCGAAACGGACCGTCGCCAGGAGACCTCCATCCCCTGTCGTCGATTCGAGATCGCGCCTCAGGATCTCTGCGTCGTTGGCCGCATCGATCCCGGCGATCTTTCCGCTCTCCATGCGGACCCTCACGCCGTAGAATCGCACGCCCCCGATCATCGTGTAGTCTCCGACAAAAGTACCACGTGCCGTATCCCGTATGGGGAGGAAGAGGATGGCACCGGCCGGAAGCTCCTCGAAGCTCCTGCCCGATCTCACATCTTCCTCCGAGATCAGTCCGTCGCTGACGTGGGGCCGCGCGATGTCGAGATCCACCCGGAAATCCGTTCCCAAAGGGGAAGTCAGGTGAAGCTCGCCTCTGCCCCGAAGAGCGCCGAGAAAGTGCCGGCTGCACGAAGCCAACTCCTGCGGGGCGACGGCGAGTGAGCGCCAGTAGATGGCCAGAGATTCCTCGGGGGTGATGAGCGAACCGTCGAACTCTCCTCGCTGGGGAAGTGTGAAATCGACGTAACGCACGCGGCGCCTGTGCATGGAACGCTGCCATTGGGAGACGGCCTCCATCAGGAGGGGGAGTTTGGCCGTCTGGTCCGCGGTTGGCGGGTCACCCTGTGGCATGGTGCTGCTGATGTATACTCCGGCGTCGAGCTCGTCATCGTCCTGTGCGGGGAGGAAGGGCAACTGCGAAAGGGAATTCAGATTATGGCGGTCCAGCGAGAGAATGACCGTGTGGCGGGACCAGAAGCGAAGTCGTGGATTCGCCCCTGCGGCTGCTAGTTCGACGGCGATGGCCTCGGCCAGCTCGAAGCCGTCCGGGCCGAACATGACCAGGACTTTTTCTCCATTCTTCACCCGCAAGGCATCATGGATGATCCGATGGGCAACCTCCATGTAGTCGATCCCGAGCACCTCGCGCCGCCGCCAGTCGGAAAAGATGGTCCGGATGGAGTCGAGCATCCGTGAAGCCGTCCTGGAATCCGAGCATGCAAGGCCCGGATCGACGACGAAGTGCCGGGCGGCCGCCTCGAAGAAACGTTCTTCCTTCCATCTCTTGCGTCCTCGCCAGACCTCCCGGATGAGACCCTGCTCGAGGAGCTTGAGGAGATGGTACTGGACCCGGTTGGCTGGCAATCCCAGCTTCTCAGCGACCATGGAACCTGTCATCGGCTGGCCCTCGTTCAGGAGGGTGATCATTGCCAGGCGTCCCTCCTCGGCCAGCGCCCTGATCTGAGCGATGTCGGAGATGATGAGAAAATCATCGGGTATTTTACTGCGTACCATAGGGCGACCGATCAATTCAATCCTCTTAGAATTCAACTATTTTTGAATATGGATTATTATATCAAAACCAATCATTTTTGTCAAGAAAAGGATATATCACTCCTTCGAGAAAGGCGTGAGGCTGTACTTGTGTCGCCCTCGGAATATCCATATCTTCGTGAGCGTGGGGTGGGATCGAACGAAGGGCTTGAGGTCTTTGAAGATCTCGGGTTGGAGCACATCGTTCAAGGTTTCTAGAAGTAGAGGTTGATCTAAATCGAGGAAGAAATTCCATGAGCATCATCGATCGAATTCACACCCTTCCCCTCCACTTCATCTTTCCCGCCATAGCGGCCGGCCTCCTCTCGATCCTGAGCGGGGCTACCCTTCGAAGATCTTCCGCCAGCCGATACCTTCTCGCTGCGACCGGCTTTTTCCTTCTTCCTTTCGGAATTCTCAACTTCTGGACCTTCAGAAGCCCTCCGCGGGAGATTCCTTGAACACGGACGGGTGCGCCTCTATTCCTCAAAAAGGCATGAAAGCGAATCGGTCAGGGGCTGATCTCGAGATGGATGAAGGCCATCCGTCCGGGATCTTCCCGTTATCGTCTCCCCACCTCACCCTTTATTTCCGGGGGAGGTTCGCCATCGTCGGGGCTCTTCGTCTCCTTGGGATTTCGGATAGGGATACCCTCCTCCTCCCCTCCTTTATCTGTAACACGGTGACCGATGTCCTCGATTTTTTCCGGTACCGTTACCGGTTCTATCCCGTAACGAAAAAGGTCGCCCCGGACATGGAGATCCTGGAGGGACGGCTGACTCCCGAAGCGAAGGTGTTGCTCTTCGTCAATTACTTCGGATTTCCGACCGACTGCACCTCCCTCTTGGGCCTCTGCCGGGATCGTGGAGTGAAGGTCATCGAAGACAATGCTCATGGATTCTTGGGGAAGGATCGCTGTGGCGACCATCTGGGATCGAGAGGGGATATCGGGATCTTCAGTTTCCCCAAGACGGTTAACGTGCCTGATGGTGGGGGGATGGTCGTCAACAGACCTGAGATCCTCGAAGAGGCGGCAACCTCCGCACCCGCGTCTTTTATCCTGGAGCGGCAAGTGTCGAGGGGGCGCGATCTACTCGGTCTCGAGCAGGAGGCCTTGAACCGGTCGAGACGGAGGCATGCATCCGAGAGGCAGGAGGGTCGGGAGGAGCCTTGGGATATCTCGCCGATCACTTGTCGCCTGCTGGGAAAAATCGAGCCGGCTGCGGTATTAGACTTCAGGGGGAGAAGCTATCTGGAGGCCCTGGTGATCTGCGAGGAGGAGGGATTCAAGCCCCTTTACGATGGCCTTGAGGAAGGAGTCTGTCCCTATCTCCTCCCGATCGTCGCTCCTCCCGGGATGTCTCGCGATCGGGTGACCCGCAGGCTCGAGAAATTCGGTTATCAGGTGAGTCACTGGCCCGATCTCCCAAAAAACCTCGATGGAAGGCCCGGCGATTCCGCGCTCTGGTTGAGGGAGAATCTCATGGCCGTTTATCTGAGACCGGCGATGATCTGAAGGGGTGAAGACGGGATCCTACGGTCCTGAGCATCGCCCTCCCTTCTCCGTGCTTCCGATCCTTCCGAAAAGTATTGACAAAGAAGGTGGATTGTTGTAATAAATTCCTTCCTTTTGCCCGGGAGGTGCCGGGGCGATCGAGCGTCCATTCGGATCGCGTAAAACCCCTCAGAGATTTTATTCCGCCTGAAATTGCCATGGAACTCGGAATCTGGACATTCTACTTCTTCGCCCTGCTGACGGTGGTCTCTGGGGCCTTAGTCGTCTTCCTGCGGAACATTGTCTACTCCGCCTTCATGCTTTTCGTGACCTTCTTCGGCGTCGCCGGCCTCTATATCTTCGTGGGGGCGGACTTTCTCGCGGCGACCCAGGTCCTCCTCTATGTCGGCGGGATCCTGGTCCTGATCATCTTCGGGGTCATGCTGACCCGGAAGGTCATGGACGTCAAGGTCCGGGAGGCCCGGATCAATTTCTCTCACGGGCTTTTTCTCTCGGTCCTCTTCCTCATCCTCCTCCTCGGGATCGTCTTCAACACGGAATGGACGAAGGCCGATTCGCTGCCGCCGGGGCCGACGACCGAGACGATCGGCATCCTGCTCATGACCGACTATCTCCTCCCCTTCGAGGTGGCTTCTCTCCTCCTCCTCGGGGCGCTGGTCGGGGCCGCTATGCTGGCGAGGAAGGGGGATTGAGTCTGTAGTGATTACCATCGAACACTATCTGGTCATCAGTGCGATCCTCCTCTCGCTCGGCCTCTTCGCCGTGATGACGAAGAGGAACGGGATCGCCGTGCTGATGGGGATCGAGCTCATCCTCAACGCGGCGAACATCAACCTGGTCGCCTTTTCGCATTTCTCCACAAGATTCCTCTCCGGCCAGATATTCGCCATCTTCGTGATCATCCTGGCCGCCGCCGAGGCCGCCATCGTCCTGGCCATCATCCTCGCCATGTACGCGAACCGGCAAGTCGTCGATATCGATCTGGCGGATACAATGAAGGGATAAGATTCGAGAGATGATCGTCAATCTTCTGATACCCGTTTTGCTTTTGCCGCTCCTGGCCTTCGCGGTCCAGATCCTCTTCGGGAGGAGAATGCCGAGGGGAGGAGACTGGGTCTCGACCGGTGCGATATTCATCTCGTTCATCCTGGCCATCCGGACTTTTATCTTCGTTTACCAGAACGGCGGCCCTGACTTTCAAGAGACCACCGCCTGGTCATGGCTCTTCCTCCCGGGCTTCTCGCTTGACATGGGGATGTGGGTCGACAGCGTGACGGCCGTGATGCTGATCGTCGTCACGCTCGTCAGCAGCCTGATCCACCTCTATTCGGTCGGCTACATGCACGGCGATCCCCGCTACTCACGCTACTACGCATACCTCTCTCTCTTCTCTTTCTCGATGCTGGGGATCGTCCTGACCGACAGCCTCTTTTCCCTCTATATCTTCTGGGAACTCGTCGGGATCAGCTCGTACCTCCTGATCGGTTTCTGGTTCGAGAGGCCCGCGGCCGCCGATGCGGGGAAGAAGGCGTTCATCACGACGAGGATCGGCGACGTCGGGATGTTCATCGGGATCATGATCGTCTACGCCCATATCGGCCAGGTCTCGTACCGGGCCCTCTTCTCGTCTGTGGCC
>Ga0214473_10010759_pt1 | contig 10753 bp, 8 predicted proteins | sample RVTome_7_FD_203509 | JGI IMG/M metagenome (GOLD analysis project Ga0214473, IMG submission 203509) | Soil microbial communities from uranium-contaminated site in the Upper Colorado River Basin, Wyoming, United States - RVT98D197 | ecosystem: Environmental > Terrestrial > Soil > Contaminated >... | reverse complement strand
CCCCGACGGCCTTCAGGACCCGCTCCAGGGCGTACGCCTCCTTGCGCGCCAGGAACATCAGAAACTCGCACTCGCAACTGATGTGGTCGATCCGCTCGCGCCCCTCGGGGCGCAGGGCCAGGCCGAAGGCCCGGAAGAACGCCCCCAGGTCGCTCATCTCCTGGATGGGGAGGAACACCGAATCGTCGCCGTATTCGGTCTCGTAGGGGGGAACCGGCCCGCGCACCGTGTGGCCGAAGAGGCGCCGATAGTCAATGCTCAGCTCTTCGACGGTGGGGCGGCGCGGCGGCGCGGCGGCGCGGCGAATCAGTGAGGCCATGTCGGTGCCCCACGCCTCGTCCAGCACGGCCGCGGCGTCCGCCAGGGCGGCGGCGCCCTCGGCCGAGGCCAGGCGCGCGGCCGTCTCCTCTGTCGGGGGGTGGAACCCCAGGGCCAGCGCCTCGTAGAGCGCGCTCCGGCACAGCGCGATATCCACCTCAGTTCCCGTCACGTCGACCTGCGCCATGGCCCTCTCCCATTTCAGATCGCAGACTGCAGATTTGAGATCTGGATTCTGGCGATCTGCAATCCGCAATCTCAAATCGAGTTGGCGTGGATGGCCGGGCGGACGTGCACCGGCTCCTCCACCGTGGTCCGGAACAGCTCCTCGTTGTTCTTGCCGTAGGCGATGACGGTGTCGTTGTAGAGGGTCACCTTGCGGCCGCGGAGGCTGGCCTCGTAGACCTTCGGCCCCTCCTTCACTTCGTAGCGGTAGATGATGTACTTGGACCGCCGGAAGAGCTGGAGCACGGCCACCAGCTCCCGGTCCGGGTTCTCGTACCGCTCGATGGCCTGGTCCACGCCGGGGCCGAACATCTGGCGCAGGTAGGGCCGCGGCACCCAGCGGGGCGGGATGTAGAACCCGTTGGGGGAGGTGCCCAACTGAGGATAGAGGGGGAGGGCCACCTTGGCCACGTGGACCATGTAATAGAGGGGGTTCTGCCGGTCCTCGGCCCACGTCCCGTCGCGGTTCAGCTTCACCAGGCCCTGCATCCGGATCTGGCCGATGCAGGCCGCCATGCACCGCGTCTCCATGGGCTTGCCGTTGCCCTCGGGGTCCTTCCCTTCGACGCGCGGATAGCAGGCGATGCACTTCTCGGAGATGCGGGTGTTGCCCCGGTACATGCTCTTCTTGTAGGGGCATGCCTCCACGCACTTCCGGTAGCCGCGGCACTCCTCCTGGTCAATGAGCACGATGCCGTCCTCGGGCCGCTTGTAGATGGCCTTGCGGGGGCAGGCGGCCAGGCAGGCCGGGTAGCTGCAGTGGTTGCAGATGCGGGCCAGGTAGAAGAACCAGGTCTTGTGCTCGGGGAGCTGCTCGCCGGTCTTGTGCCACTCGAAGGGCTTCCCCCGCTCGCCCACGGGGTTGTCCTCGTAGATGTTGGGCGAGTTCCACTCCTCGTCGGTGGGCAGGTAGCCCAGGACCCGGGCGCTGTCCGGCGTGAGCATGCGCTCGGCCTCGAAGATGGTGCGCCCCTCGAACTGCCCGTACGGCGCCTTGGGGCTGCTGGAGGGCTGGCCCGTCCACCGCTGCCCACCCGGGTTCGCCTTCTCCAACAGCTCCAGGATCTTCATGTCCCAGAACATGGGGTAGCCGCCGTAGGGCTTCGTCTCCACGTTGGCCCACCACATGTGCTCCTGGCCCTTGCTGAAGGTCCAGGTGGACTTGCAGGCCATGGTGCAGCTCTGGCAGGCGATGCACCGGTTGATGTTGAACACGAACGCGAACTGCCGCTCCGGGTAGGCCGCCTCGTAGGTGTAATTCATGTCGCGGCCGAGCTGCCAGTTCATGACCTTGGGCATGACACGCCTCCCGGTGTGAATTTCCAATGGCCAATTCCCGATGGCCAATAACGGGCAACCGACAACCAGGACCGTCCCATGGATCTGCGCCTCATTGGGAATTGGTCATTGGTCATTGGTCGTTCCCAGGGGTCCGGAGACCGCGGGCCAGGGCAACCACTGCACATCGCCCCCGAGGACAGCCGGGGCCTCCTGGATCCGCCCCGCCGCCCGCCCCCAGACCGCGACGCACTCGTCCACGACGGTGCGCACCGCCGCGTCGCCCAGGGCCCGGTAGGCCTGGTGCGCCCCCGCGTAAAAGGGGCTCCCGAAGAGTTCCAGGATCTCCGCGGCGTCCATCCCCATCCGGGCGAACTCTTCGGCGAAGACGTAGGCCATGTCGCGCATGGCCCCCTCCCCCGCCGGCAGCTCGACCCCCACCAGCATGTTCGGATCGCTGACATCCGGCTCGTCGTACGGCATGGGCCTCGCTCCGCTCGGCGGTTCGCGGTTCACCGTTCACGGTTCGCGGTTCCCCTCCGGCCCTCCAACCGAGAACCGCGAACGGGGAACCGAGAACGTTTCTAGCTCTTCTTGTAGAGGTCGCCGGCCAGGTAGCGCTTCATGAAGTCGTTCTCGTTGTCGGGCGTGTACCCGGTGGTGGCCGGCTTCCAGATCCCCTTGCCGCCCATGCCCCCGTCCTCGGCCTTGGTGACCCGCACCAGGGTTTCCTTGGGGACGGTGTTCAGGGCGTGGTTGTCCGCCTCGCCGCCGAAGATGAAGCTCATGGACACCTTGGCCTTGTGGAACAGCGTGTCCGTCTGGTGCATGGGCATGTGCCAGTTGCGGGTGACGGACTGCTGGGACCCGTAGCGCAGATTGGCCTGGTACCCCGTGTTCTCCGAGAGGGCGCGCCCGTCGGGGCGGGTCTCGTGGGCCTTCACGCTCCGCTCTGTGGCGATGAAGGGCGCGTGCTTCATCATGATGCAGCTGTAGGGGTACGCGTGGTTGTACTTCACCCGCAGCATGCAGCGCGAGACCTTGTAGAAGGGATCGGCGGGGTTGGCGTTGAGGTACGGGCGGTCGGCCGGGTTCGCGTCCACATAGACGTAGTCGCCGTCATTGATCCCCAGGTCTCGCGCCGCAGCGGGGTTCATGTGGAGCTGGTGTTCGCCCACCGAGGGGGCGCGCTTATCCAGCCGGTAGGGGTCGCCGAAGTTGCTGTCGTACATCATGTGCCAGTCCACATTGGACCAGCTCGAGTGCACGCGGTGGCGCGTCTTGGGGGTGAGGCAGTAGAACCGGAAGCCCTTCTCCCAGAGAAAGTTCTTGCTCCCCTTCACCTGGGCCCAGGGCATCTTGATGTTGCGTACGGTACGCTCGTCCCAGTGCTCCGCCGTGGGCGGGATGCCGTAGTCCTCGGGGCGGACGTAGGGGTTGGCGCTGACGATCACGTTGGGCAGGTACGGCGTGGCCTCGGGCCCCTCCCGGTGCACGATGAAGTTCTCGCCGTACTCGATGGCCTCGGGCACGTCGGCGTAGGCGTGCAGACGCCCGGTGTCGGTGTGGAAGGGCTCGCTGTCGTGGATCTGCTCGTAGAAGGGGATCCGGGGGTACGTGCGGAAGAGCATCAGGCAGCCGCCCGGCGGGCCGTACTTCCCCGCCATGATCTCGTCCAGCTTGTAGCCCTTGGTGGTGGTGCTCGTATCCAGGAGGCGCTGGATGTAGACCTCTCGTTTCCCCTCCAGGGCGAACTTGAAGCAGTCGGCGAAGCGCCGGTCCCCCGTCACGTCGCCCAGGGCCTTGGCGATGCCGGCCAGGATCATCAGGTCGTCCCGGCTGTCGAAGACGGGCGGGATGCCCCCCTTCCAGATCTGCAGGAAGGGGTTGGAGCAGGAGGCGGTGATCTCCAGCCCCTCGAACTCCAGCCAGCTATTGGCCGGCAGGGCGATGTCCGCGTACTCGATAGAGGCCGTCATCTGGATGTCGACGGAGACGATCATCTCCACGTTGGGGTTCACGTTCTTGATGACGCCGTACGCCCACTTGGCGTTATTGATCAGGTTGACGTTGCTGAAGATGATGGCCTTGGTAGGGGTGGGCATGTGGGTCTCGCCGGTGAAGTTCCGGCGGCCGAACTTGGGGGTGTTCACGATGAGGGCCAGGTCGCCATGGTTCCAGTAGGCCGGCTCCTCGTCCTTGGTGTAGGCGTGGGCGTGGACGTCTTTGCCCGGCGTGGTGGGGTCCAGCGCGGGATGGAACGGGTCCTCCGCCACCCAGCCCTTGAACCCGGGCCCGGTCGCTGCCGAGCCCTGGAAGAGGGCCGCCTTGTAGTTCCCCGCCCAGGTGTGGCAGCCGGCGCCGGGCTTCCCGATGTTGCCCGTGAGCATGAGGGGGAGGTAGGAGGCCCGGTTCATCTCGGTGGCGTGGAACCAGTGGTTGATCCCCTCGCCCTGGTGGATGGCCACGGGCTTCATGGTGGCGATATCCTCGGCCAGCCGGCGGATCAGCTCCTTGGGGGCGTGGGTGATCTCGGCCACCGTGTCCAGGTCGTAGTCCTGCAGGTGCGTCTGGTAGAGGGTCCAGAGGGTGGCGACCTCGACCTCTCTCCCGTCCACCAGCTTCAGCTTGTATGTCCCGCCGAGGGCCGGGGCGAAGCCCTTCTTGGCCATGCCGGCGCCCACGTCATCCCGCGTGAGGGCCCGGGGGCCGTTGGTCTTCTCGTCCCAGATCACGTAGTCGCCCAGCATGGCGTGCTGCGCCGGCGTGAGACCCTGGACCTTCATGGAGGGCCCGTCCGGCGCCAGGCTGGTCGTGTAGTTGGGGAAGACCTCGTGGGCGCGCAGGCGCTTCAGGGTGTCGGTCCGGACCAGGAGCGGGAAGTCGGTGAAGGCCTTCACGAAGGCCTCGTCGTACCACCGGTTCTCGATCATCAGGCGGGTGACGCCCAGCCAGAGGGCGGCGTCGGTCTGCGGGCGGATGGGGATCCAGTAGTCGGCCTTGGTGGACGGGGGGCCGTACTCCGGCGCGATGACCACGATCTTGGCCCCACGCTCCATGCACTCGATGAACCAGTGGGAGTCGGTGAGCTTGTTCTCCACCAGGTTCTTCCCGTCCATGATGATGAGCTTGGAGAAGCGCAGGTCGTTGAAGTCGCAGTCCGACGCCTGCAGGCCGTGCACCCAGGGATGGCCCGGGGCCTGGTCGCCGTGCCAGGTGTAGTTGGACCAGTTGCGCCCGGCCAGGGCCTTGTCGGGTCCCACCCGCCGCACGATGGAGTCCAGGATGGCGAGGGAGTTGTTGAGCCGGTACATGCCGTACTTGCCGATGACGCCCAGGAGCCCCATCCCGCCCCGCATCTTCACGCAGCGGGTCCCGGCGCCGCCGGTGGCCTCCACCATCTCGGGCTGGTAGCCCTGGGCCAGGAGCCGCCGCTTCCCCTCGTCGCCGCTGTACCGGTCGGCGATCTTCACCAGGGCCTTGGCGATGTCGTGGAAGGCATCCTCCCAGGAGATCTGAACGAACTCGTCGGCGCCGCGGTTGCTGAACAGGTACTTGTCCTTGAGCTCGGGCGTCAACTCGGGGAACCCGGCGTCGGCCCAGGCCTTCCATCCCTTGCGGACGATGGGGTGCTTCAGGCGGTACGGCCCGTACAGCACGCGGTGGAAGGTGTAACCCTTGGCGCACTGGCGGGGGTTCCAGTTGGACGTGGCCCTGTTCCCGTAGATGTCGCCGTAGGTCTGGTAGTCGTAGGTGTTGCCCAGGCGGGTCACGATGCCGTTGCGCACGTAGGCGCGCACGCGGCAGGCGTGCGTATCGTTGGGCGAGCAGACCCAGTCGAAGGCGCGGTCGTACCCGTACTGGTCGCGGTAGATCTTCTCCCAGTCCCGGGTCACCGACCCGGCCAGGGGGTTCTCGTCGGGGTTCGCCGTGGCCAGGAGCCGCAGGGGCAGGCCCAGCTCCGCGGCCGCCACGCCGGCCCCGACCCCGATCCACCGCAGGAAATCGCGCCGATCCATGCCACCCTTCCCGTGATTCGTCTCAGGAGCCATACGTCCGTCTCCCTCTCGTCGGTCGGTACCGCACAGTGGGCCCCCTCACCCCCACCCGCTCCCCCCCGGGGGAGAGGGAAAGGGTGGGGGGAGTGGTTTACGGTTCGATGATCAGGTCCTGCCAGATGGTGACGGACTTCTTGCCGTCGCGGTCGCCCGCGGCCCCGTTCCATACGGCGAAGCCCACGGGCACGGTGCTGCCGGGAGCCAGCGAGACGGCGCGCGCGCCCTTACCGGCCAGCGGCCGGCGGAAGATCACGCGGTAGGTGCCGTTAGCGTACACGCCCCGGGCATCCACTGCCTGGTCGGTGCGGGGCCGGGCCCGCAGCGTGCCGAAGCCCTGCGCCGCCAGGTCCTCGGCGGCGCTGGCCCGCGTGGGGTCGGAGACGATGTTGCCGGCGCCCCAGCCGGTCACGAACGTGGGATCGGACTTCAGGGTCAGGGCGTGCCGCGTGGGCTGCTCCTCCGGCGAGGCCAGCAGGTTCGGGTAGGAATCGATGCCGATGTTGGGATAGATCTTGTCCAGGTCCTGGAAGGCCGGCTCCATGTCCGCCTGCCGCTCCGACTTCCACATCCAGACATTGACGAACTGGCCCTTCTGGCCCATGGCGAAGAAGGGCGGGTCGGGCGACAGGGCGAACTGCACCGCCACGGCGTCCCGGAAGTCCTGAGGGCGCACGGCGGTGTGATCGTGCGTGCTGTCGGACCATGCCACGAGGAGGGCGATCTCCTTCCCGTCGTGGAGCGCCCGCACGGTCACCTCTTCCGGGCGATCGGTCCGCCACCAGAGCGGCATCATGTGGAGGTTCACCGGCGTGGCCTGGCGCCAGGCGCCGTCGTCCGGATGCTGCGGCAGTCGCGGGACGCGCCGCCCCACGATCCGGAACTTCAGCATCTCGGCCCGAGCGCGTTGCTCGTCGCTGGACCAGGACCGGATCAGGTGGACCAGGTGCCAGGCGTCCTCCCCGAACGACCAGTCGCTCAGGGGCATGGGCGTGCCGGGCATGCCGGCCACGACTCGGCGGTAGACATCCCTGGGGTCCGGGATCCCCTTGTAGACACCGAGGGTCAGGTCCCGGGGGCGGGTGGGATAGCCCTTCTCGTCCTTCTGCTCCTCCGTGCCGTCCCCCCGGCCCGTCTTGCCGTGACAGCCGGCGCAGGCGTCGGCGAACCGCTCCAGGGCCCTGGCCCGGGCCTCGGGCGTGAAGGGAGGCTCCGGCGGCACCCGGATCACCCCCGTGCCCGTTCCGTCGCCTTTGGGGTCCGATGCCGGCGCGATCTCCCAGGGCTTCCCTGCGAAAGATTTCACATAGTGAACCAACCCCCAGCGTTCCTCCTCGCTCAGGTGGCCCCAGGACGGCATGGCCGATCCCGGCATCCCGCGCGAGATGGTGCGGTAGAGGTCCTCGTCCGTCGGGACGCGCTCCCAGGTGGAGACCAGGGCGTACTTCCCCAGCGTGAAGTCGCGCGGCTTCGGGTAGAGGAGGTAGGCCGCCTCGCCCTCGCCCCGCCCGTCGGCACCGTGGCAGGCCACGCACTGCTTCTCGTAGATCCGCTTTCCAAGCGCCAGCAGTTCGGGGGACGGGATCCGCCTCGTCCCCGGCTGCAGCGCCACGGGGACGGGCCCGCTCACCGCCTTCCCCGCCTGCTGGTCTCTCGCGCCACCGGCGGCGGCCGGACGAGCGGCGGCCGGGGCCGCCGGGACCGCGGCCTGGTCGGCCTCGCGCTGGGCGGCGCAGCCGGCGAAGGCCACACCGAGCCCCACGACGGCCACCCCGACGGTGCATCGCAACGAACTGTGCCTCACCATGAAGGGTCCTCCCGCCTCGGGCCTCCCCGCCGGCGTCGGTTTTCCGCTCCCCCGCCCTACCGCAGTCGCCGCAGGCCCCTGGCGCCCCGGGGGGAGAGGGGGCGGGCAAGGGGGTTGGCTCCCGCCCCCGACGGAGCGGGGGTGACCGGATGCGGGCTGGGCAGGAGGGCGGCCGGTTCCGCCCCCTGTCTCGCCCGCGCGTTCACGATGTCCTGGAGCGAGGTTCTCTCGAAGGCCTCGGTCACCTGCGGCCGCAGGTCCCGCCACACCAGGTGGGCCAGGCAGGGACTCGCGTCGCCGCAGTCGCGATGATAGAAGACGCAGGCGGTGAACAGGTCCGGGCCCTCGATGGCCTCGAGGATGCCGCGCACGGGAATGTCCCGCGCGTCGCGGGCCAGCAGGTAGCCCCGCTCGACCCCCCGGCGCGAGAGCACCAGGCCGTGCTTGACGAGCTTCTGGAAGATCTTGGAGAGAAAGCTGAGGGGCAGGCCTTCGCGGGCGGCGATCTCGGAGATCATCAGCGGCCGCGCGCCGGCTTCGGCCGCCAGGGCCGCCATCCCCTTGAGGGCGTATTCGCATTCGCGGCTGAAGTTCATGGTCCCGTGCCCGCCCTTTGGGGTTTGCCCGATACAAAGGACCTATTTCATCCGCTAGGTCTTGTATGGCAAGATATAACCCGGCCCGGGAACCAACAATGATTTCGGTCATTCTATGACATGATTCTTCCACCCTCGTCGGGCGCGAGTCGCGCCATCAGCTCTCCCGGACCACGCAGACCTTCTCGGCGCCGCCCTCGAAGAGGTAGCCGGAGCCGCCCTCGCTGACGAGCTGCAGCAGGTGCCCGGCGTCCACGGCGCGGATCCCGCCCAGGATGTGGACGCCGCGCGCGAAGAACGGCGGCGGCCAGGGGGAGGCGGTCGGGCCCGCCAGGACCACCCGGCGGGCCGGGCGCGCCGCCTCCAGCAAGGTGTCGATCCCGCCCTCCACCAGGGTGGAGCCGGTCATCACCGCCACCGTCGCCCGGGAGAGGATGCCCGGGGCGTCCTCCGGGGACCGCCAGAGGGCCTCCTCGCCGCCCCTCAAGGCGTCTGGGTGCTTATCCACCACCCACAGCGCCGCCACCCGGTCCTTCAGCCGCTTGATGAACGGCGCGAAGGCGCCCACCATGGCCACCCGGTCCTCCGGGCGAACCTCCGCGGCGTCCAGGGCGTCCACGCCGGCCAGGAGCCGGCCGCCCGGCACGCCGTGGCGCTCCACGGCCAGCGCCGACAGGGCGTTCAGCACGGCCACCCCCACCGCGCGCCGCAGGGGCGCCGGCGCCAGGGCGTACTGAGCCAGGGTCCAGGCGTCCTGCCCCGCCAGGCGGCCGGCCGGCGGCCCCACCGCCGCGGAGCGCGGGCAGCACACGGCGTCGGCCAGGTCGCGGGGCGTGAAGGCCACCCCCGTGTGGCCGCGGGCGAGCCGGGCCGCCGTGTAGAACACCCCCACGCGGACCTCCGCCACGGCCACGGGCTCTCCCCGCAGCACCTCGCGCAGGTCCGCCATCCACGCCTCGACCACGTTCGCCATCGCGTCGCTCCGTCCGCGCAGGGCGCGGGCCCATCCGGAGGCCCCACGGCCATCGGGCGCCGGGCCGCGCCGCGGGCCGCCGGAGCCAGGAAAAGGGGAAACCGCAGGCCCCGGCGCGGGGGCCGGGAGGGGGAACACCGCGCTCATGGCCGGCGCGGGTTGCGGAGGCATCAGGGGCGCTTGGCCCGGCGCCGCGACGGGGTGGCGAAGGGCACGCCGGCGCCGGCGGCCACCAGGTCCTGGAGGGTGGCGCGCTCGAAGGCGGCCTGCACCTGCGGCCGTACGTCGCGCCACACGGGGTGGATCTGGCAGGGTCGGTCGTCGGAGCAGTGACGGTGAGAGAAGACGCAGCGGTCGAAGAGGTCGGGGCCCTCGATGGCCTCCAGGGCCTGGCGCAGCGTGATGGCGGAGGCCGGACGGACCAGCGTGTAGCCGCGCCGCGCGCCCCGATGGGACTGGACGAGGCCGTGCTTGAGCAGCTTCTGGAAGATCTTGGAGAGGAAGCTGAGGGGCAGCCCCCCGCGGGCGGCGATCTCCGAGAGCATCACCGGCTGGGCGCCGGGGTCCGCCGCCAGGGCGGCCATCCCCATGAGCGCGTACTCGCATTCCCGGCTGAAGACCATCCGCCTCCGCTGCCTCCTCTTCCCGCTTCCCCTCGGATCGCCGCCTTCAGAAAACTCCCAGGCCTTGCAGGCCGCGGACGACCAGCACCAGGCCCCAGGCCGTGACCGCCCACCCGAAGACGCGGTGCCACCGCAGCCGGCCCTCGGGGCCGAGCCGCTGGCCCAGCGCCCCCATCCCCCACATCATCGGCACGGTCCCGAGGCTGAAGGACAGGAGCAGGACCCCGCCGCGGATCGGATCCCCCAGCGCCACCGCCGACGTGAACATCACGTACAAGAGGGGGCACGGCAGCAGGCCGTGCACCGCCCCCAGCAGGACGATGCCGGGCGAGCGCGCCAGGGCGACGTAGCGCCGCCACACGCCCACCAGCGCGCCCGTGGGACGCGCCAGCAGCCGCTCCAGCCACGCCGCGGCGCCGCCGGCCCCCAGGAAGCGGGCCCCCATGGCCAGCACGAAGAGCCCGGCGAGCAACCCGACGACCGCGGCGGTCCACGGGCGCACCCGCAGGATGGAGCCCGCCCCACCGAACACGATCCCCAAGTTGGTGTAGGCCAGCGCCCGGCCCAGGTTGAACAAGAGGTGCTGGCGGGTGGGGGACGGCGCCTGCCCGGGCCCCAACTGGCCCGCGTAGAGCACCACCAGCGGCCCGCACATGCCGAAGCAGTGGGTGCTGCCCAGCAATCCGAAGAGGAACGCCGCCGCCAGGCCGAAACCCCCGAAGGGAACGCCCGCGTGCGCCTCATGGCCTGCCGCTGCGACCGCACCCCCCACGGCGAAGAGGACGCTCCCGGCCGCCAGCACCGCGCCCCCGAGCCGCCTGGTGGCGGCGTCCCAGGTCATTCCCATCTCCGATCCCGTTCCCGATCCCGATCCCGGC
>Ga0214473_10010758_pt1 | contig 10753 bp, 6 predicted proteins | sample RVTome_7_FD_203509 | JGI IMG/M metagenome (GOLD analysis project Ga0214473, IMG submission 203509) | Soil microbial communities from uranium-contaminated site in the Upper Colorado River Basin, Wyoming, United States - RVT98D197 | ecosystem: Environmental > Terrestrial > Soil > Contaminated >... | reverse complement strand
TCCTTCGGGTTTTGCCCTTTGTAAACGAAGAGGAAATCTTTGCCTTGAAGGGAGGGACCGCGATCAACTTCTTCTTAAGGGATCTTCCCCGTCTTTCCGTCGATATTGACCTGACCTATCTTCCGGTTAACGACCGTGAGACTGCATTAAATGACATCGACAAAGCCCTTCTTCGAATCTCCGAAAAGGTTGAGAAAAAAATTGCCGGTGTTCACGTGTTTCCCAAGAAAAATCATGACCTGGATATTTTAGCCGGTTTGCTAATCCGCCGTGACGATGCAGCGGTCAAAATAGAACCGAACCCTGTCCTGAGAGGATCGGTATTTCCAACAGAAACGAGAACCCTCTGTCAGAGGGCACAGGATTTCTTTGAGCTTTCAATCGAAGCCCGCACCCTTTCATTCGAGGATATTTATGGAGGGAAGGCCTGTGCAGCTCTGGACCGGCAGCATCCGAGAGATCTTTTCGACATCGATATGCTGTTCAAGAATGAGGGGTTTCCGGAGAAAGTGCGCAAGGCCTTTATTGTCTATCTTGTCAGTCACTCCCGACCGATGGTCGAAATCCTCAATCCACAATGGGGTGATCTGCGCCCGGTCTTCGAGAGAGAATTTCAGGGCATGGTGGTCGAACCGGTCACACCCGAGAAGCTGAGGATTGCAGGGGAACAATTGGTATCCAGGCTTCGCAAGGAAATGACCCAGGAGGAAAGGCAGTTTATCGTATCTGTTAAAGAGGGAAAACCCCAGTGGGATTTGTTGGGAGTGCCCGGAATCGAGAGTCTTCCTGCCGTTCAATGGAAGCTTCTAAACATAGGCCGAATGCCCCACGGGAAACACCAGGAGGCACTGCGGAAACTCCGGGACTACCTTGGCGTATAGCCACGTGTTCGATACTTCCTGTTCTACCCCATTACAAGTGGCGGGAAATTATTCCTCTTTGCATGAACGCCCCCATCTATCTTTACGGGTGCCCCAGAAAAAGGAACCTGGGTTCGCCTATTCCATCCGCCGGTGGAAGGAAAGCTGATACGAGGGTTTGAAGGTCCTGATGTCGGAGATCGAGTTCGCGTTGAGATCATCGGGACCGATGTGGAACGCGGATTCATCGACTTTGCCCGAGCAGGAAGAGGATAAAGGGATTGAGATTCACCTGTCCCGTCAGGGAAATAGGTGAAGGCGGATTATTTGATTAAGGGGACGATTGTGTCAAAATGCCTCGTGTCAAGGGCCTACCCCATTGGACTAATCCAAATTAGGATGAATCAGTATTAGGTTTGTCAAATAAGGGCAAATCCCAATGACCCATTTTGGGCATAAAATCAAGCAGGCAATGTCACAGTAAATGTCGCACCTTTAGCGATTTCGGATTTCAAGTCTATTTGTCCACGGTAAGCACTTACGAGACGTTTAACAAGTGCGAGGCCTAAGCCAGCGCCTTCTACGTTTCCAGTAAAGAATTTTTCTATCTGATAGAATTTTTCGAATACTTTCCCTTGGTCCTCGGCAGGTATACCGCGTCCATTATCGTAGATAGAAATCTCAAGCTCTTGCGCCGACTTCTTGACAGAGATGGCGATTTTAATGACTTCCTTATCGTTAAACTTAATTGCATTTTCGACGAGATTTTTCATTATCATGTCCATATGGGATTTATTTATATGGACTATATAACATTGATCGGGGCAATCAATTTTCAATTCTATTTTTTTATCCTTTATTCCTTCGATCATGGGATTGACAAGGAGAGGCAGATAATCACACAGCACGATCTCCTCCTTCTGTAGATCGAGTTTCATCGTATTCAATTCCGTGAACTTTAATAGTCCATCAATCAAATTGGTAAGTAAACGTGACTGTCTTAAAACAAACTCTATGTATTTTTTCTGTTTGTCATTAAGTGAACCGCAAATATTTTCTTTCTGAAGTATGGATGCACTTTGAGTGATGACGGTAAGAGGCGTGCGCAGCTTATGCGACATAAGGCTTAAGAAATCCTGCTTCATTAGCTCTTCTGTGCGCGTATCAGTTACATCGCGTATCGTCATTATGATATTCGAGACTTTCTCCTGGGTATCTTTTAATACATCCAAACTTGCCTCTAAATATAATGCTTTGAATTGTTCTGTCTCCTCTCTGATGACATCAAAAGCTTTATGTGACCGGGAAACATCAATCATTTCTTCTTTTGGGATTGAAACAGAATAATTTAAAAAAATAAAATCGACTAAATTGATGTTTTCCAACTCGGTAATATTTAAGTACTTCTGGGCAGATGAATTAATCGCCGCTATCTTCCAATCGGCTGTACAGACCACGACTCCATCGCCCATCTCTTGAATAACTCTTTCGAACTTTTGCCTTTCAGCTTCTTCCCTCACACTTTGTAATTCTTTTTGAATACTTCGCATGCGAAGAATAGTGTCGCCGATTAATCTCCCTCCTTCTTCTATACGTTTCTCCAGGCTCTGTATTTGAAACCGTTTTTCTTTCAGTTCTTTTTTTAAGACACCGATATCTTCTATCGGTTTTTCGGGGTTTTTATTCACTTCGGTATCCATCCGTACAGTTCCTTTTCGCTTAAGGACGCATCGATCCCGCAGTTAAGGTTTTTTAAGTACTCAATACAGCGAGTTATCATTTCTCCCTTAAGAATCGAGCCGTGCTGGGGTAAAATCATCTCTATATCAAGCTGCGTAAATTTCTCCATTACCGAGCTTAAATGTTTGTGGCTGGCCATATAGCCTACATGGAAAGCCTCCATTTGTTTTTCATATCCTTCCTTGGCAAAAATACTCCAATCAGTAGAAATGGCTCCAAATATGTCTGAAGAGAAAAGCAATTTCTGCCTTTCGTCGTAAGTGACTATTGCCGCAGGAAAATGGCAAAAAGGAGTAACCATAAATCTCAATTGCCGGCCGCTCTTTAGAGTTAAAGAATATCCATTCCTGTCTATATCATAAAACTCACTTTTTAAACCGTAATAGCGTATTAAAACACTGGCTCTAGAATGAGTGACTATCTTTAGCTGCTTATTCGCGATGATATCTTCCAATAAAGGGACAGCAGAACACAAATCTGGATCTTGATGGTGGAGAACGATGTAACTAATCCGCTCTGGATCAACCACAGAGCAAATTTTGCTTGCTACCTTGGGGTAATCTGTGATGCTACCGGGATCGAAAACGACCGCCTCGTCACCATCTACCAGAAGATACGGATTACAGTGAAAAGCTGCCTTCTCATCATAAAAACCGATCCAGTAAACTCCCTTTGCAACTTCTATGGGCTCCAAATAATCGTATTTCAGCTGTTCTTTCATTAAATCACCTCCTGTTGCCTTTCGGTATACAACTCTCAGCTTTCTTTTTCTTTTTTCTAACGATATGATAAGAACGCGCTTTCGGATGAGCTGAATGTATGAAAAACGGAATCGAATGTCAAGCCGAATGGACAACAAGATTTGAAGGGTTTTGGGCCGGTAGAGAAATAAACGGGACGGCTGTTCTATACTCCCTCAAATGTTTGAAGGTCTTGATGTCGGAGATCGAGTTCGCGTTGAGCTTATAGGGACTCATGTAGAACGAGGATTCATCGACTTTGCCCGAGCAGGATGAAGACACAACCCTGATTCTCCAGTTCTTTCTCCTCAACTATGAAGTTGTTTTAGAACCTACGTCCCGTCATTTTTTATTTCTGCTTCTACTGATCTCAATGGCCTGGCCGATATCAGTAAACCCAGGTCAAATGGGGAGCTACAAGGGATATTGGGGCTGGCCGCTTTTGTCTCAGGATTTTTGGCAGGGGAATAAGGGGACGGTATATGCCAAACATATCATGGGAGCTATTGCATGTTGGCCCTGGCCATCCTCAAAATTCCTAATCATGGCAATTTCAACCCCAAAATCGCCATTTTAAGCCTAAAATCAACCTCTTTTTTCCACAATTGACTCATAAAATTAATTGCTTGCCTTGGTCCGACCCCACAAACGGAACGGAACCTATCAATTCCAGAAAACGAATATGTCCTCCTTTAAAATAATGCTTCCAAGAACTACTTGGACAACAGCCCGTAATGACTTGATCGCACAGGTGCTCACTATTGTTTATCCTTCCTTTTTCCCTTGGTCTTAACGAGAGAAGGCTCGCTATCATTTGTGGCTGGACCTGGAAAAATCTTTCGTGGAAGAAACATTTCTTCAGTAAATTGCATCATTGGAGGGTAAAGTTCTGGCTTAAGACCTGGCAGTTTTCTCCAAGCTTCAACATAATTATTCAATTTGTCAGGTCGCTGCCCGTATCCAGGAAATGCAACAGCTTCTCGCACCAGGGACACTAAACTATTGAATTGATGCATCTTTATCCGCAGAGAATCCTCAGCACATGCTTTTTTTATCTCTATCAGCCATTTTACAAATTCGTTATTGCTATTTAAAATGTAGGTATATTTTATTATTGGGTGAATATTGAAACCTATAATATTTGAATTTGTTAGTCTCGCCAAAAGAATCTTATGAATACTTTCCTCCCAAAACGGCTCAGTTTCATCACATTTCATCCAATCAATGGCAAGATGGCTGTTGCTTAACATCTAACATTAGTTGCTTCACGTCCGGAAAATATCATTTTCTTAATTTTGTCATTGAACAAAATGAGGTCACTTGACTTAATAAAATTATTATGACTATCCCATGCCGGGTCTGGCTCATCATCTTTGCCTCTAAGTCGAATAAATCCCATTTCTCTATCAAAGCTTTGAAAAGATGTGCTAGTACCCACTACTGGCATGTTAAGGATATGTGCTAATGAAACATGCTGTTTTCCGGCCACTGAGTGAAGTGGTATCATGCCGTCAACCGTTTCCCAAAATGATGGGATTGGAAATTCATCTGAAAGCTTTTGTTTGTATTCCCAGCCTTTTTCATTGCAAGCCAATTGTGAAACAGCCAGATGCTCTTGTAATATTTCCTCCCATCTGCTCTGAAGATCAGCATCTAATTGTGAATACGTACCGCGACCATACCCATGCATAATTTCCCGAGAGAGAGTCGGATTGCCGCTTTTACGGTAGTCCAGGCGGTAAATCATTGAGCCACGTGTATACATGAAAAAATGTGTGGTTATACCGTGAAGACAGATTATAGACTCAGGAATTTGTGGTGCCACTGCTGCCGGGTGTAAGCTTGGGTATCGATATTCCGCCCAACTTTTGTGTACCCAAGATTCGCCCGAGTTAGTGATTCTGGCAAATACATAAAATTCGCCCTCGATACCCGGACGGTTAATTGGAAAGGAACGAAGAAAAAACTTGGCATTTTCTTCCGTAACCTCGGGCACTTCATAAGTGAATTGTTCGGGGCTTTCGGCTTCGATTGTTGTTTGGAGACCAAGGTCATTAACAATGATTGGGAACTCGACCCTACGGCACCATTGAGAAATGATGTCGGTTAGCTTGCCTTTTCCCAAAGGGTCACGCAACAGAACCCCGATTCGAGTTCCGCCCGTACGGCGGTCGCTGACATCGGTCAGGAGATAATTACGCGGTCCAGTGAGTATAAGGCGAATGGGGCCGTCATTATTCGGAGATGTAGGTTTGTATGTTTCCACTGTTACATGATCGCTTGTGCCAAATACAGAAAGAAAACCAACTCCGAAACGGCTTGTCGGAATGAAACGATAGGTCCTTTTAAACTCCTCAGTCGTGTAATATGACCGTCCAACTTGAAGAAAATATCGCTGAATTATCTCACGGTCCATTCCGATTCCGCAGTCATTAATGGTCAATGCTTGCCGTGTTTCGGTCTCGCCAGATAGAGGGTTAATCACCCCTCTTTCCTCAAGGCTGATGTTTACAGGGTATCTGTCGCGAAACTGCTTATCTACTTGAGTGGGATATTCGGGAGGTTCTTTGCCATCATGGATGATGTCGGAATACATCTGGCAACGAATTGCATCCAGGGCGTTTTGAATCAGTTCTCGAATGAAGGTGAATGGATCAGCATAGGCATCTTTAATCAAAATCTGGAAAACCGCATCCTTATCCAACTCGAATACCCACTTCGATGGGATGTAACTCGCGGTTTTACTAGGACGTATGATGATGTCCGAGTCGAAATCAGCATTTGGAGGAGCCCAATCACTATGGCGCGCAGCACGCGCCATTCGAAATCGTGCCTCACGAAGTTCATCGATCAGCCATTGGCACCAGTCCTGAATGAACCTATGCTCTTCCTGAGTCTCACATTCTGCCTTAATTTCTATGCGATCCGGTGCTGTCAAACGGTGGATGATCCGCTGATATTGGGACCAGTGTGCAAGGCTTTCCGCTGGTAGAGGACAGGCAGCATTCAGCAACAAAGGGCAGGCACGGTCGTAGGATATGTCAAGAAGATCCCCAATCCTGAGAAGAATGGCCATGAACTTGACATTTACCTTGTCATCCCTAATATCGCGTCTTTCCGGAAACCGCTCGTTGTCATCGATCTCATGCTGTCTAAGCCCGTGGGCAATGCAAACATCGGAAATGGTACGGAGCATTATTGGATCATCGAAAGCAAACCGGCCCAACATTGTTTGGTGTTGTGTAATAACTGATGCCGATCTCAGATGGTGTGTCCGCCGCAGAAATTCTGCGATCAAATACCGTGACTGGATATCAGCAACAAAGTCGCGATAGTCATGTGCTTCTTCTGCTGCTTTGCGAAACTCCTGAATCTCATACCATCTTTTCGCTCCACCACCATTCCCTGAGGTCCATGATTTCCATTCTTCCGACAATAGAATCGCAGCCTTTTCTTTATCCGAAATTACCATTCCAGCATCATGCAGATATGCACAGGCAATTAGAATGTAAGCCTCAGTTGGCGATAGCTCTACAACAGGCTTTCCAAATTTATCTTCTTCAAACAACAGTTTTGAAAGTTGTACAATTATTTCGTCACTATGCTGAACAGTATGTCGCGTATAATGCGGGAAAGTTTGTGGAATGTAACTTAGCCACCCCTCAATTGCAGTACGGAGTTCCTCCGCTTTGCCATAGTAGAGTGAATTCCGCTCTTTGAGAAAAGCCATCAAAGGTGATTTGAAAATGTTTGCCATATTTTTCACCTCCGGTCGAGGTTGGGGAGCAAATCCTTATTCTTTACAAATGACATATCCAAGAGGGGCATTTGTTGTCCATCCTCACCTTTCAATTGTTATGATGTTCTCCTATAACCGTAAATCGTGAAGCGTGAGTCATGAGGCGTAAGGCAAAAACAAAAAGCCCATTCCTTTTGAGAATAGAATTCTTGATTGGCATAATGAATAGATTTTTCCTCACCCCAACGAAGTCGGATTAAATATACCAAAAACGAAAAATTATGCAAGGATAAAGCATTTTTTATGCCAGGAGGATTCGCTCATGGGTAGGACTGTTGGGTTTTATTTTCTGCAGAGTTTTCTACAATTACATCTGAAGATGGCGTGTTCATCTTCTATTTTACTGAATCGATCTTCTTCCATGGGATGTTATTTGAGACATCAGTCCGAAAAGTCCGGGGGACGTAGTTGAATTCTTTCACTTATTTTCCCTTTCAGAAATCTCAACCCCCCTTACCTTTTAATTGTTCTGGGGTACGTTCCTGTAACCATAGCTTACATACATTCTTCCAACCTATCCTGCGCCATCTCTAAGTGATCGCTACGCTCAAGGATCGCTATCGCTTGAGGAGCGTTTCACTTGAGGATCGCTTCGCTTGAGGCAAACCTTCATAGAATAACAAAGATCTTTCTGGGCAGCTTTTAAATCTTCAAGAGGTGCAATTGCCGGCATGTTCTCCTCCAAATTCTGTCAACTTGGCCAAAAAATAAAACACCCCATTTTTTGGAAATAGGTTCTTTTCGGCTTAACGTCCATGTATAATTTACTCCCATCTAACGATGGATGACTTAATCTATCAAAATTACAAAAATAATTCAAACTCAATTAGTACCGGATTTTGAGGAATGGGTCCGCAGGAAGGAGGGTAGGGGAGTGACCTTCGGGGTGGGAACCCGAGGCAAAGCGTGACAGAATTGTGACAGAATAAATCGATAGGACTTCCTTATTTTTTTCAATGTGCTTGACCGAATTGTTTAAGAAGCAACTGGGGACATCAAAGAGTTGTTACAACCGGGCAATTTCTTGAGGAGTAGAAAGGATCTTTTCCGCGGGTAAGGCCGTGATGCGTCCCCCGAGCGAATAGGTCGTCTTTCCAGGGTAAATCAGATACCCACGGGGAAGTTTCAGATCTTTCATACAACGGCGCAGTCCATCGGCATCTTGTGCCGTCGGCGCTGAGTGAAGTTTTATTTCAAAAGGCACGATTCTCTCTCCCATGTTCCACAGGAGGTCGACTTCATTTCCCTGGGAGGTCCTCCAGAAATAGGTTTCGTTCTTCGGAGCAATCCTCTGGAAAGCTGATGTCATCTGGTCAATGATGAAGGCCTCCCAGCTCATCCCGCGGGCAGGGTGCACGTCCAATACGGGAGCAGAATCAATTCCCATGAAAAAGTGTAAAAGCCCCGTGTCCCGAAAATAAACCTTTGGACTTTTTACAAGTCTCTTGCCTATGTTCACCAAATAAGGGGGTAGCTTCCGAATCAGGAAGGTCTGTTCCAGGATATCCACATAACGGTTGACGGTATGGTAGCTGATGCCTAACGAAGCTGCCAACTGAGACGCATTCCAGATGGCTCCGTTACAGTGGGCCAGCATCGTCCACAATCTTCGCATCTGCGAAGAAGAGACATCAATGCCCAGAAGGTTGAGGTCCCGTTCAATAAAGGTCCGTGTGTAGGCCTCAAGCCATTCTTGTCGTGTACGGTCATCCCGCTTGAAGAATGCTTCAGGGAATCCTCCCCGCAACCACAGCGTCGCAAGGCCGCCAGGGGTCTTCCTGTGCATGATTTCATCCCATTGGAAGGGAGGTAAATCGACAAAGGCCGTACGTCCTGCCAGCGATTCGGAGATTTCACGGACCAGGACGGGGGAGGCCGAGCCCAGCAGCACGAAACGGCCCCTCCGGGACCGATTGCGATCAATAATGCTTCGAAGCACAGGAAAGAGTTCAGGAACGCGCTGCGCCTCATCGAAGATGATCCGATCACCCAGTTGCTCCAAACGGGACTCCGGATCCGCAACGATAGGGGTCGAATCGGATGGTCTTTCAAGATCCAGATAGGTCCAGGAAGGAAGGGCCTGCTGGATAAATGTGGTCTTTCCACACTGCCGGGGGCCTAATACGGTCACAACAGGAAATTCCTGCAGGAGCCGCAGGAGCATTTCCCCATATTGCCTCTTTATCATATATGCATTATAGAAGTTTAACTTCTGATTTGCAAGTTATTCTTCACCTTTCTCAAGAAGAAATATATTCGGGGTCAGACTTAATTATTGAGATTTTTTCTTGCTCTCCTTAAAAACAAGATAATCTTTCGTTCTGTCCTTAAATGTCAATATTTAAGTCTGACCCCAGGCATTTTTTCTGGCTCGACCACATAGACAGTACCCCCGTTCAAGAGGGTCTGGATTGCTGCGAACTCCAATAAATATTCTTTAAAAGAATTTTATCCACCCCATTGCTAAAACCCATTTTTTGTGTTATAAGAAAAAAAATGACGGAGGTTTTTCGAAACCCGCAATCTTATCAGAAGAACCAAAAAGGGTAAAACCTCGGAGGTGGAAATGATAAGAGACCAAGGAGTAAAAGCTCTTTGGACAAAGCGGGCTTCGGGAAAAAAGGAAGCCCGCAAAGAGTGAGTTTCCCTCTTTGACGGGTTTTTTATTTTAACCCAAATTCAGATGGAGGTTATTTTATGACAAGAGGACGAGTAAAGTGGTTCAACGATCAAAAGGGTTTTGGATTTATTGAAGTGGAAGGAAATAAAGATGTGTTTGTTCACCACTCGGCAATCACGGGGGGAGGGTTCAAATCCCTGAAGGAGGGTGACGAGGTTGAATTCGAAACCACCCAAGGCCCCAAAGGCCCTAATGCCACTGATGTAAAAGTAGTTTGATTAAGTAGAATAAATATTTTACGAGCCCTCAAAAAGAGAAGCCAGCATAGGGGTTGGCTTCTCTTTCTTAGTTAGTCTTCGGGGTCAGACTTAATTATTGAGATTTTTTCTTGCTCTTATTAAGAACAAGATAATCTTTTGTTCTATGTTTAAATGTCAATATTTAAGTCTGACCCCAGGCTTTTTTCCAAATAAGCCGCGGTTATCAATGTTTTAAGTCACTGGATTTGTGCTGCCGATTCTCCGGCGAGATATCCCGTGGAAAATGCAGCCTGCAGGTTATACCCTCCAGTCATTCCATCCACATCAATCATCTCGCCACAAAAAAATAAACCATGCACTATCCGCGACTCCATTGTCTGGGGATTTATTTCTTCTAACGATACGCCCCCCCGCGTGATGGTCGCCTCTTCAATGGGCCTCGGTTTTGTTATATTTATTCTGAAATCTGTAAAACATAAGACGATTCTTTTCCGCTCCTCCCGGCTGATTTTACTACATCGCTTACCCGGCTCGACGGCGCACCGGCGTTCAAAGAGCAGCGCGAACGATTTTGGCAGAGCCTCTTTCAAATACTGTGAAAGGGTGATTGTCCCGCAGGACTCAAACTCCCGTTGAAGGATAGGGTCAAGTTCTTGAGCTGTATCAGCCGGCCTTAATTGCAGTGAAAGGGCAACAGGGCTGCCAGCAGCCAGCGCATCGATAACGATCCCGCT
>Ga0214473_10010756_pt1 | contig 10754 bp, 10 predicted proteins | sample RVTome_7_FD_203509 | JGI IMG/M metagenome (GOLD analysis project Ga0214473, IMG submission 203509) | Soil microbial communities from uranium-contaminated site in the Upper Colorado River Basin, Wyoming, United States - RVT98D197 | ecosystem: Environmental > Terrestrial > Soil > Contaminated >... | reverse complement strand
GCCTCGTTCTGCGCGATCTGGTCGTTCCCCTTCTGCTCCGCGCCCAGGAGCACGAACACCGCCCCGCTGTCCATCCGTTCCAGGGCTTCCTTCATCTCCTGGCAGGCGACCACGCTCCGGTAATTTTCCCGGAGGATCACGTCGATGGATTGCCCCAGGGCGGTGATCCGCGTGATGTTGTGGATCCCGATCGCGGCGATGATGACCAGCAGACCGCCGAACCCGAGGGCTAATTTTTGACGAAGGCTCAAAATCCTTTCTCCTTTCGAATCATCTTTTTGGCTTTTCATGCATTGTGAAGGTTAACAAATCCTCGTTTGTCCTCCCTACACCCTCGTATTTGATGGTAATGGCGGAATGATCCACGATCCAGGTCGCCTCCCTCACCACCACGATGAATTCGGTAACGTAATCGACTTTGTGGCCGGACGGGTCCCCGTACCTGTTCCTCAATCTGCCGTTAATCTTGTCGAAAGCGTTTTCCGCCCTTGTCACCAGGGTCCTGGGACCGATTCTCGAATGCAACACCGCCCTGATTTGATAAAAATGGTCTCCCTTGAACCAATATTCGATGGAATCGAACATTGCATTCTCTATAACTCCGTGCTCCACCTTGCGGACATACACTTTCCGCGGTTCTTCCTTGCTGTCGGAAATCACGTATTTTTCAAAAGACAAATCCTGGTAGATCTTCAATGACTGCTCGATGGAAGTCCCCCATCTCAATTCCCTGAATCCTTCTATACCGCTTCCTCTTGGTACCGTTCGCTGGGCAAGCCCGACCGTTTCCAACAGGAGGGCGATCCCGATCATCGCCACTATCCCGATGATCGACGCGCGGATTCTGTCCGGTTTTCCTGGTTGCATCATCCCTTGCCCCGCCTCCCGAACATCGGAAACGCAAAGGCCATGCCCGGTGCGGTTTTCAAGCAACATGGCGTAATCGCTGGATAATCTTGTCCAGCGGCTCGCCGGCGCGTTGCTTATTGCAAGGATAATCCCAACGAGGCCATTGCATTCTGCAATGGGGGGGGTAGAGGTGCGTTACATGCCGTACTGTTTCCGGCGGCGCCAAAGTGTGGCCTGGTCGATCCCCAGGACCTCGGCCGCTTCCTGCAGCGATTTCGCGGAAGCCAGCACGCGCCGGATATGCTCCTCCTCGATCTTTTCGAGGCTAACCAGGTTTCCTGCGGTGGGAGCCGCCTCCGCGCGGGAGAAGGCCCCGGGGAGAACCTCGACGCCGATCCGGTCCGACCGGCACAGGATGGCGGCCCGTTCGATGACGTTGCGCAATTCCCGGAGGTTCCCCGGCCACGCGTGGCGTTTCATCGTCTGCATCGCCTCTTCCGTGAAACCGGCGAAGCCGCGGTGGTGGATCCTGCCGTAGAAAGCGAGCAACTGCGTCGCGAGCGCCTCCAGATCCTGGGGACGTTCGCGAAGCGGCGGGATCTCGATCTGGATGACGTTCAGGCGATAGAAAAGATCCTCACGGAACCGCCCCGTCTTTACCTCCTCCTCCAGGTCCCGGTTGGTAGCCGTGATGATTCGGACGTCGGCCTTGCGCGTCGACGGATCGCCGAGCCGCTCGTATTCCTGGTCCTGCAGGAACCGCAACAGCTTGGGCTGCAGGGAAAGGGGGAGATCCCCGATCTCGTCGAGGAAGAGCGTCCCCCCCTCGCAGGCGGCGATGCGTCCCGGGTTGTCGCGGACCGCTCCGGTGAACGCGCCTTTCACATGGCCGAACAGCTCGCTCGTCAGGAGTTCCGCCGGCAGGGAAGGACACGACACCACGCCGAACGGTTTCCCGGAGCGACGGCTCCAGCCGTGGATCGCGCGGGCCAGGACGGTTTTTCCGGTCCCGCTCTCGCCGCGGAGGAGCACCGCGGCGTCGGTAGGCGCGACCTGCCGGGCGATTTCCATGGCGCGCTGCATGCCGGGGCTTTCGCTCGAAAAACGGACCTCCGGGGTCGTTCTCTCCAGGTCCTCCCGGAGGGCCGCCACCTTCTGCTCCAGCGTCCGCACTTCCTCCACCTTCCGCACAGCGAGCAGGACCTGGGCCGGCGTGAACGGTTTCGGGATGTAGTCGGTCGCCCCCCGGCGCATGGCTTCGACTGCCGTGTCGATCGAAGCGTACGCGGTGATGACGACGATCTTCATCCAGGGGGATCCCGAGAGCAGGACGGGGATCAGGTCCAGGCCGCTCGCCGTGCCCAGGCGGAGATCGACAAACGCCATGTGGAAGGTGCGGCGGGACGCCTCCGCGACGGCATCCTGGAAGTTGCCGACGGCGGTCACGTGGTGGCCTTCGGCTTCCAGGCAGATGGCGAGGGTCTTCCGGATGTTGCTCTCGTCGTCGACGACGAGAACGTTGATGGGAGCGCCGGTCGGCGTCGGGGTGGTCATGGGCCCCCTTTCACCCTGAGGATCTAATGGTCCAGCCGGTTGAAGGGCAGGACGGTTTCTCCGGTCTTTGCGCGCTTGATCGACCGCTTCACCTCGGGCCCGGCGTTGGCGGGGACGATCCGGACCTCCGGGTGCTGAAGGGAATATACCCGAAAAATCTCGTCCGGGGACGCCGTGTATTTTTCGTAGATCCGCTTCACCGTGCGGGAGCGAAGGTTCCGGAGTGATACGCGCGGGTCCGCAGTCCATCCGTTTCGATCGGGGACCTGTTGATGTACATTGGTGGAACCGGTCGACCATTTCTCGCAGGAGGGAAACGTCATGGGTCCGAAGACGACGGAGAATCTGAAGGCGGCCTTCGCGGGGGAAAGCCAGGCGCACATGAAGTACATGATCTTCGCCGACAAGGCGGAGAAGGAGGGACTGCGCAACATCGCGCGCCTCTTCTCGGCGGTTTCCTTCGCGGAGCGGGTTCACGCGACCGCGCACCACAACGTCGTGTTCGGGGTCAAGCCCACCGCGGAAAACCTCGACTCGGCCGTCGCCGGGGAGACCTACGAAGTGGAGAAGATGTACCCCGAGTTCCGTGCCGCCGCGGAAAAGGAGGGGGAGCAGGGCGCCCTGACGACCATCCGCTACGCCATCGAGGCGGAGAAGATCCACGCGAAGCTGTACGCCCGCGCGAAAGAGGCGGCAACGTCCGGAAAGGATCTCATGATCGGGAGCATCCACATCTGCTCCGTATGCGGTCATACGACCGAGGGGGGAGCCCCGGACCAGTGCCCCGTGTGCGGCGCGAGGAAGGAGATGTTCCGGAAGTTCTGACAACGCAGACGCGCCCCCGACGCGAGGCGCCAAGGAGGGGACCATGGCCGACATTATCCGCAAGATCGACTATTTCAAGGCGCAGGTGCAGGACAAGGCCGGCGAAGGGGCGAGGATCCTCTCGGCGCTTCGCGGCGAAGGGATCAACCTCCTCTTCTTCACCGGCTTTCCCCGGGGGCGCAAGGCCCAGCTCGATTTCATCCCCGAGAACGGTCCGGCCTTCCGGAAAGCGGCGAGAAAGGCGGGGCTCGCGGTGACGAAGAAAACGGCCTTCCTTATCCAGGGGCAGGACCGTCCGGGCGTGATCGCCGGGATCGTGTCGAAGCTGGCGGACGCGGGGGTCAACATCACGGCGCTTGACGCCGTCGCCGCGGGCGGAGGCCGGTACGGGGCGATCCTGTGGGTCAAGCCGGCGGAGGTCCGGAAAGCAACGAAGGCCCTCGGGGCGACGTGAGGAGGGCCGACATCAAGCCTTTCTTGAAAAAAGCCCCGCCGCCGGTTCGCAACCGGCGCACGGGGCTTTGCCCTGTCGGGCGGAAAGCTTTTCGATCCCCGGGGACCCTACTTCCTCCTTCCAAGCAACCGCAGGAGCATCAGGTGTCCCGTGACCAGTTGACCCGGACGAGATTGGCGTCCTCCGACCACTTGTAGGACACGGTCCCGTGGTACGCCTTCCGGATCTCCCGCCCGATGCGTTGGGCAAGTTTCTCATCCGTCGTCAGAATCTCCACGCATTCGTCCCCATCCCGGATTCCCATGATCCGCTCGAGAGGATTGGTCTCACGGGCCCGACGTTCCTCGTTGCGGACGATCGAGAGGATCTCGTCCCGGTGGGTCTGCAGGAACCTCCCGTGCAGGGTCACCACGCCGGAAGGAAATCCGTCCGCGATCTTCCGGCACGCCGGGCACCGGCGCAGTACCGCGCCGGTTCGCGCGAGGGAGACGTACTCCGCCTCGTCCAGGTACCAGCGCTTCTTCCGGCTGATGGCATGGCAATCCGGGCAGACTCCGACTTCGAGGGGGCCTTTCCGGGAGATGTAGGGGTCTCTCGTGCGGTCCACGTTCTTGCGGCTGGCGGGTTCGAACCGGGGCGTCAACATGGCTTCACCCTCCCTGGAAGCGTCTGGACTGGAAACCCGGAGGGGCAGGGGTCGTGCGCCTTGCCCCTCCTCGCGAACCTCCATCATTCGATCGCGACCTTCCGGGTTCGACTCGCCGCCTCCGCGGTCTTTGGCATCCGGACCTCAAGAATCCCGTCCTTGAACGTCGCCCGGGCCTTCTCCGTCTGCACCTCCGCGGGAAGGGCGAAGGTGCGCGCGAAGGAACCGTAGGTGCGCTCGAGATGGACGTAGTCCTTCCTCTCGACCTTCTCCTCCTTCCTCTTCTCGCCCGAGACGGTCACGGTCTTCTCGTTGATGTCGACGTGGATCTCCTCCTTCTTCATCCCCGGGACCTCCGCCTTCACGACGATGTCGTTGCCCTCCTCGTAGATGTCCATCGCCGGAGAAACCTCACCGGCAAGCCCCGGCCACCGCGTCCACGGCGCCTCCATCAAGGAGAAGGGCCGGCGGAAGAAATTCTCGAACCGCCGCTCGAACTCGTCGAACGGGGAAAGGGCGGATGTGGGTTCCGTCTTCGCAATGGAAAGTGAGCCCTTCTTCAGCATGACGCACCTCCTGTCCCCGGGTTCCTGCACCCGTCAAATGTGAGTTCCCCTCCGGAACCGGCCGGTCGTTCGCCGGAAACGCTCCGGGCCGCCTGTTCACCCCCTTCTCCGCGGGCTCCGCCGCGGATTGCCGAACCGGCTCCTGTATACATTTTACCTCCGTTCCCAAGGGAGACCAACCGGTTGCGTACCGAATACCCGGTGATCCATATATTGTTGAATTTAAACGCCATTTAATTAGATGCCCCGGTCGGGCTACGCGGTCACCAAGAGGGGATGGGGCGGAAAAAACTTTAGAAGGCTCATCCCCCCGAGCATCCGAGGGAGAACCCCTGCATTGGTGCTTCAATCACCGAGGAACCCGAGGATCTCCTTCAGTTCCTCCCACGTGGTTGTGCGTCCCAGGCTGAACCGGACCGCCCCCATTCCCTCTTCCGGCGGGACACCCATGGCGGCGAGGACGGGAGAAAGGGTCACCGAGCCGGCGTGACAGGCCGAGCCGGTCGATGCGGCGACCCCGGGGAGCATCGATAGAACTTCCGCGCCGACCCTGCCCACAAAGTTGACGTTGAGGGTATTCGGTAATCGCGCCGTCGGATGGCCATTGAGCGTCACCTTCTCCCCGAAGATCCCTCGAAGCCCCTCCAAGAACCGGTCGCGTAAGGCCTGGACCAGCGGCATTCCGATCCACTTCCGGGCGGTCTCGCACGCCGCGCCCAGGGCCACGGCCAAGAGGACATTCTCCGTTCCGGCCCGCCGCCCCGCCTCGTGCCCCGCGCCGTGGACGAAGGGCTCGATCTTCGTCCCTTCCCTTATGTAGAGCGCCCCGATCCCCTTCGGGGCGTACACCTTGTGCCCGGCCACCGAGAGGAGGTCCACGCCCAGTTCCTCGACGTCGGCCGGGATCTTCCCCACGGTCTGCGCAGCGTCCGTGTGGAACGAAATTTCGGCCTCCCGGGCGATGGCGGCGATTTCGGGGATCGGCTCGATCGTTCCCACCTCGTTGTTCGCGTGCATCACGGTGATCAGGATCGTCCTCGGGGTGATCGCCCTCCGGACATCCTCCGGATCGACCATCCCGTACCGGTCGACCGGCAGGACGGTGACCTTGGCCCCGAGCATTTCCAGGAACCGGCACGGATTGAGCGTCGCAGGGTGCTCGACGGCAGTGGTGATGATACGGTCCCCCCGGTCCCGGTTGGCGAAGAAGACCCCTTTGATGGCATGGTTGTTCGACTCGCTTCCGCCGCTGGTGAAGACCACCTCGGTCGGATCGCATCCCAATAAGGCCGCCACCTGCCCACGGGCTTTCTCCACCGCATCTTTCGCCGGCATCCCCGCCCAGTGGAGACTGGACGGGTTCCCGTAATGCTCGAAGAGAAACGGTCGCATCGCCTCGACGGCCTCCGGCGCGATCGGCGTGCTGGCGTTGAAATCGAGATAAATACGCCTACTCACAGGTTCACCCCCCGCTTCGAAAGAAATCATCCAACATTCGCCAAGGCACTGTTCAGATCCTCGATCAGGTCCTCTGCCGCCTCCATTCCGATGGAGAAGCGGATCATGGAATCGGTGATTCCTCTCTTCAGCCGTTCTTCCGGGGTCAGCCCGTGGTGAGTGGTCGTCATCGGCTGAGTCGCAAGGCTTTCCGGACCGCCGAGGCTCGGTGCGATGATGATAAGCTCAAGGCTGTCGATGACTTTCGTCGCATCTTTCCCCGACCCATTGATCTCCAGGGTCAGCATCCCCCCGAACCCGGACATCTGGGATCTCGCCAGAGCGTGCTGCGGAAAATCCGGCAGTCCCGGATAAAGGACCCTGGCGACTTTCGGATGGCTTCTCATCGCTTCGGCGACCGACTGCGCGGTCCTGTTCTGTCTCTCCACGCGAATGGGGAGCGTCCGCAGGCTCCTCGACAGAAGACCGGCGACTTCCGGAGCCATCATCTGTCCCAGGTTCTTCCGCCAGGGTGCAACCGGTTCGATCACCTCTTTCGACCCCATGAGAGCCCCGCCCGTAAGGTCGCTGTGGCCTCCCAGGTACTTGGTGGCGCTGTGAACGGCGATATCCGCACCGAGGGCCAGCACCTGCTGGTTGATGGGCGAGGCAAAAGTGTTATCGACGGCCACGAGGGCGCCGTACGAGTGGGAAAGCCGGCAGATCTCCCGAATGTCGAAGATTTCCATCGTCGGATTCGTGGGAGTTTCGAAAAAGACAAGGCCCGGCGCCCCCGCTTTCAGAACCTCTTCCAGCGTCTCCACTTCGTCTCCCTGCAGCAGGATTGTCGGTATCCCCACCAGGGGCAGGTGATCGGTGAGCAATGCCAGCGTGCCGCCGTAGGCGTTCCCCAAACAAACAATCCCCTTCCGGCCATGAGTGAAAAAGAGCGCCGCCTCCGCCGCCATGCCCGAGGCAAACACGAGGGCAGACTCTGCGTTTTCCAAACTGGCGAGCTTGACCTCGACGCTCCGGATCGTCGGGTTCAGGCCGTATCGGGTGTAGAGGTTCCCCGGGCGTCTCCCTTCCACCACGTCGAGAAGGTCGGCCGTGGAACGGAATCCGAACGTGGTGGTGTTGTAGATCGGAGTATGCGGAGATCCCTCGGCATCCCTTACCTCGCCTGCATGTACGCACCGTGTGGAAAGATCGACATTTTTCTTCATTGGTCCTCCTCCATAAGAATTAGTGGATTTCCCGATCCGTCGGCCCTCGATTAATAGCTGGCCCGCAAACGAAGGTACAGATTGTCGTCCTTGTCGAGTTGTCCGAAGAGGGTGAAGTCCTTCTTCCCGAAGAAGATGTTGGCCCCCGATGCCACGGACAACCCGTCGGTGATCTTGTAGGAAATTTGGGGATTGGCCATCCCGTCCTCGTCCGAAGGGCTATAAAAACCGACGAGGGAAAGCTCCACCGTCTGGTATCGAAGGAGCCGGGTCAATCGCAGGAAGAGGAGGTGACGATATTCCTTCATTTCCGGCGCTCCGGGGGGGAGAGAAGCCTTGAAGCCCCCGTACTTCAGCATCTGTACCAGATAATACTGGGCGCGGACGAAAAAATTGGTCCACAGTTCCCGCTCGTAACCCAGCAGGTATCTCAGGGAAGCATTTTCGATCAGAGGGTTTGTTCCCGGCCTGTCCTCCCGGGAATCGTAATGACCGAATTCGAAATTCGCTACACCCTGGAGAAAGGGACCTCGAATGCTGCCTCCATAGACCGAGAGCTTCGGGAAGAAGAGCGTCTGATTCGCCGGGTCCATTCCCACAGGCTCATGGAAAAAGCCGCGAAATCCGTAGAGGGCGCCCTCGTAACTTCCGAACGTCCGATAAAGCCTTAAGGCGAGTTCGGTATTCGCCGGGGTTGCGGCGGGCTTCCTTATGGGCAGGCTCTCGTCGGGGACCGCAATCCGGTTGGTAAACGGGTTGAAGAAGGAAAGCCGCTCTCCTTGCGGAACTACGCTCGGTGTGAAATGAGGAACGGCGACAAGATCCAGGGAGAAGAGGCCGGGATACAGGCTGAACTTCACCGCGTCGCTACCAACCTTCAGGTATTCCAGGCTCCTCCCGATGAAAAACGAAACGAAGTCCTTGGGGAACAGGTCGTTGATGAAGATCAGGTCGCCCGTCCCCCAGGTGAGGATCTGCCGCCCGGCGCGGATGTCGATGACCGGCGCGGGAGAAAAGTCCAGGTAGAACTCCCGGAGGTCCGCATCCCACCTTTCCTCCACTCCATCCCCGAGCAGGTCGGCCTTGAAGAAGAGCCGGCTGTCGGCCGGACCATCCTGGGAAAGTTCGACCTGGAGCCGCACTTCCTCCATAGTGGCGTCCCGGGCCTGGGCAGGATCGTCCTTCAGCCGGAACCCTCCCGCACCCTCGACGAACCCGTGCAATGAGAGGGCAAGAACAGATGCGCAGGGGTACAGAGACAGCGCCGCCGAGAGGGCGACTGCCGCAAAACATTTCATCTGGCCAGCTCTTTCGGGGGGTTCCTCAGGGACCGCTCGGAGAAGACGCCGTCGGCGAGTCCCAGGTTGTACTTCACCTCCTCGTAGGTCACCTCCGTCCAGTGCCCCGTCTGCACGTTTTTCATCGTACGCTTGACCGCGGTGGGAAATCCCTGGATGGATTTGACCTCGTCGGCGGTGAAGACCTTGAACAGGGCGCCGCGCTTGTCGTAGTACTCCTCCTTCCAGAGGACGAAATTCCCTTTGTCGACCCAGGAAACCTTGTATCCGAAATCGGCGCTTTTCTCGTCCTTCGGGATGCTTTTTATGACCAGGACATCTTTCCCTTCGTATTTCTCCTCCCGGAGAAGCGTGTGGTTGTCCTCCTCGGCCGCCCTCCCCGAGACGTCCTCGTAGCTGAAGTCGGAGCCGACAAAGCTGGACCGCTTGTCGTTGGCCGCGATTCTCTTGACCAGCTTGATGGCCGGGATGTAGAGCCAGCGGTCGGAATCCCTTTGCGGATATTTCCAGACGAGAAAGGTCATGTCCCTCACGTCGGCGGGCTGCCGGAAAAGGATGAAATATTTCTGGTCTCCCCCTGTTTTCACATTTCTCCTCGCCATGATCAGTTCCCGAACCCTCTCGCCTCCTTCCTTGCTCAGAAGCCTCATCGTCACCTTCGTCTTCATATCGTTGCCGGAGTAGAACTGCACAAGGACGGACTGCCGCATGATCTCCTCCGCCCCACCGGGCGTCCCGGCAAAGGCCCGGGAGAAGAGACCGCCGATCGGGAGAAACAGCAAGACGACCGCCGAAAGCCAAACGAACCGTTTTCTCGCCACCACGAACCTCCTAAATGTCTTTCGTCAACCGCCGGGAGAAAAGGACAATGAGCGAAGGGAGCAACAGGATCGTGGCCGCCGCCGAAAGCAACATGATGGCCATCATGAAGATCCCCACGGTGATATACGGGGTCAGGGAGGCGAAAACCATCGCGGTGAAGCCGGAAGCGAAAAGCACGGCGTTCCGGAGAATCCCTTTCCCCGGACGGGCGACGGTCCACAGGAGGGCTTCCTGCAAGTCCTTCGTCTCCCCGTACCTCTGCCGGAAGCGGCTCGCGAAATGAATGGCGAAGTCGACGGCCAGTCCCAGGGAGAGGGTGGAAAGGACGGAGATGGGCATGTCGAGGTCCTTCCCCACGAACCCCACCACCCCGTAGATGAGGACTATGGTGAAAAACAGGGGAAGGAAGCTGACGATCCCCCACCAGAAGGAGCGGTAGGCCAGAACCAGAAGTACGAAGACGAGCACGCAGGAAGCGATGAAACCGGAGAGCATTCCCCACAGGACTTCGTCGTTCCACACCATGTTGAAATAGGCGATCCCTGCCGGCCGGATCTCGACCCCAGGGATGGGATCCACCCGGAGATCGCCCCGGATCTTTTCGAGGAGGGCCTTCGTGTCCACGGCGTCCCAGGACCGGAGCTGAACCACCACGTTGGCCTTCCGGTACGGGTAGTCGATGGCGTTGTTCAGGTCCCTCGGCTTGGCCGCCATGTTGAACAGGAGAAGGTATTGGCCGATCGTCTCCCGGGAGTCGGGAATCGTCTCGTAGGCGGGATCGTCGTTGTGGAGAACCCGGTTGATCCGTTTCACGTAGTCGACCACGGAAACGGTTTTCCCTACGGGGTATTGCTTTTCGATCGCTTTCTGGAGCCCTTCCAGCGACCGCAAGACCCGGGGATCCGCGATCCCTCCATCATCTTTCGCATCGGCGACAAGGTACAGGGAGGCCGTTCCTCCCAGGCCGTCGTTCAGAACCCGGTCGGCCTTCCGCACGTCGCTTCCCGCCTTGAACCAGTGGATCATGTTGTTGTTGACCCGGATCCGGGCGATCCCCACGGCCGAGACGGCGATCAG
>Ga0214473_10010755_pt1 | contig 10754 bp, 13 predicted proteins | sample RVTome_7_FD_203509 | JGI IMG/M metagenome (GOLD analysis project Ga0214473, IMG submission 203509) | Soil microbial communities from uranium-contaminated site in the Upper Colorado River Basin, Wyoming, United States - RVT98D197 | ecosystem: Environmental > Terrestrial > Soil > Contaminated >... | reverse complement strand
GCCGATATGCTTATGGGCGGCATTGCTGCTTTCGGCCTGCATTCCATTGAGCGCTTCATCATGGAATATGAAACGCTCTTGCAGATTTGCGGTGGTCTCCTGCTGGTTATTTTGGGGATAAGAACGGCGCGCACCCATTTTGCCGCAACCGACCTGGCCCCCATTCCCCACGCCGCCAGGCTTGGCCTGACATTCACGCTCTCGGTGACCAATCCCGGTCTTGTTCTCGGATTTATCGCCATATTCAGCTCGATGAGCGGCATTTTGCAATTGGGTGCCTCGCCCTATCGGCCACTGATCGTACTCATGGGCGTGGCGATGGGTGGCGCGCTATGGTGGTTGGTCTTAAGTTTTGTCATCAGCCGCGTGAAAACGAAGTTGAGCGCCACCACGCTGGACCGGATCAACCGCTGGTCGGGAATATTTGTGGCCGCTTTCGGATTCGTCCTGCTGCTTCAGGTTTTTGACTGATTACTGCTTGGTTTGGGCGACGGAAAATTCGCCTGTTCTCACGCGTTGAGGCAATTTTTCGCACATTGCCGCAACCGGCTCTTCGCCATAGGACGCGATCATGTCCGAAAGGGCCGCGAATATCGCGGCGGTGGCAATGCAGTCCGGGTCAAGCCCCTCATAAACCGCTTCTTCCCAGGCATCGAGGATATAGCGCAAAGCCAAGTGCTTGGCCTCAGCCGGATGAGTTGCGAGAGCCGGTTTTGTCTGAAATTTCAGCATGACGAACTTTTTTTTGATGTTTTTGTCCCACTCACGAAGTCTTTTCCACCAACCCCGCAATTGTTAATGCACCTTAGCAAAGACGGGCTCCAACGCGACTCGTTCCTTAAAAAAGGGTTAATATGAACAGTGAATTTTGTGTCAAAGCTTTAGTAACACCTGGGCCCGGCCAATGGCTTCGAGAATATTTGGAGTAAATTCAAAGCGATAGAGCTCCGTGGGGCTCATCCACTTTGCTGCCAGCGCATCACTTGCGGCGCTTGCTTCGCCTGAAGTCCAACGCCCGCAATAGCAGGCAATGGCGTAATGCAGCACTGGATTCTCCCGGATGATTTCATAAAACCCTACAAACTCCGTGAGATCGGCCGTTACACCTGATTCTTCCAAAAGTTCCCGCCGGGCGGCTGCCAAAGCCGTCTCGCCAAATTCGACATGACCGCCGGGCAGGCTCCACAGGCCTGCAGGCGGCTTTGCCCTTTGGATAAGCAGCACCTTGCCATCCTTCCACACGCAGGCCGATGCCCCAAGCCTTGGGAATTGTTGAGCGGCGGTCATCGGGTTAAGCTGACTCCATGTGTTATCTCTACAGTTTCAGGAAATCGGCGGAAGAAACAAGATATCTCCTCAACTATTTGGAGAATCCAGAATTTCCGCCCCGCACCTATGTGGCGCCATTAAGCCCCATCGCCATTGTCCGTTCTGAAAATGATGAAAGGCATTTTGCTTTGGCGCGCTGGGGGTTCATCCCATCCTGGGTGAAGGAAATCAAGCCGGGCAAGCCCCTGATCAATGCGCGCGGTGAAACGCTGCTCGAAAAACCCTCATTTCGAAATGCTTTCAGGCGCCGCCGTTGCCTCATTCCCGCCGATGGATTCTATGAATGGCAGGGCGATGTGCCGGGGAAAAAGATTCCGCACTTCATTCATCGTCCCGATCATGGCCTTTTTGCTTTCGCTGGACTGTGGGAGCATTGGCTGGGGGCTGATGGTTCAGAACTCGAAACCGCTGCTATCATCACCACAACATCCAATGCTGCAGTCGCGCAAATTCACGACCGCATGCCGGTGGTTATTCATCCGGAAAATTTTGCGCAATGGCTTGATGTCAGGGACGTTGAGGCGGAGGAGGCGGTGCAATTCCTCAAGCCAGCCCCCGAAGATTATTTTACTTCTGAGCCAACAATCATAGAGCGTATTTCACCCCCGCCAAAGTCCAAATCGCAACTCAGCCTTTTCTAGGTTGGAAACATTTTGACCGGCTAGTTGTCGCGCAACGCCTTAAGCCGGTCCACCATAGTCGAAAGACCACCGGCAAAAACTTCGTTGAGGTCATCTTTTTCGCTATTCGATTTTCTTTCCAGATTGGCCACCCGGGTTTCAAGAAGTCCGGCTGCTTTCTTGCTGCTGGCCAGGCACCTTGCTTCCAACTCCTGCATGTTCCGTTCCTGGTTTGCGGCCGCCTCCCGCATATCAGCTTCCATCTTTCTCTCCAGCGCCTCGATTTTCTGGTCAACCCGTGTGGTCAATTCTTCGATTTTTGCATCGATTGCCAGAAACATTTCGGACAACATTTCCTGTTGGGCGGTTGCCGACCTTTCGAGTTCCTTCTGCAGAAGTTCAATTTGAACGCGGTTTTGGTCCCTGCTTTCGATGGAAGAGGAAACAAGTTCATTGGTGACATGGGAAAGTTTTACACAGCGGCTCTCCAGCGACCGCAGGGAACTTTGAACCTCGCGATCGGATTCCTCGAGAATCGTGACAACTTCTTCAAACATCGCGTCGTGCAGCTTGTGCGTGGGACCAACCAGGAGCTTGCGAATGTTTGCAAGGGACGCCGCAGGATCCGGATCTTCCGCCATCGCCGCCAGGACTTTTTTGCTCACGCCCGGTTTCGCGTATTGCACCAGTTTGGCGCCAATCTGGCCGGCAATATTGAAAAATGGCACGGGCCGAGCATGTGCTCCAGATAGACTCAACTCATCAGATTTTTGCTCGGTCCTGCCCGTTAACGTTGCAGGAAGCGCTTTGTCAAAGGCGTCCCGTTCATTCTTGTTCGGTAGTGGATTCACTTCTCTCTCCTCGAGGTCAGTTCCTGCCGTCCACTCGTCTTCGCTCGAAACCCGCCGAAGTCCCGATTGTTAACAATGCTTAATATCTAACAAACATCGTTAACAATCCAGCGACCGCTGGGAAGTTAGTAAATTATTAACCTTAACGGACAGTATTTTCACAGGAAGATCGTGCCCGAATCAAGGCGGACGGTCCATCAGAGGCCGTCAAGGCGCTTGCCGAAACTGGTCACCGGATTGATCTCGTAGCCCATTCGTTCATAGAAGCGTCCGGCCACTTCGTTTTCGCTGCGCACCATCAGGTTGATTTTCCACACGCCGCGGTCGCGCAACCATGTCTCTCCGGCAGCAACAGTGGACTTTCCATACCCACGTTTTTGAAACTCCGGATCAACTGCGAGATAATAGAGAACACCCCTGTGCCCATCATGGCCAACCATCACTGAGGCAACAACGCGCCCCTCAACATCGCCCACAAGAACCGTTGATGTTTCGCCTTCGCGCGCAAACTGAATGTCCTTGTAAGGATCATTCCAGGGGCGTGTTAAATCGCAGCGTTTCCAAAGAGTTACAACGCTTTCCACATCCACATCCTGAAGTTCACGGAATGCTATCTTCACGGCAATACCTTGCCGGGATTCATGATGTTCCTGGGATCAAGAAGTTTTTTTACATCGCGCATCATCTGCAATTCGACTGGTGACTTGATTTCCTTCATATGATGTTTTTTCAACCGGCCAATGCCATGCTCGGCGCTGATCGAGCCGCCAAATTTCAACACCACATCGAAGACGACCTTGTTCATCTCATTCCAGCAATCGAGATATTTTTTCTTGTCCATGCCGGGCGGTTGCGAAACATTGAAATGCATGTTGCCATCGCCCATGTGCCCGAATGACATAACGCGCGCGCCAGGCATAAAGGCGTTTACAGCAAACCTGGCCTCGGCAATGAACTGCGGAATTTTGGATACGGGCACGGAAACATCGTGCTTGATCGAGCCGCCCTCAAACTTCTGCGACTCCGGCATCAATTCACGGATGGCCCACAGCGCCTGCCGCTGGGTTTCCGATTGCGCCACCGTGGCGTCCGTCACCAGCTCCCGCGCCATGGCTTCTTCCAGAATACGCTCGAAGCTGCCCGCAATGGGATCGGCCAATTCGCTCAACGCATACCACGGCGAGAATTCTGCCAGTGGGTTTGTAATGCCCATGTGCTTCACAGTGAAATCCATGGCAATCCGCGGCATCAGCTCAAAGGCCACAACGCGGTTTCCGCTCATCTCGCGTGCAAGCGACAGGAGATCGACGGCGGCCTGTGGTGAGGCAACCGCGATGAATGCCGTCTCGTAGCTACGCGGTCTTGGAAATAGTTTCAGAACCGCGGCGGTGATTACGCCAAGGGTTCCTTCCGCCCCGATGAACAGGTTCTTGAGATCATAACCCGTGTTGTCTTTTCGAAGCCTGCGCAGTCCGTTCCAGATGCGCCCGTCCGGCAACACAACTTCCAGCCCCAGGCACAGGTCGCGGGCACTTCCATAGGCCAGCACATTAAGCCCGCCCGCATTGGTGGAAAGATTGCCGCCAATCCGGCAAGAGCCCTCGGAAGCCAGGCTCAAGGGAAACAAGCGCCCCGCCTCATCGGCCGCAGCCTGCACGGATTTGAGCGTAGCCCCCGCTTGAACTGTGATGGTGTTGTCTGCCGCATCGACATCTAGAATTTTTGTCATGCGGTCGAGTGACAGCAATAATTCCTGGCCGTTCTCAAAGGGAATTTGTCCGCCAACGAGGCCCGTATTGCCGGACTGCGGAACAATCGCCGTGACTGTTTCACTTGCCAGTTTCAATATGCGCGAAATCTCTTCGGTGCTGGATGGTCGCAACACGAGGGGAGATTTCCCAACCCAGATGTCGCGCCATTCCTTCATGTAACCCGCCATCTCCGCAGCATCACGAATGACGTTTTTTTCACCAACGATGGCGGCGAATTGGTTTAACAAATCAGGCGTCATGTTGTGGGCCTCGGGGCCGCCGCGCGGCGCAACCGATCATTGATCGCTTCCCCCAGCCCCTCATGGGGAATGGGGGCAACCGCGATGGCCTTCACCCCCAGACCATCAAGCTCATGCAGCATGTGGAAGAGATTTGCGGCAGCTTGAACAACATCGCCTTGCTCCGAAAGTGTGTAGGGGCCATGGTTATAGGGGCCAAATCCCAAATAGCTTTCACCTTTCCGGGGCGATGTGGCCTCCAACCGCAGTTGGGCATGGGGCGCATAATGGCTTTCCATTTGGCCAGGCGAATGGGGTTGGGCTGAATCCGCTTCGAACTCAAGCTCATGGCCCAGAGCCTGCTCTAAATCGTTGCGTGACAACCCCCCGGGGCGCAGCAGCATGGCCCGCTCATTCATGAAACTCACAACCGTTGACTCAACCCCCACGGTGCAGGGGCCGCCATCAAGAATGAGCGATACTTTCTTTCCAAGCCCGCGTTTTACATGCGCAACCGTTGTCGGACTGACGCGCCCCGAAAGATTGGCGCTCGGCGCCACAACGGGACGGCCAACGGCGCGCAGCAGCTCCAGCGCCAGGGGATGATCAGGCACGCGGAGCGCAATGCTGGGCAATCCTGCCGATGCCAGCAATGATACCGGACACTTTGCCGCCCGCGGCACAACAATGGTCAAGGGGCCGGGCCAAAAGGCCTGCGCCAGTTTCTTTGCATCTTCAGAAAATACCCCCAGTTCAAAGGCCGCATTGGAATCAGCCACATGCGAGATAAGGGGGTTAAAACTCGGCCGTCCCTTGGCCGCAAACAACTTGGCCACGGCCTGATCGCTGGTTGCATCAGCGCCTAGGCCATAGACCGTCTCGGTCGGGAAAGCGACAAGCTCGCCCTTTTTCAACGCCTCGGCGGCCTTATTTATTTCAGTGGAATTCGCCATGGGAGCCGCTCTATAGAGCATGTTGCGGTAAAGTTGAATGACTTTACCGATAACAACATGCTTAAACCAAGCCCCATGGATACTGTTCTATACACCCATCCCGCTTCCCTTAATCATCTGACACCCGAAGGCCACCCCGAGCGGGTGGACCGCATCAAGGTCATTAACAAAATTCTGGAAGCACCCCATTTTGCCGGGCTGAAACGCAAGATGGCTCCGTTGGGCAAAGATGAAGATATCCTCCGCGCCCACACGCCTGAACACCTGCGCCATATTCGTTCCATGTCCCCGGAAGAGGGCATGGAATATGTCGATCCCGATACGGTGATGTCGCCTGGTTCCCTGGAAGCAGCCCTGCGCGCCGTTGGCGCGGCAACCGCCGCCGTGGACGCCGTCTTTACGGGTCAGGCGGACAACGCCTTTTGCGCGCTCCGTCCGCCGGGTCACCACGCGGAATCAAGGAAGCCCATGGGCTTCTGCCTGTTCAACCAAGTGGCCATTGCCGCCCACTATGCCCGCAGCCGTTATGATGCGGAGCGCGTAGCCGTTGTTGACTTTGATGTGCACCATGGCAACGGCACCCAGGAAATCTTCTGGTCCGACCCCAACTTATTCTACGGCTCTACCCATCAAATGCCGCTCTATCCCGGTTCCGGTGCCAGCAATGAGACCGGCGTCGGCAATATTTTCAATGCACCGCTCAGGGCAGGCGACGGCAGCCTGCAATTCCGCGACGCCTTGCGCACGATCATCCTGCCGGCCCTCGACCATTTCGCCCCCGACCTCGTGCTGATCTCGGCGGGCTTCGATGCCCACCATGCGGACCCCCTGGGCAGCCTGCAATTGAGCGAGGAAGATTTCGCCTGGGCCACGCTGGAAATCATGAGTGCGGCGGATGCCCATGCCGAGGGTCGCGTTGTATCCGTGCTTGAAGGCGGCTATGATTTGCAGGGATTGGCGGCGTCGGTTGCAATTCATGTTCAGGCCCTCATGCGGGGCACCGCTGAGCTTGACCAAGAGGATGATGAGACATGACAAAGTTTCCCGAGATCGCCGAACTGCCTTTTGAAAAGGCCCTGGCCCAGCTTGAGGAAATCGTCTCGAAACTCGAGTCCGGCAAGGTCGATCTGGAGCAGTCAATTGCCATCTACGAAAAAGGCCAGGCCCTCAAAGAGCACTGCGAAAAGCAACTGAAAGATGCCGAAGCCCGCATCGAAAAAATTACCCTCAAACCCGATGGCAAACCGTCGGGAACGGCCCCCTTGGACGTGGAGTGACACGCCACCGCCTTGATGAATTATTGGTTCAGCGCGGGCTCTATTCTTCACGCTCACGTGCGCGCGATGCCATAACGCGGGGTACTGTGACTGTCGATGGCTTTGTGGCGGCTAAGCCAGCGCAGAACACCGGCCCCGAAAGCCGCATTGAAATTCGTGATGAAGCGAGGGGTTATGTTTCCCGTTCTGCACTCAAACTCAAAAGCGGAATCAATTTCTTCAATATCACCGTCAAGGGCTTGAATTGTTTGGATATTGGTGCCTCCACCGGAGGCTTCACCCAGGTGCTTGTGGAGCAAGGTGCAGCCCATGTTACCGCCATTGATGTGGGCCACGGCCAGTTTGATGCCTCACTCCAAAGCAATCCGCGCGTGACGTCAATCGAAGGCCTGAATTCCCGCGACCTCACCGCCGATCATCTCAAGCACAAAATCGAATTCATCGTCTGCGATGTGAGTTTTATTTCCCTGAAACTCGCCTTGCCCGCAGCACTTGCACTTGTAGAATCCGGAACCCGCCTCATAGCCCTCATCAAACCCCAATTCGAAGCAGGACGCGATGCCGTAGGCCGTGGCGGAATCGTAAGCGACCCTCAAGAGCACGACCGCGTCTGCAAGGAAATTTCCGAATTTCTGATTGCGGAAAACTGGCAAGTCTTGGGCATCACCCCCTCGTCAATCGAAGGCGGCGATGGTAACAAGGAATTTTTGATTGCGGCAGTGAAGGAGTGATACTTCTACGTCTTCTCCTGCGAAGCGGGAGAAGACGGGACCCGTTGCGGAACGCAACGGGGAGATGAGGGCACTTCGACCTCGTTCCCCTCACCTTTCCCATTGCTGCGCAATGGGCCCCTGTCCTCTCCCGCAAGCGGTAGAGGACAACTATCCCATCTGCGCACGGTGCCGCAGGAAATGATCGGCCAGCACCAGCGCCATCATCGCCTCGGCAACTGGTACGGCCCTGATGCCAACGCAGGGGTCGTGCCTGCCCTTGGTGACGATATCTGTATTTGTGCCTTGCGCCGTGATGGTCTGCCGTGATGTGAGGATCGATGACGTAGGCTTCACCGCCATACGCACCACAATATCCTGGCCGCTCGAAATGCCGCCAAGAATTCCGCCCGCGTGATTGGAAAGAAACTCCGGCTTGCCATGGCGCATGCGGATTTCATCCGCATTCTGCTCCCCTGTGAAAGCAGCAGCAGCAAAGCCAGCGCCAATCTCTACACCCTTCACTGCATTGATGCTCATCATGGCGGCCGCCAAATCCTGGTCCAGCTTCCCATAGACCGGCGCACCCCAACCCGCTGGAACGCCTGAAGCCGTCACCTCCACAACAGCACCACAGGAAGATCCCGCCTTGCGGACGTCATCCAGATAATCTTCCCAAAGTGCCGCAGCTTTTGCATCGGGTGAGAAAAACGGATTGTTGTGAACCTCGGCCCAGTCCCAATTCTTGTAATCAACCTTATGTGGCCCCATCTGCACAAGAGCTCCGCGAATTGTAACACCCGGAATAACTTTTCGCGCCACCGCACCGGCCGCAACCCGTGCCGCTGTCTCCCGCGCCGATGAGCGCCCGCCGCCGCGATAATCCCGCAATCCATATTTCGCCTGATAGGTCAGGTCCGCATGGCCGGGGCGGAACTTGTCGCGAATCTCCGAATAGTCCTTGGAGCGCTGATCCACATTCTCGATCATCAACGCAATTGGCGTGCCCGTGGTCACCTGACCACTGGTGCGTTCATCTTCAAAAACGCCGGACAGAATTTTCACCTCGTCGGGCTCGCGCCGTTGCGTGGTGAAGCGGCTTTGCCCCGGCCTGCGCTTGTCGAGAAAACTTTGAATATCTGCGGCCACGAGCTTGATGCCAGGCGGGCAGCCATCCACCACACAGCCCAATGCCGGCCCGTGGCTTTCCCCAAAGGTTGTCATGCGAAACAGATGGCCGAAGGTGTTGTGTGACATGCAAAATGTTTTAGGGCGGCAGTGGCGTTCCGTCAAACCACTCAGTGGTTCCATTTGCAGTTCGGCAAAACTGCCCCTGATGCATGCGAATTCCCACAAGTTCGCGCATGGTCATGTTTGTCAGGTGTCCGATAAGGCAGCGCCCGATCGCACCATGTGAAACCACAACGGTTGGGTCTTGGATATTTGCCAGCCAATGCCGCAAGCGCTCTTGTCCATCCTCATAACTCTCGCCGCCCTCGGGCCGCCATGAATAGCGCGTTTCCGGATCAGCGGGGTAGACCGGTGAAGCCTTGAGTTCCCAGAAAGCCTTGCCTTCCCAGATGCCAAAGCCGAGTTCCTTGAGCGCGGGAGAAATCGAAATATTGCTTTCTGGAAGCGAAAGCGCATCCGCGATATAGGCCATAGTCTGCCGTGTGCGGCCAAGCGGACTCACCGCAAAGCGGCATTCCTTCGTCACTTCCGGGTGTGCAACAAAGGCCCGCGCAACATTTTGTGATTGGACATGGCCCGTCTCATTCAGGGGAATATCGGTCCAGCCTTGAATGAGGCCCAGACGGTTCCACTCGGTCTCTCCGTGGCGCACAAAATAAATAGGTGGCCGCGTCTCACTCACCGTTGGTGGCAACGCTCATGTCAGGAGCCGTCGGATTTTTCATGCCGACAATATGATAACCCGAATCCACATGAAGAATTTCACCGGTCACGCCGCGTGAGAGATCGGACAGCAAATAGAACCCGCTGTCGCCCACTTCTTCCGTGGTCACGGTGCGCCGCAGCGGCGAATTATATTCATTCCATTTCAGGATGTAGCGGAAGTCGCCGATGCCCGAGGCGGCCAGCGTCTTGATCGGGCCGGCGGAAATGGCATTCACGCGAATATTCTTGGGGCCAAGGTCTGCCGCCATGTAGCGCACCGATGCTTCAAGCGCGGCCTTGGCCACGCCCATCACATTGTAATGCGGCATCCATTTTTCAGCGCCGTAATAGGTGAGGGTGAGCAGCGAGCCGCCGTCCGCCATCAGCTTTTCGGCACGCTGGGCGATGGCCGTAAAGCTGTAGCACGAGATGAACATGGTCTTGGTGAAATTGTCGGCGCTGGTGTCGACATAGCGCCCGGTGAGTTCATCCTTGTCGGAAAAAGCGATGGCGTGGACCACAAAGTCAAGTTTGCCCCAGGCCTTTTCGATTGCCGCGAATGTTGCATCAACCGAGGCCATGTCGGTCACATCGCAAGGGACCACGAGCTTGGCGCCGATTTCAGCAGCCAGCGGCTCAACCCGTTTCTTGATGGCGTCGCCCTGATAGGTGAAGGCAAGTTCGGCCCCCTGCCTTGCGCAGGCCTGCGCAATGCCCCAGGCGATGGACCGGTTATTGGCAACGCCCATAATCAGCCCGCGTTTGCCAGCCATCAAGCCTTTGGATTCGTTCATGATTTTCCCTGATCAACGCAACTTGCAGCCAGAACCGGCCGCCTCAGCGCTATTTGACATAGTTAAGCAGGGAAGGAAAGGGTGACGGATGGCCCAGCGCTAAAATCCGTATCCCCGGCAACTCACGCCATGAGGCCGCCCTTGTCCCGCCGCTCAGAGCGATACTGAAAGCCCGCCATCGACCGCCAACACATGGCCATTGACGTAAGCTGCGGCGTCGGAGGCGAGAAAAACGACTGCCCCTCCCAGTTCTTCCGGCTTCGCCCAACGTCCGGCAGGGGTTCGTGTTTCCACCCACGTCGTGAAAGCCTTGTCATTCAGGAGAGCGGTATTG
>Ga0214473_10010754_pt1 | contig 10755 bp, 14 predicted proteins | sample RVTome_7_FD_203509 | JGI IMG/M metagenome (GOLD analysis project Ga0214473, IMG submission 203509) | Soil microbial communities from uranium-contaminated site in the Upper Colorado River Basin, Wyoming, United States - RVT98D197 | ecosystem: Environmental > Terrestrial > Soil > Contaminated >... | reverse complement strand
AAAGCTGCTGCTCAGGGTGATGACCCCCGTGCCCGTGCAGTTGGATTCCTCATGTCCCTGTATCAACGCCGGCTTGCTTCAAGTACTCATGCCATGCGGCACTCCTTGGAAAACCGTGCTAAAAGGCTTGAAGTGGGACCGTGTGGTTGACGGCCTTGGTCAGGTAATCCACGAGCGTCTCTTCGTAGTGGAGCTGACGGCCAATGGAGAGGCTCGTTTGCAAGAACCCAGCATACTTGGAAATTTTACCCCCGTTAATTTACCGGAGAATCTTCCATCAGTTGCATCACTACCGGAGGCCACGGTATGGCTCAATGAAAATGGTAACAGATTGTAAGACAAGGCCAAAACTTCAAAACCCATTTAAAGATCCAGCCCGCCTTAATTGGCACGAGGTTAAGAAAGTTGACCATTATTGGCTGAAGATTGATGCGCTGACAGAACCGATGCAGGTGCGGGAAGAATCGATCCCATACGGAGACCGTGACAAATGATGGTCTTTCTTCATCCTTCCTCCCGCCAGAGGAGGGTGAAGATGGGTAAGATCTCAGTTGACAAATACATATAAAATACATATAATTGGATGAGAGTCATTTGGGACACCAAGAAGGCGGCGGCGAACATCCGAGATCATGGCATCGAATTTTCCCATGCCGCAACCGTACTTGATGATCCTATGGCGGTAACGATTGAAGACAGGCGCCATGGCGAACAACGTTTTGTAACAATCGGCCCAGATTTACTGGGCAGGGTTTTGGTCGTTGTTTATGCTTATTCGGGTGAGGAAGAGATTAGGTTGATTTCAGCGCGGAGAGCTACTCCAAGAGAGCGGAGGGTATATGAGGAAGAAGGATGAGATGCTGGGAGAATATGATTTCAGCAAAGGCAAGCGGGGGCCGGTCATATCCCACAAAGGCAAGACCAGAATCACGATCTTTATTGATACGGACATACTGGAATGGTTCAGGGATGAGGCTGAGCGCGAAGGCCAGGGATACCAAACAGCGATCAACCAGGCTTTGCGTAACTATATCAAACAGGATAAACGCTCCATACAGGAAATCGTCAGGGAGGCCGTACGAAAAGAACTGAGAGTTCTCAAGAAGGCAAGCTAATCCCGTCTTTTATTCTAACGTTGATGCCTCTGATGATGGATATGTATAAATGATGACTCTTCGTCAGTTTGCCTCTAAACCAGAATCTATCCCGGCATCCACTTCGTGGTATCTTGCCGATCTGGGCGAGGCCCGCGGTAAACAGGAGCTTTTCACAAAACAGGCCCCTCAAAAGCTGAGGGTCTTACGCGAGAACGCGATGATCGAAAGCGCAGTCTCTTCGAACCGAATCGAAGGAGTTACTGTCGATCAGGCACGGGTCAGAACAATCATTTTTGGCAAATCTCCCTTGCGGGACCGTGATGAGCAAGAGGTGCGGGGGTACCGGGACGCCCTGAGACTTATTCATGAACATGGCAAAAAACTCTCTATCTCAGAAGAGACTATTTTGAACTTACATCGCCTGTGTCGTGGTGAGATACGGGATGCCGGAAAATACAAAGAGAAAGACGGCGATATTATTGAAAGGTATGCCGATGGTCGGGAAAGGGTAAGGTTTAAGACAGTTCAGGCAGCCAAGACCCCGGAATTCATGAAAGAGCTGATAGAAAGGTGGGAGCAATGTCTCGATGAGAAGTGGGTTCATCCGCTCATCGGTCTGGCTGCTTTTAACCTGGATTTTCTCTGTATCCATCCGTTTAGGGATGGAAACGGCCGGGTGTCGCGTTTGTTGCTACTTCTTCAATGTTACCAGCTGGGTTATGAAGTTGGCCGTTACATCAGCCTCGAACGCCTCATCGAACAGAACAAGGACCGCTACTATGAGACATTGGAACAGAGTTCCGAAGGCTGGCACGAACGCAGACACAACCCATGGCCTTATATAAACTTTGTTCTTTATACTCTCAAGACCGCTTATAAAGAGTTTGAACAAAGGGTCGGGCAGATCACTTCTCCCAAAGGTGCAAAGACAGAGCTTGTTATTAGTGCTATCGGACGGAAGCTTGGTCCGTTTCGGATTTCCGACATTCAGAAGGAATGCCCGGGCGTGAGTTTGGATCTGGTTCGTTCAATTTTGAAGAATCTGCGCTCGTCTGGAAAGGTGAGATGTCTCGGCAGAGGACAGAACGCTGAGTGGGAGAGAACAGCTAAGTGGATATAGGTAATACCCAATCAATTAGGTAGTGAATTAGGTATTTGGACTATTTTCTCCCTCTCCCCTGGCGGGAGAGGGTGTGGGTGAGGGGGGGATGGGATAAGGAAAAGAACAAATTCGATCATGGAGGTAATCCTATTACCCTTTTCCCCTCCCCAACGACGGGGGAATCCCAATTAATTTCCTCTCCCTCGGCGGGGGAGGATAAAGGCGGGGGTGAAGCAGGTTTGAAACCCCACTTTAAGAAAGGGGGGCGAGGGGGGATTTGAAAAGGGTAAAAGAGAGGGTAATGTTGTAATGACCCTTATTTTGAAATCAATTAAAGACCCAGCCCGCCTGGAATGACACGAGGTGAAAAAGGCTGATCATTACTGGCTGGGAGTTGATGCCATGACCCACCCGATGCAAGTGAAAGAAAAATCAATACCGTATGGAGATCAATAGAAACTGTAGGAAGCTCTCCAAACTACAGTTTTTACTGGAGTGAGTTCTCGATGACCAAAGGCCCCTTGACAGCGCAGGAGATTTACAGTCGTTATTCCAAGGTCGTGGATGCTGAGGAACGCGAGATTCCATTAGGCGGAGATCCGGAAGCTTCGGAGCCTCATCGCCGAGGGTTCCTTTCTTATGTTTGGGAGGTTGTTGGTCGAACTGCTCTTGAACAAGTTCTCGGAACTGCGGAGGCAAAGGCGCGCAATAGCACCGCGGGCGCATTAGAGGAAGATGCTCGGCTGACTGCGCTTTTTCTCTGGACGCTGCAAAGTACGAATGGGGAATCCCCCTCACCCCAACCCTCTCCCACACAGGGGAGAGGGGGCGAAGACGAAGAGGAAGATGATGAGGAAGACACCGGCAAGGATGCCGGTGCCACCAAAAAGAAGCAAGGTTATAGTTTAATTTTCGATGTGGTTCAGCGATTTGCTCAGCCTCTTGGCATTCATCTCCCTGAATGGGAAGGGAGAGTCATTGAGACCGAGAAGGGTGTGGTTCGTCTGCTTTCGGTTAAGGAACGAGGGAAACAACTTTTTTGGAGAAGAAATCATATTAGTAGCCGGATTCAGAATTGAGGAACAGGCCCGACGTGATCCTCAGATGAAGTTCGATTTTGCTGTAAGAGCGGAAGCGGGAGTTGTTCCAAAAATAAAAGGGCGGCGTTCCAAATCCCCCCAACCCCCCTTTGCTAAAGGGGGGAAAGAGGAGGGCTTTATTAGAGGGGAGGAGGGGGTTAAGAAGGGAGGCCTGCCCGCCGGAGCTTCAGCGAAGGCGGGAACGACCACCCTTGACCGCATTCATGCAGCCATGCTTCTTCAGGCGAACGGCCAGACAAATGCTTTGCGCGCGTTACTCAAAGCCGAACAAGATCGTGGCCCTGATTTTCTGCGGCTTGCCAACGCCCTGTCAGCGTTATATCCTAAACAAAGCGAAGAGAAGCGTCTATTGGACGCTATGCTTTTGGCTATGCCAAGAACGTAAATTCCCCCTCACCCCAACCCTCTCCCGCAGAGGGGAGAGGAGGATCTTTGTTTCTTCCCTCTTGGCCAGGGAGAAAAGAGAAATAGGAGGTTCACCATGACCATTACTGATCGAATAGAGATTAATCCGAAAGTGATGTTAGGCAAACCCGTGATTCGTGGCACCCGCATTACAGTTGAACTTATCCTGCGCAAGCTTAGTGAAGGGGCAAGCGAAAAAGATCTTCTGAAAGCTTACCCAAAACTTACGCATGAGGATATCCAAGCTGCCATCCGATATGCTGCGGATACAATTTCACATGAGGAGACGGTTATCCTAAGCTCACCGAAAAGAGCCGCCAGGAGTTAAGAATGCGCTTTCTTGCAGATGAAAACTGCGACTTCGCGGTTATCCGAGCTCTTCGGGCAGACGGACATGACGTACTATCTGTTTCGGACATAAGTCCAAGGGCCGAAGACTCCCCATTCCAAGGTAGGAGGTGACGGTAAATGAAGGGTGACGGTGATCTGCTCAAAAATGTGGTGGACCGAATTTTGACTGTCGCAAAGCCGGAACGAATCATTCTTTTCGGCTCCGGCGCGACGGGTCTAATGACTCGCGATAGTGATTTAGACCTACTGGTCATCGAGCGTGACTTTGAGAATCAGAGGGAGGAAAGTACTCGGTTACGCGAAGCCCTGGGAGACCTTGGCATTCCCGTAGATGTTTTTGCCATGACCCCTGAACGGTTTGAAGAGACCAAAGGAGTGATTGGAGGATTAGCTTACCCTGCTAACAAGTATGGAAAGGTGATTTATGAATCAAGAGAGATCGAACAAAGCAAAAATTAGTGAGATGGTGCGTCGGATCGTCGAGCGATTCAACCCCGAAAAAATTATCCTCTTTGGTTCCTATGCGCGAGGGACTGCGGGAAAAGACAGTGATGTCGATCTGCTGGTGGTCATGCCTGTATCCGGGTCGAAAAGAGCGAAACAGGTGGAGTTGCGCTTAACGCTTCATGATATCCGTTTGCCGAAAGACATTATTGTTGTCACGCCGGACGAGTTCGAAAAACACCGAAATATAGTAGGTACGATCGTCCGACCGGCGTCAAGGGAAGGAAAGGTACTTTATGCCAGAAACTAAAGAGATTGCAAAAGTAGTATCTCAATGGATAAAGAAAGCAGAAAATGATTTAAGGATTGCGACCCTCGCGTTAAAGACAGAAAGAAATTGCCCAACAGATGCAATTTCTTTTCATGCCCAAGTGAGCGTACACGGAAGAGCGTGGCCAAAACTTTTGCCGATTGGTGGCCTGTTATCCATTTCATCCTTCTACGCTATCCGTCTTCCAAAGAAAATGGCAGGTCCTTCCTCAATACCAACAGACACGCGGAACTCTGGCCATGCTCGCTCAGTGGATATCCATAGCCTATCCAGAAGGTTATAAGAAAGCGCGGCGCGAACCTCTTATTACCCTGGGCTCAGCCCCCATGGATGTACCTGCATTTCGAGGTGTCGTTCTAAGTCAACTTGGTGAGCCAAGGCTCGTCCCTGCAATTGATGCAGATATTTCGGGGCCGCAATCCCATGCTCGGGCGCTCGATGTCGATACAAAGGGGCCATTAAGAGATATCCATTGCAGGGTAGCAACAACAATTCTTTTTGAATCCTCCGGGGGCCAGGTGGAAAAATTAGCTCACCTTCCAGAGTTGCGCTTTGCCTTAGGAGAACCAGAAGTTGACACCACATCCATCGACAATGCAGCCTATGCCCTTGAGTCAAAAGCTTTCTTTATCAGCCGCGTAGGCTCAGACGGGTTTAGAGTATACCATAAAGCGACCATTCGAAAGGCTGTTAACGACCGGCGCGCTTCTCTTGATGAAGATGAAGAGATCAAACCCACGATGAAGAGTCTCGTGAAAAGAGAGTTCGAAAGAGGCGTAAGCATTCCCTTCGTTCCCTTTCCAAAGGACGGCTCTGTTATTCAAGACTCTCCTAAACTGACCCTTGTTCTAATGGATCCAGAACTGGAGTGGACTGGCTTGCCTGCCGGAGCCTGGGCGCAGGCAGGGACCGGGCCGCTCCGGCAGCAAATTGCCGAATGGACAAAGCAGCATGGGAAATCCCCTCGGCTCTATCCGGGATCGCTCATATGGTGTTTAAAGAAGCCGGGACGTGATCTCAGAGATAAGGTGGAGCTCTGGCTTGCATGGAAAAGGGTTTTTACTGAGGTCACAGAGGGGACTCTGGGCACTGATTTTGACCGGGCAGACCGTGCCGATATACAGAGCAAAGTCAAAGATGCGGAAGAGGACGCTAAAGATGAGGTGTGGGGAGGGTATCGTTTTGCGGTTATCTTTGATAGCCGCGAAGCCGATGGCCTCAAAGCCATTGACCTCGGTGCAGGCCATGCAAGCAGTGGCGAGACCCTTTGCGGGAGGATCATTGCAGCTTTGAAGTCCCAAGCGCTTCTTAACGAGTCAGTAGGGGCCGGATATATTGACCGGAACTGGCCGCCAGCACTTAAACAAAGTGGTGCATGGCCGCTTGCGAGCCTTCGGCAGAGTTTTCTAAATGGGTCATTAACCAGGTTAATAGATCCGGATTCAATCCTACGAAACAAAATTGTTGAATTTGTGGACAAAGGTGACTTGGGCTTAGCCTCTGGCCAAAAACCAGATGGTACTTATGATCGGAACTGGTTTGAGGAACAAATTTCTTCTGATGAAGTCACGTTCGAGGCTGGTGTTTTTCTGTTGACAAAGGCCAAGGCAAAAGCTCTTAAGGCGGGAATGAAACTGGAACCCGGAGTTCTATCTAGCCCTGGTCCCGAACCAGTTATTGTAGAATCAAAGGAACTTGAAAAAGAGAAAGAATCCAGCTCCGGCATGCAAACAAAAACAATTCACTTGGTTGGGACTGTTCCTCCCGAGATATGGAACCGATTAGGCACAAAGATCATCCCCAAACTCAAATCAGGGTCTGATTTAAAGATTGGAGTTGATTTCTCCGTGACTATAAACGCGGAATCGGTCCGAAGCGTAGAATCCGACCTCCGCAAAATCCTTGATGATTTAGGGTTAGGGAGCAAAATTAGGATGGAGCAATCTGAATAATTTCCAAGAAGAAGGTGACCTCTCTTGTATTATGTCACAGATTTCGGAATGCCCCCCTTATTTGTAGATATAGGCCTTTTTATAAAGGAATGTTGCCGTGTCGCTTCAGTAGTCCGGCATTTCTCGTCTTAGTGCACAGAAACCGGAGGGCGCGGACGAGCACCTGTCTTGTCTCTGCCGGCGTGATCACATCCTCTGCATAGAGATTGGTAGAGGCATTGAGAACAGGGTTCGCATAACGGTCCCGGTACTGACGCACCATCTCCGCCCGGTACTGCTCCTTGTCTTCTGCCTTAGCGATCTCGTCGGCGTAAAAAAGTTCCACCGACTGCTGTGCTCCAAGAACCCCTGCTTCGGCGGAGGGCCAGTAGAAGGTAAAATCCGTCCGGAAACCAGGTGTTATGCCCATGCCCAAGTTTCCCCCGCCGTAAGACTTCCGGAGCACAACTCCGATTCTCGGCACCGTCGCCTCGCAGAGGGCAAAGAGTACTTTGGCGCCGTGGCGGATGATCCCCTTGTGCTCTTGCGCAGAACCGGGCATGTAGGCTGGGGTGTCGATGAGCATGATCAATGGTATGTTGAAGGCATCGCAGAACCGGATGAATCTTGCCTCTTTGTCCGAGCTGTCCACAGTAAGGCTCCCCGCACGCACCATGGGCTGATTGGCGACAAAGCCGACGGTCTGGCCCCCGAGCCTGGAAAAGCCTACTACGACCTCCCCGGCGAATTCAGGTTTTAACTCGAAGAAGTCCCCATCATCGGCGAGCCGGGTGATGACCTTGCGGATGTCGTACGCTTTGCTCGGCGAATCAGGCACGATCTCAGCGAGATCCTCGACGGCACGGTCTAAGGCATCTTTCGTATCTACCGGGGGAGGGGATTCTTGGTTATTTTGGGGGAGAAAAGAAAGAATTTTTCTGATGGCAGCAAAACACTCCTGTTCGCTCTTGAGTCTCAGATCGGCCACACCGGAAACCATTGCGTGAACCCTGGCACCGCCCAGTTCCTCCATGGTAATCTCTTCCCCGATGGCGGACTTGACGATCCGAGGTCCGGTGATGAACATATGGCTGATCCCGTCAACCATGAAGATAAAATCTGTCAGGGCTGGAGAGTAGACGGCAACACCGGCACAACTGCCCAGGACCGCGGAAATCTGTGGTATCACTCCAGAGGCCTGGGTATTGGGGTAAAAGATGGAGGCCTCATGTTTGTCACTGTTGGGAACAACCCCTGCAATCCCTCTGTCATCGGGCTTTTCCACCCTCGCCCCAGGGGAATCGAAAAGTCCCACAAGGGGAATTCTCATTTCGATGGCTCTCTCCACCGTCCGGTGCATCTTGAACCCGTGCCAGTGGCTCATGGAGCCACCCAGTACTGTGGCATCCTGAGAAAAGACACAGATCGGCCTTCCGTTGACCGTTCCCGTGCCCGTAACGATGCCCTCTGCGGGGACCCCTTGTGCATGGCCCAGGAGCATATTCCACTCGAAGAAACTGCCGGGATCGAGGAGAAGGTCGATCCTCTCCCTCGCCGTGAGCTTCCCTGCCTTGTGCTGCTTCTCGATCTTATTCTGACCTCCGCCGAGGAGGACTTTCTTTTTTGCTTCACTGAGACTCTTCAGCCGTTCCTTCATGTCCCGTTCCCCTTGTCATATTATCGCCCTCTAAAGAAAACACTCAAAAACCTGACAGGTCCCTTTGCAGTAACGGAATGGCGATACCGGGCATCATAATACAAAGTATCCCCTTTCCGGTGGGTGTATTTTTTCCCATCATGTTCAACAACGCATTCACCATCCAATATATGGACAAGAGAGTAACCCTCATCCACATGGGAATCAATAAATTTGCCTTTTTTAGCTTCCCCCAAGTTTAAATAAATGGTTTCATCGATTAACCCCTTTGGGGCAATGACTGTGAGCTTCAGCTTTGGAGATTCAATGATGGTTTGTTGATCCTTTCGAATAAAAACCAATTTGGGGCTTTTTTCTTTAATGAAATAATCGATTGGTTTCATCAAGAGATGAGCAATTTCTGCAAGCATGATAACAGATGGGCTCCGCTTCCCCGTCTCAATTCGCTGAAGGGTCATCGGACTGATTCTTATCTTCTCTGCCATTTCTCCAATCGTCCATCCTCGGGATTTACGTTCATTCCTGATTCTCAGACCTAGTTCTTCCATCTCTTTCTTCCCCCGTTCGTTTTCTACCTCAATTTGAATTTAATGACCAATTCTTTTATCCCATTTCAAATCTCCCTGTTTTTATCTAAGCACAAATGTGATGATAAAACCAGAGCAATGGAATTTAGAAGAACCTCGGCTCTGTTCAGTATATTCCCCCTTAGCTCATTATTTTACGACTTACTTTCATACTTTCAGCCAGTAACTCATTATGAAACAAACACAGTCACTACCATGCTTGCTCAAGTAATTCGACTATATCACTGAATGAAACGGGTCGAGGATTCCAGGAAATCTGGGGATCCTTCATCGTGTCGTGTGCAATTGCATCGAACTGGCCTTCTGGTAACCCCAAGTCTCGAAGGGTTTGTGGGACACCGAGCCTGATTGTCAACTCGTCGATGCATTTTGCCAGTTTCTCCATTGCGTCGCTGCCCTCAGCAGGTAGTTCAATCGATGCCGCCGCTAACCGCAATTTGTCTGCTGCGGCTTCCATGTTGAACCGGAGGCTGTATCGTACGATTACAGAATTAGCACCGCCATGCGACAGCCCGAACCGACCACCCAAACTGTGGCAAATGGCATGCCCGACACCGAGCCAGGAATTCGCATAAGTAAGACCAGATAGTGAAGCACTTTCAAGGGTGTGCTGATAATCAGATTTTTCCGGTGCGACCACATCGGGGGCTATCCGAGGAAGTGAGGAAATAAGACCTCCCAATGCATGGAGCGCTAAAGCATCAGTAATCGGTTGGCTTCCTCTGGAATAGAGAGCTTCAAGGCAATGATGGACCGCGTTCATGCCACTCGCCAGGAGGATTGGCCGCGGAGTAGTCGCAACAACCTCCCCGTCCAACACCACGAGTACCGGGGTTAGTCCCGGGGAGCCGAAGATAAGCTTCTCCCGACTTGACGCTTCTGTAAAAGCACCCCCTCCAATAACTTCAGCGGCTGAGAAGGTGGATGGAACTGTGATGACAGGTAGAGGTGAAAATTGCATAGGCAATTCAGAGGCGCTTTGGGGGAGATTCGAACGGGTCATAACCTCTTGAATCGATCGCCTGCTGGACAGCATAAGCGAAATTGCCTTCGCGGTGTCGTGGGCAGAACCGCCACCAATTGACATCACCGCGTCAGGCTGCGCTTTCCGCGCATAATCTGCCGCGACTCCAAGTAATGCTTCGGGAACATGCGTTTGAATCCGGTCGAAAATGCCAGCAATTCTGTGACCGAGCAGTGAATCGATCTCGGCCACGATGCCAGATCCAGTGCGCACGTTTGGACCGGTTACGAGCAGCACTTGCTTGAAGCTCAACGAATCGAGCAATTCCGGGAGAAGCTGCCTGCATCCCAGGCCGCTCACGATCATTGCAGGGATCGCCGTACCTTCAAACTTATGGTAAGAAACCATCAAGTGTATCACCTTTCCGTTTCAGGTCCATGCTTCATTGTGCCAATATTTGCTAATCAGCTACTCAACCTCGTGGAGGCTGAAAAAGTTCGAAAACAAGGTGTCCGACCCGATCAGTCTCGAAGTAACCGCAACCGCCCCCATTCTTGAATTTTGCGCTGAAGATTAGGTTAAGCCCCTTCTCAATCAGCTCAGCCTTGGCCTTTTCGATATCATCTACACCGAAAGCCAAGTGGTGAATACCTTCTCCTTTGCTCTCCAAAACCTCCTTCCATATAGAACCTGTTCCAGTAACAGGTTCAATCAGCTCCATCCTGATTGGACCGATATGACCCATTCTTATTTTCAACTTTAGGTCATAGATAAGCTTGCCCTTTA
>Ga0214473_10010753_pt1 | contig 10755 bp, 10 predicted proteins | sample RVTome_7_FD_203509 | JGI IMG/M metagenome (GOLD analysis project Ga0214473, IMG submission 203509) | Soil microbial communities from uranium-contaminated site in the Upper Colorado River Basin, Wyoming, United States - RVT98D197 | ecosystem: Environmental > Terrestrial > Soil > Contaminated >... | reverse complement strand
CATTCGGGTGACGTTCACCAAGTTCTTGAACCGCTCGACCACATCCTGATAGAAAGCCACTTCCTCCACCAGTTCGTTTCCTTTAAAGAATTCGGCGATCCCGGGAAGGTCCTCCAAACTGTCGGTTCGGACGTCCAAACTCGCTGGCAGAACATTGGTCGGAATTCCTTCTAAAAGCTCGGGTTTGTCTTTGAACTGCTCGGAGTAAAGCGCAAAAGCTTCGTCCTTGGAGGTGTAGATCACCTCTTTCACCCCCGGCCGCTGGAGAAGCTCGTCCCGAATCTCCAGAATCTGTTCCTCGCTAGCGGTATCCTTGAAAAAGGCCGTCACCAAAGCCCGGGATTCGTAGTAATCGAGAATTTTTCCCGCCCCGAAAGCAAAAAGAGCCAAGGCGGAGGTCGCCCCAAATGTGAGCGTGATCACCAAAACCGTGGTCAGCGAAAGACCACCGTGGCGGGTAATTCCCAAAATCGCATTGCGGAGGATTCTACGAAGCATATTTTCCTTTCTTTTGGTCCTTGATCACCTTTCCTTTATCCAAGCCGACGACCCGTTTCCCGAGCCGGTCGACGATTTCGGCGGCGTGGGTCGCCACCAGAACGGTCGTTCCCATCTCGTTGATCTTCTCCAGCAATTTGATCGCCGACCAGGCGCTTTCCGGATCAATGTTGCCGGTCGGCTCGTCCGCGATTAAAACCTTGGGTTCGGGGGCCAGGGCCCGGGCAAACGCCAACCGCTGCCTCTCCCCTCCCGATAGCTGATAAGGGAAATGGTTCATTCTCTCCTCCAACCCTACCAAAGACAGAACGTGCGGAACAATTTCTTTAATCTCCGAATCGGGGCGGCCCAAAACTTCCAGCGCCAGGGCGACATTTTCAAAAGCGGTCTTCTCCGGCAGAAGCTTGTAATCCTGGTGGACCACTCCCATCTCCCGTCGGTGCTGAAGAAGTTCCTTCCCCACCAGGTCCGCCACGCTCCGGCCGCTGACTTCCAACTCCCCTTCGGTCGGAAGCTCCTCCCGGGTCAAGAGCCGGACCAGCGTCGTTTTTCCCGCCCCGGAAGGGCCGACGACGAAAAGAAATTCTCCAGGAGAAACTTCAAACGATACTTTATCAAGCGCCGCCGTCCCGTCGGGATAATATTTGCTAACTTCCTGAAAATTAATCATTTGATTCGAATCCGATTGATAAACAAAATCTGCTCGGTGCCGTCGGCCGAACCAACCGCGATTCCCTCGACGGTCACCGAAGCATTTTTAAAGAAAGCGATATCGATGCTCGTGCTTTTCAGCAAAATCTGTTTTCCTTCCGCCAACTCCAAATAATAGGAGGCGCCCTCCTTCGGCGCACTCAAGGCTCGGACCACTCCAGTATAAGAAGATAGTTGATCGTCGCCGTTAGCGGTGCCGGAATCCAGGGGAGGAGTTGCGGTCGGATTGTAAGGGCTAAGAACGATTCCCAAAACTATCCCGAGGAGAGCAAATCCCAGCGCCAAAGCCAGTACCAGCAGAATAATCCGGCGGCGGGGCATTGCAAACAGGCGGCCTTCCGCCGCGGCAAAAGCGCTCTTGAAACGGGAGAGAAATGGCGAAGTTTTGGGCAAGTTATCGGCCATCAGTTGGATTCTAACACGTCTTAAATGATCTCCGCCTTCAGTTCCGCCTCGATAAAAGAATCGAGCTCCCCATCCAAAACCGAATCCGGGTCTTTGGACTCAAATCCGGTCCGGAGATCTTTTACCTGTTTGTACGGATGAAGGACATAGGAGCGGATTTGGTTGCCCCAACCCGGTGTCAAATATTCGCCCCGAAGTTGGGCCTCTTTCATCCGGCGCTCCTCTTCCACCCGTGCAAACAGTTTCGCTTTGAGCAGCTTCAGCGCGATTTCCTTGTTTTTAGCCTGATACCGCTCGGCCTGACAAGAAACGACGAGGCCGGTGGGCTTGTGACGAATCCGGACCGCCGTCTCCACCTTTTGGACGTTTTGGCCGCCCTTTCCGGAAGAACGGAAGGTTTCCACTTCCAAATCGTCATCCTTGATCTCGATTTCCGGTATTTCATCCAAAACCGGAATGACTTCCACCAAAGCGAAGGAAGTTTGGCGGAGGTTTTGAGCATTGAACGGCGATTGGCGCACCAGCCGGTGGACACCGGCTTCCTTTTTTAGGTAGCCAAAGGCGAGCGGGCCCTTAATCTCAAATGTCACCGACTTGAATCCGGCTTCTTCCCCGGGACTCTGTTCCAGCGTAATCGTTTTCCAACCCCGCCGTTCGGCAAACCGCTGGTACATTCTTGCCAGCATCGCCACCCAATCCTGGGCTTCCGTTCCCCCCTGTCCCGAGTGGAGAGCCAGAATCGCATCATTTCCGTCGTAAGGATCGGATAAATAAGTTTTCAGCTCCAGTTTTCCCAGCAGCTCTTCCGCCATTTGGGACTCGCCCACCTCGATCGCCAACTCCGTTTCCTCGACTTCGGCGATCTCTTGCTTCAGATCGGCGATCTCCCGCATTACTTCCTGAGCCTTGAGGTTATCTTTCCAGAAATCGGGATGGGCGGACTGGGCTTCCAAGTCCCGCAGGATCTTCCCCTTTTCCTCAAAATCGATGGTTTCTTTGATCTGCACCAAGCGCTTTTTTAAATCCATTTTTTACCTTTTCAGAAAATCAAGATCGAGAGTGACGGTCTGCCCTTCTTTGATTTCGCCCGCCAAAATTCTGGTCGCCAACCTAGCCTCCACCAGATCCTGCATCACCCGGGTCAAAGGCCGGGCTCCCCAGGCCGGAGCATACCCCAGTTCGGCAATCTTCGCCGTAAACTCGGGAGTTGCCAGAAGCTTGATGCTCTTGGCAGCCAAGTCTTTTTCCAGTCCTTTGATTTTCAGCTCAACAATTTTACCAAGATGTTCTTGGGAAAGCGGCTTGAAAATCATCACCCCGTCGAACCGGTTCAGAAGCTCCGGCGGGAAAATTCCCCGAATATGTTCGAGAAATTCCGTCTTAAAATCATCCACTCCCCTTCCCACCGCTAGCTGGTCTTGGATGAATTTGGTCCCGGCGTTGGAAGTGGCGATGATAATGGTGTTGGTGAAATCGACCGTTTCGCCCCGGCCGTCAGTCAGCCGGCCATCGTCAAAAACCTGAAGGAAGATATTAAGGGTCTGGGGGTGGGCTTTCTCAAACTCGTCCAGTAGAACCAAGGAGAACGGCCGTTGCCGAATTGCTTCGGTTAGCTGACCGGGTTCGATACTCTCCGTTCCCGGAGGGGAACCGATCAAGCGGTAGATATTTTTCAAATCGGCAAACTCTGACATATCCACCCGCGCCATCGCTTCTTTCCCCCCGAAATAATATTTGGCGAGGACTTTGGAAAGTTCGGTTTTTCCGACCCCGGTCGGGCCGACGAACAGGAATGCTGCAATTGGCTTGTCTTCCTCGCGGATGCCGGCCCGCGCCCGCCGCAAAGCATCAGCCACCCCCTGGACCGCTTCTTCCTGATCAATCAACTCGGTGTGAATCCTTTCCTCCAGATTGAGAAGTTCTTTCGCCTCTTTTTGGGTAATTTTGGTGACTGGAACTTTGGTCTTCTCGGAAACGAGCACGGCAATTTCTTCCTCACCGACGGCTCCGCCGCCGGTATTTTGCTTCGCCAAAACCGCTTCTTCCAAAAGATCGAGCGCTTTATCGGGAAGAACCCGCTCGTAAATCAGCCGGTCGGACATCTCGACCGCGGCCCGAATCGCCGGGAAAGTAATCCGAACCGGCTTGCGCTCTTTCCGGCTCTTCTTTTCCAAACCCGACGCCTCATATTCCAAAACCTCAACACTGTCTTCCCGGGTGGCCGCCGGAACTTCCACCAGTTCGAAAACCGTCGAGAAAGCGTCGTTCGGCGAAATGTACTTCCGGTAATTTTCCCAAGAAGTGGCGCCGACCAGCTGTAATTTCCCGGTTTCAAGATGAGGACGGAGGGAGTTAAAGACAAAGGAAGTTTGGGCCTCCGCTCCTGAAAGAATCAGGTTGTGGATCTCGTCAATAAAAAGAACAATGCCACGGGAAGACTCAACTTCATCCAGGATCTTCTGAATCCGCTCTCCCAATTCCCCCTCGGTTGGCGCCCCGGCCACCAGCGAACCGACATCCAACTGAATGATCCGCCGGCCCTGAAGAGAGACAAAGCGTGAGCCCCGAACAACTTCCTGGGCGATTCCATATACCAGGGATGTTTTTCCCGAACCGGGCGGGCCGACCAAGAGGGCGTTGGCCTTGCGTTCCCGAGCCAAAATCCGGGCCACTTCCTCAAGAGGCTTTTTCTTTCCGATCATCAAATCCAATCGGCCGGCGGCCGCCTCCTTGGTCAAATCGACCGAAAAAGTGTCCAGGGTAGGGGTTACTCTCCCGGTCCAGCCGCGATTAACGCCGCCGATCGGCCCAACTTCATATGCTTTCTCCCAAATGAAGGGAAAACGAACCCAGTCCCGCCGCCTTTTTTCCCAAAGCAAAGCCTGCTTGACATCATCGGATTTTTCTCCGGCGATGCTCAAAGCCGCCGCCAGCAGATTAGAGGGACGAATGAACCTGAACTTTAGCGAGAAAGCCAGATCGTAGGCAGTCTGATAAATATCCTTCAAGGGAACATCTTGGAGCTTGGCGGGGTCGAACTCCCCCACTCCGGCGCGGAATAGGAATTCCCGGCCGGCTCTCCCCCGAGCTAGTTTCCGGAATAACCGGGGCGAATCGTTGGCCGACATAATTGCCCATCTCGCCGCATCGCAGGTAAAATCCAAAATATAAAAATCGTCCTTCCAAGGACCGGTGATCTCAAGATGGGAGCGTCCCAAACGATCATAAAAAGCGAGGACCCAGGCGGCTCCGAAAACCACAATCGCCAGGGAAGGGTAATTAAAGAAAATCCAAAACGGGAAAAGAAACCACAGTAGAAAGGCACCCAAAATTCCGATTGTGCCTAGAGCGATCGTAATCGCCCCGGCTACCAACCGGACGAGACGAAAAGGAAGACCAAAGATTCTTCCGAAAAACGTGTAGTCTCCGAACAAGGGAACGAAGAGAAGCCGCGTCATCGTCGTCGTCGCCGTAATCTGGTCCAAGTAAACGATTACCCGCCAAACGGTCCGGGTGAAAGACCGGACGCCCTCCACAAACCAAAAATAAGGCAGGTAAAAAAGCGCTTTGATTAAGTAAGAAGTTTCCGAAACCGCTCGATTCATCTACTTAATAATACAGGACTTAGCGCGCCAGCCAGAAAGAAACTAAAACCAACAAAATTAAGTGAAATGATTGGTCAACACCCAGGAGAAGCCAGATCGGCACTTCCGCGTCCTCTACCTTTTTGATCTGGCGGAGCCACCAGAATTCAAACCGGCGATTGTCCAAGAAAGCGTGGGTGACTGCCAGAAACAAGGTCGCCCAAACCGCCTTCGTCAAATCCACTCCGGCGAAGAACAACGCTCCGAAAGTAAAGATGTGGTAAGTAAAAACGTGCGCCGCGAGCGCCAAATAATTCTTGGATTTCTCATTCGCCATCCAAGAGGTTTGAATAATCCAGTCGCCGATCAGATGAGCCGCCAAAAGATAAATAAATATCTGGGTCATTTATTAGATATTACCCTGCCAAGGCAGGATAATGACAGCGTTTCCATTTTTTTCCGCTTCCACACCAGCAGGGGTCATTGCGGCCCAGTTTTTTCCCAGTTCCGGCACTGGGAGACGCAGGGACTTGCGATTGGTCGGTTTCCTGACCCATATTCGCCGTCGGGTGGTGCAACGCCACCGGCCGGGCCTTCGGCACCGGATTAGTTTCCTTTCTTTTAATCTCAATCCTCTCCAATCTCAGCGCAAATGTCGACCAAATTTCGTTGATCAGGCGGTCGAAGAGGAGACGGGCCTCATTCTTATATTCCACCAGCGGATCCCGGCCGCCGTATCCCCGGAGGCCGATCCCCCGCCGCAGTTCATCCAGAGTATCAATGTGCTCCACCCAAAGGATATCGAAAGATTGGAGCGCCAGTTGCCGAATGATTTTCAGCCAATCGGCGGAAAACTCCTTCTTGTACTTTGCCCAAACTTCCTCGACTTTCGCCGAATAGGCAGAAATTTTGGCGAGCAGAAAAGATTCCATTTCCTCTCCTCCGATCAAAATCTTTCGCCGGATCGTATAAGCAATATCCCGGTGTTTATTGATGACATCATCGTATTCCACCAGGTGTTTCCGCAGATCGAAGTTATAACCTTCCACCCGCTTTTGGGCGCTTTCGATCGCTCCCGAGACGATCTTGCTCTCCAGCGGAACGTCTTCGGCGATGCCGAAGCGATCCATCACCCGCTCCACCATCGCCCCGCCGAAAATCCGCATCAGATCATCCTGGAGCGCCACAAAGAAACGGGACGATCCCGGGTCTCCTTGCCGGCCGGAACGGCCCCGGAGCTGGTTATCGATCCGGCGGGATTCATGCCGTTCGGTTCCGATCACGTGCAACCCGCCCAACTCCACCACCCCTTCCCCCAGCTTGATGTCGACTCCTCTTCCGGCCATGTTGGTGGCGACCGTGACCGAACCCCGCTCCCCCGCTCGGGCAAGGATCTGGGCCTCTTTTTCGTGCTGCTTGGCGTTCAGAAGTTCGTGGGGAATATTTTTGCGCTTCAAAAGTTTGGCGAGCAGTTCATTCTTCTCGATCGAAGTAGTTCCCACCAGGACCGGCTGGCCCCGGCGATGACATTCATCGATTTCGTTTGAAACCGCCTGAAACTTTCCGGTAACGGTTTTGTAAACCACGTCGGAGTAATCCTCCCTAACCATCGGTTCGTGGGTTGGAATTACGACCACTTCCAGGTTGTAGATCCGGGAAAACTCCTCCGATTCGGTCGCGGCCGTCCCGGTCATTCCGGCCAATTTTTGATACATCCGGAAGTAGTTCTGAAAGGAAATCGTCGCCATGGTCTTGCTCTCTTTTTGAATCGCCACCCCTTCTTTCGCCTCGATCGCCTGGTGCAAGCCTTCGGAGTAGCGCCGGCCCATCATCAGCCGGCCGGTGAATTCATCAACAATGATGACCTGCCCCTCTTTGACGATGTAATCTCGGTCTTTTTGATAGAGAGTCGCGGCCTTGAGCGCCTGCTCGACATGCCGGACGGTTTCGAAATCTTTTTCGTAGAGGTTGGGCACGCCCAACATCCGTTCCAGCTTCCGCAGACCAACTTCGGTGAGGGTGACGGAACGAGATTTTTCATCAATCGTGTAATCCGTCTTGGAAACGAGATCATTAACCAATTTCGCAAAATCGTAATAACGCTGGGTAGCTTCTTCCTGGGGAGCAGAAATAATCAACGGGGTCCGGGCCTCGTCAATCAAGATCGAATCGACCTCATCGACAATCGCAAAATGGTGAACCCCCTCTTCCCCCAAACTATTTACCTGGACGATTTGGGAAGGATCGTAAACCATATTGTCGCGGAGGTAGTCAAACCCGAATTCGTTATTGGTTCCGTAGGTGATATCCGCTTGGTAAGCTTCCCGGCGAGAAATTTCGCGAAGATACCTTCCCTGTCCAAGCTGCATTTCCTCCGGTGTTTCTCCTTCCGCCGCGGCCGGCTGGGGACTGGCGACCGGTTCAAACAAATAGGCCTTTTCGTGATTCAAACACCCCACCGTTAAGCCCAACCGATGGAAAATCGGTCCCATCCATTCGGTATCGCGGCGGGCCAAATAGTCGTTGACGGTGACCAAATGCGCTCCCCGCTTATCAAGGGCATTGAGATAAAGAGCCAAGGTGGCGGAAAGGGTCTTTCCTTCCCCGGTTTTCTGCTCCGCGATCCGGCCTTGGTGCAAAACCGCCCCCGCCACCAGTTGAACATCATAAGGGCGCATGCCGGTCGTTCTCCGCGAGGCTTCCCGCACCGCCGCGAACGCTTCCGGAAGAACTTGGTCCAGCGATTCCCCCTTTTCCAAACGTTGGCGGAATTCCGCCGTTCTTTCTTTTAGTTTGGAGTCCGAAAGTTTTTTAAACGCCGGCTCGAGCGCATTGATCTTGGCAACCAATGGCCGCAAACGGGCGATTTCTCGCTCGTTGAAATCAAAAAAACGCGAAAGAAATGACATTACTTTTACAGTATACCGCCTTCAATTAACAGCGGCTTGACATGTTTAAAATATGATAAATTATGGCTAAGATGAGTAAGAAAAAAATAATCCTCATCGTCATCGCGTTGCTCCTGCTTCTGGCCGGCGCGGCCGCCGCCTATTACTATTTCTACTTTTTGCCTAACCAGGAATCCCAAAACGGCGAACCGGCCAAAACCGCCGAACCGGGAGAGATCACCGAGGAATTCAGCGGGGATTACGTCAGCGGCGAAGTTCCGGAAGACTGGACGATTGTCGAATACCAAAACGGAGCCGGCTCGACGATGCTTACCGGCGGAGTGACCTACACCGGACTGACCGGACTGGAAGTTAAAAGTCCGGCCGGGATCGTCGTCTTTAAGCTGGAAGGCGTTTACGGGGTGGGCGGCTTGGATTCTTGCGAAAATTACTACCAATTCTCCGACGACAGCGCCGCCTACCTCGCCCAAGTCCAGGCGACCAACGCGGAAGTTGGAGAACCGGCCCCCACGATCGCCGATTTAACCACCGCCACTTACCAGGAATCGGAACTTTTCGGGATCAGAATTCGAAGAATCGGCACCGTGATCTACTGGGATGTAACAACCGGAGACGCTTATTTCCAATCCGCCTGCGGGATCAGAAAACGGTTCATCAACTTTGCGTCCCCGACTTTCAACGGGGGCGGGATGGCGGTCGACAGCTACCAGTTTACGGTCAACGAGACCTCGCCCGAATCCGAGCTCTTGGATCTGGATACCATCCTGGAATCTCTGGCAATTCCCTAAACTCCGAACCTTATTAGCAACCCCCACTTTCTCTTCGGTAGTATAATTACCACGTGGAAACGATCACTAAGGTTAAGGAAATTGAAATTTTTCACAGCCCGACCTACGGGGAAATCACTCTGCCGGCAATCATCGGAAAAATCTCCCATTTCGTGGCGGCAGTCCCCGACCAAAGGTATCGAATCATCATCGGCACCGATTCCCAAAGCCATAATGGAACGGGAGTCGACTTTGTTACCGCGGTCGTGGTCCACCGGGTCGGCGGTGGCGGAATTTACTTCTGGAAAGGATACAAGAAAACCCGTCCCTACACCCTTAAAGAGAGAATCTACGAAGAGGCACTGGCATCGCTCGAATTTGCCAACGAATTCATCTACCACCTCAAAGGCGAACCGAAACTTTTAGAAGTCGGCCTGGAGATTCACGTCGACATCGGGGAAAACGGCAAAACCCGGGAAATGATCGCCGAAGTCGTGGCGATGATCAAGGGTAGCGGCTACGAAGTTAAGACCAAACCGGAATCCTTTGGCGCCTCAAAGGTAGCCGATCGACACACCTAAGACCAGAATCCCCAGAATAATCCGATAGATTGCGAAAGGAACCAGCGAAAACCGGTTGAGAATACCGAACAGAACTCGAATCGCCAGCAAACCGACAAAAAAGGAAGTCGCAATTCCGACCGCGAAGCCGGGCCAATCATTTGCGAGAACTCCATCCCGATAAACTGAAAATATTTCCCAAAATCCGGCCGCGAAAACAATCGGGAGCGAGATCACAAAAGAGAACCGGGCCGCCGCCTCCCGCTTTATTCCCCTTCCCATCCCGGCCAGAATTGTGATTCCGGAACGGGAAACTCCCGGAACCAGCGCCAGCGCTTGGGCCAAGGCGATCGCAAAAACATCCGGAACCGCCAGGTTTTCCCTTTTCCCATTCCCTTTCCGATATCGCTTTTCCACCGCCAGCATCAGAACCGCCACCAAAAATAGCGCCCCGGCCACCAACCCGGCGCCCCGAAAATTCTGCTCGATGAAATCCTTCCCGAAAAGCCCGATCAAACCGACCGGAACGGAAGCCAGTCCGATCGCCAAGATCACTCGCCATTGCCGCCTCACCAAAAGTGAAACCCAATCGCGGGCAAAGAAAACCAGAAGCGCGGCCGCGGTCCCCAGGTGCAAGGCGGCGTCAAAGGAGAGAGAATGCGGTTCCCAACCCAGGAGGGATGGAACGATAATCAAATGACCCGAAGAGGAAATCGGCAAAATTTCCGTCAACCCTTGAACAATTCCTAAAATTACCGCTTGATAAATCGGCATCACCAGACTGGAAGCAGCTCGTGAAGGGCTTTAAAAAATCCGGCGACAATTACTCCGATCAAAAAACCTCCCAGAATATCCAGCGGGTAGTGGACTCCGACCATTATCCTCCCGACCCCGACGGCGACCGCCAACAGCAGGATGATCGTTCCCGGTATTCTTTCGGTAAAGAAAACCGCCGCCCCAAAGGCCGCCATCAGGGTCGCGTGACCGGAAGGAAAGGAACCGTAAAAATCGCGCTGGGACACTTCGATTAAAGGCTGAAAATCCTCCACCACAAAGGGCCGAGGAACGGCGAGAAAAGTTTTTAAAGCTTCCGAAACCGCAAATGCGACAACGACCGTCACTAAAATTCGAACCAGATCGTGCTTTTCCCTCCTAATCCAAAGATACGGGACGGCCAGAAGGGCGGCGAAAGGGAGATATTGGGCTAAAAAGATTGCCATTTCAGCTGCAGATAAAGAGAAAGTTCCCACCCAACCCTCCCAAAAAACCGGGGAGAGGAATTTTCACGACCTCAACCGTAGCAAATACCTGCCCCAAAATC
>Ga0214473_10010751_pt1 | contig 10755 bp, 8 predicted proteins | sample RVTome_7_FD_203509 | JGI IMG/M metagenome (GOLD analysis project Ga0214473, IMG submission 203509) | Soil microbial communities from uranium-contaminated site in the Upper Colorado River Basin, Wyoming, United States - RVT98D197 | ecosystem: Environmental > Terrestrial > Soil > Contaminated >... | reverse complement strand
ACGCGCGCCCCCGGGACAGACTCCTCGGGAGACTTCAAGAAAAACTTAAGAAAGAGCCGCATGACGTCGCGATCGCCCAACGTCAAAAGTGCCAAGGTCGCCGTGGTCACCGGCGCCGGCTCGGGGATCGGCAAGGTCGTGGTCCTCGAGCTTCTCCGCGAGGGATACGCGGTGGTCCTTGCGGGGCGCGGCGCGGAGAACCTCGATCGCGTGCGGGATGAAGCCGGGAGCAACGGAGAACGATCGCTCGCGGTTCCGACGGACGTTCGAGACCCCGACGCGGTTCGGGCGCTCTTCGCGAAAACGGTCTCGGCTTTCGGGCGCCTGGACCTCCTCTTCAACAACGCCGGGATCAACGCTCCTGGGATTCCGCTGGAGGATCTGGACTACGAGAGCTGGCGCGCGGTCCTGGACACGAGCGTCACCGGTGCGTTCCTCTGCACCCAGGAGGCTTTCAAGATCATGAAGAGCCAGGATCCGCGCGGGGGGAGGATCATCAACAACGGCTCGATTTCCGCGCATGTGCCGCGGCCGGACTCCGCCGCTTACACCGCCGCGAAGCACGCCGTCACCGGCCTCACGAGGTCGACGTCCCTCGATGGACGGAGGTACGACATCGCCTGCGGCCAGATCGACATCGGAAACGCGAGAACCGAGCTCGCCGACCGGATGTCCCAGGGGGTGAAGCAGGCGGGCGGAGAAATCGCGGCCGAGCCGATGATGGACGTGGAGCACGCGGCGAAGGCGGTGCTCTTCATGGCGAGCCTGCCCCTCGATGCCAACGTGCAGTTCCTGACCGTGCTCGCGACGAAGATGCCTTTCATTGGGCGTGGGTGATTGACAAAGTTGGAGAATCCCTCCTATCTGCGAGACACTACGGGGCAGCAACGGGCCCGGCCGCCTTCGCGAAGCTTCGGCGAGCCTCGCCGGAGCCCGAAGGGCGGAGGCGGGAGGGCCCGTCCTCCCCGAGCGGAGCCCTCAGCCCAGAGCGGTGGGGGTGGGGCCCCACCGCACTGATTGAAGAGCGAGGCGAGTATTAATGCGTTCAAATGACCACGAGTTTCTCTCACAGGTCCTCGACAAAGTGGAAGATCTCCCCGAGGGGCTCGGCGAGCGCCTCTTGAAGCTCGTCGAGGAGACGCCGGAAGGCCTGGAGGCCATTGAGCAACGTTCCGACGCCATCCGGAAGCTCATCGAGGAGCACTCCCGTGACTGAGAGAGTCCACCGACTGACGATGCGCTCCTTCCGCGGAGTGCCCGACACGATGGAGGTTGACTTCGGAGAGGGGCAGAGCCTCGCGGTCTATGGCGACAACGGGACCGGCAAGAGCACCATCGCCGACGCGCTCGAATGGTACTTCACCGGCGGCATCGAGCTTCTCTCTCACGAAGGCCGGCAGCACGCCATCAAGAACCTCGGTCCCGCGGGAGGGGGCGAGACCGCAGTCGAGCTCGTGACTTCGGGCGAGCTCGGAGGGAAAGCCGTCTATCCCGACGAAAGAGGGGCGGAAGCGTTCGGCGTCGCGAGCCGCGAGACGTTTCTCCTGCGCGGCCGGACGCTCGCGGATTTCATCAACAAGACCAAGACCGAGAAATGGAAGGCGCTCGCGGAGCTTCTCGGGCTCGACGCCGTCGAGCTTCTCCGGCAGGATCTCCAGCGCGCCCGCTCCGACATCAAGAAGCAGGTGAAGGCCGCGGAAGAGCGCATCGAGGCCGCAGCACGCGCGATCGGCGCAGGCGATGGAAAGGTGTCGGAGGATTCCGTCCTCCAGTCCCTCCAGCAGATCTGCCGCGGTCTCGGAGTCGACGTGCCGGACTCTCTCGAGAGAGTCGCGTACCCTGCCTGGATCGCGGGCATCGCCGGCGGGGGCGAGAGCACGTCGGTGCCAAAGCTCGAGGCCCTCACCGCCGCTGTCGCGGGCCTCGGTCCCGTCGAGGTGGACCTCGACCCGATCCGGGGCTGGAACGATCTGGTTTCGTCGGAAGGGACGAAGGACCTCGCGCGTCTCACTCTCTTCAAGGACGCCGATGCGCTTCTGGCCTCGTCGCCCGCGCCGGATCGCTGTCCTCTTTGCTCTCAGGCGGTCGACGGGAAGAAGCTGTCGTCTCATGTTCGGGAGGTCCTCGGCGGGCTCCTCGAAGCCTCCCGGGAGATGGAGCGGATCGGGGAAGACGCGCGCTCCTGCCTGGACACGCTGGGTGCGGCTTCGGAGACCCGCCGGGCGATTGTCGCTCAAGCCAAAGCACTCCGGATCGAGCTCCCCCGGATTCCTTCCGTCGCCGCGGCTCTCGATGCCCGGGGGCCGATCGAACTCGCACCCCTCGAGGCCCTCGCGTCCGAAATCGAGCGGTGGGATCGCGCGGTGCGCGAGGAGGTCGCGAAAAGCGCGCCGGCGCAAGGGGGCACGCGGCAAAGCCAGCTCGGGCTGCTGGCGGCGCTTCTTGAACAGATACGCGTCTGGCGCGCGGCGCAGAAAGACCTCGTCCAGGCGAAGAAGGCGTACGATCTCGCGGACCGCATCTACGACGCGTACCTGGATCGCCAGAAGGAGCAGCTCGAGCAGATGCTGAAGAGCATCAGCCAGAGTGTCGCGGAGCTCTACTCGGCGCTCCACCCCGGCGAAGAGCTGGGAGGGATCACGGTCGAGCCCTGGACGGCGAAGGGGCTCGAGCTCGCCGTCGACTTCCACGGCTCGCGCCAGAGGCCGCCCCACGGAGTCTTGAGCGAGTCGCACCTGAATTCGCTCGCCATCGCGCTCTTTCTCGCGATGGCCCAGACGTTCAATCAGAAGCTTCGATTCCTCGTCCTCGACGACGTCATCAATAGCTTCGACCTCGAGCACCGGGGACAGCTCGCGGAGCTCCTGGCCGAGAAGTTCGACGACTGGCAGCTCATCGTCCTCACCCACGACCGGCAGTTCTTCGAGCACCTCACGCGCCGCGCGCCCGGGTGGAAGCGGCTCGAGATCACTTCCTGGAGCTACGACGAGGGACCGCGTACGACGAAGTACTCGTCTCCCGGCATTCTCGCCGAGGCTTCCGAGAGACTTGCCGAGGGTGACGTCAACGGAGCGGCCACGAAAGCGAGACGAGCGCTCGAGGAGCTGCTGCAGGAGGTCTGTGAGGCTCTTCGGGCGGAGCTGCCTTTCCGGCGCGGGACCCGGAACGATCAACGCGAGATCGGAGAGCTTCTCAAAGGAATCCGCCGCGGCGTGAAAGAGCACGCCAAGGGAATGCTCGAGGGGCTCGAGCCCCTCCTCAAGAACCTCGAGGCCGACGTCCAGGCCTCGCTCAACGTCGAAGCCCACGCGAGCCGCGGACGCGCGGCTTCGTCCGAGATCGAAGCGGCGCTCCGCCGGATCGAGGAGCTCGACCGCATGTGGTCCTGCCCCGACTGCGGGACCCGCGTCTGGCACAAGGGATCTCCGGAGTCCTCGCGCTGCAAGTGCGGGAAGTCCCTCTTCCCCCCGAAACCGCCCTCGTGATCGGAAGAAGGCTCGGCCACTACCTCATCCGCGAGAAACTGGGAACGGGTGGGATGGGCGAGGTCTATCTCGCGGAGGACACGAAGCTCTCCCGCAACGTCGCGCTCAAGGTCCTTCCTCCGGAGCTCGCTTCGAATCCCGATCGGAGGGAGCGCTTCCATCGCGAGGCGAAGGCGGTCGCGGCGTTGAATCATCCCTATATCGTCACCCTCCACTCGGTGGAAGAAGCGGAGGGTGTGCTGTTTCTCACTCTGGAGCTTGTCGAGGGGGAAACGCTCCGGGAGAAGATCGATCGGGGCCCTCTTCCGGTGGAACAGGTGTTCGAGCTCGGAGCGCAGATCGGAGAGGGGCTTTCGAAAGCCCACGCCGCGGGAATCCTCCACCGGGACCTGAAGCCTCATAACGTCATGGTCACCGTCGACGGACGGGCGAAGCTCCTGGACTTCGGCCTCGCCAAGTTTCTCGCCCCCGGCGCCACCGACCCCGATGCCGTGACCATGGCCCGGGAGACGAGCCCGGGCATGACGCTCGGGACCGCGGGTTATATGGCCCCCGAGCAGGCGCTGGGGAAGGAAGTGGACGCCCGCGCCGATCTTTTCGCCCTCGGAGTCGTGCTCTACGAGATGGCGACGGGGAGGAGCCCGTTTCGCGGCGAGACCCTCGCCGCATTCTTCGATTCGCTCCTTCACGACGCGCCCCCCTCGCCTTTGACCGTGAATCCCGACCTTCCCCGGGATCTCGTTCGAATCATCGAAAGAGCGCTCGAGAAGGAGCCGGCGCGACGCTACGCCTCGGCGGGGGAGCTGATCGCGGAGCTAAGGGGAATCGCGGCGGAGAAGCCTGGTCGGACGAAGCGTTTCTCGATCGCCGTCCTTCCGTTCAGCGATCTGAGCCCTGAGCGGGATCAGGACTACTTCTGCCAGGGTCTCGCGGAAGAGCTCATCAACACCCTCGCCGCCGTGCGCGGCCTTCGCGTCCTGGCGCGAACGTCCGCGTTCGCGATCCAGGGGCAAGGGCTCGACGTGCGGGAGATCGGACGGCGCTTGCGGGTCGATACCGTCCTCGAGGGGAGCGTTCGCAAGTCCGGGACCCGGCTTCGCATCACGACACAGCTCGTCGACGCGGCCGAGGGCTATCAGCTCTGGTCGAAGAAATTCGATCGGGATCTGGACGACGTCTTCTCGGTGCAGGACGAGATCGCGGAGACGGTGGCGGCCGGGCTCCAATCGGAGCTCGGCTTCGCGAAGGAGAGGAGCGACGCCCGGCGGGCCTCGAACCTGGAAGCCTATGACGCCTACCTCCGCGGACTCTTCGCGATGAACCGTTGGACCGAGGATTGGGTCGAGCGCGCTCTCGGATGTTTCGCCGACGCCGTCACCCGGGATCCTGGCTATGCCCTGGCGCACGCCGCCATCGCGGAGTGCCTGGTGTGGTTTTATTCGGGCATCGGAATCCGATCGGCGGTGGAGACGGTTCCGAGGGCGCGGGAGGCCGCGGCGAAGGCTCTCGCACTGGGGCCGGAGCTTCCCGAGTCGCACAAGGTTCTCGGGCTCATCGCCATGAGCCACGACTGGGACCGGAAAGCGGCGGAGTCGAGCTTCGCCAGGGCGATCGAGCTCAACCCGAGCTCCGCCGACGCGCGGGTCTGGAACGCCTGGCGCCTTTCGCTGCTCGAGGGGACGTACCACGAGGCACTCTCCGAGCTCCAGGTAGCCGAGGAGCTCGACCCGCTGGACCTGAAGATCAAAACCCAGGTCGGATATGTCTACTACTTCCTTCGCGAGCTCGAGCGCGCCGAGGCCCAGTTCCGGAAGGTGCTGGCCATGGACCCCCACTTCGCCTTCGGTCACTACGCGCTCGGGGACGTCCACGCGCAACAGGAAAGATACGACGAGGCGCTCGCCCATCTCGAGGAGTCGGTGCGCCTCGGAGGAACCTCGGTGAATCACCTGGCGATCCTCTCCTACGTAAATGGACTCGCGGGGCGGACCGACGAAGCGCGAAGGCTCCTTCTGGAAATCCGCGCGCGGGCCGCTCGGGGATACGCTTCGCCCATCTGGAGCGCCCTCGCTCATCTGGGTCTGCGCGAGGTCGACGCCGCGTTCGATTGGCTCGACCGCGCCTTCGCCGAGCGGGACGGCTCGCTCATCCTCGTGACCGCGTCTCCGGAATTCGATCCTTTGCGGGGCGACCCGCGCTTCCGAGCGCTCCTCGAACGGATGGGTCTCGGGCACCGTGGAGTCTGATCAGAAGGGCCAGATCCGGGGCGCGAGCGTAACGGTGATCGTCCACACGATGAGGTTGAGTATCCCCCCGAAGCGGACGTAGTCGGTGAAGCGATAACCCCCGGGACCGTAGACCATGAGGTTCGTCTGGTATCCGATGGGAGTGGCGAAGCCGCACGAAGCGGCGACGGTGATGGACATGATGAAAGGCATGGGGTCGACGCCGAGGGAGCGGGCGGTCGCGAGCGCGATGGGGAACATGATGACCGCGGCGGTGTTGTTCGAGAGAACCTCGGTGAACATCATCGTCACCCCGTAGAGCGCCGCGAGGACGACTTGCGGGTTCGTCCCGGCCAACGCGACCATGCCCTCGGCGATGCCGCGATCGGCCCCGGTCTTCTGCATCGCGGCGCCGAGGCCGATGGACCCCGCGATGACCAGGAGCACCTGCAAGTCCAGACTGCGTCGAGCGGCAGCGGGTGAGCAGCAGCGGGTGAGGATCATGAGCGCCGCGGCGGCAAGAGCCACTGTGACCTCGCTTCGCAGCGAGAAGCTCAGGCCCAGAACCATGGCGCCCAGGATCGCGAGAGCGACGTAGCCGCGCTCGTGCCGCACGGGATGCGAGCCTTCCACCGAGCTCACGAGGAAGAAGTCGCGAGAGTTGCGCTGCAGGTCGACGAACGACGGATGAGTCGCAAGGAGCAGGGTGTCGCCCGCTCGGAGGACGATGTCTCCGATCTTCTTCTGGATGCGCTCGCCGCTCCGCGCGACGGCGATGACCGCGGCCCCGTAGAGGGAACGGAAGCGGCCCTCACGGACGCTCTTGCCCACGACGGGGCAGGTGTCGGAGACGACCGCTTCCACAAGGCACCGGTCTCCCGAGGGCGCGTCGACCTTGAACACCTGGTTCGTCGCCGGCATCAACCCCCGGATTCTCTGAAGCTCCACCACCGACTCCACGATCCCGACGAAGATGAGCCGGTCCCCCCCCTGGAGTCTCGTCTCTGGCGCAACGGCGGTGAGAATCTGCTCGTTGCGGTCGATCTCCATGAGGTACATGCCCGAGAGGTGGCGGAGGCCGGCCTCTTCGATGGTCTTCCCCGCGAGAGAGCTTCCTCGCTGCACCATCATCTCCACGGTGTAGGCCCGGGGGTCCTCGAGCCGATTCAGAGCGGGCTTCCGGTCGGGGAGGAGAAAGCGGCTCGCGGCGAGCATATAGCCGATGCCGGCGAGCGCCGCCGGGACTCCGATCGAAGCGAGCTCGAACATCTCCATGGGGCGTCCGAGCTGGGTCAGCATGAGCCCGCTCACGATCACGTTGGTGCTGGTCCCGATCTTGGTGGTGAGGCCCCCGAGAATGGTGGCGAAGCTCAAAGGCATCAGGAGCTTCGAGGGCGAGAGGGCCATTTTCTTGGACCAGTCGGTCACCACCGGAAGGAGCATGGCCACCAGAGGCGTGTTGTTCATGAAGGCGGAGAGGCTCGCGACCGGGAGCATCATCCGTAGCTGGGCCTTTACCACCGACTTCGGCCGGCCGAACACCCGCTCGGTGACCAGGTGCAGGGCCCCGGTCTCGCGGATCCCGGCGGCGACGATGAAAAGCGCCGCCACCATGATCATCGCCGGCTCGGCCATGCCCGCGAGGGCTTCGCGAGGCGAGACGATGCCGGCGATCATGAGGAGCGTGAGTCCCCCGAGCATCGCGAAGTCGGCGGCGACGTTCGTTGTCGCGAGAAGCGCCAGAATCGCGAGGAGGACGCCGATGGTCACGTAGGCTTCGAAACCCATGGCTGCCTATTTTGCCTCACGGAACGGGCTTGACATCCACTTAACAAAAGCGTTAATATTTGCCGTTGATATTTGCGCGCAACAGGAGTAACCGCTCATGGTGAGAAACCCGCCCGAGGGATACCAGCGCATCATTCCCTATCTCGGTTACCGCGACTGCCCGAAGGCGCTCGACTTCCTCCGCGACGCCTTCGGCTTCGAGGAGCGGTTTCGCATGCCGATGCCCGACGGAAGGATCGGCCATGCGGAGATGGTGCTCGTGGACAACGTGATCTTTCTGGCGACGGCCTGGGAGGAAGCGGGTCACCTCAGTCCTCTCGATCTCGAGGGCGTCCATACGCTGATTCATTGCTACGTCGACGACGTCGACGCGCACTACCGCACCGCCAGGGACGCGGGGGCCATCATCATCGCCGAGCCCGAGGACCAGTTCCACGGCGCCCGCAGCTATCGGGCGGTGGATCCCGAGGGGCACCGCTGGATCTTCGCGACGCAGGCGAGGGAGGCCCCCGAATGATGGCCGCGGGCGTCGACGGGACACTCGCGGCGCTCGCGGACCCCACCCGGCGCGGCGTCGTGGATCTCTTGCGCCGCCGGCCCCGGGCGGCGGGCGCGCTCGCGGCCGCTCTCGAGGTGAGCGCTCCGGCTCTGAGCCGCCACCTTCGGGTCTTGCGAAAGCGCGGCCTCATCGAGGAGGAGCGCGACGAAAGCGACTTTCGGCTGCGCATCTACCGGCTTCGGCCCGAGCCCTTCGCCGAGCTCCAGGACTGGCTCCGTCAGGTCGAAGGCTTCTGGGGTGAGCAGCTCGGCGCGTTCCGACAGCACGTCGAGCGGAAGAAGAAGGGGAGCCGCAAATGAAGGCGACCGACAGCGTCACCGTGACCACGATCCTCAGCGTCGACCCCGGCGCCGCGTTTCGCCTCTTCACCGACGACGTCGACCTCTGGTGGAGACGGGGTCCGCGCTACCGCCCGGAGGTCAGGGGCGAGGGCACGATGCGATTCGAGGCGGGTGTCGGCGGCCGTCTCGTCGAGGTCTATGACGAAGCGAAGGGCGATGCCTTCGAGATCGGCCGAATTCTGGTCTGGGAGCCCGGAACGCGTCTCGTCTTCGACTGGCGGGCGCGAAACTTCGAGCCCGGCGAGAAGACGGTGGTCGAGGTCCGATTCGAAAGGGCGGACGAGGGCACGCGCGTGACCCTCGAGCATCGCGGATGGGATTCGATTCCGGCCGACCATCCCGCGCGCCACGGATGGACGGGAGAGGCGTTCTCTTCGATGATCGGGCTCCGTTGGGCGGATCTCCTGGTTTCGTTACGCAACCGTGCTGGAGACAAGGCCGCATGACGGATACGCGAGCGTGCCCGCTGTGCTACCCTTCGCCGTCCTCATGCGAAAAGCCCTTGCCGTCATCGGATCGGCCATCGCGCTTCTTCTCGCGCTCCTCGTGGTGCGGGCGGCTCTCTTTCGGCCCCCGCCGGTCACGGTCGAGCCCGTGGGGGTGCCCGAGGTCGACGCGCAGTCGGCGGCCCTTCACCTCTCGCAGGCTCTGCGCTTTCCGACGATCTCGCACGAGGACCCGGCGGATTTCGACTCCGGAGCGTTCTCTCTTCTCCACGCCTACCTCGGTCAGTCCTATCCGAGAGCTCACTCCGAGCTCGAGCTCGTCGGACCCGCGAGTCTCCTGTACACCTGGAAAGGCGAGGAGCCCGATCTTCCTCCCGTCGTCCTCATGGCCCATCAGGACGTGGTGCCGATCGAGCCCGGAACCGAGGGAGAGTGGAGCTACCGTCCCTTCGGCGGCGAGATCGCCGGCGGCTACATCTGGGGGCGAGGGGCCATGGACGACAAGGGATCGCTCGTCGCGATCCTGGAAGCGGTCGAGACGCTCCTCGCGCGGGGTTTCCGCCCGAAGCGAAGCATTTATCTCGCGTTCGGCCATGATGAAGAGGTCGGAGGCGAAGCCGGCGCCGCTGCGATCGCGGAGCTGCTGAAGAGCCGGGGAGTCCGGCCGTTTCTCGTTCTTGATGAAGGCGGCGCTATCGTCGAGGGATTCCTCCCCGGGCTCGGTCGGCCGATCGCGACGGTTGGCATCGCCGAGAAGGGAGCTGCGAGCGTCGAGATTGAGGTCAAGGTCGAGGGCGGGCATTCCTCGGTGCCTCCCCGCCAGACGGCGATCGGCATTCTGAGCCGCGCGCTCGTTCGCCTCGAGGACAACCCGCTGCCGGGAGGAATCCAGGGACCGTTTCGCGACATGCTCCTCACCGTCGGCCGGGAGATGTCGTTCTCGCGGCGTCTGGTGCTCGCGAACCTCTGGCTCTTCGGACCGCTCGTGGAACGGCAACTCTCGCGGGTCCCCGCCGCCGACTCCATGATGCGCACGTCGACCGCGGTCACGATCATCGATGGAGGAGTCAAGTCGAACGTGCTTCCGTCGAAGGCGACGGCGGTGGTGAACTTCCGCATCGCCCCGGGAGACACGGTCGAAGGCGTCCTCGATCACGTGCGGCGGGTGACTTCCGACCCGCGCGTGAGCGTGGTCGAAGCGCGGGAAACCCGCGAGCCCTCTCCGGTCTCACCCACCGACTCCGAGGGCTATCGCCTGGTCGAGCGAACCATCCGACAGATCTTCCCCGAGGCCATCGTCGCACCGTATCTCCTTCCGGGCGGGACGGATTCGCGACACTTCACCGCCTTGACTTCCGACGTCTACCGGTTCGGCGCTATCCGCGTCGGCAGCGACGACCTTCGCCGCGCCCACGGAACGGACGAGCGAGTCTCGGTAGACGTGCTCACGAACATGGTCGCGTTCTACATGCAGCTTCTCTCGAGCGTCTGAGCGTCTGCAGCATATGCAGCAGCTATTGATCGAGCTCGATGACGAGCTTGCGGCAAGGCTCGAGGGGGTCGCGTCAGGACGATCGAGGAAACGTTCGGAGTTCGTGCGCAACGCGATACGAAAGGCGTGTGGGAACTAGAGGAAGCGCTCACTGCCGAGGCGCATCGACGAATGCCCGATGCGGCAGAAGATGCCCATTTCGACCCGTGGGTATGGGAGCGGGTCGAGCCTAGGCGGTCCCGGCTGCCGAAGAAGTAGCGTAGTGCGCCGACGAGCTCGAGGACCGCCGTCCAGGTTTCAGGAAGTGCTGGGCTGCGCCTCGGTGGGAGTCTCCTCCGTCATCGGAAGCGGAGGCGGCTCCTCGATACTTTCGGCGATCGACTTGACGCCGGCGAGGCCTTCTTCGAACTGCGGCCCGA
>Ga0214473_10010750_pt1 | contig 10756 bp, 7 predicted proteins | sample RVTome_7_FD_203509 | JGI IMG/M metagenome (GOLD analysis project Ga0214473, IMG submission 203509) | Soil microbial communities from uranium-contaminated site in the Upper Colorado River Basin, Wyoming, United States - RVT98D197 | ecosystem: Environmental > Terrestrial > Soil > Contaminated >... | reverse complement strand
CGCGATGGGCATTTCCCTCCTGCCCGTCCTCTTTATGTTCTTCATCAGCTACGCCCTGCTGAACCGCACCCTTGCCAAGTGGTTCCCCCGCCCGCTGGAAGTCGCCACCACACAAAGTCAGGTGCTTCTGAACGAACTGGGGCGCTCAGAAAAGGAACGACTGCAGGCCCTAGCCGTCGAGGCTCGCATGTACTGGGGAGTGCAAAACAGCAGCCCTCTTCAAAAAGCGCTCGAGTTGGGCGCGGATGCGGCATGGATCCTTGGTCCAGACAATGAATTCAAGGAGGGCGAAAGGGCTGACGCCGCTACGCCAAGCTTTTCCGTCGGACAGACGGTCGGCCTGTCGGACGCCAAGCGGCTTCGAGTTCTGCCCAGCGGAGTAGAGGTTTGGCGCGTGGACGGCCACCTGTACCTTGCGGCCTCGGCTGATGTCGTCGACGAAAAACCTCACGTCGTCAGGCGAATACCTGGACCTCAGCCAGAAACCACACCGGATCAATTCAAACCCGTACGGTATGGGGCCGTCGTTGTCTCACGCCGCGTCACAGACGACTTCCTATCCCATTATGCTGACATCGAGACACAAGTTGCGACGTACGAGGCGCAGAAGCAGGGGCTGCGGGCGTTCAAGACGCAGATGCTCCTGACGCTGCTGCTGTTCACCGTGCTGCTCCTCTTCTCCGCGACGTGGTTTGCGTTGTTCCTGTCAAAGCAGGTAACCGTGCCAATTCAGGCGCTCGCCGAAGGCACGCGCGAAGTCTCCGAGGGCAAGTTCGACCACCGCGTGGACGTGCAGGCGCAGGACGAATTGGGCATCCTGGTGACCTCGTTCAACCAGATGACCGCACAGCTCGGCGACAGCCGCACGCAAATCAACGAATTCACGCGCAGCCTGCAGTTGGCCGTCGAGGAACTCGAACGCCGCCGCAAGGTAATGGAAGCGATTCTCGAGAACATCCCCACCGGCGTCCTGTCCCTCGACGACGCCGGCACGATTCGGCGGACGAACCCAGCGGTCGCGCGCATCTTCGGCGACCGCGGCCGCACGGCGCAGACACTCAGCGAGCTCGCGGGGCCCGAGGCGAGCCGTGGCGTCGAGCTATTGATGCGCAAGTCTCTGCGCATGGGCGTCGCGTCCAAGGAGCTGGAGATTCCGCTTCCCGAGCGCGTGCTGCACGCCGCCGTGACCGTCAGCTCGTTAGGCCCGCGCCGAGCGAACCCGGGCTTTATCGTCGTCGTTGACGACCTGACCGAGCTTCTCCGTGCGCAGAAGACCGCGGCATGGCAGGAAGTGGCACAGCGCATCGCCCACGAAATCAAGAACCCGCTCACGCCGATTCAGCTCTCGGCCCAACGGTTGATCAAGCAACTCGAGAAACTCAAGGGCGATGGTGGACAGGCAAGAATGCCTGTGCCACCAGAGCTTTCAGCGATGGTTGGCGAATGTGCGGGCTTGATCGAGCGTGAAGTCACGGCGCTCAAAGCGATGGTGGACGAATTCTCCGAATTTGCGCGCTTCCCTACCCCGAAGCCGGTGCCTATCGATCTGAATTCTCTTGTCAGCGGCGCACTCGACGTCTTCAGCGGGCGGCTCGAAGGAATTCGCGTGCAAGCAGAGCTGGCTCCGGCGCTGCCCGCCATCAAGGCCGACCCGGAGCTGCTCCGCCGCGTGGTGGTGAACCTGATCGACAACGCCGCCGAGGCGATGGAAGGCTCGACGATGAAGCAATTGCGCGTCGAGACGCGCCTTGAAGCCGAAGGCGACGCGGTGGAGATCATTGTCGCCGACAGCGGCCACGGCATTTCGCCCGAGGACAAGGACAAGCTTTTCCTGCCGCATTTTTCGACCAAGGACCGCGGCACGGGGCTGGGCCTGGCCATCGTCGGGCGCATTGTGGCTGAACACGGCGGAACGATTCGCGTAGAGGACAACCGGCCCGTCGGGGCGCGGTTTGTGATTCGCCTGCCCCTGGCGGAAGTGCCGGCCAGCCAGCGCGCCAACGGGCAGACAAGCGCGTAGGCGCGGGCGGACGGTTGTCATTCTGAGGAGTCCCGATTTATCGGGGCGACGAAGAATCTAATCCATGCCAACCGGTCGTGGGTGAGGTACTTCGCCCGCCTCGGCGGGCTCAGAATGACAGGCTAGGTCGCTTTCGATTCAAATGAGCCACTCCATCTTGATTGTCGACGACGAAGCAGGGATCCGGCAGTCGCTGACCTCGATCCTGCGTGACGAAGGCTACGCGGTGGACGCGGTGGCCACGGGCGAGGAATGTCTGTCCGCTCTGAAGAAGTCTCCCTACGACGTGATCCTGCTCGACGTGTGGCTCCCGGGGATTGACGGTCTGGAGACGCTGAAGCAGCTCCGCGAAACCGGCAACGGACCGATGGTGGTGATGATCTCCGGCCACGGCAGCATCGAGACGGCAGTGCGCTCGACCAAGCTGGGAGCGTTCGACTTTGTCGAAAAGCCGCTTTCGCTCGAAAAGACCATCGTGGTCGTTAAGAACGCGCTCGGGCAATTGCGCCTGGAGAAGGAAAACCGGCGGCTGCGTGCCGAACTCGAGCAGCGCTACCAGATCATCGGCGAAAGCATCCCGATGAAGGCGCTCCGCCAGCAGCTTGCACTGACTGCCCCGACGAACGGCCGCGTCCTGATTTACGGCGAAAGCGGGACGGGGAAGGAGCTGGTGGCCCACGCGCTGCACATCCACAGCGCGAGGGCGCAGATGCCGTTTGTCGAAGTGAACTGCGCCGCCATCCCCGAGGAGTTGATCGAGTCGGAGTTGTTCGGACACCTGAAGGGCAGCTTCACCGGCGCCAGCGAAGACAAGACCGGCAAATTTCAGAAGGCCGACGCCGGAACCCTCTTCCTCGACGAAGTGGGGGACATGAGTCTGAAGACGCAGTCGAAGGTGCTGCGGGTGCTGGAAGAGCAGCGTTTCGAGCCGGTGGGCTCGAACAAGCCGGTAACCGTGGACGTGCGCGTGATTGCGGCCACGAACAAGCACCTGGAAGATGAAATCAGCAAGGGCAGCTTCCGCGAGGATCTCTTCTACCGTCTGAACGTGATTCCCTTCTACGTCCCGGCGCTCCGCGAGCGGACGGAAGACATCCCCAACCTGGCACATTTCTTCCTGGAGGAGTTCAGCGCGGCCTACGGCCGGCCCCCGAAGGAAATCAGCGCGGCGACGATGGAGGTGCTGCTGCGCTACTCGTGGCCGGGCAACGTGCGCGAGCTGAAAAACCTGGTGGAGCGCCTGGTAATCATGTGTCCAGGGAAGCGCATCGAGCCGGCCCACCTGCCGCCGGAGCTTTTCCGCATGGCTCCTCGCACGCCGCTGCAACCGAACGCCACGCTGCACGAGGCGCGCGCCGCTTACGAGCGCGAGTTCATCCTGCGCAAGCTCGAGGAAAACCAGTGGAACATGACGCGCACCGCCCAGGCCCTCGGCCTCGAACGCAGCCACCTGTACCGCAAGATGAAGTCGCTCGGCATCTCCCCCACTGAAACAGACGACTGAAGGGGGCGCAGCCCTTCCACTCCGCTCTGGGTAAACAAGCAGCGCCCTTACATTCGCGCTTTACTCTTCCGCAAGATGTTCGAGTTGGCGGTGCCAGTCGAGTTGGCGGACCAGCGCCGGATTGTCGCGCCAGTTGGGCTGGACCTTGACGAAAAGCTCGAGGAAGATTTTGACGCCGAGCAGCGACTCGAGTTCCTTGCGCGCTTCGGTGCCGATCTGCTTCAGCATCCCTCCGCCTTTGCCAATGATGATGCCCTTCTGCCCGTCGCGCTCGACGTAGACCGTGGCACGGATGCGGATCAGCTTTTCACTTTCCTCGAAGGAATCCACCAGCACGGCAACCGAGTGCGGGACTTCGTCACGCGTCGCGATGAGCACCTTTTCCCGCACAATCTCGGCGGCCAGGAAACGCTCCGGCTGGTCGGTGAACTGGTCCGGCGGAAAGTACGGCTCACCCTCGGGCAGGTTCGCGAGCAACAGATCCAACAGAAGCGGTAGGCCGTCGCCAGTCAGCGCGGAAATAGGAATGATTTCCGCGAACTCGTGCTCGCGATGGTAGAGGTCCATCAGCGGCAGGAGCTTCCCCTTCTCAACGCGGTCAATCTTGTTGAGCAGCAGAAACGACTTGCCGCCGAACTTCCTTACCAGCTCGAGCGCGTACCGGTCGCCCGGACCGAACTTTTCCGTGGCGTCTACAATCAGGCCCAAGACGTCGATGCCTTCGAGGGCGTGCTCCACCTCTGACATCATCTGCCGGCCGAGGACCGTTGCGGGCTTGTGAATGCCGGGGGTATCCACCAAGACGATCTGGGCGTTCTCGCGGTTGACGATGCCCTGGATGCGGTTCCGCGTGGTCTGCGGCCTTGGGGAGACGATGGCCACCTTGCGGCCCACCAGCGCATTCACCAGCGTGGATTTGCCGGCGTTGGGCCGGCCGAGTATTGAGACGAAGCCAGATTTGAATGGCGTCATGGGCGACGTTCAATAATACGTCAATTCAGGCGCATGCCCTCGGGAGCACAAGGCACCCCTGAGATCCCTCGCTCCGCTCGGGATGACACCTTCGGCTCAGTTTCTTTTTATTTCACGATGGGCAGCGTGAGCGAACTGGGATGCTCTGCGTCGTGATGCACGGTGATGTGTGCCGTTCGTGCGTCCTTGGCGGTCTCACGCGAAACGTCGCCACCCGAGTTGTAGTTCTTTTGCACGTAGATGCTGTTCCCGGACGCGAGCACCAGCCGCAAGCGGCTGCCCTTCATCACCCGCCGCGAGAAGAACAGGAACTGGTCGAACTCGTAGCGGTTGATCTCCCCGGGTTTTATGAGCTTCGATTCGCGCAACGATTCCCGGTAGCGCGCGCGCATCTGGTCGCTCGTGAGCTGGATGCTGGTGCCATCGGGCTGAATTTCATAGAGGGCGACGTAGAAATCCGTGTCCGGAACATCCATCGCCATCCAGAGGACCAGCTTCACGTAGCCGGTGACCTCGGTGGCTTCGGCAAACGGCTCGCTGTGGTAAATGACGCCGCTACCGAACAGATTGAGCGCGCGACTTTGGTCAGTGAGGCTATCCGCGTCGAGCGTCAACTCAAGTTCGCCCGGGCGCGTGTCGAGCGGGTCGTAGGTGAACTTGTCGGGCGCGTCGCTGCCGGGCTTCGCTGCGCTGAGCGAACCCGAATGAAACGCGTCGTTGGCCTGGCCGTGTGATTGCAGGTAGAGTGTGCGAGTTTCCGTGGCGATGGCATCAAGGCTGTCCGCGTACTTCCAGTTTTCCGCGCCTGGTCCAACAACGTAGTAGGCCACGCGCTTCTTCAGGAATTCCGGCTTGGCGCCGCTCTTCATCGTCCAGTCGTACCACTCTTTGTGCAGTTTGTTCAGGTCGAGCACGCTGGCCTCGCCGAAGCGCAGGCCGCTCACCTCGCGGCGCGGGGTGCGCGTGCCGGCATGGTCCCACGGCCCAATGATCAGGTAGTGCTGCGCCGTAGCTGCGGCTGTGCCGTCCTTCATATGGCGGCGGTAGAACTCCATCGCGCCCGGCTGGTCGCCGTCGTAGTGGCCGGTGATGGTCAGAATGGGCATGCTGATGCGGCGGTACTGCTCGGCGCTCGGGACCATCGCATCGTAGTAAGGGCCGGGAATGGGATCGTCGATCCACTTGTGGAACCACGGAGACGGGTTGCCGATGAGCTTGTCGAGCTCCGCAAACGGCAGATGCTTCTTGTACATCTCGAAGAAAAACTGGCGCCAGAGCGAGCCTTCGCGGAAGAGGTTCAGGTTCGGCGTTGTGCCGCTGGTGTAGGTAATCCACTGCATGTTGTACGGGTAGAACATATTGTTGCGGAACGGAAAATCCACGCCGGGATGCGCGGCCGCGGCCGGGACGATGGTGGAAAGGTGCGGCGGGAATTCCTTGAGCACCGACCACTGGTCGAAGCCGGCGTAAGAACCACCCCACATGGTCACCTTGCCGTTGCAGTAGGGCTGCTTGGCAAACCACTCGACCACGTCGTGGCCGTCACGGCCCTCGTTCGCGAAGGGCTCGAAAGTCCCCTCGGAGTTGCCGCGCCCGCGGACGTCCACCAACGCGTAGACGTAGCCGTTGCGGGCGAAGTACATCGCGCGCTCGTGGTAGGAGTCGGCAATGTACGGCGTCAGCGTGAAGACGACCGGCAGCGCCTCCTTGCGGTCCTTCGCATTTGCTAAGATTGTTTCCGCTTCCTTGGGCAGATAGACGGTCGCATTCAGATGGACGCCGTCGCGCAACGGAATGCGCACGCCCCAGACGGTCTCCACGGGCGGCTGTTCGGAATCCTGCGCCGGCGAAGCCAGCGGCAGGCTCAGGCACAACAGAAGCAGGAGTGCAGTCCGGCGAAAAATGGCAGAGTGCATCAGGTTCCTCCGGTCAAGACGGGTTGTTTCTAGCATAAGTTGAGGCAACAAGTGAGCAGGAATTCAGGCTATGCGTCGACGGCGATTTCGAGAAGGTTGCCGTCCGGGTCGCGGAAGAAGAGCGACGGCGGGTTGCCCTCGAAGGAATGCTCCAGCTCGATGTGCACCCCGCGCGAATCCAGATGCTTTCGCCACGCGGCCATCTCGTCCCGTGAAACGCGGAAGGCCACGTGGCCGCGGCCGTTGCTGCCGTGCGACGGGATGGTGCGCTGCTTGCTTGTCTCCTCGGCCCGAAACAAGAGCAGAACGCTCGGTCCCACCGCGAAGGCGGCGCCGCGCTCGTCGTCGAATTCGCTCATCAGCTGCAGGCCGAGCACGTTGCGGTAGAACGCCACCGAGCGGGCGAGGTCAGAGACGTAGAGAGACGTTTCGAGCACTGCTTCGATGGAGGGCATGGCACCTCTCAATTGGGCGCGGCGCCAGCGGGGATCACCCGCAACTCGACGGTCGGCGTGCTGGCCTCGGCCACGCGGACCGAGACAGCCTGTCTCTCGAAGGATCGCAGAAAAAGCGGGTCTTGCCAAAGCCCGGATTCAATTTCCTGCCACGCGAGCGCGGTGTAGGCGCCCGGGCGAATGCCGGCGAAGAAGAACCGGCCGTAGGCGTCGGAGCGAACCACCTTGAAGAGCTCCGCCTGGTCGCGCAGCGCCGGAGCCGGCACGAGGACGACCGTTGCCCCCCGCACCAGGAGATCGTCGCGGCTGCGCACCACGCCCTGCACCTGCCCGCCCGTCCCGCTCAGAACCAGCTGGAGCTTGGCAGGAGCGCCGCCGCGCGCAACCGTGAATTCGGAGTCGAGCACATCCTGCGGGCCCAGGTGCGCGGATTTCAGGTAAAGCCCGTCCGGCACACCCACCAACCGGATGCGGTAGCGATCCTCGGGAACGCCTTCCAGCATGAACGTACCGTCTGCCCTTACGTTCGGACCGCCGGAGGGCACGCTCAAGACCGGATCCTCGACGGAAACCAGATGGACGCCGAACTGCTCGAGCCGCATCCGGGGAGCGCCTTCGACTCGCAGCATACCCTCCAGATTGACACCCGGCGCGAGCACCAAGCTGAGGCCTTCGGCGTCTTCATCGCGGACGTCTACTTCCTGGCGGGTCACAAACAGTTTTCCTCCGGAACGCCAGGAGGCGCGCAGGACGTAGGAACCCGAAGCCACTGCTTTGAATTCGAACTCTCCCTCTTCCCCGCGGGCGGACGCTGCATTGGGAATCACCAATCCCAGATCACCGGGGTCCCGGGGAAACAGCTTCACGGCGACTTGCTGCGCCGGCTCCCCCTTCACGGCATTGAAAACGCGGCCATGAATGCGCCAGCCACGCGCGGGCACAATGCCGAAATCCAGTTGCAGCGCTTCGCCACCGGCACGAACTTCGATGGGTAGCGCGCGCGAGGAATCCGGCGTGGAGGGATAGTAGAGCGTCGCGTAATCATCCTGCGCCGCGTCGGCGGCCTTCGCGGGAGTGCCCGCACTTCCGCCGGTGGCCTTCTTGTTGCTCGGACGGTAGTCAATGCGAAGCACGTACCGGCCCGGCTGTAGTCCCCACAAAGCGTACTCGCCGGTTTTGCTGGTCTCCGAGCGAATCGTGTCCACAATGCGAAACTGCGTGCCGTCGTAGGCGATGCGAAGCGCGGCGATTGGGGCTGACGCAACGGGCTCGCGGTCGGGATCCACCACGCCCCCGGCGATCACCGCGGTGGGGAAAACGGAAACCACTAGCCCGCTCACCGTGCGGCCGGACTCCAGAGTCACCACCGTGCCCGGGCGGCCTGGGGTCTGCTGGCCATACTCGCTGCGCACAAAGCCGGTGCGCTCGGCGAAGAGCCGGTAACGCCCCGGCGCCACTCCGGCAATGACGAAGCGGCCGTCCTCGAGCGTGCTGACCTGGCGCACGACGTCGCTGCCCTCGGCGCTCCGCAGCTCGACGCGGGCCTGTTTCAGAGGCGTGTTCGTGCCGAGCCGGACGACGATTCCTTCGAGCCGACCGGGCTCCGACGGCGCGATGCTCTGCCCCTGCCCGCTCGCGAACACCACCGCGCAACCGACAAATGCCATCGTGAACAGAAGCACAGTTGCACGCCGGTTTCGGGTGTATGCGACGGAGTCCATGGTGGTCGAACGCAGCATCGGTGCTGTGGTCCCAACACGCGGCAGGAGACGATTCTAGCCCGTTTGTGCCCGGAGTGGATATGCGGAGTGAACGCGCGAGCTTCCTCTGGAAACGCTGCCTATCGGGCTTCAGCGGTGCGGACGGCGGTGTCGGGTTTGCGGCGCGCGCGCAGGCGGAGGACCTTCCGCTGGTTGGCCTCGAGCACCTCGAAGCGGAAGCCGGCGTATTCAATCACCTCGCCGGGCACGGGGACGTGGCCCGCCAGCGTGTTCAACAGGCCCGCGACGGTGGTGGCGTCCACGTCGCGCGGCTGCCAGTCCATCTCCAGGCCGAACAGCTCGCGGAACTTCTCCAGCGCCACGCTGCCGCGCAGCAGCATGCTGCCTTCGCTTTCCCGCACCACGTCCGGTGTCGGGGCCCGGTCTTCCTCCCCGATTTCACCCACGATTTCTTCCACCAGATCTTCCACCGTCACCAGGCCCCCCACCAGGCCGTACTCGTCGATCACAATGGCCATCTGCTGCCGCTTCTGCTGCATTTCCTTCAACAGGTGCGAGCCGAGCTTCGTCTCCGGAACAAAGAGCGCCGGACGAATCAGCTCGCGGACGCTGCGCGTGGCCGCTTCTCGCTCGGGGATTTGCAGCAGGTCGCGGGCGTAGACAATCCCGATGATTTCCTCAAGCGAGCCCTCGTACACCGGGATGCGCGAGAATTTCGTTTCCACCAGCACGCGGCGCAGGTGCTCGACGCTGGCGCTCGAGGGGATGGCCACAATGTTGGGCCGCGGCGTCATCACCTCGCGGACGCGCTTGTCGCTGAACTCCACCACCTGCTCGATCAGGTGGGCCTGCTCGCGGTGCAGGATGCCTTCCTCTTCGGCCGCTTCCACGAGCTGCTCGATTCCCTCCTGGTGGGCCTGCTGCGCGCCCGGCTCCTCGTCCTCGGAAATGTGCGCCACGGAGACCGACACGTCCAGCAGCGCCCGCAACGGCCAGACAATCCACGTGGAGACGCGCACCAGCGGCAGAATCGCGAGCACCCAGCGGCCTGTCGTCCGCGTCAGCAGGATGTACGGAAGCAGGTGCATGGCCAGAATGACTTCGGCGGTCAGGAAGACAAGGCCCTCGAGCAGCGCCTCCCAGATTTGCGGGACGAACATGTTCACGCCGCGCGCGGTCAGCACCGCCACCACCACCAGCCAGAGGTGCGCGAGAAGGCTGAAAGTGACGTTGGCCCTGCGGCGGTCCATTCCCAGCCGCGGCTCGACCGCCGTTTCGAAAACGTCCAGGTTGGCGTGCACGCGACCGGTGGTTACGCGCCCCAGGTCGCGGAAGACGCGGTCGAGATAGGAAAACACCATCAGGATGGCGCCGAGCGCCACCACACTGGCCGCATAGAAGAAAATTTCCATCGTCCTATTCGAGCCCCAGCCGGCGGCGGAGACGAACCTCCAGCCGGTTCATCTGGCCGTTGTCGGTCTCGTGATCATATCCCAGCAGGTGCAGGACTCCGTGCAGAATCAAAACGCGAAGCTCATCGCGATACGAACGGCCGTTGCGGCGCGCGTTGCCCCGCGCGACGGCCGCGGCGATGGCAATGTCGCCCAGGTACGAAGTTGGCGCGCGCAGAGCAGTGTCCCTGCTCTTTCCATCCCTCCCGTTCGCCGGAAACGAAAGAACGTCGGTGGACTTGTTCTTGCCACGGAAAGTCCGGTTCAGCCGCGCGATTTCGGAATCGCTCACCAACGCCACGGTGACTTCCCGCCCGGCAACATCAAGAGCGCGTTGCACACGGGCAAGAAAGACTCCCAAGTCTTTGACCGGGGCCCGAAGCCGGCGTTGGCGGTTGACGATCATGGTGGTGAACCGGCCGCAGCGAGAGGCCGGGCGCGACGGATTACTTCGTGGGCCCGCTTCGCCCGTTTTCGCGCGGCGCGCCGGATCTTGGATTGGCGCCGAACTCGTCGTAGGCCTTGATAATCTGCTGCACCAGATTATGCCGCACGACGTCGCGCTCGTTGAAGTGGACGAACGCGATGCCTTCGATCTTGCCCACCACATCCACCGCTTCCACGAGGCCGGAGCGGCGCTCGGCGGGCAGGTCAATTTGCGTGATGTCGCCGGTGATGACGGCCTTCGAGTTGAAGCCCAGGCGCGTGAGGAACATC
>Ga0214473_10010749_pt1 | contig 10756 bp, 11 predicted proteins | sample RVTome_7_FD_203509 | JGI IMG/M metagenome (GOLD analysis project Ga0214473, IMG submission 203509) | Soil microbial communities from uranium-contaminated site in the Upper Colorado River Basin, Wyoming, United States - RVT98D197 | ecosystem: Environmental > Terrestrial > Soil > Contaminated >... | reverse complement strand
GAATTCCCCGCACACCTGTATCAAGCGAGGAGATCAGCGCACCCCTGGGAATCGTTTCTCTTAGTCGCGGTCCCAACGGTCACGGTCCCGGTGCCAGCGATAATGATCGCGATACCTGTAGTAGCGATAAGGATAGTTCGGGGAGTACGGGCGCACATAACCGTCGCGCCGGTGAGGCTCGTTATAATACGGCCGATCAGCAACCACGCAGCCGACACCGCTGAACACCATCAGCACGAGCAGCGCGCCAAACAACAATTTTTTTGGATTAAGCTTTTTCACGGTTTAATCCTCCTCTATGTATTATTAGACGAAGCAGCGCTGTCGTTCGTAACAGCCACGGCGCTCTCTCTTGATCGGTGTGCGGAAGTACCATACGGTAGCCATATCCCCAATATCGCTGATGAAAAAGGAGCTAGAAAAGAATCATGACCGCAACAGCTGAATTAATCGTCGACGTGCACCACCATTTCATGCCGCCGATACTATTTGACCGCCTCGCCGCCCAGGCTGGGGGCAAACGGATCGTCACCAAGGAAATCAGCCTCACCCTCCACCCGTCGCGCAAAGACCTCGAAGCGCATTTAAAATGCATGGACGAAGCCGGCATCACCGTTGCCATCCTCACCGACCAGGTCCAAGTGATGGGCGCCGAAGTCGCCAGGGTGCTAAACGACGGCATCGCCGAGATCGAGCGCCGCCACCCGGCGCGCTTCCGTGGCTGCATTCATCTGCCCATCCATCAGCCGGAAGAGGCGAAGCGAGAACTAGAGCGCGGCATTAACGAACTGGGGCTGCGCGCCGTGGCGCTGCTCGCCTGCCACCTCGAGGTGCAGCTCGACAATCCTATCATGAACCCGCTTTTTGAGATCATCCAGAAGCACAATCTGCCCATCGTGATTCACCCGCAATCTAAGCCCACCGGTTCCGAGACGACTTACAACCTGGACCGCTGCGTCTTTCGGCCGATGGAAACAACTCAGGCGATCGTGCGCGTGATGTGCAGCGTGCTGCCGCGCTTTCCCGAGCTGCGCTTCATCATGCCGCACCTCGGCGGCGGCACTCCCGCGCTCAAAGGGCGGATGATGGCGTTCTTCGAAACCGACGACGCCGACATTCCGCCCGACATGCGCGGCTACCTAAAAACCCAGTCGGAACAGAAAAAGTTCGGTTTGACCGAGCGCTTCGAAAAACTCTTTCGCGCGCTCTACTTCGACACGGCGGGAACCGGCGCCTGGCTGCCCGCGATGGCGGCGGCGTTCAACATCACCACGCCGGACCGCATCATGTTCGGCAGCGATTACCCGCTTGAATGTAAAACCGCGGCGAATCTCACGGAATCACTGGAGCTGATCCGCCAGTCTCCTTGTTCGGCGGCGGAGAAAACCGCGATGCTTGGCAAGACCGCGGCAGGATTGTTTAAACTCTAGCAGGCTGCTGTAAAAGACTCATATGCTTCGTTGCGCTCAATCGCCTCGCTACAACGTAACGATGGGTATCGCTTCGCTCCATCCATCCTACAGTTCGAGGGGATGGGGAGCCTGTCCTGAGCGACAGTCGAAGGATCGATTTTTCGCGCGCCGCGCCTCTGAGATCTTTTTGAGCAGCCTGCAACTGAGTTTTTCAGCAACCTAGCATCGACAAGGCTCTGCGATGGCTTTGCGCACAAAACTCTTGAATCTGCTGGGACTGAGCTCGCAGCTACTTTTGATCTTGGCGCTATCAACGATCTCCATGGCCGGGGAAATCCCAACTAACGAGCGCGCGCGTCTCGATCAGATCGAACGGTCCCTTAAATCCGACGTGCCGCGCGTGCTGTGCCTGGACGGTAGCTTCACCACCGGCGGCCAGCCCACGGAACAGGCATATGCCAAGGCAGCCGCGGGCGGCTTTCATTCCGTCCTGAGCCTGCGGACCGCCAACGAAGGGGTCGACCTAACGCGCGAGCGCTCGCTGGTGGAGAAAAACAAACTGCGCTATTTCAACATTCCGGTCGTCACCAGCACGCCGCGCCCGGAACATGCGGACGAGTTTCTTCGCTTGGTCAAAGAAAAATCTAACCACCCGATGCTGATCAATTGCGCCAGCGCCAATCGCGTCGGCGCCATCATGATGATTTTTCGCGTGCTCGAACAAGGATGGGCCGAAGACAAAGCGCTGGAAGAAGCCATCAAGATCGGTCTCAGAGGCGATGAGCTTAAAAAGTTCGCCCGCGATTACATCGCGCAGCATAAGACGAAGCAGCGCTGAAGTTCTTACACATCGACGGGAATGAAGCGAACCCGTTACCAGTCTTAGACTCTCTCTTTTTCTGTCATTCCGAACGAATGTGAGGAATCTAAAGAGGGAAATAGCTCCTGACCCTATTTAATCTCCCGATCGCTGGCATTCACGGCGACACGGCAGATATCGGATCTCTGGGGACTCTCGCCAAAAGCGGGGAACGGTAATTGCAGATGGGTATCGCTGCGCTCAAGCCGTCCTACACGAATGCCTGGGCGATATTTCCGTCAATCACGGGAGGCGGCAGAGAGATAGGTTACGATACGTTTCATCAAGCGCGCGCGAGTTTGTGAAGGCGCGTCCGTAGCCACGGCGTCTTCCTCAAAGGCGTGAGGTTGTTCTTTGAGCCGCGCTGGCCTGACAAGATAAAAGTTGAAAAGAGCCTCTAAAACGTCGAGGAGGTATTCTGCTTCTCCGGGTTCCACAGCGGCGATTAAGCCCGGATGGCTGTTTTTAGCAGGGTTGGCGGCGAAATTTCCCACATCAAGGGTTGCAGCCAATGAGGATGCGAGTTCCGGGGGGAGAGCTTTTGATGCCAATACGTGATTAATCTCATTACTAAGATCACCTGGTTTAATGTTCGCTCTCTCGCGCAGCAGCGCCTGGAGGCAATGGCGACTCAAAGCCGCGCTGGCCCGAGGGCTGTCGACAAGAACGAAACACGCTTCATAGAAATCGCTCAAATAGGGTTCGATAACCTCGGGTGGAAGTTCTGAGCGGGGCAGCTCTTTGCCCCACGCTTGTATTTCAATGTGGGGAACCTCGGTTTCTGTCTTCGTCGTTGTCAACAGGATCATCGTCCTGTTACAGGAAGGACACACTCCGGAGTGAATGTCCCAAACACCTATTTTATCCTGTACATGGCGATGAGTATGCAGGTCGGGTTGCAAGTTGTTCGAACAATAGGGGCACTTCATGGCAGTATCCTCCTTCCCGGCAGGTTCCTCCGCGTCCACTTCTCCACTGGTATCAATTTTAGGCGTTGAGTAGGCCAAAATCCAGACGGGTCATCGTTGCCAACTGGTATCCGCTGCCATTTTTCTAGAGCTAGATTTAGAGCTAGGCGTTAGGGGTCACCCATTAGCAGAGTTGTGGCGGGCGCGTTCAGCCAATAAGCGAACTCGATGCCACAGTAATTCAAGATCCGAGCACCTTCTCGCGATCACTCCAAGCATCCAAACATTTTTGAACTAACTTCTCCGGATTGTTATCGAACAAGACAACGCCGCGACTCGGCTTGTTACAAAACTCGACAACCTCGCCGATGTGATCGGCGATGCCGCCGCTACCTTGGAGCACGCCGACAATTTTGCCCTCGTCATAAGCTATGGTGAATTCGTTGAGCGTGCCGATGGCGCCGCCGAAGATGATGACGATGTCGGTGGAGCGGATGTTGATGACGTTGCGTCCTTTGTAGCCGAAGCCGGTGTAGATAATGACATCGGCGTTCTCTTCGGGCAGACCGTAATGATCGAGGTGCTCCGCGCGATTTTCGGCGGGAGAAATGCCCAAGGCAAAGCCGCCTTGCTTGCGGAATGCCCGGGCTACCAGGTCGGGCAGACCCGTGGTAGCTCCCGTGACCAAGATGCAATCATGCTTGGCAAGCGCCGTGCCCAGATCGTTCGCCAGACTCTTTAATCGCTTCTCTTCACGATCTGAAAGGGCATCGTTGTTCGATGCGCCCATCACTCCGATCACGGGGTTACGCATGAGTTATATCCAAGCCCGGATTATTCCTGCTCCCGGGTAAAGCGACGATACAAGCCGAAGGGTGAAGCCCGGAGGGAGAAGGCACCCGAACGTACGGTTGCGTTGACTTGTTTGAGTTTGGTCAAGGTGTTAGCTATCTCCACTGCCGCTTGTTGAAAGCGAGTCGTTCGCAGTCCACTTCAAGGCACAGGTCCATTGCCTTCTCCCGGAGGGATTTGCCCTTCGGCTTCTGTCTACCAAATAAAGCAGGTAGGAGAGCTGATCAAATGACCTTGTCGCGGCGCAGATCGGCGATCTGTCCCGCGTTATAGCCGATCTCGCGCAGGATCGCCTCGCTGTCCTCGCCGAGAGCGGGAATGCGGTCGAAGCGCGCCGGGCTGTCGGCCAGGTTGAGCGGATTGCCGACGACTGGAACCCGGCCGACGGGCGATTCCACTTCGCGGAAAAAACGGCGCGCCAGGAGCTGGGGATGCGCGAGCACCTTGGCGATGCCCCGCACCACCCCGTGGGGAAGCCCGGCTTTTCTTAACCGCTCCAGCCATTCCGTGTGGTCCTTCTCGCCCATGATGTTTTCCATCGTCTCTTCCAGGAGAGCGCGATTTTCCCTGCGTGCCTCCACCGTAGCGAATCGCTTGTCCGCCAGAAGATCTTCGCGCTCAAGGACCTTACGGCAAAAAACCTCCCAGTCCTGAACCGTTGCGACCGCGAGATTGACGTACTCGCCGTCGCGCGCAAGGTAAGGCCCGTAAGGCGTAACATAATGATGGCGCATGCCGACGCGCGCGGCTTCTTCCCCGCGATGCCAATAGTGATGCGGGAAATAGCCGAGCCAAGCGACGATCGACTCAAGCATAGAAATATCAATCCGTTGCCCGCGCCCGGTTTTCTCCCGCTCATAGAGCGCGAGCACGATGCCCAGGGCGGCGTACATCCCCGCTGCGATATCGGAGATGGAAATACCGGCCTTGGCGGGCCGGTCGGGGTACCCGGTTGTGGCGATGATGCCCCCTTCGCCTTGAATCAAAAGATCGTAAGCCTTCACGTCACGGTAAGGCCCGTCCTGCCCATAGCCCGAGATCGAACCATAGATGAGCCGCGGATTGATCTTCGCCAGCGCTTCGTAGCCGAAACCCGACCGTTCCGCCACTCCCGGCGCGTAATTTTCGAAGAACACGTCGCTCTTGGCAGCCAAACGGCGGACGATTTCCCTTCCCCGCTCTTGTTTGACGTCAACCGTGAGGCTGCGCTTGTTGCGGTTGAGCCAAACGTAACCCGACGACAGTCCTTTGACCGCCGAGTCCCAGTGACGAATGAGATCGCCCACTCCCGGGCGTTCGATCTTGATAACTTCCGCGCCCATGTCCGCCAACGTGCAAGTCGCAAACGGGGCGGCAAGCACCTGCTCGAAGGCGAGGATCTTAACGCCGTCCAGGGCGCGCGACGGTTTTTGATTTTCAGCCACTCTCACCTCACCTAACGACTTCAACGTTTTGAACTGCTTGAACGGCTTGAACGAATCGTCGGTTCAAATCGTTCCAATCGTTCAAGTCGTTCAAGACGTCACTTTCGGTCCTCTTTGACCCGTGGGAACAAATCGGTTTTCGGCGCGTGGGCCTTCTTCCACACCATGACGCTGCGCGAGTAGTCGATGACGACTTTGCCTTCCTGCTGAATACCGCGGGTGCGGACCTTGATGATGCCCCACTGCGGCTTGGATTTGGATTCGCGTTTTTCCAGAACCTCAGATTCGGAATAAAGCGTGTCGCCGGCGAAGAGCGGATTGGGCAGCTTGATCTCGTCCCAGCCGAGAGCGAAACCGTTTTCGCTGACATCGGCCACGCCCATGCCCGCGACGATGGCGAGCGTGAGCGCGCTGTTGATCAGACATTTGCCGAACTCCGTGCGCTTGCCGTACTCGTTGTTGAAGTGAATCTGATTGGTATTGTTCGTCAGTAGCGTAAACCAGATGTTATCCGCTTCCGTGACCGTCCGCCCGAGGCGGCAGCGGTAGACGTCGCCGACTTCGAAGTCTTCAAAAAAACGGCCTTCCCAACCGGGCTTGACGGCCATAGGTTCTCCCCTTTCTGCAATACGGACTTTACGCTATATTCTAACCGCTAATTATCGGAGGAGACGATGGATTTCAACCTGACACAAGAGCAACTGCAGATCCGCGACGAGATCCGAAAAGTCTGCAAGGAATTTCCCGACGCCTATTGGCGCGAGATCGACGGTAAAAAACAATATCCGGAAGCCTTTGTGCGAAAACTTTCCGAACTGGGTTGGCTCGCCGCGTTGATTCCCGAAGAATACGGCGGCACCGGCCTCGGCATCACCGAAGCGAGCATCATCTTGGAAGAGATCAACCACTCCGGCGGCGTCGCCACCGCCTGCCACGCGCAGATGTATACGATGGGCACTCTCTTACGCCACGGCAATGACGAGCAGAAGAAACGCTACCTGCCGAAGATCGCCACCGGCGAACTGCGCTTGCAAGCTTTCGGCGTAACCGAGCCCGACGCCGGCTCGGAAAGCACGCGCATTCAAACCAGCGCGACACGCGAGGGCGACAAATATATCGTCAACGGCCAGAAAATTTTCATCTCGCGGGTGCTCCAGTCCGATCTCATGCTGCTGCTCGCGCGCACGACACCGTATGACCAACTCAAGGACAAGACGCGCGGCCTGTCGGTATTCATCGTCGATTTGAAGGCCAATAAAAGCAAAATCGACGTCAAGCCGCTCGACTTGATGATCAACCACCACACCAACGCGCTCTTTCTCGATAACGTCGAAGTGCCCGTCGAGAATCTCATCGGCGAAGAAGGCATGGGCTTTCGGTACATCATCGACGGCTGGAACGCCGAGCGCATTCTCGTCGCCGCCGAAGCGATCGGCGACGGCCACTGGTTTATCGAGCGGGCGGCGAAATACGCTTCGGAGCGGGTCGTGTTTGGCCGCGCCATCGGCTCGAACCAAGGCATTCAATTTCCCATCGCCCAGGCCTACGCTCAGATCGAAGCCGCCGATCTTGTCCGCTATCAGGCGGCGACGAAGTTTGACCGCAAGGAAAAATGCGGCGCCGAAGCGAACATGGCGAAGTTTCTGGCATCGGAAGCGGCCTGGGCCGCCGCCAACGCATGCCTGACGACGCATGGCGGCTATGGCTTCGCGGTGGAGTATGACGTCGAGAGAAAATTCAGAGAGACGCGGCTCCTGACCGTCGCGCCGGTGAGCAACAACTTGGTATTGGCTTATCTAGGGCAGCATGTGCTCGGGATGCCGAAGTCATATTAAAGACTCCGGCAGGCTGCGATCCTTGGCGAGATTCGGTTCAAAGTTTCAGGTTCAAGGTTTCGGATCAAGAATTCCGGGGGAACTCGGAACCTTGAACTGGATGCGTCTGGGGACGCTAGACCCTGGACACTTCACGTTGCATCCGCCGCACCAGCCAGATCACTAAGAAAAACAACAACGCCGAACCCAAAGAGCCGATGACGAACACGCCGCCGATTCCCATCGCGTGGGCGATCAAACCGCCCACCGATGGGCCCAAAATATTTCCCACATCGCCTGACGCGTTGTAAACTCCCGACGCCAATCCGCGTTGCACCTTGCTTTCCGGCACGTCCTGCACCAATCCCACCGCGTTGGCGACGATAACGATCGCGCGCATGAGACTCGATGCCACGTAAACGACCAGAATCGCGCCAAATCCGGTGAACAGGGGAACGAGCATCAGAATCGCGGACTGGAGCGGCAGGCCGAAGTAAGACAAGTTCTTGTGTCCAAACTTGTTGACGACATGGCCGCTGATCGGGCGGGTAACCGCGTTGCATCCCGCATAGGCGGCGCGAATCACGCCGATCTGAGTCAGACTCATGCCCACGGCCAGGCAGTAAAGGGAAATGAACACATTGCTCATCTGGTGCAGCAAATTGAGAAACAGCGCCACGACGACAACGGTCGCAAGCTCGGGCTCCAAGAGGGCTTTCAGAGAATCCCTGAGAGTCAATTTCGCGCCGGCTTTCGCTTTCCGCGCCCCTTCGGCCGGCGCGCTCGATCCGTGCAGCAACCACAGCAACCCCACCGAAGCCAGCGACAGCCAAGCCGCTACCTGAAAGGTCAAACCATATCCCCAATGGTCGGCGATCAGGCCGCCGAAAAAATTTCCCGTCGAATAGCCCAGCGCCAGGCTGCCGACGTAATAGCCCATGGCGTGATTGCGGTTTTCCTCCGGCGCCAGCGAGTCGACGTAGAACGCCATGTAAAGCGTCGTCACCGCGCCGTAGGCGAAGCCATTGAGGGCATGAACGACGGCAAACGTCATGGCGTCCACGGCGAAGCTGTAGAGAAAATTCGTCAGTCCCATCGCCAGCACCGCAAGCGAAATCAACATCCGCGCGCGGCTTCGGTTATAGGCCATGCCCACCGGCAGACGCGAGGCGAGAGCGAGGACCGGGCCCAATGAAATCAGCGAGCCGATGGCGGCGACCGGCATGCGCAGCGCATCAAGATAGGGTGGAATGATCGTCGAGGCGGAGTTGCTTTGAATGGTCACCGCGACGATGGGCACCAGGAGTTTTACCGTGCTGAGTTTCATATCCCTTCACTTATTCTCCAAAAACCTGTGCATCGCAACCGAATCGAACAAGAGGTAGGAGTTCGGTTTGATTTCAACGCCGCATCGATGTAGGGGCAGGCATGCGTGCCTGCCTTCCGAACGGGCAATCACATAGGGTCGCTACAAATTTTGACGAAAATGAAACACTGACGAACAAGAACCAGGATAGACATTTTCTTTCCCTTCAGGTAAGGAAAGGCCGATAGGAGAACTCACTCATGGATCTCTTACGTTCTTGGATGTTCGTGCCGGGACACCGCCAAAGGATGATTGATAAAGCCTTCGGACTGAATACCGACGCCATCATGCTCGACATCGAAGACGGCGTCGCGCCCAACGAAAAAGACGCGGCCCGCAAAAACATCGCCGAGTCTCTCGGCCGCGAGAAAACGGCCGGCTCCCCGGCCCGCTACGTGCGCATCAACGCCATCGGCCATGCGCGCATGGACGCCGACCTGGAAGCGGTCGTTCGCCCTGGATTGGAAGGACTGGTCTGCCCCAAGGTCGATACGCCGGAGGAAGTTCGCAAAGTGGAGGCGATTCTCAATGAGCGCGAACCGAAGTTGAATATGGCAAAGGGCGCCGTCAGGCTGCTCATCGCCATCGAGACTCCCAGGGGACTGCTCAACGCGCCGGCGATCGCGGCAAGCTCGCCTCGTGTGGTCGGACTCATGTTCGGCGCCGAGGACTTCGGCCGCGAGATCGGCCTGCCCGCGGTGCGCGAAGGCGAAGCGCGCGATTTGATTTACGCCCGCTCGGCTCTCGTCGTCGCCGCGGCTTCTGCCCATGTGCAGGCGGTCGATGGTGTTTGGGTCGACTTAAACGACGGCGAAGGTCTCTTGGGTTTCGCCAAACAGTCGCGCCAACTGGGATTTTCCGGCATGTCCTTGATTCACCCGTCGCAAATCGATCCCATCAACACCGTCTTCAGCCCAACCGCCGTGGAAATCGACTACTGTCAAAAAGTCCTGCAAGCCTTTGAAGAGGCGAACGCCCGCGGCGACGGCTCCATCGCCTTCGGCGGCCAATTGATCGACCGGCCCATCGTCGAGCGCGCGCGGCGGACGATAGAAATGGCGAGATCGCTAGGCATTCTCAGTGCATGAGCCAAAGATTATATCAGGAAGGATCAAAGACATGACGGGAAAGCTCCTCGCGCTATTTGCGCTATGGCTGTTCGCCACCGGCGCCGCCGCTCCCGTACGCATGACGCCGGTCAAGATCACCGACGGGGTATATATGTTTCAGCACTCGCAAGGCTCTGGAAATTCCACCGTGGTGATCACGAACGACGGGGTTTTGGTCCTCGATTTCCACATCGACAACGCCGATCAAACCCTGGCCGGCATTCGCAAGCTCACCGATAAGAAAGTCAAGTATTTGATTTCCTCCCACAGCGCCGGCGATCACGCCTCCGGCGCCTGGCACTTCCGCGAAGACAAGCCCATCTACATCGCGACCAAGAATCAAATCCACGATCTGCGCATGCAGGAGCTGGAAGAATTCAACGAGCGGAAAAATTCCAACGAGCCGCGCTACGCGGGATATAAGGGAAGAGAACTAATCTTTCCCGACATCGGTTTCGACGGCGTCATGACGCTCTACTTCGGCGGTCTCACCTTCATTATAACGCCGGAAGGCCGCGGCCACAGCACCGGCGATCTCACGGTCTATATTCCACAAAAACGCGTCATGCTCACGGGCGATCTCCTGGATACGAAAATTCACCCCGGGCAAGGCGAGTCAGCCGGCGTTTTCTTCTCCAACGTCAAAGGGTGGCTGCAAATCCTCGACAACATCATGGTGCGGAACTTGCCCGTGGACACCTACGTGCCGGGGCACGGCCCCGCCCATATCGGCAGAGGCGTCAAAGACCTCGAAGAGCAGAAGCGCTACTTCGTGGTCATGCGCGACGAGGTCGCCAAGATGGTTGCCGCGGGCAAAAGCCTTGAGCAAATCGAAAAGGATTCAAGATTCCGCAGGAGTTCGCGCATTACACCCGGCCCGAGCGGCTCAAGCAATTTTATAAACTTTTTTACAATCAGTTGATGGAAACCGGCTATTGACGCGTCGCAACGAGCTTGCGGTCATGGTTCGACAAGCTGCTCACCATGACCGGCACATTGAAAAATCCGCTCG
>Ga0214473_10010748_pt1 | contig 10756 bp, 4 predicted proteins | sample RVTome_7_FD_203509 | JGI IMG/M metagenome (GOLD analysis project Ga0214473, IMG submission 203509) | Soil microbial communities from uranium-contaminated site in the Upper Colorado River Basin, Wyoming, United States - RVT98D197 | ecosystem: Environmental > Terrestrial > Soil > Contaminated >... | reverse complement strand
CTGTTCCTTGATGGCTTCGATCAAAAGCGCGTCAATGCCTATCGGTTCAAGGCACTTGTAGCCATCCGGGTCGGTCTTTACCCATTCGGGAAGGATTTTTTCCACGTCCTGGGCAATCAATCCCCGAACGCGACCGTGTTCCGCGTCCTTTTCGGCGTCCTTCCAGCGGAAACTCACTCCCTGCAAAGCTTCCACGGTTTCCAACGCGCCTTGGATGGGTTGAACTTCGGTTTTCAATCTCCGGTCCGAAAGATTGGTCCATACGCCGGTATTGTTGCTCGCACTGCCGTTGACGTGCAACAGGTCTGCCGGAGCGGTCGTCCCGATGCCGACGTTGCCGTTCGGGAACGTCACACTGGTGATGGCCGTGCCAGCGCCTCGCTCGACCCGCAGCCAAAAGGTCTCGGCGTTTTCAGCGTCATTCAATGCCGTGAAGTTCAGGGCGGTCGTGCTGGCGTAATTCTGCCATTTTTTCTTATCTAAGGCAGCGCCGGAACTGTTCAGGGAGAATCGGGGAAGGCCGTTCTGCTCGACCCTAATGTTCTCCCCGACGACATGCAGCTTGTACTGAGGAGTCGTCGTCCCGATGCCGACATTGCCATCAAATATCGAATTTCCACCCGCAACGTGAAGCCTTCCGGCTGGGCTGTTCGTCCCAATGCCCACCCCACCGGGAGCGCTTATCAGGAATTGATTGTCTGCGGTGGAACTAAAGACAGTCCCTTCGGACCAGACGAAGGTTCCACTATGAATAGCTTTTGCCCGGGCGCCGGCAGCGAAACAAGCACTGTTGGAAGCGACATTCTCAGTACCTCCGGGGACCGTGGCGTATACACCACTCGCGGTGTTGACGGCGCCCCCGCCGACCGTGGCATCGAGACCACTCGCGGTGTTGCTGAAGCCGCCGCCGACCGTGGCATAATTACCACTCGCGACGTTGATGAGCCCGCCGCCAATGACCGAATGAGTACCGCTGGCGGTGTTGCTGACGCCCCCGCCGACCGTGGCACCGTCACCACTTGCGGCGTTGCTGACGCCCCCGCCGATCGTGGCAGCAAAATTACTCGCGTTGTTGCCATAGCCCCCGCTAATCGTGGCAGCGGAACCACTCGCGGTATTAATCTGGCCGCCACCAATCGTGGCTGCAGTACCGCTTGCGCTGTCGCGCAGGCCGCCGCCGACCGTGGAATAGATTCCACTCGCGCTGCTATATCGGCCGCCGACTTGCGAGTAATCGCCGGTGGCCGAGTTGCTGTCTCCGGTCACAAATGCGTAGGCGCCGGTGTTCACGTGTCCCGGCCCGATGGAGACCTTGCTTATAATCGTTCCGCCGGAAGCGCCATCGACGGTGGCGACGCGGTACGCGAATGGGCCGGTCACGAGGCGGACGCGCGGGAGAGTCGTGCCATCGACGGTGATCTCCAACCACCGCACGGTGTCCGCGAAGACCGCATCGGTCAGCGGAACAACCGCTCCTGCAAGCCCGATCCACAGACCGGCGGCGTCGCTGGTGAGCGACTGATTCTCGCCGGGACCATTGGGCCAGATCTCGGTACCGAGGGTGGCGGCGTCGAAAATCTTGAAGGTGAAATTCTTCGATCCCGCAGCCAAAGGTGTGCCGGATGCGTCAGTCAGTTTCCCCTGCACGGTGACGCTGGCAGGGACTGCGGCATCCGCGGACACGACGAGTGCACACGCCAAGAACAACCCCAGAATAACTTTGCGGATCATGGAGACCTCCGGTGATATGGTCAGCGAAATCGGTGAGACTGCGACCGTCACGAGGACGGGATAATAGCCGCACAAAGTGTCAGAACTCGTAGCACTCGCATAGGGCATTCCTCCAGAAGGATTTGATGAATCGATGTACTCGATGGAGTTGGACAGTGGCCTGCTTGGTCAGACCGGATAGACAACGACGACAATATAACTCCGAAATCGAATGGTCTACCGAGTTTTTTGGGGACAAGACAAAAGCCCGTGGGGCCATCTCGACCCCACGGGCTTACAACGTGAAACTCAACCTGTCACCGGATCACGGGCACGGATTGCAGAACTCCACCGCCGGATCGGCACCACGGAAGGCGACGTTGACCATTTTCACGACATCGATCACATCGGTTGCCATCGAGCAATTGGTATCGGTGGTTTCATATGGACAAGCGGCGCTGGGATCGAGAATTGAAGCTACACCACGGAAGGCGACATCGATTGTCTGTACCACATCCGTGATATCCTGAACACCATCGCAGTTGGAGGGGTCGGCATAGCAGTCACACGCGCATAGGGATGATTCGGATTTCAGAAACCACGGCATGGTATAGGGGCTGGTCGTGAAGAACGACTCGAGCATGGATGCGACTTTGGCCCGCCCGGTTGTGGCGGGGTGTGTGCCATCATCCTGAGAGAAATCGCTGCAGAACCATTGCAGGGAATCGCCGTCACGCGGGATGACGCCATCGGCATAGAGATATGGCCCCCATGCCAGCCACGGCGCTTTGATGTCCCCGCTTCCGGGATCGTAGTTGAGGGAATCGTTGCCGTCGATCTGCGCCTCAATCAGCCACCGCACCGCGAAGCCGGTCTCGTAGGCGTACGGTTCGGGATTGAGCGTCGTTGAAGCGTACCCCGCATAGATCCGCGACGAGAGGTAGACCTGTCTGAGGTTCGGGTACTTGGTTTTGACGAGTTGCGCGATGTTACGCAGTTCGTCGCGCAGAGTAATCGCATGCCCGGGGAAGGGATCATTGGGGCCGGCGTCGGCTTCCTTAAGCCAGATGGCCTGTACCTGCGCGGGCGAAAGGCCCACGTTGCGGAGCCGTGTTTCGAGCACGCGCCAGAAATTCGCCGTGTCATACTGAATCTTCGCGGCCGTCTGGCCGCCTTGCGCACCATCGACGATGCGCAGATTGGGATGCAGGGTGGTGTCGCCGGTTACGTCTTGAATGAAGCGCGAGAATTCCTGCGTGCAGTTTGACATTCCGACGGACAGCAGCACCCATGCGCCGGCGGGATTCGGAGCACCGAGCGTGTCGAGCGCGACAAACGACGCGGCGATGGCGCGGCCAGCGGAGTCATGCGCGATGGGAGGGACATTAAAACCATTCGGATATAGACCGCCGGGCTCGCCCATGTATGTGCCGGCCATCTGTGTCAACGGGACAAGTCCGCGTGTTGTGCTGTCGCACTGCGCCGCCGCGTGGCCGTCTCGACACGGCAACAGGCAGAGAATTGTAACGCTGAGACAAGCACGCATTGCACACGTCATGAGGCATCTCTCGGTCTACGGTGCGCACGGGCTGCAATACTCGGTATTGGCGTTGGCGCCGCGGAAGGCGACGTTGACGACTTTCACTACGTCAAGGATGTCCGTGGCGGTGGTGCAATCGACGTCGGTGTCTTGGTAGGGACATGCGCCCGAAACCGTCCCGGCTGTGCCGCGGAAGGCGACGTTGATCGTGTTCACGACATCGAGGATGTCTGATTTGACGGCGTCGCAGGCGGGATCCGCGTGGCAGGGACAGGAGCAGATAGCCGTGACCGTGACTGACCATGTCGCAGAATCTTTCAACAGACCGCCGGGATCGATGCGCACGAGTTGCGTAGTGTCGGTCACGACGCACTTGAGCGCGTGCGTACCCGGGCCGAGATCGAGACCAGTGAATACGCCATCACCGGTAATCACTCCGGTGGGCACGCCATTGTCGAACCATCGGATTTTCAGTGGAAGGGCCGCGGGCATCTTCGGGACAACGCGCAGGGTCTCGGCTTCGACTGTCGTGATGTTTGATGGTCCGGGTAAAGGGATCAGCGAATCGATCGGGGAGACCAGGTTGTATCCGGAAACGACGTGCAACTCGGAGCACACGGCGCAGAACGGCACGCCGAGACTCTGCATCTTGCAATTGAGCTTGGGCCGATACCACCCGGACGCATGGTAGTGTGCGCCTTCGAAGAGACCGACGACGGAGGAGTAAGTTCCCGATTCCGGGGTCGGGATCGGGGTCGAGGGCAGAATCCACGCGTTCCACTTGATCAACTCACGAATCGTCTGCCGAGTCGTGTTTGGCTCTTCGATATCGGGATAGCCGGGGTATGGGGAATCGTACTCGTCGCCGAGTTGGGCGAAGGAGTGGCCGATTTCGTGAATGACGATTTCCGGAGCCGCCGGATGCATCGAGGAGACCGCGATGTCGCCGCCCGACCCGCCGTACTCCGGATCATTGACCAGCACGAGGACGACATCGTAGGACGGGACGTGTGTGGCAAGCAGGCTGTACACTTTGCCCGCTCCATGGGAATAATCGGGATCGAAATCATTGGGTGGAATGGTCAAGAGTCGCTCGATGCTGAAGGACTCGAACGTGCTGTTGAAGTATGTATCCACGAAAGGAGTCTCGGGGTCGCTTGGGTGATCGGCGCCCGATTGATTGGAGGCGACGAAGATCGCATAGCCGTTCGTGTAGGAGACGTACTGGCTCCACGGGGTTGTTGCCAGCAGGTCGCCCAATACATCTCCCGCGTTCATGACAAATGTCGCTTCTTGTGACGCGGTATACCCCTCAGCGAGAATCACGATGTTGATTCGGAGGTCCTGTGGTCCGTTTTCCTGCAAAGTGTAGAGCGTTCCCACAGCGAAAGCGTTCTGCGTCGAGAGGCATAGCACCATCATGCCAAGGGTGGCGGCGAGGCGGAGGTCTGTTCTCACGGCTTCCTCCCCTGCCGAGTCGACGGCCATGCAACTGTCACCAGCGGCGTCCGAGTCACGAGGGCGCGTCCGTCCTTGCCGAAGGCGCTGCTCTGATTGAAGAATGCGATACGGTCGATCGTGACCTCACGCGGGACTCGAATCGTGAACTGTGCCGATTCGCGCCGGACAAACTGCCGGGCGATTGTGCCCGGAGTCGCGGGATCGTAGGATTCCAGACGCACGATGCGCGGGTCATCGAGCGCGCCGCGCCAGAGCGTTGCCCCTGCCGCTGATTGCGCCTCGTAGACGATCCCGCTTCGCCCGTCGTCACGGCGTTCACGCTTCATCGTGCCCGACACCGTGTTCCATTCGACGAGCGAAATCCCTTGATCCGAAATCTCCAGCGTCAGGAACATCAGTTCCGAGGTCTTGACGGAATCGGCATGCGGCGGCCGCGGCGCAAAGAATAGGAGAATTGTAAGCGCGAGGCCGGCGGAGAGAAGCAGAAGTCTGTCGGGTTTCATCATGCCATTCCCCTTCGGAGCCCGTTGATCGAGGCTACTGTTCTCCAAGAAAAGCACAGGCTGATGCCTGTGCTACCAGAGTTTCAATGAGTTGACCGCATTGGGGCAGCACAGACTTCAGACCCCACAAACACCTCTTGATCCCTCACGATCGTGACGTCAATCTTCGCCATGGTGGCCTCCTTGTTTGAGACTTCTATCCAAAAGGATTCTCTCCAGAATCCCCAGGGAGTGCCACCGACTTTTTAACATCGTACCTTACAAAATGACGGATGTCGAGAAAGAGCAGGCTCGCGAGTACGCTCGCCCTCCCACTCGTACGGGGAGGGCGAGGCTACTGCCAAGCCTGCTCTTAGCATCCGATATAAGTGAGGGGTCATTTTGATAGAGCCTCTTAGTCTGTACGGCTTTTCAACAGCCCCCTTCGATCATAAGCACGGGTCGCAGAACTCCGTCGCCGGGTTCGCGCCGCGGAAAGCGACGTTGACGACTTTCACTACATCAAGGATGTCCGTGGCGGTGGTGCAATCGACATCGGTGTCTTGGTAGGGACATGCGCCCGAAACCGTCCCGGCTGTGCCGCGGAAGGCGACGTTGATCGTGTTCACGACATCGAGGATGTCTGATTTGACGGCGTCGCAGGCGGGATCCGCGTGGCAGGGACAGGAGCAGATAGCCGTGACCGTGACTGACCATGTCGCAGAATCTTTCAACAGACCGCCGGGATCGATGCGCACGAGTTGCGTAGTGTCGGTCACGACGCACTTGAGCGCGTGCGTACCCGGGCCGAGATCGAGACCAGTGAATACGCCATCACCGGTAATCACTCCGGTGGGCACGCCATTGTCGAACCATCGGATTTTCAGTGGAAGGGCCGCGGGCATCTTCGGGACAACGCGCAGGGTCTCGGCTTCGACTGTCGTGATGTTTGATGGTCCGGGTAAAGGGATCAGCGAATCGATCGGGGAGACCAGGTTGTATCCGGAAACGACGTGCAACTCGGAGCACACGGCGCAGAACGGCACGCCGAGACTCTGCATCTTGCAATTGAGCTTGGGCCGATACCACCCGGACGCATGGTAGTGTGCGCCTTCGAAGAGACCGACGACGGAGGAGTAAGTTCCCGATTCCGGGGTCGGGATCGGGGTCGAGGGCAGAATCCACGCGTTCCACTTGATCAACTCACGAATCGTCTGCCGAGTCGTGTTTGGCTCTTCGATATCGGGATAGCCGGGGTATGGGGAATCGTACTCGTCGCCGAGTTGGGCGAAGGAGTGGCCGATTTCGTGAATGACGATTTCCGGAGCCGCCGGATGCATCGAGGAGACCGCGATGTCGCCGCCCGACCCGCCGTACTCCGGATCATTGACCAGCACGAGGACGACATCGTAGGACGGGACGTGTGTGGCAAGCAGGCTGTACACTTTGCCCGCTCCATGGGAATAATCGGGATCGAAATCATTGGGTGGAATGGTCAAGAGTCGCTCGATGCTGAAGGACTCGAACGTGCTGTTGAAGTATGTATCCACGAAAGGAGTCTCGGGGTCGCTTGGGTGATCGGCGCCCGATTGATTGGAGGCGACGAAGATCGCATAGCCGTTCGTGTAGGAGACGTACTGGCTCCACGGGGTTGTTGCCAGCAGGTCGCCCAATACATCTCCCGCGTTCATGACAAATGTCGCTTCTTGTGACGCGGTATACCCCTCAGCGAGAATCACGATGTTGATTCGGAGGTCCTGTGGTCCGTTTTCCTGCAAAGTGTAGAGCGTTCCCACAGCGAAAGCGTTCTGCGTCGAGAGGCATAGCACCATCATGCCAAGGGTGGCGGCGAGGCGGAGGTCTGTTCTCACGGCTTCCTCCCCTGCCGAGTCGACGGCCATGCAACTGTCACCAGCGGCGTCCGAGTCACGAGGGCGCGTCCGTCCTTGCCGAAGGCGCTGCTCTGATTGAAGAATGCGATACGGTCGATCGTGACCTCACGCGGGACTCGAATCGTGAACTGTGCCGATTCGCGCCGGACAAACTGCCGGGCGATTGTGCCCGGAGTCGCGGGATCGTAGGATTCCAGACGCACGATGCGCGGGTCATCGAGCGCGCCGCGCCAGAGCGTTGCCCCTGCCGCTGATTGCGCCTCGTAGACGATCCCGCTTCGCCCGTCGTCACGGCGTTCACGCTTCATCGTGCCCGACACCGTGTTCCATTCGACGAGCGAAATCCCTTGATCCGAAATCTCCAGCGTCAGGAACATCAGTTCCGAGGTCTTGACGGAATCGGCATGCGGCGGCCGCGGCGCAAAGAATAGGAGAATTGTAAGCGCGAGGCCGGCGGAGAGAAGCAGAAGTCTGTCGGGTTTCATCATGCCATTCCCCTTCGGAGCCCGTTGATCGAGGCTACTGTTCTCCAAGAAAAGCACAGGCTGATGCCTGTGCTACCAGAGTTTCAATGAGTTGACCGCATTGGGGCAGCACAGACTTCAGACCCCACAAACACCTCTTGATCCCTCACGATCGTGACGTCAATCTTCGCCATGGTGGCCTCCTTGTTTGAGACTTCTATCCAAAAGGATTCTCTCCAGAATCCCCAGGGAGTGCCACCGACTTTTTAACATCGTACCTTACAAAATGACGGATGTCGAGAAAGAGCAGGCTCGCGAGTACGCTCGCCCTCCCACTCGTACGGGGAGGGCGAGGCTACTGCCAAGCCTGCTCTTAGCATCCGATATAAGTGAGGGGTCATTTTGATAGAGCCTCTTAGTCTGTACGGCTTTTCAACAGCCCCCTTCGATCATAAGCACGGGTCGCAGAACTCCGTCGCCGGGTTCGCGCCGCGGAAAGCGACGTTGACGACTTTCACTACATCAAGGATGTCCGTGGCGGTGGTGCAATCGACATCGGTGTCTTGGTAGGGACATGCGCCCGAAACCGTCCCGGCTGTGCCGCGGAAGGCGACGTTGATCGTGTTCACGACATCGAGGATGTCTGATTTGACGGCGTCGCAGGCGGGATCGGCGTGGCAGACGCAAACGCATGGCTCGCAGGCGTCACCGATGCCATTTGCGTTGGCGTCCTCTTGTCCTGGGTTGCTGGTTGTCGGGCAGTTGTCGCAGAAGTCCATGATGGCATCGGCGTCGGTGTCGACGATGTCGGGACAGGCAACCGTGATGGCGTACATCGAGCGGCCATGGGTGCCCGCCGCCAGCTTGCGTGTCGCTTGGTGGAAGTCGATATCGTGAACCGGCGTGACGGCGGGCATTCCCTGATCGAGCGCGATCCAGTTTGCGCCGTCGTCGTTGGTCATGTAGACGCCGAAATCGGTGGCGATGTAGAGGGCCGATTCGGGATGGTCGGGATCGATGACGACATCGTTGATCGGCGCGTCGAAGAGGTTGCCGCCAATCGGTGTCCAGTTGGCGCCGGCGTTTGTGGTCTTGTAAATATGCGCCGCATGATCGCCGACCTTGTAGCCGGATAGTGTCACATAAGCGGTGTTCGGGTCCGTGGGATGCACCGTGACGCGCGTCACCCAGCGATTCGGAAGACCGGCAGAGATATTGGTCCAGTTTCCGCCGTCGTTGGCAGTCACCCAGACATTGGCATCATCCGTGCCGACATAGACCACTCCCGGAGTATTGGGCGAGACGCCGATGGTCGTGATTGTTCCAAATCCCAGATTGCCGGGGTCGGGACCATCGGTGAGATCGCCGGAGATGGCCGTCCACAATCCGGCGGCGTTGGCGGTCTTGTAGAGGAGATTGGAGCCGTAGTAGAGCACGTTGTTGTTGTACGGCGCCATCTCAACCGGAGTGCTCCAGTTGTGGCGTTCGTTGTTGTAATTGATATCGACACCGTTCATGGCGCTTGAGAACGAGGCACCGGTGTTTGTGGATTTGCGCAGGTTGCCGTTCTGGAACTCGGCATAGATAATAGCGGAGTTAGTGAAATCGACAATCGAATAAAACCCATCGCCACCGAGGATGAAATTCCAATTGCCGACTGCGCCGGTCATGGTGCGCAGGGTGCCGTTGTCCTGCGTGCCGCCGTAGAGGCGTTGCGGGTTGAGCTTGTCGATCGTCATCGCGTAGAACTGCGAGTTGCCCATGTTCGCCTTCGGCGTCCAGTTAAGGCCGCCATCAGCGGAAAAGGCCACTCCGCCGTCCCCGCCCTGGTAGATCATATCCGGGTTACCCGGCCAGAAGGCGATGGCGTGGTTGTCGACATGGACATTGTTCGCGACATCTACCCAGGATTCTCCGCCGTCCAACGACCGGTACAACTCGACGCCGCAAGCGTAGACGATGTCGGGCTGACCCGGCGCGCAACGGATTTGGCCGAAGTACCAGCCAAAGCCGCGCACGAAGTCGCCCATCGCGCCATCGTTGACGCGGAACCAGAAGTCGCCGAGGTCGTCGCTACGGTAGATTCCGGCGAAGTTGCCCGGATGCTCGTCGAACATGGCGTAGACGGTCGTGGAGGCAGGATCCAACGTCAGGCCGATACGTCCAAGAATCGACGACGGCGCCGGCAGGCCGAACCCGGACGAGATGCCGCCATTGAGCTTCACCCAGTTGGTCCCGAAGTCGATCGAGCGCCAAATCGCTGTTGTCCATCCCCCTGCCTGACGTTGCATAGGGTTGCGCCAGCGGTGCCACATGGCGGCAAACACGGTTCCTGTCGTCGGGTGGAGCGCGACATCAATGCACGCCGTGGAATCATCGAGATAGAGCAACTGCTCCCAGGTCAAACCGCCATTCTGCGAACGGTAAAGACCACGCTCGGGGCTGAAGCCGAACATGCGTCCGGCGACAGCGACATACACCGTCTCTGGACGCAACGGATCGACGAGGATGCGACCGATGCTGTAGCTGTTGGGCAGACCCATCAGCGTCCACGAGCCGCCACCATCGGTCGATTTGTAAACCCCTGTACCCTCGTAGTTGTCGGTGGCGGCGTTGGCTTCGCCGGTGCCGGCGTAGAGAATGTTTGGATTGCCGGGATGGATCGCGATCGCGCCGACCGGTTGGGGACCGATTTCGTCGAAGACAGGAGTCCAGTTGGTCCCGCCATCGGTCGACTTAAAGACTCCCCCTGCCGCCGAGGCGGCGTAGACAGTGTTGACGTCAGTGGGATTAACAGCGAGATCGGCGATGCGTCCGGGCACATTGGTCGGTCCGGCAAACGTCCATGATGGAGCGCTGGAGGCGGCTTTGGTGGCTGTGCCCTGCCTCATGGCCCTTGCCTTGCCGAACGCCTTCAAACGCGCTTCGACCGGCACATCGTTGCCCGGATAGGCGCGTTGGATGTAGAACCAGTCATTGGGCAGTGCCTTGGCTTTGGGCATGCGGCCACGGGTCTCGGTGTACTTCTGAATTTCAGAGTAGTAGGCACGGGACTCTGGGGATATCTTGGGACGATTGGCCACGAGAGAGAGAGCGAATATTCCCAGGAGCACACCGAGCGCGAGCAGAAACCGTTTTGTTGTCATCCTCTACCTTGCCGGGGTGCGGTGAGTAGGTCCACTTTGCCGTGCTCAATGTACGGAATCG
>Ga0214473_10010747_pt1 | contig 10756 bp, 8 predicted proteins | sample RVTome_7_FD_203509 | JGI IMG/M metagenome (GOLD analysis project Ga0214473, IMG submission 203509) | Soil microbial communities from uranium-contaminated site in the Upper Colorado River Basin, Wyoming, United States - RVT98D197 | ecosystem: Environmental > Terrestrial > Soil > Contaminated >... | reverse complement strand
AGCCCCGTCCCGCGGGCGCGCACGCGTTCCTCTGGGTCGAGGAGTTTCCGCTGTTCGAGCCCGACCCGGCGACCGGCGCGCTGGTGTTTGCCCATCACCCCTTCACGGCGCCGGATCCCGACGACCGCGATCGCTTCCTCGCGGGCGCGGCCGAAGGGATCCGCGCCCTACACTACGACGCGGTGTACAACGGCCACGAGCTGGGGAGCGGCTCCATCCGGATCACCGATCCGCGCGTGCAATTCCGGGTGTTCGAGGTGCTGGGGATCAGCCCCGACGACGCCCGGCGGCGGTTCGGCTTCCTGCTCGACGCGCTGGCCTGCGGCGCGCCGCCGCACGGCGGGTTCGCGGTCGGGTTCGACCGCGTGGCCATGTTCCTCGCCGGGGGCGAGAGCCTGCGGGACGTGATCGCCTTCCCCAAGACGACTCAGGCGCGCGCGCTCTACGAGGACGCGCCGGCGCCGGTGTCGGCGGACGAGCTGGCCGCCCTGCATTTGCGGGTGATGCCGTGACCGACGTGACGCACCGAGTGTCGGCCGAGGGCGCCGACATGCTGTCCCTGGCCGGGGTCAACGATCACAACCTGATCGAGCTGGCCCGGGTCACGGGCACGCGGGTCACCCTGCGGGGCGATCAGCTGGTGCTGGTGGGCGCGCTCGAGGCGGTCGAGCGGGCCACGCGGCTGGCCACGGCCCTGGTGGATCGGGCCCGCTCGGGCGACGTGGTGACCCCGGACGAGCTCGAGCACCTGCTGGCCCATGGACCCGAGGCGGTGGACCGCTCCAACGGGGACCTCCGAGTCGTGCTGCCGGGGATCCGCAAGGTGGTCCAGCCGCGCACGCCGGGACAGCGCGAGTACGTCCAGGCCATCCGGGACCACGAGATCGTGATCGGCGTCGGGCCCGCGGGCACCGGCAAGACCTACCTCGCGGTGGCGCTCGGCGTCGAGTTCCTGGCCCGCAAGCTGGTGCGCCGGGTGGTGCTGGCCCGGCCCGCGGTGGAGGCCGGCGAGCGCTTGGGCTTCCTGCCCGGTGACCTCCAGGCTAAGGTCGATCCGTACCTCCGCCCGCTGTACGACGCCCTGGAAGACCTGATGCCGATCGAGCGGATGCAGCGCGCGCTCGAAACCCGGACCATCGAGATCGCGCCGCTCGCCTACATGCGGGGGCGCACGCTGTCGGACGCGTTCGTGATCCTGGACGAGGCGCAGAACGTGACCGGCGGGCAGATGAAGATGTTCCTCACCCGGCTGGGCCTCAACTCGCGGGCCGTGGTCATCGGCGACAAGACGCAGATCGACCTGCCCGCGCGCGAGGACTCGGGACTGGTGCAGGTCGAGCGCATCCTGCCCGGCATCGACGGCGTGGCGTTCTGCTACCTCGACGAGCGGGACGTCGTCCGGCACCGGCTAGTGCGCGAAATCATCCGCGCCTACTCCGAGGACCAGGGCGGATGAGCGAGCGCCGGAGCGTGGTGGTGGCATTGGAGCCGCCGCCCCTGCGCCTCCCGCGGGGCGTGGGGTACCACCTGGCCCGTTGGGCCCCCGTGCTGGTGCTCGCGGTGCTGACCTTCGCCCTGTACCCGGTGACCGGGCGGTTCGACGCCCCGCTGCTCGAACCCGGCGAGGTGGCGCCGCGCGACGTGGTCGCCCCCTTCGATCTCGAGGTGCCGAAGGCGGCGGGCGAGGTCGCGCGCCAGGCGCAGCAGCTGGCGGCCACGGTGCGCCCCATCTACGAGGTGCGTCCCGGAGCGGTGGACTCCGCCCTGGGCGTCGCCGCCCAGCTCTTCGCCGCGCTCGACGGCGCGGGGACCGCCGCGGCCCTGATCGACTCGGCCCAGGTCCGGGGCGTCCGCCTGACCCTCGAGGAAGCGTCGTTCCTACTGGAGGGCGACCGCCGGGCCGCATTCCGGCGCGGGGTGGACGAAATGCTCCGCCGCGAGCTGGCGCGGGGGATCACGGGATCGGGTGTGCTCGAGGCCGAGCCGGCCCCGGACGTCGTGGTCCGCGCGGGCGGGCGGGAACGGGTGGTGCCCCGCGCCGCGGTCCCCGCCTACCAGCAGTTCCTCGAGCGGCGGGCCTCGCACCATCCCACGCCCGATTGGTCCGTCGGCGACCAGATCTTCGTGAAGCTCCTGGCCGCGGGGTTCCGGCCCAGCCTGGTGCCCAACACCGCGGAGACGGAGCAGCTGCGCGCCGAGCTGCGCGCGTCAGTGGACCCGGTGAAGGATCGCGTCCGGCAGAACGAGCTGATCCTGGGCGCGCACCAGCTGGTGACGCCGGAGGCGCACGAGCGGCTGATGGCGCTCCGGACCGAGCTGGTCCGCCGGGGCGGGACCGAGCGTAGCTTCACGTCGGCCGTGGGCCAGATCCTGACCAACGCGCTGGTCCTGTCCATTTTCTGGCTCCTGCTGCTCCTCTACCGGCGCGAGTCGTACAGCCGCCTCCGCCACGTGCTGCTCTTCGCCATCCTGTTCGGCATCGTGATCCTGGGCGCCGCCATCAACTTCCGCTTCGTGTCGGAGGCGCCCGAGCTGATCCCCATCCCGTTCGCGGCGATGCTGCTCACGGTGCTGTTCAGCGGCCGGGTGGCCATGCTGGGCGCCGCCGTGCTGGCGGTGCTGCTGGCCTCGCAGCCGGTGTACGGCTCGGCCGGCGCCCTCGACCTGGCACTGCTGGGTGGCGTGGGCGCGGCCATGGGCATCCGCGTGGTGCGGCGCCGCACCCATCTCCTCACCACCATGGCCATCGTGGCCGCGGCGTTCGCGGTGTCCGCTCTGGCGGTCGGCCTGCAGTTGGGCTGGTCGGTGGGCGAGATCGGCGCCAGCGCGCTCCGAGGCTCGGTGAACGCCGTGGTGTCGGCGGCCATGGTGGGCGTGGCCCTGCCGCTCTGCGAGGGGTTCGCCGGAATCACCACCGACCTCACCCTGCTCGAGCTATCCGACCCGACGCACCCGCTGCTGCGCCGGCTGGCCACCGAGGCGCCCGGCACCTACGCCCACTCGATCGCCATGGCCAACCTCTGCGAGGCGGCCTGCAACGCCATCGGGGGCAACGGCCTGCTGGCGCGGGTCGGCTGCTACTACCACGACGTCGGCAAGATCGCCAAGCCCCAGTTCTTCGTGGAGAACCAGGCGCCGGGCGTGAACCCGCACGACAAGCTCAAGCCCGACGTGTCGGCGCAGATCATCCGCAACCACGTGAAGGACGGGCTCGCGCTGGCCGGGGAGGGCCGGCTGCCCGACGTGGTGCAAGCGTTCATCCCCGAGCATCACGGCACGGCCGAGATCAGCTATTTCCTCGACCGGGCCCGGTCGCTCGGGACCGGGGAGCCGGCGGCGGAGCTGTACCGCTACCCGGGCCCGCGCCCGCGGTCGGTGGAGACCGCGGTGGCCATGCTGGCGGACGGCGTCGAGGCCGCGCTTCGCGTGCTGGACGATCCCACGCCGGAGAAGGTCCGCGAGGCGATCGACCACCTGGTGCGGCAGCGCATCGAGGCGGGGCAGCTGGCCGAGGCGCCCTTGACCCTGGCCCAGCTGGACCGGGTCAAGGAGGAATTCGTTCGGGTATTGTCGGGCGTGTACCACAATCGGATCGACTATCCGCCAGCGGCCGGTGGGATCAGCGCGGAGTGGACGGCCGCCCAGGCGTGAGGTGCGCCTCACGGACGCGGGACGGTCGCCGGCCCCCGCGGCCGTCCGGCGCGCCGTGCGTCTGGTGCTCGCGCGCGAGTACCCGGGGCCGGCCGTGATCGAGGTGACGATGCTCTCGAGTCAGCGGATGCGGGCGCTCAATCGGCGCGCCTTTGGCCGGGACCGCGCCACCGACGTCATCGCGTTCGGGATGCGCCACGGCGAGACGCTGGTGGGCGACGTCTACGTCTGTCCCGCCGTGGCGCGGGGCTCGGCCGCCCGACTCGGCATCTCGCCCTCCGAGGAGGTGCTCCGGCTGGTGGTGCACGGCATCCTGCACGCGCTGGGGTACCGGCATCCCGAGGGGCGGGCCCGCACCCGTTCGGCCATGTGGCGGCGTCAGGAGCGCTACGTCGCGGCGCTCCGGCCCGCGGGAGCCCGATGACCCCACCCTGGACGAGTCTGATCGTCGCGGCCGTGGCGGCGGCCTGGGCCGCCCTGCTGGCGCTGGCCGACCAGGCGCCCGGGGTGACGCCGACCCTGGGCGACCCGCCGCTCGAGCCCCACCGTCCGATCCCGCTGGCGCGGGCGCTCTGGATCGCCCGGACCGCGCTGCTGCTGGTCGCCGCCACCGCGGCGGGGCTCGCGCTGGTCTGGTGGCGCCGCCCCCCCGCCATCGCGGCCGGCTCGCTCCTCACCGCCTGGCTGCTGGTCATCCTGCTGGGCGAAGGCCTCCCCCGTGCCTTCGGCCTGCTGGCCCCGCGCGCCGCCGGCCGTGCCCTGCCGCTCGCCCGCCGGAGCCTCGCCCCGTTCCGGCCCCTGCTGGGCATCATGGCGGCCGCCGACCAGCTGGCCCACCGGCTCCTGCCCTCCCGTCGCGCCCAACCGGGGGTGCTGGGCGCGGCCCAGCGCGACATGCTGCTCGGCGTCTTCTCACTCGAAGACACGACGGTCGAGGACATCATGACCCCGCGCCTCGACATCGTGGCGGTGAGCACCGAGGCCGCCTGGCCCGAAGTCGCGGCCGTGGCCCGGGAAGGCGAGCACACCCGCATTCCCGTGCATCGCGGCAGCCTGGACGACATCGCGGGGATCCTCTACGCCAAGGACCTGGCGCCGGTGCTGGCCGGCACGCGGGAGCGTCCCGAGCAGTGGCACGAGCTGATCCGGCCGGTGCCGTTCGTGCCGGAATCCAAGTCGCTGGCGGCCCAGCTCCGCGACTTCCAGCGCGGCGCCACCCACCTCGCCATCGTGGTGGACGAGTTCGGGGGCACGTCGGGCCTGGTCACGCTGGAGGACGTGCTCGAGGAGGTGGTGGGCGAGATCCACGACGAGTACGACGGGGACGAAGAGCCGGCGATCGAGCGGGAAGGGAACCGACGGTTCTGGGTGGACGGACGGCTCACGCTGGACGACCTGTCGGCGGTGCTGGGCGAGCCCTTCGAGCACGAAGAGGTGAGCACGGTGGGCGGGCTGATCTACTCGGAGCTGGGGCGCGTGCCCCGGCAGGGCGAGCGCCTCCAGATCGGCGGCTTCCGCGTGGTGGTGGAGGAGGTGGTGCGCCGCCGGATCCGCCGGGTCTACCTCGAGCGGGTGGAGCAGGAGCCGCTGGCCGAAGCCGACGTGCTGCCGGCGGTCGAGAAGGAGCCGTTGTGATCGGGTGGATCGCCCTCGGGACCGGACTCGCGCTGGCGGCGGCCGGAACGGTGCTGGCGGTGGGGACCGCGGCGGTGAGCCGCCTGGAGCTGTCGCGCTGGGTGTCCCAGCGCCAGCGCGGCGCCGAGCTGGCGACCGCCCTGCTCGCGGCCCCAGGCACCGTCCTGGGTCCGGCCAACGCGCTGGCCGCCGCCGGCGTCGTGCTGGCCGGGCTGGGCGCCGCCGCCGTCCTCGGCGGCCTGGGCCCGCCCCTGGCGGGCGCCGCGGTGGTGCTTGGGGCGCCCCTGATCGTGGTGCTGGGGCACACGCTGCCCCGCGCCGTGGGACGGCGCTGGGCGGAGCCGATCACCCGCGCCGCCGCGCCGTGGCTCGAGCGCGCGACCACGTTCATGCGACCCATCGTGCCGCACGTCCCGGTCCGGGACGGCGGCGCGGCGCGGGTCCCGCCGGCCGCGGGCACGCCCAGCGACGAGATCGCGGTCATCGCCGGCGTGATCGCGTTCACCGAGCGGCCCATCCGGGAGGTGATGACGCCGCGGACCGCCCTCGTCGCGGTGGAGGAGGGGGCGTCGGTGCGGGACGCGGCGCTGCTGTTCTCGGAATCGGGGTACTCGCGCCTGCCGGTGTTCCGCGACTCGTTGGATCAGATCACCGGCATGGTGTACGTCTTCGACCTGCTGCGGGCCGCCGGCGCCGACCGGCTGCCGGTGCGGCCCGTGCTCGTGGCCCCCACCTCGCGGCGCTGCGCGGATCTCCTCTTCGAGATGCAGCGCGAGCGGCGCCAACTGGCCGTGGCGCTGGACGAGTTCGGCGGCACCGCGGGCATCGTCACGCTGGAAGACCTGCTGGAGGAGCTGGTGGGCGAGATCTTCGACGAGACCGACGCGCCCGGCTGGGCCCCGGCCACCGAGCGCGACCTGCTGGAGCTGGACGGCGCCACCCCGGTCGCCGACGTGGCCGCGCGGTTCGGCACCCCGCTCCCCCGCGGGGCCGAGACCCTGAGCGGGCTCCTGGCGGGACTGGTGGGCCGCATCCCCCAGACCGGCGAGCGCATTCTCGTCGGGCACCTGGAGTTCGACGTCCTCCGCGCCACGCCCACCCGGGTCGAACGGGTGCTGGTGCGCCAGGCCGGCACGGCGCCCATCGTGGTCGGGAGCGGCGCGTGGCCCGCATGATCCGCCTTCGCCGGTACTTCTTCGTCGGCCTGATCGTGATCGCGCCGGTGGGCGTCACGGTCTTCGTGCTCAAGTGGATCTTCGACACCGTGGACGCCATCCTGGGCCGGCCGCTCCAGGCCGCCCTGGGCTTCCACGTCCCCGGCCTGGGCTTCCTGCTGCTCGGGCTGGTGGTGGTCACGGTCGGCTGGATCGTGCACCGCACGGTGGGACGCCGGCTGCTCAACACCTGGAACCGGACCCTGGTCCGGTTCCCGTTCGCGGGCCGGCTGTACAACGCCGCCAGCCAGATCGTGCAGAGCGTGGCGAGCGACAAGTCGCGCCTGTTCAAGCGCACGGTGCTCATTCCGTACCCGAAGGAGGGGAGCTGGACGCTGGCGTTCGTGACCAGCGAGGATGCGCCGGTCCTCACCCAGGCCCTGGGCGTCCCGTGCGTCGCGGTGTTCGTGCCCACGCCGCCCAATCCGGCCACCGGGGTGGTGCTGGTGGTTCCCAAGGATCGCCTGATCCCCATCGACATCTCCCTGGAGGAGGCCTTCAAGTTCGTCATTTCGGTGGGCGCCTTCGTGCCGTCCTCCGGTGGGGGGGTCAGCCGGCCCCGCGGGCTGGATCTCGAGGACCTGTTCCGCGACCGGAAGACATGACCCCCGGTCTCGCCGAAGAGATGCGGCGAGTGGCCGAAGCCGGAGATGTCGCCCGGTTCCTGCGCTACGCGCGCCAGGTGCATCCCTCGGACCTCTCGGACGTGCTGGCCCAGCTCGACGAGGAGCTGCAGCTGCGGCTGGTCCAGGCCCTCCCCCCCGAGCTGGTCTCCGAGGCGCTGGCCGAGATGGAGGGCGGGGAGCACCCGGAGGAGCTCCTCGCGGCGCTCCGGCCCGAGCAGGCGGCCGGCATCGTGCAGGCGCTGGCCGACGACGACGCCGCCGTGCTGATCCGGGAGCTCCCGGCCGAGGCCGCCAAGCGGATCCTGGCCTCGGTGGCCAACCGGGGCGACCTCGAGCGCCTGCTGGCGTACGAGGCGGATACCGCGGGCGGCCGCATGACCACCTCCGTGGTCACGGTCCCCACGTGGGTGACCCTGGCCGAAGCGCTGGAGTCGGTGCGGGGCCAGTCGGAAGAGATGGACGATTTCTACCAGGTCTACTGCCTGGACCGGGACGGCCGGCTCGCCGGGGTGCTGAGCCTCCAGCGGCTGGTGGTGTCACGCCCCGAGAGCCGGGTCACCGACGTCATGGAGCCGCCCGTCGTGGTCGCGACACCCGAGCAGGACCAGGAGGAGGTCGCGCGGCTCATCGCCCGGTACAACGTGGCCGCCGTGCCGGTGGTGGACCATGTCGGGCGCCTGCTGGGCCGGATCACGTTCGACGACGTGATCGACGTGGTGGAGGCCGAGACCACCGAAGACCTGCTGCGGCTCTCCGGCGTGTCGGCCAACGAAGACCTGGCCGCGCCGTGGCTCCGCTCGGTGCGGGCTCGGCTCCCGTGGCTCTACGTGAACACGGTGACGGCCTTTCTCGCGGCGGCGGTGGTGTACCTCTTCCAGGACACCATCGCCGCGCTGGTCATCCTCACGGTCTACATGCCGATCGTGGCGGGGCAAGGCGGCAACGCCGGCACCCAGGCGCTCGCCGTCACCGTGCGCCGCCTCGCGCTCGGCCTGATTCCGCCGGGCCAGGGGCCGCGGGTGGTCGGCAAGGAGGTCCTGGTCGGCGCCACCAACGGCCTGGCGGTGGGCCTGCTCGTGGGGATCGTGGCCGCACTGGTGCGGGGGACGCCGATGCTGGGGCTCGTGGTGACGCTCGCCATGTGGGGCAACCTGGTGATCGCCGGCCTGGTAGGATCCATCGTGCCGCTGGTGCTGCACCGGCTGGGCGCGGACCCCGCCGTCTCCAGCTCGGTGTTCGTGACGCCCGTGACCGACGCCTGCGGCTTCCTGCTGCTCCTGGGCCTGGCGTCGGCCATCCTGCTATGAGCTTGCGGCGGCCGCCCGGAGCCCGCGACTTTTCGGCATGACGATCGACGGCCTGCTCGCCGCGTTCCGCTCGCGCGCCGTGCCGGCGCTGGCCCGCGCGATCTCGCTGGTCGAGAATGGGCGCGAGGGATATCTGGACCTGCTCTCGGCGCTCCATCCCGCCGTGGGACGGGCTCACCGCATCGGCGTCACCGGCCCTCCGGGCGCCGGGAAATCCACCCTGGTCGAGTTGCTGATCAAGCGCTATCGGGCCCGGGGCTTCCGGGTGGCCGTGGTGGCGGTGGACCCCACCAGCCCGTTCAGCGGCGGCGCCCTGCTGGGCGACCGGATCCGGATGGAGTCGGTGACGCTGGACCCCGACGTGTACATCCGGTCCATGGCGACCCGCGGCGAGCTGGGCGGGCTGGCCACGACCACCCGCGAGGTCTGCGACGTGCTCGACGCGTTCGGCTTCGACCGGATCCTCGTCGAGACGGTGGGCGTGGGGCAGTCCGAGCTCACCATCGCCGCCGCGGCCGACACGGCGCTGCTCGTGCTGGTGCCCGAATCGGGCGACGGCATCCAGGTGCTCAAGGCGGGCGTCATGGAGGTGGCCGACGTCTACGCCATCAACAAGGCGGATCGCCCCGGCGCCGACCGGTTGCGCACCGAGATCGAGGTCATGCTGGGCATCCGGCGCGGGAACGCGTTCCGGCACGTAACGCCGCACCACGCCCCAACCGCTCAACCGCTCCACCGCCGGGGTGGGGTGCCGGCTGGGGATTGGGAACCACCCGCCCTCACCGTGTCCGCCCTGAACGACGTCGGGGTAGAAGAGGTGGTCGACGCCATCGAGCGGCACGCCGGGTATCTTCGCGAGAGCGGCGAGCTCGAGCGCCGGCGGCGGAACCGCCTGGCCCGCCACACTCGGGAAGTGGTGGACCGGTCCTTGCGGCGCCTGGTCTGGGAGGAGGGGTCCGGGGAGGAGGGTCTCGCGGCGGGCCTGGAGCGGGTGGCCCGCGGCGAAACCAGCCCTTACGAGCTGGCGCGCGAGATCGTCGCCGGCATGAAGAAGGAGATATCGCATGGGCATGCGTGACGGACACCGGGCCTGGCGGGCCGCCTACGAGGCCGGTGACAAGCGCGACGCCGAGTTCATGAGCCAGAGCTCGGCCCCGGTCGAGCCGCTCTACACGCCGGCCGACGGCGCCGGCGCCGACTACGACCGGCAGCTGGGCGATCCGGGCGAGTACCCGTTCACCCGCGGCGTGCATCCCACGATGTACCGGGGCAAGCTGTGGACCATGCGCCAGTTCGCCGGGTTCGGCTCGGCGGACGACACCAACCGGCGCTTCAAGTTCCTGCTGGACCATGGCCAGACCGGCCTGTCGGTCGCGTTCGATTTCCCGACCCTCATGGGCTACGACTCCGACCACCCGCGCTCCGAGGGTGAGGTGGGGATGTGCGGCGTGGCCATCTCGTCCCTGGCGGACATGGAGACGCTGTTCGACGGCATCCCCATGGACCGGGTGTCCACCTCGATGACCATCAACGGGCCGGCCGCGATGCTGTTCTGCTTCTACGTGGCCGCGGCCGAGCGCCAAGGCGTGGACATCCGCCAGCTCCGCGGCACCGTGCAGAACGACATTCTCAAGGAGTACATGGCGCAGCACGCCTGGGTGTATCCGGTGGGACCCGCGCTCAAGATCATCGTGGACATGTTCGAGTGGGCCTCCGAGTACACGCCCGCCTGGAACACGATCTCGATCAGCGGCTATCACATCCGCGAAGCCGGCGCCACCGCCGTGCAGGAGCTGGCCTTCACGCTGGCCAACGGGTTCGAGTACGTGGAGCGCGGGCTGGCCCGCGGCCTCGCGCTGGACCGCTTCGCGCCGCGGCTCTCGTTCTTCTGGGACGTGCACAACGACCTGTTCGAAGAGGTGGCCAAGATGCGCGCGGCCCGGCGGATCTGGGCTCGCCACCTGAAGGAGCGCTACGGCGCCGCAAGCGCGCGCTCGACGATGATGCGGTTCCACTGCCAGACGGCCGGCGTGTCGCTCATGGCGCAGCAACCGCTGAACAACGTGGTGCGCGTCGCCTATCAGGCGCTGGCCGCGGTCCTGGCCGGGGCCCAGTCCCTCCACACCAATTCGCTGGACGAAACCTACGCCCTGCCCACCGAGGAATCGGTCCGGCTGGCGCTCCGCACCCAGCAGATCCTGGCGTACGAGACCGGCGTCCCCAACGTCATCGACCCGCTGGGCGGCTCCTACTACGTGGAGGCGCTCACCGACCGCATGGAACAGGAGGCCGAAGCCCTGTTCCGGGAGATCGAGCGGATCGG
>Ga0214473_10010746_pt1 | contig 10756 bp, 12 predicted proteins | sample RVTome_7_FD_203509 | JGI IMG/M metagenome (GOLD analysis project Ga0214473, IMG submission 203509) | Soil microbial communities from uranium-contaminated site in the Upper Colorado River Basin, Wyoming, United States - RVT98D197 | ecosystem: Environmental > Terrestrial > Soil > Contaminated >... | reverse complement strand
GCACTCGGGCGTGGAGAACTCGGGATGATGCCCGGCGTCCACCGAGAGGCGCCCCCCGTTCTGCAGGAAGATGCCGCTGTCCCGTCCCCCCGGAAGATGCGGGAGGCGGGCAGCGGCGCATTCCATCAGGCGCCCGGTGAGGGTGCGGGGGCCGAGCCGCATGCCCGTCGGCAGCACGCCGACCGCCGCGTACTCGGTCTCCGCACCCATGAGGCAGGGCTCGGCGGTCACTCCCCGCTCTCCTGCCGCAGCAGGTTCACGAACGCCTCACTGTCCGCGGAGAGACTCCGACCGACCAGATCGTCGAAGAGCGCCTCGAGGTCGCCTTCGCTGCGGGGTGCCGCGTCCAGCACCGCGGTCTCGGGACCCGCGACAATCCGGTCTTCTCGTGTTCGGATCGAACCCTGGATGGTCTGCAGCAAGCGCTCCATCGGCCAACCTCCCTCCGAATGTGCGGCGCCGCGACGCGCACGCCGCGCTCGAGCCCACGATCAGCCAACGACCCCGCGGAGGCCTCCCGGGGGCCCGCGCGAGTTGGGCAGCCTTCGGCGTGGAGCAGCCGCTTTCTCGTTCCCGACCGGCCGCGATGACATCGCAGCCCTTCGGGCAACCGCCCGCCTGCCCCGCCGGCCCGCGCCACCGTGGCACAGCGCCAGCGCGGGCGCCACCTCTCCCTCCCCGCCGGCCGCCCGCATCACACGCCGCGGCGCGGGGCCCAGTGGAGGTCCACGATGGCGTGCGCCCATCGAACCATCATGCCCCTGCCCGCCCGCGGGCCGCGGGCCATCACGGCGCCACGTGGGGGCATGGCGCCCCCCCGGCCGGCCCGACGCGAAGGGTTTTTCCCGCTGTGAGTTTGTGATACAATAGACCGCCTCTCATCGTGACATCGAATCTCTAGCAATATCGACTAGACCGTGTCAATATAATCCAGTGGATAACACTTTAATAACAATCGCTCGATACGTCATACCTCTGCATCGAAATGGCATACTGTATTGAATCACAGTAAATGGGCCTTGCCCAACCGTGCCGATAGCCTCTCGGGCATGCGAGGCCAGGCGCGGCGCCGGAAACATGGTGTGTGGTTCGCGGGGAGAGAGGGCGGCGGCGCGGAACACGTGCCGGCGGACGGCCGCGAAATCGGCCAGGGGGGGCACCATGGGAAGGAAGCCGCGCTTCGGTGAGGATCGGGATGAGATCGTGTTCGAGGTCTGCTATCGGCTCATCGAGAAGCGGGAAACCGCGGATACGATCGTCGCCGCCCTGAAGGAGGATCGGGGGGTCGAGATCTCACGGGAACAGGTATATCGCCTCGTCCGAGAGGGCATCGACCAGAAGTTCGTCCGCATGTCGGCGCCCACCCGCCGCATCCTGGCCGAGCGGCTCGCCCACGCCTGCGGCGTGCCCGAGGACCGCATCCAGGTGGTCGCGGCGCGCGGACTGCTCGCCAATGAGCACGTGGCGGCCAGGGGGGCGGAAATCACGCTGCGCCTCATCAAGGACCTCGGCAAGCGGAAACCGACCGTGCACCTGGCGCTGGGGGCGGGATGGACCACGATGCGCCTGGCCCGCCATCTCGCGCAGCTCGTCCGGGAGGACCCTCCCCATCCCCGGCTCGTCCTCCACGCCCTCTCCTCCGCCCTGGACCCGGCTGATCCGATGCGTTCGCCGGTGGCCTTCTTCACCTTCTTCCAGGACATGAGCCGGATCGATTTCGTCGGGCTGTTCTCCGCGGCGGCGGTGGACGTGCGGAATTACGCGCGAGACAAACGGCTGCCCGGGGTGGCAGAGCCCTTCGCGCGCCGGAACGAGATCGATATCGTGGTGACCTCGCTCGGCGACCCCCACCACGAGGACGGGTCGCTGAACCGGTTCCTCAGGCTGAGCCCCGCCAGGGCCGCCGAGGATCTTCGCAAGAACCATGTCGTCGTGGGCGAGGTGCAGTGCATGCCCTTCTCGGCGCAACGGCCCGTCACCATGCGCAGCGGCTTTCGGGCGGTCACCCTCTTCGAGATTCCGGAGCTGGCGGCCAGAGCGCAGATGCAGGACAAGTTCCTGCTCCTGGTGGCAGCGCCCTGCGGGAAATGCGGCGAGCTCAAGACGGATGCGCTCCGTCCGCTCCTCGCGGAGGCCTGGACCCACGTGGTCGTGGACATCGCGCAAGCGGAGATCCTGGCTGCGACGGATCTGCGGGAGCCGGAGGCGGTAGGTCCGGGCCGGCGCCCCCGTGCAGGAGGAGCCCGGACGGAGTGAGGCCTCGGCGGCGGCGCGCCCGGGCCGGGATGGCGTTGTGGCGGCCGGGGGTCAGTGCGTAATCGGTGGCGCGATGAAGACCAGGAGGCGGAGGTTGGCGGGGCCGGGGTTGGTGACACCGTGCTCCACGCCGGCGCGGGCCAGGACGGTGTGCCCCGGGCCCAGCGTGGCCTTCTCGCCGCCCACGTGGAACTCCCCCTGCCCCTCCAGGACCACGTAGACCTTGTCCTCGCCCGCGTGGGCGTGCGGCCGCTGGCTCTGGCCCGGCTGGAGGCAGTACAGGTCCGTCATGGACCGTGCCGTTCCGAATAGGCTTACCTTCTGCATCTTCTCGGGCGCGTAACGCGCCCGCGCCGCGAGATCCACGGTGTCCATCGTTTCACCTCATACTTTTGGCGCGAGCAACCCCTGCGCGCGGGCTTTTCCCTGAGCCGCCACTGGCATGTCTATACGTTCCCTTGACCGGGAGTCGCATCTGCGGATAGCATAACACCAGAAAGGGGGCCGCACATGACCCGGTTCGTGAAAGCCATTTATGAGGGGGGGGTTCTCCGGCCCCTCGAGCCTGTGGATCTGCCGGACCATGCGGAGGTGGAAATCGCCATCCTCAGTTCCACCGCGGCCTTGGCCGACTCGCTTCTCGCCAAACGGGGCGCCGGTTTCATCGGCATCGGGCGCAGCGGCCGGCGGGACATCTCCGAACGAGCTGAAGAGCTGCTCCGGAACGGCTTCGGCCGCTGAATGAATCCGGTCCTGCTGGATACGGGCGCTCTCTATGCCCTGGCCGATGAGGACGACGCCTGGCACGACCGGGTGAAGGCCGATGTAGACCGGCATCCGGGCCCCCTGCTCGTCCCGATCACTGTCCTTCCCGAGGCATGTTACCTGGTGAACTCGCATCTGGGGCAGGAGGCTGAACGCGCGCTCCTGGCGGCATGCGTCTCGGGAAAATTCAGCGTCGCATCGGTAACGGCCGACGATATCATACGCTCCATAGAACTCCTGGACCCGTATGCGGATGCGAACATCGGTTTCGTCGACGCTTCAGTGATCGCCATGGCCGAGCGGTTGGCGATCCGTCAGGTGGTCACCGTAGATCGCAGAGATTTCGCGTTGGTTCGTCCACGCCACTGCTCGGTCTTCGACCTCCTTCCGTGATCCCGTCCGCGGTTCTCCGCCATGTCGGCATGGAACAAGGGACGACTCGCGGGTCCCGCCGAAAGACGAAGGCCCCGGTAGCCGCAACCGGGGCCTTCGTTTCTTGTCGCTGTCCGCCCGTTACTTCACCCACTGCTTGAAGCGGGCATTGATGCGGGCCCAGTGCAGGTTGCCCAGGAAGTTGTCGATGTACTTGGCGCGGCCGGGGCCGTCCTTGTGGTAGTAGGCGTGCTCGAACACGTCGCAGGAGGCGAGGGGGATGCCGCCCCAGATGGCCCCGTAGTGGTGCTCGTCCACCAGCACGTTCAGGAGGCGCTTCGAGTAGAGTGCGTCGTACACCAGGACGGCCCACCCGGACAGCTTGGCCGAGATCCCGCACGCCTTGAAGTCCGCCTTCCAGGCATCGAAGGAACCGAACTCCTTCTCGAGGGCGGCCTTCACGTCCGGGCCCTTGCCGGGGTCGCCGTCGCCCCCCATCACCTCCCAGTACACGTCGTGGAGCACCGTCCCGCCGTGGTTCCAGGTCATGCGGCGCTTCAGCTCGCCGATGTGGCTCCAGTTGCCGTTGGCCTTGGAGCGGTCGGCCGTCTCCAGCTCCTTCTCGATATTGTTCAGGAAGGTCACGTAGCCCTTGTGGTGGGTGTTGTAGTGCCAGTCGGTGGTCTCGGGGCTGACGACGTTGGCCAGCAGCTTCTTCGCTTCCTCGTCGGAATAGGGGCGCGGATTGAACTTCCACTCGTAAGCCATGCGGGTCTCCTCCTTGTGTCCGGGGTTCCGCCCGCGACTCCCGCGCGGGCGCGCTTCGTAACGTGTTTCCCCTAGCCCGCCATCCGGCCGGCCCAGGCCGTCCGGATGGCCTCCAGCTTCTCCCCGCTGGACCGCCCGGGATCATCCGCGAAATCGGCCAGGTCGCAGATCATCCGGTCCAGCGTGGGCAGGGCCAGCTCCGAGGGGTCCTCGTCCGGGTGCGCCTCCAGCAGCGCATCGGCGATGTCCTCGGCGTCCTCCCAGTAGAGCGGCATGGCGCGGCTAGTGCGCGTCCAGGTGGCGGTGGGGGCCGGTCCCCACCAGGTCGGGCCGCTGCTTCAGGGCGTCCCGCAGGGGCAGGAGCATGCGGGACTTGTCGTAGATGAAATCCTTGCGGTCGTACGAGGAGAACTCGTACTCCTTGCCCATGAAGATGGCGTCCTCGGGGCAGGCCTCCTCGCAGTACCCGCAGAAGATGCAGCGGAGCATGTGGATCTTGTACACCGTGGCGTACCGCTCGCCCCGCGAGACGCGGTTCTCCTCGGTGTTCTCCGCCGCCTCGATGTAGATGGCGTCGGCCGGACAGGCCACGGCGCATAGCTCGCACCCGACGCACCGCTCCAGGCCGTCCTCGTCCTTGATCAGGATCTGGCGGCCGCGATATCGGGGCTGGAGCGGCGGCTTCACTTCCGGATACGGGATGGTGATCTCGGGCTTGAAGACGTGCTTCAGGGTCGTCCAGAGGCCCTTGACCAGAGGCAGTACGATGGCCACGCCGCCCCCTCCTCCCTCAGGCCTTTGCGGCGGCCGCCAGAACCTCGGCGTAGTTGGGCTCCACCTTGGGCTCGGGGGCGACCCAGGTGTACCGCACCGTGCCGCCGCCGTCGATGACGAACACGGCGCGCTTGGCCACGGTGAGGCCCTTGACGCCGGCCAGGTCCGGGAACAGCACGTCGTAGGCCTTGATGGCGTCCCGGTTCGCGTCGCTCAGGAGGGGGAAGGCGATCCCGTTCTCCTTGGCGAAGGCCTTGTTGGCGAAGGGGGTGTCGGTGCTGATGCCCAGCACCTGGGCGTTGGCGCTGTTGAGCTGGCCCAGGCTGTCCCGCAAGGTGCACATCTCCTTTGTGCAGACGCCCGTGAAGGCGGCCGGATAGAAGGCCAGGATCACCTTCTTTCCCGTGAACTCGGAGAGGCTGCGGTCCTTCAGGTCCGTGTCCTTCAAGGTGAACGCCGGGGCCGCCTGGCCCACTTGCACTGCCATGGGATCCTCCTTTGCGTGGGAGGGGCCCCCGCCCGCTCGTCCTAGAGACGGACGGCGAGGCCCCGTTGCTCGATGGGGTGCGGCCGGTAGGCGATGCCCACCTCGCCGCAGGTCTTGGCCGTGGGGAAGATCTTGCCGGGGTTACACCGGTTCTCGGGGTTGAAGACGTCTCGCACCTTCCGCATGGCGGCCATGTCCGCCTCGGAGAACATGAGGGGCATGAAGTCCATCTTCTCCTGCCCCACGCCGTGCTCGCCGGTGACGGTGCCGCCCACCGCGATGCAGGCGCGCAGGATCTCGGCGCCGGCGGCCACCGCCCGCTCCAGCTCCCCCGGGACGCGCTCGTCGAAGCAGATCAGGGGGTGCAGGTTGCCGTCGCCGGCGTGGAACACGTTGGCCACGGTCACGCCGTGGCGCGCCGCGATGGCGTCGATCTCGGCCAGCATGCGGGGCAGGAGCGTGCGGGGGATCACGCAGTCCTGCAGGTAGTAGCTGTGGGTGATCACGCCCACGGCCCCGGCCGCCTGCTTCCGTCCCTTCCAGAGGAGGGCCCGCTCTGCGTCGTCCTTGGCCATACGGATCTCGATGACGTTGGCGTGCCGGCACACCTTCAGGACCGCGTCCGCCTGCGCCTCGATCTCGGCCCACGGGCCATCCAGCTCGATGAGCAGCACCACCTCGGCGTCCTGCGGGTAGCCGGCCTTCACCACCTGCTCCACGGCCCGGATGATGTGCTTGTCGATCATCTCCAGCGCCGCGGGGATGATGCCCTCGGCGGTGATCCCGGCCACGGCGCTGGAGGCATCCACCACGGAGCCGAAGATGGCCAGCATGGTCTTCACGCCCTGGGGCGCCGGGAGCAGCCGCACCGTGGCGGCCGTGGCGACGCCGAACGTCCCCTCGGACCCCACGAAGATCCCCGCCAGATCGTACCCGGGCGGGTCCGGCGCCCGGCCGCCCAGTTGCACCACGCGGCCGTCGGCCAGGACCACCTCGATCCCCAGGACGTGCCCCACCGTCATGCCGTACTTGAGGCAGTGGGGGCCGCCGGCGTTGTTGCCGATGTTCCCGCCGATGGTGGAGGCCGCCTGGCTGGACGGGTCGGGCGCGAAGAAGTACCCCCGGCCCTCCACGGCCTGGGTGAGCCAGAGGTTCACCAGGCCCGTCTCCACCACGGCCTGCCGGTTCGCCAGGTCCACCTCCCGGATCCGGGTCATCCGGTTCAGGCCGATGAGCACGCCGCCGTGGGCCGCCACCGCCCCGCCGGCCAGGCCGGTGCCCGCCCCGCGGGGCGTGATGGGCACCCCAGCCTCGTGGCAGCGCCGGGCCACCGCCGCCACCTCCTCGGTACGCCGGGGCAGGACCACGATCTGCGGCGGACATTCGCTGAGGTAGGTGAGCGCGTCCCGCTCGTAGACGGTGAGCGCGTCCGGGTCGGCAACGACGCCGTCCGAGCCCACGATCCGGGCCAGGTCTCGGGCGAGACGCTCCAACGCGCGTTCGAACGTTCGGGCGTTCGAGCGTTCGGAAGTTCGAAGGCGGCTACGGGTGTTCCGTGTCTCCATCGTTGCCGTGAACGTCCGAACATCCGACCATTCGAACGTCCGAACGCGTTAGGAGGCCGGCGCGGAGGCTCGCGCCTTCGCCAGGACCTCGCGGTTCACCAGGTTCCGCACCGGCTCGCCCGTCAGGGCCCGCCGCACCTCCTCGGCCGCCTTGGTCTGAAGGTCCACCAGGGACTGCTCCGAGTAGAACCCGATGTGGGGGGTCACGGCCACGTTGGGCATCCGCAGCAGGGGATGGTCGGGCGCCGGCGGCTCGCTCTCCAGCACGTCCAGGCCGGCCCCGGCCAGGCGGCCACTCTCTAGGGCCCGCACCAAAGCCGCCGTCTGGACCAGGGGGCCGCGCGAGGTGTTCACCAGGAAGGCCCCGGGCTTCATCAGGCCGAACTGGTGATCGCCGAAGAGCCCCTTGGTCTGGTCGGTCAACGGCGCGTGGACGCTGACCACGTCCGACTCCCGCAGCAGCGTCTCGAAGTCCACCATCCGGACGCCCAGCGGCGCCGCCGCCTCCGCCGGCACGTAGGGGTCCGAGGCGATGACCGTGAAGCCCAGGGCCTGGGCCTTGGGGACCAGGGCCCGGGGGATCCTGCCGAGCCCGACCAGGCCCAGCACGCGGCCCCGGAGGCGCCCGATGGGCACCGCCACCTTCACGTCCCAGGTCCCCGCCCGCACCGCGGCCGTGGCGCTGAGGACCTTGCGGGCCAGGGAGAGGATGAGGGCCAAGGCGTGGTCCGAGACCTCGTCGATGCAGTAGTCGGGAACGTTGGTGACGAGGATGCCCAGCTCCGTGGCCGTCGCCAGATCCACCGTGTCCACCCCGATGCCGGTGCGGGCCACGATGCGGCAGCGGGACAGCTCGCGGAGCACCGCCCCCGGCAGCTTGGCGTAGGTGTTCAGGACGGCGTCCGCGTCTCGGGCGGCCGCCACCAGGGCGTCGGCCCCCGTCCCCGGCGCCACCAGGATCTCGGCGATGTCGCCCAGGACCCGGTGCTCCGGATCCAGGCTGGGGAAGATCAAGTCGGTGAGGACGACCTTGTGCTTCATGGGGATTCCCCGCCCGGCCGGCCGGAGCATGGGCCCTCCGCGTCCTTGGTCGGAGTTCCCTTGGCCAGACCGGGGGCACCGGTCGGCGCGCAGTTCGCGGCCGGGAGGTTCATGGATGTGGGTGAGTTCGGTGCCCCGCCGGGCGCCGCCGGCGGGCCGTCGGGCGAGGACGTGTTGGAGAGGCCCCGCCGGCCGCGGGCCGGCGGGGCCCCGGACTCGGACGACGCCGCGCTACTTCACCACCCAGGTGTCGCCGCGGTTCAGGAGGGCGTCCACGTCGCCCTCCCCGAACTTCGCCCGAGCCGCAGCAATCTGCTGGTTGGCCCCGGCCTCGTAGGTGGGCCGCTCGACGCTGTAGAACACCCCCAGGGGCGTGGGGAAGTCCGGCGGCCCCATCCGGCTGAGGAGGAACGCCACGGCCGGGTTGTGCTCGTCGTGGACCAGCAGGTCCTTCTCCTCGATGCCGTCCCCCAGGGTCACCACCGAGGGGCGCAGCCCGGCGTCCAAGATGATCCCCTTCTCGCGGTTCTTACCGAAGCGCAGGGGCTTGCCGTGCTCCAGGTAGAGACTGGTGTCGGCCTTGGTGTTCTTGTCGGTGATGGCATCCCAGGTGCCGTCGTTGAAAATGTTGCAGTTCTGGAGGATCTCCACGAAGGCGCCCCCGGGATGCTCGTGGGCGCGCTTCAGGGTGTCCTGCAGATGCCGGGCGTCCACGTCCACGCTGCGGGCCACGAAGGTGGCGTCCGCGCCCAGGGCCACGCTGATGGGATAGAACGGATGGTCCACCGAACCGAGGGGGGTGGACTTGGTGATCTTCCCCAGCTCAGACGTCGGGGAATACTGGCCCTTGGTCAGCCCGTAGATCCGGTTGTTGAACAGGAGGATCTTCAGGGTCACGTTACGCCGCAAGGCGTGGATCAGGTGGTTCCCGCCGATGCTCAGCGCATCCCCGTCTCCCGTGACGACCCAGACGTGCAGGTCGGGCCGGCTCACCTTCAGGCCGGAGGCGATGGCCGGGGCCCGGCCGTGGATGCTGTGCATCCCGTACGTATTCATGTAGTAGGGGAAGCGGCTGGAGCAGCCGATCCCGGAGATGAACACGAAGTTCTCGCGGGGGACTCCCAGCTCGGGAAACACCTTCTGCACCTGGGCCAGGATGGCGTAGTCGCCGCAGCCGGGGCACCAGCGCACGTCCTGGTCCGTGATGAAGTCCTTGCGGGTCAGCTTCGGCGTTTCAGCGGCGACGCCGGTCGTCATCGGATCTCCTCCAGGAACTGCTCCGCCTTGCGGACCAGCTCGTTCACTTTGAAGGGCTGCCCCTGAACCTTGGTGTAGCTCGCCACGTCGATGACGTACTCGGCGCGCAGGACCCGGACGAGCTGGCCCATGTTCAGCTCGGGCACCAGCACCCTCTTGTACCGGCGCAGGATCCCTCCCAGATCCGCGGGGAGGGGGTTGAGCCAGCGCAGGTGCACGTGCGCCACGGCCTTGCCCCGGGCCCGCAGGTCGTCCACCGCCGCCCGGATGGAGCCGAAGGTTCCGCCCCAGCCGACCACGAGCAGGTCCCCCACTTCCGGGCCGTGGATGTGGGTGGGCGGGATCTCGCGGGCGATCCCGGCCACCCTCTCGGCCCGGGTGCGCACCATCAGCTCGTGGTTGGCCGGCGCGTAGGAGACGTTCCCCGTCACGTCCTCCTTCTCGATGCCGCCCACCCGGTGCTCCAGCCCCGGGGTCCCCGGGCGCACCCAGGGGCGGGCCAGCGTCTCGCCCTCCCGCAGGTAGGGGAAGAAGCCCTGGGGGTCCGTGCGGAAGCGCACGGGGAAGTCGGGCAGGTCGGCCATCTTCGGGATCAGCCACGGCTCCGATCCGTTGGCCAGGTACCCGTCGGTGAGGACGAACACCGGGGTCATGTACCGGACGGCGATGCGCGCCGCCTCGAAGGCCGCGAAGAAGCAGTCCCCGGGGCTGGAGGCCGCGATCACCGGCACCGGGCTCTCGCTGTTCCGGCCGTACAGGACCATCAGCAGGTCGGCCTGCTCGGTCTTGGTGGGGAGCCCCGTGCTGGGCCCGCCCCGCTGGACGTTCACGATGACCAGGGGCAGCTCGGTCATCACGGCCAGGTTGATCGTCTCCTGCTTGAGGACGATGCCGGGTCCGCTGGAGGTGGTCACGGCCAGTGCCCCCCCGAAGGCGGCGCCCAGGGCGGTGCCGGCCCCGGCGATCTCGTCCTCGGCCTGGAAGGTCAGCACGTTGAAGTGCTTGTGGGCCGCCATCTCGTGGAGGATGTCGCTGGCCGGGGTAATGGGATAGGCGCCCAGGAAGAGCGGCAGCTTCGCCTTGGCCCCCGCGGCCACGAAGCCCAGGGCCAGGGCCGTGTTGCCGGTGATGTTGCGGTACTTGCCCGGCGCGATCTTGGCCGGCTTGACGTCGTACTGGACGGCGAAGAGCTCGGTGGTCTCTCCGTAATTCCAGCCTGCCTTCAGGGCCCGGAGGTTGGCGTCCTGCAGGGTCGGGTCCTTCTTGAAGCGGCTCTCGATGTACTTGATGGTCGGGTCCAGGGGTCGGTTGAAGAGCCAGGAGCACACCCCCAGCGCGAAGAAGTTCTTGCACCGCACCGCGACCTTGTTGGAGAGGTGCAGGTCCTCCAAGGCGCGGAGGGTCATCTTGGTGACGTCCACCACGAAGAGCTGGTACTTGGGGGTCAGGGAGCCGTCCGCGATGGGATTGC
>Ga0214473_10010745_pt1 | contig 10757 bp, 6 predicted proteins | sample RVTome_7_FD_203509 | JGI IMG/M metagenome (GOLD analysis project Ga0214473, IMG submission 203509) | Soil microbial communities from uranium-contaminated site in the Upper Colorado River Basin, Wyoming, United States - RVT98D197 | ecosystem: Environmental > Terrestrial > Soil > Contaminated >... | reverse complement strand
CCGTGCGGCGAGCCCGTGTGGCTCCGCACCTGCGTCACCGAAGATGCGGTTGAGTCCGCGCTCCACGAACCCGTGCATCGGTTTGAAGGTCACCGCCATGATCCCGCCGGCGATCACGGTACCCACGCCCGCCGGCAGGTTCGCGAAGGAGATGAGGTAATCCGTGACGGCCGTCTCGATGGCCCCGAACGCGAACACGGCGGAGAGCGCTACGATGCTGAAGAGCACCGTGCGCCGGACCGCGAGCCGCGCGTCCAGGGTGCCGGTGCCGAAGACCACCAGCAACACCAGGCCGCACACCCCCAGGATCGGCACGGCGATGAACAGGCCGCTCGCCCACAGGGGCGGGTCGACGGCCACAACGACCATCACGCCGAGGTTGGGCAGCACCGCGGCCGCGGCAATCAGCCCGGTGGCCATCACCAGCCGTCGCCGCGCATGCCGATCGGCGTGCCAGGCGGCCACGACCACGTTGGTCAGACCGAGCGTGGGGGTGATGACCACCACGGTGGCCACCATGAGATAGCCGATCACGCCGATCCGCTCCACGAGCAGGATGCCCAGGAGCAGGATCACCATAAGAATCGGACCCGCCCACCCGACTGCCGCCCGACGGGCGGTCCGCGCCCACGCGGGCAGCGCGCGGCCCGCGCCGCCACCGCCCTCGATGCGCTCCGGGAACAACACCGAGAAGCGCAGCAGCCCCGGGACCAGCAGCACCAAACCGACCACAACCGCGAACTGGAGATCCAGCCCCGGTAGCCGCACCGGCCGCCACGAGAGGCCCAGGCCCGCCATGGCGTTGGTCATGGTCGGAAAGAGGAAGAGCGCGCCCCAGAGGATCCCGAAGAGGACGAACAGGGTGGCAAGGATGCTCGCGTCCTCCGCATGGCTGAGGCCCCACGCTACGACGAGCGCCACCACGGCAAGAACCACCATCCCCACAAGTGGGAGGATGGCGTAGCCCAGGTAGAAGACCAGTAGCTCGCCACCACCCAACGCCGCGGGGCCCGCCACCACCTCTCCCCCGAGGAAGCGGGCCAGCACGCGCACGGAGTCCATGGACAGATCCAGCGCCGTGACGAGCACCAGCGCCGCCAGGAACGTCGTGGCCCCGAGGAAGAGACGGTGCCACCTGCCCCGGGGAAGGCCCCGGGGAAGGCCCCGGGGAAGGCCCCGGGGAAGGCGGGCGGTTACGGATCGCCAGCCTGGCGCGCTCACGCCCGCTCGCCGCTCTCCCAGCGCGGCCCCAACGCGTGCTCCACGCCCACGTGCATGAGAATGCGCCCCACCACGAAGTCGATCAGCTCGTCGATGGATTCGGGGCGGTGATAGAAGCCGGGTGAAGCCGGCAGCACCAACGCGCCCGCACGCGAGAGACGCAGCATGTTCTCCAGGTGGATCGTGGAGTAGGGCGTCTCGCGCGGGACGAGGACCAGGGGGCGACGCTCCTTCAGGCAGACGTCCGCCGCGCGCTCGATTAGCGAGCGGGTGGTGCCCTGGGCAATGCTCGCCAGGGTGCCCATGGAACAGGGACAGACGATCATGCCGCGCGAGGGTGCGGAGCCGGACGCCGGCGTGGCGCCACGGTCGCTATCCTCATAGAGCTGGACGCGCCGCCAGGCGGTGGTCTTGCGCAACTCCTCTTCGGAGGCGATGCCGGCCTCCTCGGCCAGCAGCCGCCAGCCCGTCCGCGAGACGATCAGGCGGACGGGCACGTCGGCCGTCGACAGCACCTGCAGGAGGCGCACGGCGTACGGCGCGCCGGAGGCACCCGTGATGGCCAGGGTGAGCGGCGCGTCCGCGGCGGCGCTCATCCGAGCAGCACCCGATCCAGCAGCGTGAAGGCGAAAAGGGACGTGGAGACGGCCACGTTGGCGTGGAAGAAGGCGCGGTCCACGGTGCCGAGATCGGTGGTACCGGCGGCCAGCCGGGCCGCCACCCTATGCTCCCACACCAGCAGCGCGCTCACCACGCCCACCCCCAGGAGATAGACCCAGCCCACGGCAAAGAGATCCAGCGCCCACACCGCCAGAAAGAGCAGGGCCGCGCACAGGTGGAACCAGCGGGCGGCCCCGAGGGCGCGCGCCGTGCTTGTATGGGCCGGAATGGAGTGCAGGCCCCGGGCGCGGTCGAACTCCCGGTCCTGGAGGGCGTAGATGACGTCGAAGCCGGCCACCCAGAAGGTGACCGCGGACGCCACCACGGGCAGCGCGTACCAGGGCGCCGCCCAGGCGCCGGTCACCCCCAGGTAGCCGCCCACCGGCGCGATGCCGAGGGCCAGGCCCAGAACGTGGTGCGACCACGCCGTGAAGCGCTTGGTGTAGGAATAGAAGAACACCCACGCCAGCGCCGCCGGAGCCAGCATGCCGCACAGGGGATTCAGCATCCACGCCGCGCTGACGAAGACCGCCGACGCCACGACCACGGCCACGGCCGCCTGCCCCAGGGCCAGCCTGCCCGCCGGCAGCTCGCGCCCCGCCGTGCGCGGGTTCTCGGCGTCCAGCGTGCGGTCCACGATGCGGTTGAAGCCCATGGCCGCGAAGCGCGCCGCCGTGAACGCCAGCACGATCCAGCCGGCCTCCGCCCAGCCCAGGCGCGTTCCCGGCCGGTAGGTGGCCAGCACCGCGCCCATGGCGGCGAAGGGCAGCGCGAAGAGCGTGTGCGGCAGCTTCACGAAGCTGGCGTAGCGCGCGGTCAGCGAAAGGCCGCGGTAGACCTGCCCCTCGCGGCGTGGCCCGTCCATGGCCAGCTCGCGCTCACTCACAGCCCCAGCCTGGGCCAGAGTTCGTCCACGCGCGCCTTCACGTCGGCGTCCATCTCGATGACCTCCGGCCACTTCACCCGGTCCACACCCTCCTCGGGCCACTTCCCGGTGCCGTCGATGCCCATCTTGGAGCCGTAGGCCGGGCCCCGCGCGGCATGGTCCAGGTCATCGATGGGGCCGAAGGTGAAGGCCACGTCCCGCTCGGGATCGATGTTGTTCAGCGCGTACCACCACACCTCCTCCGGCTTCTGCACGTCGATGAAGTGGTCCACCACCACGATCACCTTGGCCAGCGCCATCAGCCCCTGCCCCCAGAGGCCGTTCATGACCTTGCGGGCGTGGCCGGGATACTCCTTGCGGATGCTCACCAGCACCAGGTTGTGGAAGATGCCCTCGGGCGGCATGTGGTAGTCCACGATCTCCGGCATGGTGAGGCGCAGCAACGGCAGGAAGATCCGCTCCGTGGCCCCGCCCAGGTAGGCGTCCTCCAGGGGCGGGCGGCCCACGATGGTGGACGGGTAGACCGCGCCCCGACGCATGGTGATGCGCTCCACGTGGAAGTAGGGGAAGAGATCCTCCGGCGTGTAGAAGCCCGTGTGGTCCCCGAACGGCCCCTCCATGCCCTTGGGCTCCGTGGTGTCCACGTACCCCTCCAGCACGATCTCCGCCTCGGCGGGGATGCGCAGCTCGGAGAGCGTGGCCTCCGCCACGATGACCGGCGTGCGGCGCAGGAAGCCGCTGAAGAGGTACTCATCGATGCCGGGCGGGAGCGGTGCCGTGGGCGCATACATGGTGGCCGGGTCCGCGCCCAGCGCCACCGCCACCGGCATGCGCTGGATGCCCAGCGCCTGGTACTTGCGGTAGTGCCCCGCCCCGCCCTTGTGGCGCTGCCAGTGCATGAAGGTGGTCTTCTCGTCCACCACCTGCATGCGGTACATACCCACGTTCTGGACGCCCGTCTCCGGGTCCCTGGTCAACACCATGGGGAAGGTGATGAAGGGTGCCGGGTCCCCGGGCCAGGAGGTCATCACCGGGAGGCGGGAGAGACGGACGTCGCTTCCTTCCAGAATGATTTCCTGGCAGGGCGGCCTGCCCCTGGCAGCGCGCGGCGGGACCTTGGCCAGCTCCGCGAACTTCGGCAGCATCTGCACCTTGGCCCAGAAGCCCTCGGGCACGTCGGGCTGAAGCAGCGTGGCAATGCGCTCGGCGTGCTCGGAGACGTCTTCCACGCCCAGCGCCATGGCCATGCGGCGGCGCGATCCGAAGAGGTTGATGGCCACCGGGATGTCCCCCTCCGTGCCGTCGTGCAGCACGGGCCGCTCGAAGAGGAGCGCCTTGCCGCCGCCCTCACTCTTCATGACGCGGTCGGCGATTTCCGCCATCTCCAGGTGGACGGAAACCGGTTCGCGCACACGCACGAGCTCACCGGCGCGGTCGAGCTCCTCCAGGAAGGAGCTGAGGTTGTCGATTGCCATAGGCGGCCGAATGTAGGGCGAAAGGAGGAGTCGTGGAACCCTGGCTAGCGGATCACCAGGGGTCGACGCATCCCTTCGGCGGCCTCGGACGCGGAGGCCAGCGGCGCGCCCACCGTGTAGTTGCCAGCCTCGAGCACCATGCTCAGCTCGATGGATCCGCCCGGCGGCACGGTGAGCGACTTCCACTGCCCGCCGCCCTCCTTCTGAACGTGCAGCTGGTAGGTATCCTCCCCGCCGTTCTCCATCACGAAGGTGACCTGGCCCGAGGCGCCGAGTGTATCCCGGTCCATGGTGAGGCCGTCCCCGGTGACGCGCACCTGGATCACGTACCCGCCCGCCTCCCCGAGCTCCATCTGCGTCCCCGCGGTATCCGCCGCCGCATCGGCGGAGCTCGCGGCCGGAAGCTGGCCCTCGATGCGGGGCGCGTCGGTGTCCCCGCCATCCTGCGCGGCGTCCCCGCCACAGGCGGCCGCTACCGCCACCGCCACCGTCAGCACACTCATGCTATAGCGCATCATCTCTCATCCTCCATACGTTCGTGCACCGGACGGCGTACGGCACCGTCCGTGCCGCGCCCCCGCCCACGGATCTTCGTGGCGGGCGGGGGCTGCCCGCAAGCGCGCCGGAGCGGACCGCGCGATTCTTGCACGTCTGCCGCGCTTTCGCTGCAGACCCGAACCCTACGACCGGACCGGCATGAGGGACCGAGGCAACGACATTCGGCGCTACGACGGCAAACGGCGGGTAATCATCGAGTGCGTGCGGCCGCAGGTGGACTGCGGGCGGTTTCCCGCCAAACGCATCCTCGGGGACCGCGTGACGGTGGAGGCGGATGTCCTCGCCGACGGGCACGACGTGCTGCGTGCCGTCCTGCGCTGGCGCTACCGGACCGAGCGCCGGTGGCGTGAGACCCCCATGGAGCCGCTCGACAACGATCGCTGGCGCGCCATCTTCACGGCGGACCGGCTGGGCAAATTCGTGTTCGGCGTGGCGGCCTGGGTGGACCCGTTCGCCAGCTGGCGCCGGGACATGGAGAAGCGCCTGGCGGCCGGTCAGGACGTGCGCGTGGACGCCCTCACCGGGGCCATGCTCCTGGCAGCGGCCGCCGACCGCGCGCGGGGCGCGGACGCCAGGCAGCTGTGCGCCGCCGCCGAGGATCTTCAGGATGAAAGCCGCGACGCCTCCGAGCGCGCCCGGCGCGCGCTCGATCCGGCGCTGGCCACGCTCGCGGCCGCCTGGCCGGACCGCACCCACGAGACCGTCTTCGAGCGTGAGCTGGAGGTCCAGGTGGACCCGGTCCGCGCCCGCTTCAGCGCCTGGTACGAGCTCTTCCCCCGTTCGCTCGGCAAGGCGGGCGTGCACGGCACGTTGCGGGACGTGGAAGCACACCTGCCGTACGTCCGCGAACTGGGGTTCGACGTGCTCTACCTGCCCCCCGTGCACCCCATCGGGCGCACCAGGCGCAAGGGCATGAACAACCGCGAGAGCGCCGCGCCGGGGGACGTGGGCTCCCCGTGGGGCATCGGCGCCGCCGAGGGCGGCCACAAGGCGGTGCATCCCGACCTGGGCACCGTGGAGGACGTCCGGCGGCTGGCGGAGAAGGCGCGCACGCAGGGCATCGAGCTGGCGCTGGACGTAGCCTTCCAGGTGGCGCCGGACCATCCCTACGTGGCGGAGCATCCCGACTGGTTCCGGGCGCGCCCGGACGGCACCATCCAGTACGCGGAGAATCCGCCCAAGAAGTACCAGGACATCTACCCGTTCGACTTCGAGACGGAAGACTGGAAGGCGCTCTGGCAGGAACTGGAGAGCGTCTTCGAGTTCTGGGTGGAGCAGGGCGTGCGCACCTTTCGCGTGGACAATCCCCACACCAAGACCTTCGCCTTCTGGGAATGGTGCATCGGCCGGCTGAACGCACGCCATCCCGACCTGGTCTTCCTCTCGGAAGCGTTCACGCGGCCGCGCATCATGCACCGCCTGGCCAAGCTCGGCTTCACCCAGTCCTACACGTACTTTGCCTGGCGCCAGGAGAAGTGGGAGCTGGAGGAGTACCTGCGGGAGCTCAGCACACCGCCCGTGGCGGACTTCTTCCGGCCCAGCTTCTGGCCCAACACGCCGGACATCCTCACCGAACAGCTGCAGACCGGCGGACGCCCCATGTTCATCAGCCGACTCATCCTGGCCGCCACCATGACCGCCAACTACGGCATCTACGGTCCTGCCTTCGAGCTCCTCGATCACGCGCCGCGCGAGCCCGGCAGTGAGGAATACCTGCATTCCGAGAAGTACCAGATCCGGCACTGGGACCTGAAGCGGCCGGAATCGCTGCGCCATATCATCGCGCGGGTGAACGCCATCCGCCGGGAGAATCCGGCGCTGCAGACCAACGAGAGCATCCGCATCCACACTATCGACAACGACCAGGTGATCGCCTACAGCAAGGTGGCTCCCGCCACGGACCCGGAGGAACATCCCAACATCATCCTCACCCTGGTGAACCTGGACCCGGACCACGTGCAGTCCGGCTGGGTGGAGGTGCCGCTGGCGGAACTGGGCCTGCCGGCGGACGCTCCCTACGAGGCCCACGACCTGCTGGGCGACGCTCGCTATCGCTGGGAGGGCGCCTGGAACTACGTGGAGCTGAATCCGCGCGTCCTGCCCGCCCACATCCTGCGCCTCGCGCCCACCGCCCCGCCCGGGCACAGCGCCCCGCGCGGGCACGGCACCCCGGAGCGCAGCCGCGCCGCGCTGCCGGCGGGGGGGCGCTGATGCCGCGCGCCGCCACCGACCACAAGGTCTCCGAGCCGCAGTGGTACAAGGACGCCGTCATCTACGAGCTGCACGTGCGCGCCTTCGCGGACAGCAACGGGGACGGCATGGGGGACTTTGCCGGTCTCACGGAGAAGCTGGACTACCTGGCCGACCTGGGCGTGACGGCCCTCTGGATCCTGCCGTTCTATCCGTCGCCCTGGCGCGATGACGGCTACGACATTGCCGACTTCGAGAGCATCCATCCCTCGTACGGCACCATGGCGGACTTCAAGCGCTTCATGCGCGAGGCCAGGAAGCGCGGGCTGCGCGTCATCACCGAGCTGGTCATCAACCACACCTCCGACCAGCACCCGTGGTTCCAGAAGGCGCGGCGCGCGGCGCCGGGCACGAAGGCGCGGGACATGTACGTGTGGAGCGATACGCCGGAGCTCTACAAGGAAGTCCGCATCATCTTCAAGGACTTCGAGCACTCCAACTGGGCCTGGGACCCGTTGGCCAAGCAGTACTACTGGCACCGGTTCTTCTCCCATCAGCCGGACCTGAACTTCGACAACCCGGCCGTCCACCGCGCCATCTTCAAGACCATGGACTTCTGGTTCAGGATGGGCGTGGACGGCATGCGGCTGGACGCCATCCCCTACCTCTACGAGCGGGCCGGGACGAGCTCGGAGAACCTCCCGGAGACCCACGACTTCCTGAAGCAGCTGCGCGCCCACGTGGACGCGAAGTGGGAGGACCGCATGCTGCTGGCGGAGGCCAATCAGTGGCCGGAGGAGACGGTGCCCTACTTCGGAGACGGGGACGAGTGCCACATGTCCTTCCACTTCCCCGTCATGCCGCGGCTCTTCATGTCCGTGCGCATGGAGGACCGCTTCCCGATCATCGACATCCTGGAGCAGACGCCGGCCATCCCCGAGGCCTGCCAGTGGGCCACCTTCCTGCGCAACCACGACGAGCTGACGCTGGAGATGGTGACGGACGAGGAGCGGGACTACATGTACCGCGTCTACGCCAACGATCCCCAGGCGCGCATCAACCTGGGCATCCGCCGGCGGCTGGCGCCGCTGCTGGGCAACAGCCGGCGCAAGATCGAACTCATGAACGCCCTGCTCTTCTCACTCCCGGGCACCCCGGTGCTCTACTACGGGGACGAGATCGGCATGGGGGACAACATCTACCTGGGGGACCGCAACGGCGTGCGCACCCCCATGCAGTGGAGCGCGGACCGCAACGCCGGCTTCTCACGGGCCAATCCCCAGCGCCTCTACGCGCCCGTCATCGTGGATCCGGAATACCACTACGAGAGCCAGAACGTGGAGGCGCAGCAGGCCAACCCCAGCTCCCTGCTGTGGTGGATGAAGCGGCTGGTGGCGCTGCGCAAACAGCACCCCGCCTTCGGGCGGGGCACCATCCAGTTCCTCTTCCCGGACAACCGCAGGGTGCTGGCGTTCCTCCGGGAGTGGGAGGGCGAGCGCATCCTGGTGGTGGTGAATCTCTCCCGCATGGTGCAGCACGCCCACCTGGACCTGGCCGCCTTCGAGGGCGCCTTACCCGTGGAGATGTTCGGCCACACGGAGTTCCCGCGCGTGGGCGCCGATCCCTACTTCGTCACCCTGGGACCCCACAGCTTCTACTGGTTCCAGCTCGAGGGGCGGGCGGCGGAGCCCACCGAAGCGGAGCCGCTGCGCGTGCCCGCGCGGCGGGAGTGGACCGTCCTGGTGGAGGACGGCGGCGCGCCCGCGCTGCTGCGAGCGCTCGGTGACTACCTGCCGGAGCAGCGCTGGTTCCAGGGCAAGGCGCGCCGCATCCGCAAGATGGCCGTGTCCGATGTGGTGAAGGTGCCGGGCGCCCCCGAGCACAGCCGCCTGGTGCTGGTGGAGGTGACGTACGTGGAAGGCGACCCCGAGACGTATGCCGTCCCCCTGTCCGGCACCAGCGCCGAGGGGCGGGAGGAGCTGGAGAAGGAGCTGCGCAGAGCCGTGATCGCGCCGCTCGTGGATGGCTCGGCGGAGCTGCTGGTGGACGCCATGGCGGAGCCCCCCTTTCGCGCCGCGCTCTACGGGCTGGCGGGCGCGCGCCGCCGGCAGAGCAGCACGCAGGGGCGCCTCCGCGCCGCGGGCGGACGGCGCAAGCTGCCCGCCGCGGCGGAGCCCAACCGGCTGGTCGGCGCGGAGCAGTCCAACACCAGCGTGGTATTCGGCCACGACGCGGTCATGAAGCTCTACCGCCGGCTCGAGGAAGGCGTGAGCCTGGACCTGGAACTGGGCCGCTTCCTCTCCGCGCAGGCCTTTGCCCACACGCCCGAGCTGCTGGGGGCCGTGGAGTATCACGCGGACGCCGGCGAGCCGCGCACCGTGGCCGTGGTCCACCGGTTCATACCCAACGAAGGCGACGCCTGGCGGCTCACCCTGGACGCCGCGGGGGACTTCTTCGAGCGCGCCGCCACGCGGGAGGCGGAGGCGCCGGCCACCGACCCGTCCGCCGCGGGGCTGCTGGCGCTCGCGGCCGCGCCCCCGGGGGACATGGCCCACGAGCGCGTGGGACCCTTCCTGGAGGAGGTCCGGCTCCTCGGCCGCCGCACGGGGGAACTGCACCTGGCGCTCGGCTCCGATCCCGCCGATCCGGCCTTTGCGCCGGAGCCCTTCACCCCCTTCTACCAGCGCTCGCTCTATCAGTCCATGCGCAACCTGGCGGGCCGCACCTTCCGCCTGCTGGACACCGTGCTGGCGCGCCTGCCGGAAGCGAGCCGTGGCGAGGCCGCCGCCATCGCGGCCCGCCGCGACGAGGTGCTGGAGCGCTTCAAGCTGCTCATCCGCGGCACACGCGGCGGCATGCGCATCCGCACCCACGGGGACTATCACCTGGGGCAGGTGCTCTTCACCGGTAAGGACTTCGTGATCACGGACTTCGAGGGGGAGCCCATCCGGCCCCTCGGCGAGCGGCGCCTGAAGCGCTCCCCCCTGCGCGACGTGGCGGGTATGCTCCGCTCCTTCCACTACGCGGTGAACGCCGTGCTCCATGACCGCGAGGCCGGCATGCCGGTGCGCGCGGGGGACCGGCAGGCCATGGAGCCGTGGGCGGACTACTGGTACGTGTGCGTGGCGGGCGCCTTCCTGCACGACTACCTGGAGGTGACCGAGGGCTCGCCGCTGCTCCCCTCCCATCCCGACGACCTGGACGTGCTCCTGGCGGCGTACCTCCTCGACAAGGCCGTCTACGAACTGGCCTACGAGCTGAACAACCGTCCCGACTGGGCGGCCATTCCGCTCAAGGGGCTGACGCAGCTGCTGGCGTGAGCCTGGACCACGCCGCACTGGACGCGCTGGACGCCCTGGCTGTCGGCTGGGGTGTCCAGCCCGACTACACGGACTGGCGCGGGCACACGCGCCGGCCGTCGCCGGAAGCGCTGACGGCGGTGCTGCGGAGCCTGGGCGCGCCCATCCAGGAGCCGGACGGCGCGGCGGAGGCGCTGCGGGCTTCGCTGGCGGATGCGGACGCCGCCCCGCCGCCCGTGCTGGTGGCCTGGGGCGGGTGGCTGCCGCCCCCCAACGCCCTCCCCGCCGACGCGCGGGCGGAGGTCGTGCTCGAGGATGGCGGCCGCCTGGCCGGAACCGTGGCGTCGCTGGGGGACGCCGCGCTCCCGCTGGGCCTGCATACACTGCGCGTCGAGCGGGCAGGGGACGTGGTGGAGAGCACCATCATCGCCGCGCCCCCCATGGCCACTGCCGGGCCGGACCGCTCCT
>Ga0214473_10010744_pt1 | contig 10757 bp, 4 predicted proteins | sample RVTome_7_FD_203509 | JGI IMG/M metagenome (GOLD analysis project Ga0214473, IMG submission 203509) | Soil microbial communities from uranium-contaminated site in the Upper Colorado River Basin, Wyoming, United States - RVT98D197 | ecosystem: Environmental > Terrestrial > Soil > Contaminated >... | reverse complement strand
TAAATGAAAATAGCCCAAGTCGCACCTATTTGGGAGAGAGTGCCGCCCCGTAAATACGGCGGCATTGAATTAGTTGTTCACCTTCTGACGGAAGAGCTTGTCAAAAGAGGACACGAAGTCACATTATTTGCAACCGGCGACTCCATCACCAAAGCAAAGTTAAAGTCCTGGTATCATTCGCCTCCCCCCAGAACGTTGCTGGGCAATCCAGTGCCCGACCTGTTGCACGCCGGCCAAGCTTTTTTGGAAGCTCACAATTTTGACGTGATTCATAACCACGCGGGTTATACCGGTGTGGCTCTTGGCAGTTTTGCGAAGACGCCGGTTTTAAATACGCTGCATGGCATATTTACCGATATCAACTCCCCTTTTTACGAGGCTTATAAAAAGACGGTTTACTATAACTCCATCAGCTTTGAGCAGCGCCGGTTAGGCCCCAAAGACTTGAATTATATCGGCAATGTTTACAATGCTATTGATATAGACAGCTATCCCTATAGTGAAAAAAAGAAGGATTATTTTGTTTATCTAAGCCGGATTTCCAAGAGCAAAGGCTCGGATATCGCCGTAGAGGTTGCTATCAGGGCCGGTATCAAGCTGGTTGTGGCCGGTAAAATCGACCCCGGCACCGACACTATTTTCTTTGAAAAGGAAGTGGCTCCCAAGGTTGATGGCAAGCAGATTATTTTTAAAGGCGAGGTTTCCGAGAAGGAAAAGAGGGTTTTATTTGAAGAGGCCAAGGGCTTTATTTTCCCGTTGCAGTGGTCTGAACCTTTCGGGCTGGTTATGATTGAAGCCATGGCCGCCGGCACGCCGGTAATATCCTTGCCGTTCGGAAGCGTTCCAGAAGTTGTCGAAGATGGCAAAACCGGTTTTGTTGTGAAAGATATCGATGCCATGGTAGAAGCCATCGGCCGGATAGATGAAATTTCTCCCGCCGAATGCCGCAAACAGGTCGAGGAAAGATTCGGCGTAAAGCAAATGGTTGATGCCTATGAGGACATCTACCGGAAAATCACCAAATGACTGTCCCTGAAGAAGCAAAGCCAAAAAAGAAACGCCGTACCTGGTTGATTGTAACTATTGTTGTTATAGTGCTTATCCTCTTGTTTTTCTTTGTCGGCACAGTTCTCGGTATTTACTTTCTGGCTAGCGGCAAGGGCCCTTCGGCTTTTAAAGGGGACTCGGTTGCCGTTATCAGGCTCGAAGGAATAATAAGCGCTTCCGGTGAAACCGGCGGTATTTTCGGCGGTGGCTCGGCTGCCAACCCGGAGGTCTTTGGCGAAAACTTAAAGGAAGCCCTCGATGATGATTCGGTAAAGGCCATAATTATCCGGGTTAACTCTCCCGGCGGCTCACCGGCTGCTTCCCAGGAAATGTATGAGGAAGTGCAAAAAGCGGCTAAAAAGAAGCCGGTTATAGCTTCGGTGGCCGAAGTGGCCGCCTCGGGCAGCTATTACGCAATCGCTCCGGTCAAAGAAATAATCTCCCCCAAAGCCGCCGATATCGGCTCTATCGGAGTATTTATCGAAGTGCCTAATCTGGAAGAACTCTATAAGAAATTGGGCGTAAAGATGGCGATAATTAAAGAAGGCAAGTACAAAACTATGGGCGACCCGTCAAAGCCATTAACGCCGGAAGAACGGCAGATTCTACAAGACTACGCTTCCGAAATCTACAACCAGTTTATCGATGACGTGGCGGCCGCCCGTAAAAAATTAACGGTTTCTGAGGTCAGGAAATTAGCAACCGGCCGGACTTGGCCGGCTACCCAAGCCAAGGAATTGGGTCTGATAGACAGTTTCGGCGATTATCAAGATGCGATAAAAAGGGCGGCCAAGCTGGGTAAGATAAAGGGAGAGCCTAATATCATTACTTACGAGGATGATGATTGGTTTTCCTTGCTTGAAGGCGGGGTCAAAGCCCTCGGGAATTTAGGGAAATTACCTTCAACCGGAAAGAGTTTCAAGTAGGGGCGGGTTTAAAACCCGCCCGTGTTGATATGAAAAAAATTACACTTGCTCACATAACCGATATTCACGCCGGCTCCCCTTTTTTCATCACCAATCTTATGACGCGAACAATCGAAGAGCTTAACGAGATTAAGCCCGATGTCGTGGCCATTACCGGCGACCTTACCAACATGGGTTTCAGACAGGAATTTACCACCGCCAAAGCTTTTATCGATAAAATCGACTGCCCCAATGTTTTAGTGATTCCCGGCAATCATGATTCGCGCAACGTCGGCTACGTTCATTTTGAGGATTTGTTCGGTCCCCGCCATAGGGTAGTGCGCTTGAAGGGGGTTACTATCGTCGGCCTGGATTCCAGCGAGCCCGATTTGGACATCGGCCGAATCGGCCGGGAGCGTTACGGCTGGTTAAGTGAGCATTTCAAGAGAGCTAAGGGCATTAAGATTTTTGCTATGCATCACCATCTTTTGCCGGTGCCGGGAACCGGCCGCGAGCGGAACATAGTTTATGACGCTGGAGACTTGCTGGAAGTTTTGCTTGATTCAGGCGTTGATTTGGTGCTCACCGGCCATAAGCACGTTCCCTGGTTTTGGCGTTTTGAGACTATGATAATAACAACGGCGGCCACAATCTCCAGTCTTAAGTTAAGGGGCTTCATAAAACCCAGCTATCATATCTTTGAAATCGAAGATAACAAAATTTCGATTTTCAAGAAGTTTCCTTTCGGTGAAAGAACCCTGGAAGGCATTTTTGAAAAACAAGAAAAAGATAAATGCTACTTGCGCTGGACAAAAAAAGATCTCCGCCAACTCATGGGACTGAAGTGAAGACGGCAATTGCGCTTATTGATGGCGAGCATTATCTTCCGGTAACGAAGGCCGCTCTGGAAAAAATTGCGACTGAATATAATCTTCAAGCGGCTGTTTTTATCGGCGGAACGGAAAAAATAGCCGATGAAAGCGAGCTGGCCGGATTAGGCGTAGAAATCGTAAAAGAAGCCGAGGCTGCCTCTTCCTTGATTAAATCGATTAGGCTTTTTAAGCCCCAGCTGGTTATAGACTTAAGTGATGAGCCGGTTCTTGATTACAGAAAACGTTTTACTTTGGCTTCAATTGCTTTAAAGCACGGCGTCAGTTACCGGGGAGCCGATTTCTTTTTCAATCCGCCTCAGCTCGAAAATATTTTAACTAAGCCCTCGATCGCTATCATCGGCACCGGCAAGAGAGTGGGGAAGACGGCCGTAAGTGCCTATATCAGCCGTTTGTTAAAGAAAGAGTTTAATCCGGTTGTTCTGGCTATGGGCCGCGGCGGCCCTACAGAGCCGGAAATTCTTGAGGGCGATAAGCTTGATTTGACTCCCCAATATTTATTGGAGCAAAGCCGCCAAGGAAAGCACGCGGCCAGCGATTATTATGAAGACGCCCTTATGAGCAGAGTGAGAACAATCGGCTGCCGGCGGGCCGGCGGCGGACTGGCTGGTCAGCCCTACATTTCAAATGTTCTCGAGGGAGCTAAGAAAGCTAATCAGCTCGATAATGACTTGGTGATTTTAGAGGGGAGCGGCTCGACTATTCCGCCGGTAAAAGCCGATAAGAACATCCTGGTCATCGGCGCCTACCAAAATCTCCAGGATATTGCCGGCTATTTCGGCCCCTACCGCCTGATGATTGCCGACTTAATAGTGATTACCATGTGCGAGGAGCCTCAGGCTACTCCCCAAAAAATAGAGCGGCTGCTCGAAGTTATTAGAAACATTAATCCCACGGTACCGGTGGTGCTTACGGTTTTCAGGCCCGCCCCGCTGCAAAAAATTGCCGGTAAGAAAGTTTTGGTAGCCACAACGGCCAAGGATGGCTTGGAAAATATAAAAAATCACCTTGAGCAGCAGCACGGGGCCCAGGTAGTAGCCATAACCAACCAATTAAGCAACCGTCCATTGCTGCTGGAGGCTATCAAGGCCGCCGGCGATTTTGATGTTCTACTAACCGAACTTAAAGCAGCAGCCGTTGATGTTGCCACAAGCACGGCTTTGGATTTAGGCAAAGATGTCGTCTATATGGACAACAATCCGGTGCTTATCGAGGGCGAATTAGACGAAGCGGTACTTCAATTCCTTTCCCAACTTTTTCAAAACTCTGCAAGAAATTATTGACTTTTAAGTTTTCGATGGTGCATAATTAATTACTGATAGCAATCATTTGATTACTAGGCCATTTAGCGTAGTTTTTTTTCGTAGACTAATTTAACCGAAGTTTATGACAGATTGGATTTTAAGTAGAACCCGTAATTCAATATGGTTTGTCATTTTGGGATTAGTCCTTATCCTTTCAACTGCGACTTTAGTTGTTCCAAAATTTCTCTCCAAAGATTCCAACGCTAATTTTAATGTAATCAGTAAGACGAAAAACTCTGTTACCAGAAAAAATGCTGACGGAACTTTTACAACAAGGATTTATTCTCAAACGGCCACTTCTTCAAAGCCCAAGATTGTAAAAGAAGGTAATGTTCTTTCCTATAAGTACAAGAATTTCGAAGCTACTTTCAGCACCGACATAGATTCTATGGCCAAGACGAAATTCTCCGATAAGGAAATCGATTTCAAACCGCTTGGCAATAGCGCTTCAACGGCGACGCTGAAAAACGACATAGTAGTTTATAAAGAAGCCTATAAAAACACCGACTTCCAAAGGGCTGTTACTCCCGATGGTTTAAAACATAACTATGTATTAAAGGAGCCGGGTCACCCGGAAGTATTTAGCGAACAGATTAGTACAGGTTTAAAAGCAAAGATGATTGCTGGAGGAGCCATTGGCTATTTCGACGGCAAAACGATGGTCGCTACTTCTCCCAGGCCATTCCTTATCGACGCCAACAACATAAAGAAGAATCTTTCATATACGTTAACCGGCAGTACGGTATCTATTAAACTGCCAAGTATGGAGGGGTTAAAGTATCCCGTTACGGTTGATCCCAGTGTTTACCTTGCAATTCCGGTTAACGCCGACGGTTATCTCTACTACGCAAGAGATCAGTACGGCTCCTGGATAGCCGGAGATTATTTAAGCAGCAGACTGGTTGCCGGGGAAGGTTTTGATTCTTACCTAGCGACGTACGGGGATGAGAAAAACGGCTACTGGACTCAAACGGAATACTATGATCAGCCTTACCAAGCGTATGAAAAGTTTTCCCTGGCGGATATTCCGGCCGCCGCGCAAATCGTAAATGCCAGACTTTATAATTATTATGACAGCAAGCAGACAATTGGTTCGCCCACCCAGAAGATAAGAGTCGACCATATCCAAGATTTCGGCGCTCTTGATTCCGCGGATTGGAACATTGCGGCGTATGCTTCTAACATTGCTCCCGCTGAATGGCTTACTCCTACAACGCCCCCCGGTTGGCTGCAACTAGATGTGAGAAGCCGTGTCCAGCAGGATACGGATCAAAATCTGGCTTTCACGAGCTATCGTTTGCAACCGGCTCCTATGAATGACGGTAATAAGGGCAATTCCATAAAATACTACATAAATTCGGCGGAAGCCGCGACTAATAAACCTTATATGGATATAACGTATGAAATAAAATCGATAAGTTTCTCCAACCAAGCCAAGCTAAACGGGACAACACCTTTAAAGACAGGTGAAAAAACCAACGAAACCGGCATTAATCTCAACTTCTGGTACCAAGCAATAATTACCGGCTCACAAGTATTCACTCCCGAAGTCGAAGTAAAACCGGTCGGCCAGGCGTTTAATGGAACCGGCTTGACTACAGGCACCCAAGTTGCGACAACAGACAATATATATAGAGCGACTGTTGCTGTTCCTTCCGGCACCTTAACTAACGGCACTCCTTACCACTGGCGGGCCAGGTTCAAGAACTCGGTTGGGAAGAACGGTGCTTGGACGGCTTATGGAAACAATACCGAAGCGGAAGCGGATTTTCTGGTTGATACCGCTAATCCCGGCGGCGGCACTACTTATCCGGATTTGACTCTGTCTATGGACAAGAATTCAACTAACACCCAATCGGGTTCTACGATATTTCAAAACAATTTGACTTTAAGCGGGGCCTACACTTTGCTGCTTGGCAATAGCACAAATCTGAATGCCGCCAACGATCTAAAATTGCAGGATAATAACACCAAATTAACTGTCGGTACTTCTTCGACGGTTAATTCAAACAGCTTAACGCTGGCTGCATCAGGAAGTACGAATGATTTAACTTTAGGAAGCGGCAGTAACTTAAGAGTCAACAATGGCGTAAACCTTACCAGCGGAAAGAGCATCACAAGTAGCGGTAATCTCACATTGGCTAACACAAATGTAACGATAAATGGCGGTTCATTAACGGCCACTCTAAACACCGTAGCCAATACAATACCATTGGTAACGATAAATAGCGGTACTTTAAATATTGCCGGGCCAAATACTATATCTGGAACTCTTAATTCGAATGGCGGTAATTTTGCTTTAGGAAACAATTCCAGCCTGCAAGGAACTGTGAATATGGCCGGAGGCCAGGTTGATCTCGGCACCAGTGCAAATATTACTGCCGGCCTGAATCTAACCGGCGGGATGCTGTCAACAGGTAGTAATTCTACAATTAACAGCCCAAGTTCGGACGTCAATCCTGCATACATGAATATCGCCAGCGGTTCGACAGTTACATTAAGGAACCTGACTGTTAGTTCGGACGTTTTGATAAACGGTGACATTACCGTTAATTTGGCAAACAAATTACTGGTGAAAGACAGCTCGACATTAACTATCAAAAGTTCAGGTTCATCTCCTTACGGAAAAGGCGTGACTTTTAACGTTGGTAATGTCGAAGTACAACCAGGTTCCAAGATCAGCGCAGGCGGCCAAGGCTATGCAGCTGGAAGCGGCCCCGGAAAGGGCGCTGATGGCATGGGAGCAGGTGGCGCAAGTTACGGCGCTAACGGCGGAAACGGTTATGGTGGAGCAGGTGGTCCAGCCTACGATATCGACAAGCAAACCAATCCGACAAACCTGGGTAGCGGCGGCGGAAACTATGGAACGGCAGTTGGCGGTAAAGGCGGCGGCGCTATTAAGATAATCGCCAGCAATACCATTATCAATGATGGTGAGATATCAGCAAACGGAACCGATGGCAGTATATACAGTTGGCAATCAGGAGACGAAAAAAACGGTTTCTATACCACTGAAGCGGGTTCCGGCGGCGGATCCGGCGGTAGTATTTGGATAGGTACCAGCAGTTTGCGGGGAGCAGGTATTTATAGAGCTAATGGCGGAACTACACCAACTGTTTCTGTTAATACGTTCTATGCCGGCGGCGGCGGAGCTGGTGGCCGTATAGCGGTTTATTATGATACTAACTCAGAATGGTCCGGCACAATGGAATCAAATGGCGGCAGTGGCCGGCAAAACGGCGGAAACGGAACCATTCATGTTCAAGGATTGACAGGTGTAACTGCTTTTTCCAACCAGTCTAAACTTGACGGCTCGCCTTTAAAGACGGGTGCTAAAACAGATGAAACAGGGGCTAAGCTTTCGTTCTGGTATGTAGGCACAGGCACTGGCACTCAAATATTCACTCCGCAAATAGAAATAAAACCGGTTGGAACGGAATTTGATGGCGACATTATTTCCGCTAACCAGGTGTCGACAACTAGTACGTTATATAGGGCGACCGTTGATGTTCCCGCAGGAACTCTTGTTGACGGCACAGCATACCATTGGCGTGCACGTTTTGTGAATGCTATTGGAAGTATCGGGGGATGGTCTTCATATGGAGAAAATGATGAGACCGAAGCCGACATCGTTGTTGATACGGCTAATCCCGGCGGCGGTTTGTCATATCCTGAATTAACTCTAAATCTTAGCCAAAACCTTAGCGGCTCTCAATCAGGGCTTGCGATCTATCAAGATAATTTAACTATCGCAGGTCCTTACACGGCAACTTTAGGAAATTCAACGTCTCTAAACATTACAAACGACATCAGGCTTCAAGATAATAATACAAAGCTAACCCTCGGAACTTCTTCTACAGTAAATGCCGATACCTTTACGACTTCAGCTGACGGCGATACCAATACTTTGACTTTAGGAAGCGGTACATTGAACATCAACAATCCGCTGACATTAAATTCCGGCAAATCTATTCAAATAAACGGTAATGGTACGATAGATACACCTTCTATTACGTTGAATTCCGGCGGAACCAAAGCAATAAATATTATCGGGAATGCTGATATTAACACTTCTTCCATAATTGTCGGTTCAGGCGGAACTGTTAATATTACCGGAAATGCAGCATTCAATGATAATCCTTCAGTAATAATGAGTGGCGGTTCATTAACGGCGAGCGCAAATACTCTCGGCAATACGCTTTCCGGGGTAACGATGAACTCGGGAACTTTGAATATTGGAAGAGCTGTTAATGTTGACAACTTCAATCCGGCCTACCTTTCAGGAAATGTTACATTTGGTAATAATTCGTATGTTACTGCACCGCTTTCGTTAATAGTAAATTCAGGTAACTTTACGCTCGGGAGTAACTCAGTCATAGATTCATCTGCGGTAACTTTGAATTCGGGAACTAAACTGGAATTCGGAAGCAATTCATCGTTAAGCAATCCGCTGCCCAATACCACTTCCCTGACGGCCAATAGCGCTACTTTGAAAACCGGAAATTACGCTAAGTTAAATAGTCTAATAACTATGCTAAGTGGCAATATAACGATGGGAGATAATACTAATATTAATAGCGCTTCTTCAGTAGGAGCAACATTTAATATTGGTGCTAATTCCTCGATAAGTTTAAACAACTTAACAGTTAACGATAATTCTTCCCTCGGTGGAAACTCTGCCGTAACGTTAGATCAGAAATTACAGCTTGCAAATAGTAAGACTTTAACTCTGATGAGTTCTGGCGGCAAAGGTGTAAGAATTGACGCTACTGAAGTTGCCCTGGGAGTCAATTCAAAAATAGCCGCTAATGGTCAAGGTTATGCAGCTTCAAGCGGTCCTGGAGCCGGTGGAGACGGACAGGGAGCAGGCGGAGCTGGATACGGTGCTAACGGCACAAACGGAGCAGGTGCATCCGGTGGCTCTGCTTATGGAATTCCAGATATTGATACGGAAGTAAAACAGCCTGACGAAATAGGAAGCGGTGGCGGAAGTTATCTTACCTCATCCGGTGGTGCAGGTGGTGGAGCTGTTAAGATAGTTGCTGATTCATTGAACCTTCAAGCAGGAAGCAGCATTTCTACTAACGGCCTGAACGGTGTTGGAAGTACTTGGGTAGATAAGATTTGGACGATAATAGGATATGATATTAAAGGTGAACCTATTTACGGCTGGGTTGACCGGTATGCGGGAACAGGCGGCGGTAGTGGTGGTAGTATATGGATCCGCGTGAACTCGATAGCTGGAAACGGCACGCTGTCAGCTAAAGGTGGAAACGGAGCTAGTGGAGATTTCGCAGGCGGCGCAGGCGCAGGCGGCCGGGTATCTATTAATGCCGAAGATAAATCTCAATGGAGCGGTACGGTTGATGTTGGAAGCGGAAGTCTCTACAATCCAAATCCGCAACTAATCAACTTGACGCATGCTCATCCTAGCGGTACTAGTTTGCAATGGAAATGGTCGACATCAGAAGTTTATGATAAATTCAAAGTCTTCTCCGGCAAGCATCTTACAGGTGGAACGAGCTCTTCTGTTGGCGCAGGAAGCTTAACCGATACAAGTAAGAATTGGGTAAATGACAGTTATGTCGGGAAAGTCTTAGTGGACAGTGGCGGTGTTGAATTCGATATCTCCTCAAACACTTCAGATACTCTAACTCTACTGGGTAGCGAAACCCCGGCAGAGGGTTCATATCTGATTGAAAGTGAAGAGCCATTAGCTACTATAGACGGCGGACCGGCCGGTAATTATTCCTGGACTCAAAATGACTTAAATGTTAATACAAAATATTCAGTCCACATACACGCTAGAAAGGGAAATGACAATAGCGTAAGGTCAAATATCATCTCGGCATATACTTCTATAGAGCAGCCGAGCGGAGTACAGTTCAGCAACCATACAGCGTCATCAATGACTGTTGCAGCCACAAATCCGTCGTTCTCTAATCTAGTAAGTAACGGTGGCATTAAGTTTGACATATACGAAGGCGAGGACATCGTAGGTTCGCCGACCTTCAGTTCAGGATGGAAAACAGAAAATACTCATAATTTCACTGGTCTATTAGACAACATGAATTATAGAGTTAACATAACAACTAAGAATGGAGATGGTGATCAAAGAGTGCTGGATTCGAGCATTATTGCACGGCGGTATCCGTTAAACAGCCCGCTCGACACCAATATGTCGCTTTACAGAACAGATGGTGAAACTCAAATAGAAGTACCTGATGCAAACGGCGGCTGGACCAATCAAACAGGGGTTAAGGTTAAGGTTGCAGGCTTGCAAGGACTCATCGATTCAACAACGGTTAAATTAGAGATAGAGGTAAAACCAGTTGGAACCGCATTTGATTCGACAGGCATTATATCGGGCCCCGAAGTTCCCTACTTATTACTTCCGGTTACCGGAGAGGCAGATGTCGGCAGTCTAACAACTTTAACCTCTTATCATCTCAGAGCGCGAGTGATGGATGATCAGGGAAGGAATAGCGCCTGGAAAGTATTTAATAATAACAATAAAGCATTTACGGTCGATCTTAATCCACCGACAGGTGATATGGATATTAATCTAAAAGGTGTGGAATATCTGGATTCGAATAATCCGCAAGTCACTA